>Ga0070664_100000732_pt1 | contig 25259 bp, 28 predicted proteins | sample KBSC73metaG_FD_65863 | JGI IMG/M metagenome (GOLD analysis project Ga0070664, IMG submission 65863) | Corn rhizosphere microbial communities from Kellogg Biological Station, Michigan, USA - KBS C7-3 metaG | ecosystem: Host-associated > Plants > Roots > Rhizosphere > Soil ... | reverse complement strand
CCCTGCTTCGCCATCGCCTTCAGCAAGCCATCCCATTCCACCGGCGCCAGGCCGATGCCAAACCGGTCGATCGTCTCCTGTTGAATTCCCCGTTCGGTCAAGTATTCCCGCGCCTCTGCGCCCGCGCGCTCGTCTCTCAAATTCTCGTGAAACCACCGTGCCGCCATCTGGTTCACGTGCTCAGTCCGATTGGTCTGTTGAGCCTGAGCTCCGGAATCCATGGTCGGCTCCTGAACCTCGATCCCCACCTTCCGGCCGAGATCACGGACGGTTTCCGGAAAGCTTGCACCGGTGATCCGGGTCAAAAAGGTGAACACGTTGCCTCCGGCACCGCAGCCGAAACAATGGAAGATCTGACGGCTCGGACTGACTGTAAACGACGCACTCTTTTCCTGGTGAAAGGGGCAAAGACCTTTCAGATTCTGCCCGGCGCGGGTCAAACTGACATGTTGCCCGACGATGTCTACGATGTCGATCCGGTCTCTGATCTGATTGATCACATCCTCAGAAATCAGGCCTCGGCCCATGGGAGACGCAGCTCCTCACCCCCACCGACACCGGTGGTCCGCTATGCGTAAGTGATCGAAAAAATTGAACGGTCAGGGTAACAGACGAAGAGGAAATCTGTCAATGTAACGAGGGCCAGAATGTTGCCAGGCTACCCCGGCGGCCAGCTCATGTGCCTGCCGCCCAGCACATGAAAATGGAGATGAAACACTGTCTGGCCGGCGTCTCGTCCGGTGTTCGTCACGATACGGTAGCCGGACTCCGTCAACCCCTTTTGTTTCGCGACGTTGGTACAGGTGATCAGCAGGAGGCTCAGAAGATCCGGATCCTGCTCGCGGCACTCTTGCACGGCCGACACATGCTGTTTGGGAATGATCAGCGTATGGACGGGAGCCTGCGGGTTGATGTCGTCGAAGGCCAGCGTGCGATCGTCTTCGTGCACGATCTTGGCTGGAATGGTCTTTTGGACGATCTTGCAAAATAGGCAATCATTCATGGTCTGCCCTCAGGTGGCTGTCGCAACCCGGATTTTCCGTACCGCTTCCCCAATTCCTCATAGACCTCGTGGAGTGAAAGATCGTGATACCCCAGGACCATCAAGGTGTGGAACAGCAGGTCCGCCACTTCATAGACGATCTCTTCCCGTTTGCCTCCCTTCGCGGCGAGGAGGACTTCTCCGGCTTCTTCCGCGACCTTTTTGAGAATCTTGTCCTGGCCGGCTTCGAACAGCTTAGTCGTATAGGACCCCGGCTGCGGTGACGACTTCCGGGCCGCAATAATCCGTAGCACCCCATCGAGAATTCCACCGTGTGCCTCCAACGATTTCTCCCCCGAGTCGACTGGGCCCTCCTTCAACCTGGAGAAAAAACACGTCCGCTCGCCGGTATGACACGTCGGTCCGACAGGTTGCGCTTTCACGAGGATCGTATCTCGATCGCAATCGATGAACAGGTCCTTCACCAGCAGCCTATGACCCGATGTTTCTCCCTTTTCCCAGAGTTTCTGTCTCGATCGGCTCCAAAAATGCACCGACTTTGTTGCCAGGGTTCGACTTACCGCTTCGTGGTTCATGTACCCGAGCATCAATACGGTCCCGTCCAGCCAGTCCTGGATGACCGCTGCAAGCAATCCTTGCTCGTTAAACTTGAGTTCCCGATCGGCCACTACGTCACCTGCTCAGCCGGCACCTGTCGCACCGGCACGCCCCGCTCTCTGAGATACGACTTGGCTTGCGGGATCGTAAAGGTTCGGAAGTGGAAAATCGAGGCGGCCAGAACGGCGTCCGCCTTCCCTTTGACCAATCCGTCATACAAGTGTTCTAGGGAACCGACGCCACCGGAGGCAATCACCGGAATCGAGACACGTTGCGCCACCGCCGCCGTCAGGCCGAGGTCGTACCCACGTTGCTGGCCGTCCTCGTCCATACTCGTCAGCAAGATCTCTCCCGCCCCGTAACGCTCCATCTGATGGGCCCAGTCGATAGCATTGAGTCCGGCCGACTTCCGCCCTCCATGCGTGAAGACTTCCCACGCATCGGCCTGTGCCGCCCGTTTCGCGTCGATGGCGACGACGATGCACTGTGTCCCGAATCGTTCCGCTGCCTCCTTCACAAAAAGGGGACGTTCGACCGCAGCCGTATTGATGCTCACCTTGTCCGCCCCGGCATTGAGCAAGTTGCGGATATCGTCGAGGGTGCGTACACCCCCGCCAACCGTGACGGGCATGAAGACACTTGCCGCGGTGCGTTCGACCACGTCGATGATCGTCTTCCGGTTTTCGTGTGACGCGGTGATGTCCAGGAAACAGAGCTCATCCGCACCCTCTCGATCGTACACCGTCGCCGCTTCCACCGGATCCCCCGCGTCTCTGAGATTGACGAAACCGACGCCCTTGACGACGCGGCCGTCTTTGACGTCGAGACAGGGAATAATGCGCTTGGTCAACATCTTAACCCTGTTGAAGGGCGGTGAGTGCGTCGCGAAACTCGAGCTTCCCGTCGTAGAGCGCCTTTCCCACAATGGCCCCGATCACTTGTGGTCCGAGCGATCGCACCGCCTTCAGATCTTCAATGCGAGAGATCCCTCCGGACGCAATCACCGGAAAGGGGGAATAGGCCACGATTTCTCTGAGCGCAGACACATTGGGTCCGCCCAACATTCCGTCCCTGGCGATATCGGTGTAGATCACCGCTCCAAGCGGATATCCGGAAAGTTCCTTGAGCAGGTCTGTCGCGGCAGTCTCGGAAACCGATGTCCAGCCTTTCACGGCGACTTTACCGTCCCGCGCGTCCAGTCCGAGAAGAATCCGCCTTGGAAATTCTCGGCAAGATTCGTCGAGAAATTTTCGGTCCGTCAGTGCCGAAGTGCCCAGTACGACGCGAGAAACTCCCGCTTGAAGATACCGCCGGACAGTCTCAAGATTTCTGATTCCTCCTCCAACTTGGACATCGACGCGCACCGCTCGCCTCACCGCTTCGATATGCGACGCATTCTTCGGTTCCCCCTCCACGGCACCGTTCAGATCGACCAGATGAATGAGGCTTGCTCCGGCCTCTTCCCACCGTCGTGCCATCGATGGCACATCGTCAGAATACACGGTCTCCGCCGCCATATCGCCCTGCCGCAACCGGACGCATCGTCCGTCTTTCACATCAATGGCCGGGATCACGAGCACGCGCTACTCTCCTTCGTTGGTACCAAACGGAAACGTTTTCAACACCTCGTCTGCACCATACCGAGCGAGCTCTTCGGCAGTCACAAACACCCCTCCGTGGTGGACGAATCCGAGAAAATCCTCCGTCATGGGTTTCTGCCGTTCATAGTAGTTCCCGATCCACAGCACCTGGCCATCCGACGCCACCGCCTTCACTTCGAAGCCGACGGTCGCGGGCGGATTCGCACCCAGTCTACCCCCGGATCGCTCCTGATAGACCAAGACCTGGCCCATCAAAGCAGCATCCGTCTTGAGTTTTGTGGAGAGATTCGCCGCCTGGCGTTCCGGCGTCTCCTTGATCGTCGCTTCAGTCGGTTGAATGGCCGCCTTGGCAGACTGGGCGGGCGACAGCACGGTGAGCCCCTGCCGGTTTTTCAGCCTCGTCCAGAAGAGTTGCGTCACTTTCTCCGCGGCGTAGTCCGGCACCGTGGCAGTCTGCTTCGATTGGGGCTCGACGGTCGGCGGCACGCCCAAAGAGATATCTGAGCGCTTCACACTCTGCGGGGTAGAGAGATACATGTCGCCGGCGTCCTTCACCTGAGGTGTCGCTAAGCTCGTAAACGGGATCAGTGCGATCGTCCGTATCTGATAGCGTGACAACTCCGAGGATGTCTGCGTGGTGACCTTGGAGCCGCTGCAGGCGACGCCGAGCGTCAGAAATACCGCGATCACGAACGTGGAGCACCGGCCTTTCACCTCTGCACGTCTACCCACGCCACGCTCCAAAATTCTTGATCAGGCGTAAACCCACTGACTGGCTCTTTTCAGGATGGAACTGACAGGCCACGATATTGTCCTTCCAGATTGCCGACACAAACGGAACGCCGTACGTGGTCGTGGTGGCCCTCACCGCGGAGTCAGACGGGTCGACGAAATAGGAATGCACAAAATACCAATCGGAGCCATTCGGAATGTCGTTGAAGAGTGGGCAGTCCCGCTCCAGATGCACCTGATTCCAACCGATATGAGGCACTTTGAGTGCAGGGTCGGAGCAGAACTTTCTGACTTTACCGGGAATCACGTTTAGTCCTCTGTGAACACCGAACTCCTCGCTTTCGGTGAATAAAAGCTGCAGCCCCAGGCAGATCCCCAAAAACGGTTTTCCCGATTGGATCGTGGATTGAATCGACTCGATCAAGTGGAAGCGGTCCAAATTTGACATGCAATCGCCAAAGGCGCCGACCCCCGGCAACACGACATGACCAGCACTGCTGATCGTCGCGGGATCACGCGTCACGACCGTCCGATGGCCTACCGACTCAAAGGCCTTCAAGACACTGCGCAGATTGCCCATTCCATAATCGACGATGGCGATCATCGTGCGGCTCCTCCGGAAGCCTGTAACAATACCTCAACCTGATTCAGCCCGCTACTCCCCATCTCCTCCGCGGCCGTTGGCAGGTGAAAACACGAAGGGCAGGTTTCTTGTTCAGAAACCTGCCCCCTTGAGGACCACAGGAGGATGTGAAGGGCTGATCGGCGAGAGAACCCGCGACCGCTACAACATGCCCTTTGTCGACAACACCTTCCCCGCCAATCGTTCCTCCAGACCGGTCGCTTGATCAAGCGCCTTCGCCGTGGCTTTGAAGATGGCTTCCATGATGTGATGTGGATTGCGGCCGTAGAGCAGGTTGACGTGGAGATTCAGCCCGCCATGAGTCACAAACGCCTGGAAGAAATCTTCAAACAGGCCCAGATCAAACGCCTTGATCTTCCGGTCGGGCAAATTCACATTGTAAACCAAGAAGGGTCTGCCGCTGAGATCGACTGTCACCTGGGCGAGTGTTTCGTCCAGCGGCGCCGACGAAAAGCCGAATCGCTTGATCCCGGCCTTCTCGCCCAAAGCCTGATGAAGGGCCTTTCCCATGACGATCCCCACGTCTTCGATGGTGTGGTGTTCGTCGATGTCGAGATCGCCTTTTGCCTGTACGGTCAGGTCGAAGAAACCGTGCTTGGCCAGCAACTCGAGCATGTGGTCGAGAAACCGGATGCCCGTGTCGATCTTCCCCTGTCCGTTTCCGTCGAGAGTCCATTCGACGCGAATGTCGGTTTCCTTGGTCGCGCGATGCAACGACGCCTGTCTGGGTGCCGATCCATTTTTCTTCATGAGAACCTGCTTTGGGCGGATTTGGCGTGCGCATCGAATCCTTCGATCTGCGCAAGCCGGACAAGATGATCTTTCACTTTGCTCAACTCTTCCTTCGTGTAGTGCACGATATTGCTGATCTTCGTATAATCATGAATCGACAATGCCGAGAAGAATCGCGCCGTCGCCCCCGTGGGAAGCACGTGGTTTGGACCGGCGATATAGTCCGCCACTGCGGGCGGGGTGTACCGGCCCAGGAATAATGCCCCGGCATGACGAATTCGCTCGAGGTAGTCGAACGGTTCGTCCACAGAGAGCGTCAGGTGCTCCGCCGCGATTTCATTTGCCATATCGATCGCCTCATCCATGGTGGTCACGACGAATGCCACCGAATACTTGGCGACAGATTTGGCGGCGATCTTTTCCCGCTGCAGTCCTTTCAACTGGCGTTCTACGAGATCGACGACCTCTTTGGCGAGCGAGGCAGAGGTCGTCACCAACCACACCTGGGCTTCCTCGTCATGTTCGGCCTCGCACAACAAATCCGCCGCCACATGCGCCGGCTTCGCGTCGTCATCGGCAATGACAAGCAATTCGCTGGGCCCCGCAACCATGTCGATGCCGACGGTCCCAAAGAGCATCCGTTTTGCCGTGGCGACATAGAGGTTGCCAGGGCCGACGATCTTGTCGACCCTGTCGATGGTTTTCGTTCCGTATGCCAGTGCGCCGATGGCTTGGACACCGCCCACCCGGTAGATCTCCGTCACGCCGGCAATGTCCGCTGCGACGAGCAAATAGGGGTTGATCCCGCCTTTCTGCGGCGGTGTGCACATCACGATCCTCCGGACCCCCGCAACCTTGGCTGGAATGGCGCTCATCAGCACCGTGGAGGGATACACCGCCTTCCCACCCGGCACATACACTCCCACGGCATCGATCGGCGTGACGACTTGTCCCAGCGTTGCCGATCCATCCTGATACATCCAGGTCTTCGTCCGTTGCCGTTCATGAAACGCTGCAATGCGTTGCGCTGCAAAGCGCAGCGCGTCGCCTTCTTCTTTGCGGATATGGTAGTAGGCATCTTTGATTTCTTCGGGGGTGACTTTCATCTGATCCGCGGTGAAGGTCACTTTGTCAAATTGCTTGGTAAAGCGAAGGACCGCCTTGTCGCCATCGCGTTCGACGGATTGCAGAATCGCCTTCACAGGCTTCTCGACGGCATGGCTTTGGGTCCTGGCGCGCGCCGCCACCTTTTTCAAGGTGGGAAGAAACGCACGGTCGGAGGAGGTAACAATTTTCATGTGCGCGCCCGTTTTACTTTCCGGCCGGCCGCCCGTGCCGGTTTCGGCGAGGCGTCCCGTGCAGGGCGTTGGGGGGAAGCGCAGGCCGACCGGAGGTTCTTCAGCAACTCCGCGATGGCCAGGTGTTTCAACTTGAGACTGGCTCGGTTGACGATTAAGCGCGCCGTGGAGCGTGCAATGCACTCGATCTCGACCAGACCGTGCGCCTTGAGTGTGTTGCCGGTTTCAACCAGATCGACGATGCGATCCGCCAGGCCGACGATGGGAGCCAATTCAATCGAGCCATAGAGCTTAATGATTTCAACAGGCACTCCGCGCTGATTGAAATAGCGTTCCGTGATCTTCGGATATTTCGTCGCGACGCGGATTTTCGAAGAGAGCCGGTCGCGCGCTATTTGCCCGCGGAAAGCGGCGACGGCAATTCTACACGCTCCGAACCCTAAATCCAATGGCTCATAGACGTCGCAGTCCTGCTCCAGCAAGACATCCTTGCCGACGATGCCGACGTCCGCCGCGCCATGCTCGACATAGGTGGGCACATCGGTGGGCCTGACGATCAGAAACGTCATTCCGATTTCAGGGCAGGGAATCAGCAACCGCCGGCTGTCGGCGGCCGGCCGCGCAGCGCCATATCCGGCTTTCGCAAACAGCTTGAGCGTCGGTTCAATCAACTTCCCTTTGCAGAGGGCCACGGTCAGCATCGTTCAACCTTTTCGTCGCTCGATGACCGCGCCGAGCCCACGAAGCTTCTCTTCGATGCGCTCATAACCGCGATCCAGATGATAGACCCGCAGCACTTCAGTGGTGCCTTCCGCTGCCAGACCGGCCAGAATCAATCCGGCGCTCGCCCGCAGATCCGAGGCCATCACCGGGGCACCCGCGAGCCGTTCGCGGCCGGTCACCACGACACGATTGCCCTCAACACGAATATCCGCCCCCATGCGGCGCAGTTCCTCAACGTGCATAAATCGGCTTTCAAACACCGTCTCCGTGATGATGCTCGTGCCTTCCACCACCGACAGCAAGGCAACCATCTGGGCCTGCATATCGGTGGGAAACCCGGGAAACGGAAGTGTGCGGACATCCACGCCTTTCAATCGCGCCGGGGCCGTGGCATCGACGTGTATCCGCTCCTTTTCGACGCTGATCGCTACACCCGCTTCCCGAAGCTTGTTCAACAATGGTTCAAGATGCTCCGGACGGCATCGAGCCACCGAAACCGCCCCCTTGGTGATGGCTGCAGCCACCACGTACGTGCCGGCTTCAATACGGTCGGGAATCACCTCGTGATCGCCTCCTCGCAGTTCCCGAACTCCCTCGATCGTCACGACGTCGGTGCCGGCACCCGCGATCCGGGCACCTCGCTTGTTTAAAAAGTCCGCCAGGTCGACGATCTCGGGTTCCTTTGCGGCATTCTCGATAACCGTGGTTCCCTGAGCCAGTGAGGCGGCCATCATCAGATTTTCGGTTCCAGTCACGGTCGGCACATCGCAATAGATGGGCGCCCCTCTCAGCCGTTTGGCCTTGGCACGAATGTACCCATGTTCGATGGACACCTCGGCCCCGAGCTTGGCCAAACCCGCTAGGTGCAGGTTGACCGGGCGAGAACCGATCGCGCACCCGCCGGGCAAGGACACAACCGCTTCTCCCCAACGGGCGAGCAGCGGTCCCAGTACCAAGACGGAAGCGCGCATGGTTTTCACGAGGTCGTAAGGGGCCTGGGTCGACCGGATGACATCCGCCTTAATGACCGCTCTGTTGCCTTCGTGCTGGACCTCGGCACCCAGGATGTCGAGGAGTTTTCCCATGGTGACGACATCAACGACGCGCGGCACGTTGCTGATCACGCATTCGCCGCCGCCGAGAATCGTAGAAGCAAGGATGGGCAGGGCGGAGTTTTTTGCTCCGCTGACCAGCACTTCTCCCTGGAGCGGAAGTCCGCCTGCAATGACAATCTTATCCATGCCCACGCCCTCTCATCGGGCTCGCTGGACGATCACGATTCGATCAATCCCGGCCTCGTCCGGCACGACTTCCAACCGCTCATAGACCGACATACGCTCGATCATTCCGCGAATGTCGTCACTTTGACCTTGTCCAATCTCCATGACCAGAAGTCCCCCCGGCGCCAGATACGGAACCGCCTCATCAAGGAGCCGCTCGTGAACTTCGGTGCCTCTTGTCCCGGCAACCAGAGCGATCCGTGGTTCATAACGGCCGACCTCCGGCTGCAGCCCGTTCCATTCGGATTCCCGAATGTAGGGCGGGTTGGCCATGATGGTGGTGACCGTCCCCTCAGCCCGCGGATTGGGGAGTGGCGCTAACAGATCACCTTCCAGCCATGCGATCATTGATTCGACGCCGTGGCGACGGGCGTTGCGTTTCGCGGTCTCAAGGGCCTGGGCGGAAAGATCCGTGGCAACAACCCTTGCATTAGGCACCGCTCGAGCAAGCGTGATCGCCAGACAACCTGAGCCTGTGCCCACATCGATAATGATCGGTTGAGTACCTTGCGGCAGACGACGTATTACTTCCTGCACTAACAATTCCGTCTCAGGGCGGGGAATCAGGACGGCAGGATTGACCTCGAAGTCGAGACCGCAAAATTCCTGGGTTCCAAGGATGTATTGCAACGGTTCACGCGCCGCCCTTCGGGCCACATACGTATGCACTTTCGCGACACCGGCTTGGTCAACGGGACGTGTGCGATCGATGAGCTGACCTGAACGGGTCAGCCCCAGCGCATGCTCGATCAGCCAACGCGCCTCACGGTCGGCCGCTTCAACTCCAGCGGCATCGAGTTCCTGTTGCGCTTGCACGATCAAAGATCCGAGAGAGCATGGATCGGCGCTGCTGTCGACGTCGGCGCGTGGCGTCATGACGCCTCTGCGGCCGCTGCGTGATCGCGCTGGGCACGCAACGCGTCGACAAATTCGTCCATATCGCCTTCGAGCACCTGCTCCAGCTTATGCAGCGTCAGTCCCACACGATGGTCCGTCACACGGTTTTGTGGAAAGTTGTAGGTCCGAATTTTTTCACTGCGGTCCCCGGTCCCCACTTGGGCCTTCCGGCTCTGTGCAATCTCAGCCTCCTGCTTCTCACGTTCCGCCTCGACAATTCTGGCCCGAAGCGTCCGCATGGCTTTGGTACGGTTTTTCAGTTGCGACCGCTCGTCCTGGCAGGACACGACCACGCCGGTCGGGAGATGGGTAATGCGGACGGCTGAATAGGTCGTGTTGACACTTTGTCCTCCGGCGCCGGACGAACAAAACGTATCGATTCGCAAATCCTTCGGGTCGATCTGCACGTCGACTTCATCCACCTCCGGCATGACCGCAACGGTCACCGTTGACGTATGAATCCGGCCCGCCGCTTCAGTCACCGGCACTCGCTGGACACGATGCACCCCGCTCTCATACTTAAACAATCCATAGCCGCCCTTGCCTTCGATCACCGCGATAACGGTTTTATATCCACCTTTGCCGGTTTCCGACGCCTCGACGATGTCGACTTTCAGCTTGTGCACTTCGGCGAATTTCGTATACATGCGAAACAGGTCACCCGCGAACAACGCGGCCTCGTCACCACCCGTGCCGGCTCGAATTTCCAAGAACAGGTTCTTCTCGTCCCGAGGATCTTTCGGCGTCAGGTGCTCCAGCACCTGTCGCTCGAGCTCCTCCCGCTCGGCCCCCAGTTGGGCGGTTTCCTCGGTCGCCAACGAGTGCAGCTCGGTTCCGGCAGAGGGATCCGCCATCATGTGCGCCGCCTCGTCCAATTGCTTGAGAATCTCCTGATACCGGTGGAACAGCTGGGAGACGGGCTCGAGCTCAGTACGCTCCTTCGTCAACTTCACGAGCAACACGGGCTGGCTGATGACAGACGAATCCATGAGCTGGCTCGTCAGCTCGTCGTACCGGTTGGCCGACGCCTCCCATTTCTTCATCAACCCCGCATCTATCACAACGTCCTCGAGAATCTCGCCGTGTTGTGGACACAAAAAAAGAGACCCTGCCTCTGCGAAGCAGGGTCTCTCTTATGTTGGCTGAGCCCGACTACTTGCCCTTCTTCGCGTACTTCTTCTTGAACCGCTCGACCCGTCCTTCGGTGTCGACGATCTTTTGCGTGCCGGTAAAAAAGGGATGGCAGCTGGAGCAAATGTCGACGTTGATGTCCCCGACCGTGGATCTGGTCTTGTAGCTGTTGCCGCAGGCGCAATGCACCGTCGCCTCGCGATAGAGCGGATGAATGCCCTTTTTCATGATTCCCACTCCTGGCATTAATACGTTCCGCCTTCGCCTATTCGAAGGCGCGCTCACTTTACCCTGTCTCGATCCAGAGATACAAGCTTACCGGTTCATGGACTGCAGGAATTCCTGATTGGTCTTCGTGCCATGCACCTTGTCCATCAAGAATTCCATCGCTTCCATCGTACCCAACGGGCTCAAAACCTTTCGCAGAATCCACATCTTGTTCAGACGATCCTTGTCTACCAGCAACTCTTCCTTTCTGGTACCGGACTGGCTGATATCGATCGCCGGGAAAATGCGCTTGTCAGCCAAGCGACGGTCGAGATGGACTTCCATATTGCCCGTGCCCTTGAACTCTTCAAAGATCACGTCGTCCATACGGCTTCCGGTGTCGACCAGGGCGGTCGCCATAATGGTCAAGCTGCCGCCGTTTTCAATATTGCGCGCAGCTCCGAAAAACCGCTTCGGTCGCTGGAGGGCGTTCGAGTCGAGACCGCCCGAAAGGACTTTGCCGCTGGGCGGCGCGATGGTGTTGTAGGCGCGAGCCAGACGGGTAATGCTGTCCAGAAGGATGACGACGTCTTTCTTGTGCTCCACCAATCGCTTGGCCTTCTCGAGCACCATTTCAGCAACCTGTGCATGCCGCTGAGCCGGCTCGTCAAACGTGGAGCTAATGACTTCAGCTTTCACCTGCCGTTGCCAATCGGTAACCTCCTCCGGACGCTCATCGATCAGCAGCACAATCAACGTGACTTCTTTATGGTTCTTCAGAATCGCCCTCGCGATCGCCTGCAAAAGCATGGTTTTGCCCGTCCGGGGCGCCGCCACGATTAATCCGCGCTGGCCTTTTCCGATCGGGGTGGTGAGATCCATGACGCGGGTGCAATATTCTTCCCGATCGAACTCCAGCTGAATACGCTCTTCCGGATAAAGCGGCGTGAGGTTATCGAAAAGAATCTTATCCCGGGCGACTTCTGGATCCTCGAAATTAACCTTCTCGACCTTCAGGAGGGCAAAATATCGTTCGCTTTCCTTCGGCGGCCGGATCTGTCCGGAGACGATGTCGCCCGTCCGGAGGTTGAACCGTCTAATCTGCGACGGCGAGATGTAGATGTCGTCGGGTCCTGGCAGATAGTTGGAGTCGGGAGCCCGCAGAAAGCCGAATCCGTCTGGGAGGGTCTCCAGAACGCCTTCTCCGAAGACGACCCCGTTTTTTTCAGTTTGGGCTTGCAGGATCGCGAAGATCAGTTCCTGCTTACGGAGATTCGCCGCCCCTTCGATCTTGAGATCACGCGCGACGTCATTTAAGTCGGCGATTGTTTTCTGCTTCAGTTCGGCCAGATGCATAACCTCTCCCTTAGTTTGTGCCATACGTATCCTCAAGCTCGGGGGTGGTGGTCAAAGACGAGTACCGACGCGGAAGATGATCAACCATTGAAAACGATGCGTAATAACCGTTCGGTAGTGAGTTGACTATTGTGTGTTCGCTAGAGGGGATGTGCCGTGAAGGACGTTGCTCATTTGCTGGATGCGCCCGTCAACTGCAACCTAAGCCGAACTCATCCCTATCTTCTACCATGTGCTTCGAAAGTTGCACTCGGAAGTCTTTGTGTGTGGAGAGAACGCAGACTCGACTCTGATCTTGAAACGCTACGTATGGAGCATACCCCCCAGGTCGATGGTTGTCAACACCGGAGTGCAATTCGGGCAGCAACTCGGCTATTGCGCTCCCTCTTGCTGGAAAAACAGATGCGTCGGCAATCGGAAAGTGCCGCTGTTGCAGGCGCTTGAAGGGGTATGCTACATCCAGGCGGAAGGAGACCGACCATGGGCCGCGAAGACGAGAATGAGCATGACCGGCTGTTCACCCTCTCCGAAGCCAACCATCTAATTCCGCAACTGAATACCCGGATCGCTTCCGTCCGTCAGGCGAAGGCCGTGCTGGCCCGGACAAAGGATGATATTCGCCGGGCGAGCGCACGTGCGGAGTACGGAGGCGGCAGCACATCTGGTCCGTTATATATATCGAGCCTGCACCAGATCAGTACCAATCTCCAAGCCATCCAGGAAATGGGCGTTCTCGTCAAGGACGTTGATCTCGGTCTCTGCGACTTCCCCCATCTTCGAGATGGCCGTGTCGTCTTTCTCTGCTGGAAATACGGTGAGACAGAGATCAAATGGTGGCACGAAACGACGACCGGTTACAAAGACCGCTGTCCGCTCGAAGGCTCGGTATAAGGTCTCTCTGGTTCTACAATGAAATTCGTCATCCTCGGATACGACGGCCCTGAAGGCGAAGCCAAACGAAAAATCCATCGCCCAGCCCATTTGGCAAATATGGAACCGCTCGACCAAGCCGGGCGGGTGGTCCTCGCCGGACCGCTCACCGATAAAGCCGGCAGCCTCATCGTGATCGAGGCGGACTCACTGGAAGAGGCCAGGAAATTTGCGCGCGAGGACCCATACACTGTTCATGGTGTTTTCGAACGGGTCGAAATTCACCCCTTTACACAAGTCTTTCCGAAAGAGCGGTTGTAGCGTAAAATCAACGTCTTACAAGACCACTCCGCCAAAATTCGTCGTTCTTCCCCCTCTGCTGGTGCGTTGCCGAGCTCACAAACGGGCGGTATAGTTGATCACATGAAACGTGATCGCCGGCATAGCCAGGTCGCGGCAGCAGCGCTCCTGTTCAGTTGCATTTCCGTTCCCGCCGCATTTGCCATGAATACAAAAACCGTGATCGCTGAGGCTCAGTATGTAATGGCCGACGGAGATACGTTGTCTGGCGCCGAAGAAAAAGTCCTGCAGCGCGCACAGCGCAAAGCCATCGAAGAGGCGGGTGTCTATTTCGAATCAACGTTCTACGACCTGGAAAAAGAATGGCAAGGGCGGACCACCCGAAGCACATCATGGGAAATCCGTACGCTTGCGGCCGCCATTACGGAAACAGAAGTCCTCGACTCACGCCGGTCGTTTGAAAATGATCGGCCGGTCTTTTTCATCCGTATACGAGCCAATGTTGATCTCCAAAACTTGGCTGATGCGGTTCGCCGTCTTCAGTCTGAGGCCCAACTCGCCAGACATTTCCGTGAGCTTCAGCAGGAAAACCAGCATCTCCGCGCCCAGCTTCGTGAATTCCAGCAGGAGCCCGCAGGCGTCCGAATGTTGACGATCGATCCGAGCGGGAAGCCAGAACCGGTCGTGCGGGCCAGACAGCAGCTCGAAACGGCGTTCCAGACGCCTGACCTCTGGAAAAAGATTCAACTCGCTTCCGATGCCGCACAATTGGATCCGAATTCGGCTGAGCCGCTGATCGTCAGAGGACAAGCCTACCTGCGGCTCGTCTCCATCGCCTACTCGGAGCACAACCGCTCAAGCACCTTTTCGGATCATGTCGACAAAGCCCGATCGGATTTCGACCAAGCCGCGCAATTGGATGGCAAGAATCCATGGGCCTGGATTGGTAAAGGCGACGTCCAAACCTGGCTCAAGCGAACCGATGAGGCGGCTTCCTGCTATGAGCGTGCCTTGGCTCTGGATCCCTTGTTTGATATTGCACGACAACGGCTAATCGGTCTCTACACCACACAGGCTCGGCGTCAAGCCAAAGTCAAACAGTGGCATCAGTCGCTCTCGACGCTGAAAAAACTCCTCGATGTCCACACACCGGAAAGCTGGCTGCCCGAACAAAAGGAAGCCTATCTCCTGCGCAGTGACGTCCTACTCAAAATGCACCGTCCTGAACAAGCCCTAGAGGACCTGACGACCGTCATCAAGCTTGATCCGACTAATGTCGGCGCCCTTGTGACACGGGCCAATCTGTACAGAAATCGGCTCCAAGGGCGCTTGGCTAAGGAGGATTTCGAGCAGGCCTGCACCCTCGGATCCATTGAGGCCTGCGAACAACTGCCATAGTCCCAGACGTCCCATAAACTATTGTTAATTCGGCACTGACATCCTCCTCGCGTGCAGTAATCACCTCAATTCCCCCTACGGAAGTCTGTTTGACTTCCCAGAACTGGCGCTCCTATAATAAAAAATCTGCCGTGATATCGAGCCAATAGGGTCGATGATCTTTTACGGGAGAGAAATGGGCAAAAGGCCTAATCCGCCTTTGTGCAATAGCCCATTATTTCCCTATTTTGGGCCTTCTGCGAGGTTGCAGAGATCCCATGAAAAGGCTTAGATTGTCGGCAGGTCGATATCACTCAACTGACCGCTCTCGCCCGTTAACCCCATAACGCGGAGTGTAGGCCGCAATGACTCAATATCGTGTGCTCCCTGGGCCCGAACATTTTCTTCCTCCCGCAGCAGCGTCGATGGGGGTGTACCTCCCCAATCCGGGCGAAGCGCACATCAACGGCGTCATCGTATCGGAGGAAAAGGCATACGAAGAGGCGGCGCGCCAATTCTTGATGGCCAAAGTGCCGACCATCTTCCCCGGCCCGCTGGTACTCTGGGCCTGGAACGAAAAGGCGGCCAAGAAGGCCACGGCGATCCGTCATCTCTTCAACACGTTGAAGGAATGTGTGCAGCCGGGCCAAAAGCCAATGCTGATCCCGATGCCGGACTATCGGCCGAAGTATCCGAAGATCAATCCCGAAGTCGAAATCAATCCCAATCACCCCAATCTCACCATCTGGCACAATAAGATCGATTGCTGCATGTTCGTCGGCGTCCATTGCCATCAAGCCAATCTGTCGCTCAAGATCATCCGCGGGGGCACGTCCTGCTACACCATCGCCATGTGCGCGCAAGCGGGTCACGAAGATGCCATGCTCTCCTTCCGCGATGCATCAGTTGAAAAAATCATGAAACTGGCCGACACGGTTAAACGATTAAAAGGCACGGTTCAACCACGACTAACCAAAAACGGAGCCTCTAGCTAAGCGCTGGAGGATCGAGGCGAGTGAAAGGAGGCCGGCTCCATGGCTAACACCCCTTCAGTCATCGGGACGCAAAATAAAAAGGGTCAGACATTTACCGATCCCTGGAAGATGCTTCATGAGGCACCTCGCACTCCATCATTCTTCACAGGCAGCGAAGTCATCAAAGAAGCCGTTCGCCGTGCCAGCTGCGACGTCATGATCGCCTATCCGATTACCCCGCAGAGCGAAGCGGCGGCGTTGATCGGAGAACTCTTCGCCGAGGGCTACATCGGCGATTATTTCCGTGGTGAGAGCGAATTTGCCGTCATGTCGCAATGCGCCGGCGCTGCGTTCGGGGGAGCCCGCGTGTTCACGACGACCGCTGGGCCTGGGACAATGCGCGCGATGGAAAACTTTCCGATGTGGGCAGGTGCACGGCTGCCGATTCAAATGATCGTCACCTGTCGAGGCATCAATTCGCCCCTCTCGATTCAACCGGACACGCTCGAAATCGCCTACCTGCTGAATACCGGTATGCTGGTCTGGCACGCAGAAACCGCGCAGGACTTCTTCGATTGGATTCTGAAGGGCTACATGGTGTCGGAAGAGCCGGATGTACACCTCCCGCTCGCCCTCTGCTGCGACGGCTTCTTCGTGACGCACACGAAGGACGTGGTGAATCTCACCCCGACAGACATGTGTCTGCCGCCGTACGATCCCTATCGCTCGCCGGTGCCATGCATGGACATGGAATGTCCGCCGGTGCGCATGATGCGCGACCCATTCGTCATGAAGAGCAACTACATCAGCTATGCGACGCATGCCTCCTGGCAACAGGAAATCTGGGCGGCAATCGAGCGCTCCCGCAAGCATTCGATTCACTGGCTGAACGGTCTGATCGACACGGAAAACATCGACCAAGAAATTATGATCGTCGCCTCAGGTACGGCTGTCTCGCAGGGACGTGAAGCCATCCGTCTATTGGAGGACGAGGGTGTGCGCTGCGGCCTGGTCAAGATCAAGACACTGCGCCCCTGGCCGGAAGAAGAAATCCGCGAAGCGACGAAGAACGCCAAGCACATCTTCGTGCCGGAGTTTAATGTGACCGGATGGCTGGCGAAAGAACTCCGCGCGACGATTCCGAATCCCCATCGCGTGCATGCCGGCCCGCACGTCTGCGGAGGAATGACCATGCCGCCGGAGATCATCGTATCGGAAATTAAGACGGCCCTCGGGATGAAGAGCTTCTCCCTGGCCGGTCGTGGAAGCTGAGCAGCACATCTACTGAAACTGTTCGCTCCCGCGAGCGAATCTGGAGGAGGCCATAATGAGCAAGGAACGCATCAAGATTTCCGAAGACCTTTACGACATCATGCCGTCGGATTATCAGGATCTGGTCAAGAGCGCGACCTACGGCAAGGAAGACCGGGGGTGGAAAGACATCGGCTCTTCCAAGGAGTTGATCGAGCAGCATTCGCTCTGCGCCGGCTGTCCTGAATCCATGGCGTTCCGGTACATCCTGGCTTCGCTCCCGAATCCGGAAGACACCGTCATGGTTGGTTCCACCGGTTGCACCAGCCTGGTGTTCCCGATGGTGGCCGTTCACAACATCCACTCACTGTTCGGCAATCAGAACGCGATCGCCTCCGGTCTGAAACGGGCCCTGAGCGTGCGGTTCCCTGGCCGTGTCAAGGATGTGGTCGTTCTCGCCGGCGACGGCGCGACCGTGGACATCGGCCTCGATATGACGCTGCAGGCCTGGTTTCGTCAGGAAAAATTCACCACCATCTGCTTCGACAACGAGCTCTACGCCAACACGGGCGGTCAGGAGAGCGGCCTCATGCAGAAGGGTTTCGTGGCGAAGATGGCGCCGGTCGGTAAATTGTTCGACAAGGTGCGGCTACCGGAAATTGCCCGCGAATCGGGTTGCCATTACGTCGTGAATTGCACGGTCAGCAAGCCCTCGTTGGTGGAGAAAGTCATCCGCAACGCCGTGCACATCGCCCGCGAAATCGGCCCGACCTATCTTCAGCTTTACACGCCCTGCATCCTCGAAATCGGCAAGAACAGCATGGAAGGCCTCCAGGAAATGCGGGATTCGGAGAAGCCGGCCGAGCGGTTCGCGTACAAGGAGTACGTCAGTGAGCCGGCGAAACAGTTGCTGGCGGAACTCGCCGCGAAGGACAAAGAGCGGAAAGCGGCGGCCAAGCAGTTGGCGGGCCAAGCACAGGCCTGAGGAGGGAACCATGATCAAGAAACGAATCAACATCCGGATGTCGGGCTTGGGCGGGCAAGGCGCGGTCACGGCGGCGCACGTCCTGGCGATGGCCGCAAACCGCGACGGCAAATTTTCCATTTCCAATCCTTTCTTTGGCGCCGAAAAGCGGATGGCGCCGGCCGAGAGCTATTGCCGCATCGGCATTGAACGAATTTACGACCGTGGCGAACTCGTGTTCCCTGACGTGATTCAGGTATTCCATCCGCAGGTCATTACGATGGGGAAAAGCTACACTATGCCATTTTACTCCGGCGTGAAGGAGGGCGGTGTGGTCATTATCAATTCCGCGCAACCCCTCCTCTCGGAAGAGGACGTGCAGCGGCTGAAGGATTTGAACGTCGCGGTGTTCTACATCGCGGGCACGGAACTCGCCATCGAAGTCGCCGGCACTGAATTGTCGACGAATATGGCCATGATCGGGTCGGTATCGGGCATCACCAAATGCGTCACGATGGACGCCCTCGATGGCGCCCTCCAGGAACGGTTCGGCAAAAAGTTCGTCGCATCGGGCGGTACCGCTTCTCTCGACGAAGCCATTAAGAAAAAGTTTGCCAAGAAAGAAATGCTGTTAGCCAAAAATCTGGCGACCGTGAAGCGTGCCTACGAGATCGCCAGTGAGTGGGCCGAAAAGAACAAGGTTGAGCTGCAGGTCGGCAATCCGGCCGTCGCCGCGTAAGAAAAGGAACCAACTTGAATGTATAACGTCGCGCAAGTCATCGACGAGAAATGTACGGCCAAGAAAGGCTGTCGCCTCTGCATCATGTATTGTCCCGAGGCGAACTGCCTGGATTTGAATTCCGGCAAGATGGTGGCGGAGGTCAACATCGACCGCTGTAAGGGCTGCGAGCTGTGTGTGGTCGTCTGTAACGCGGCGAAGCACGAGGCCATCATCATGCAAGCCGTCAGCGCCACCGGACAGCTGATGTCAAAAAAGGGAGAATCGGCGGCCCTCGGACAAGCCTACCAAGGGTAACCGGGTTCGCATGGCATTGCACAACCCCATAGCGTTCGCGCTATGGGGTTTTTTGTTGGTCGCTCAAGAGGTAGCTGATGGAAAGCGAAGACAACGTCATTAACGAGTTGCTCAAGGAAATCTCTGACCTGATTACGGCCTATCCCAAGGCGATCGAGCGTCGTGCCGCTATGATCCAGGCCACCGGCAAGGATCCGGAGTTGGTTGAAAAGCTGGTCAAAGCCGCTGATACGATGCGGGACAGCGGCAACCTCTACCTCACCTGGGCCAAGCACTATGCGGCTCTCGCCGAGGGAAACACCGACGCCTCGTCGGATGAAGATGAAACCGAGGATTTCGACGTCTAAAAAAGCGTTCCCCCCGCGGTGGACATTTGCTACAATGCGTCCTCTTCTACTTGACCCCTTCGTTCCCCGGTAGCTCAGTTGGTAGAGCAGCCGGCTGTTAACCGGCTGGTCGCAGGTTCGAGTCCTGCCCGGGGAGCCACACTATTCTCCCTTCCTCATAAAGTGATAAGAATGACGGTCACCTCCAGGGCGTTCATCGGACTCAAGCCCTGAGTTCGAGAACGGTGCCTTGGAATCGTAGACGCAGCTCACGGAGGCGCGTTGAATACCGTTCTACACCTGCCAGACCTTCTGCTCGCCATTTCGCTTCTGCTCGGTATCAGCGCCGTCGTGATTCCAGTGGCTCGTCGCTTCGGCATTGGGCCGGAACTGGGCCTATTGCTATCCGGAGTCATTCTCGGATCCTCGCACTTCCTTGGGGAGACCCAAGTCGATCGCTTGCGGGAACTTTCCGAACTCGGGGTGGTCTTCTTCCTGTTTATGATCGGCCTTGAACTCGATCTCGGGAAGGCATGGCAGTTACGAAGGTACGCACTCGTCTTGGGAAGCTTGCAGGTCCTAGCCACGGGCATGGTCCTGATGTTCTATTGGTATTTCTTTACGTTCTCTTGGTCGCTCTCGCTGCTCATCGGGTTGGTCTTAGCGAATTCTTCAACGGCTCTGGTCTTTCAAGTTTTGGAGAGGAAGCAGGAACTCAATGAGGAACACGGGCGGGCGGCATTCGCCGTGCTCTTGTTTCAGGATCTGACCGTGGTGCCAATCATGGCGCTCGTCCCGGTGTTTGCGGGAACCGGTTCAGCCGACTATTCCTGGTGGAACATCCTGCCGGCTGTCGCGACCATGGCACTCCTCTTTATCGCCGGCAGATATCTGTGCCCCTGGTTGTTTCACTTAGCGATCGTCAAGCGCATGCCCGAAACCTTCACAGCCGTGCTCTTTGTCGCCATCCTGGGAAGCGCCTGGTCGGCCCATCATGTCGGTCTTTCAATGGCCTTGGGCGCCTTCATCATGGGTGTGGCGCTCTCCGGGACAGACTATCGGCACAAGCTCCAGGAAGAAGTCATGCCGTTCAAAAATTTCCTGCTTGGAATGTTCTTCGTATCGGTGGGTCTCACCGTGGACGTGACCGTGCTGAGCCAACACACAGGAAAGATCCTCATGCACGTCCTGGTGATCCTCGCAGTGAAAACGGCGGTGCTCTATATTGCCGCCAGAGCCATTCGAATGGATCACACTCCCGCAGCACGTCTCTCCTTCCTGCTGGCTCAGGCCGGAGAGTTCACCTTTGTGATCTTGGGCACGTTGCTCACCGTAGGCGTCGTCACTCACACCCAGTTCGCCAATGGTATCATGGTAGTTGCGCTGACAACGATTATGACCTCATGGCTCGATACGCTCGGCGTCACGTTCAGCCGGCTCAGCCGTGCAGGGGTGTCAAAGCCGAACATTTCGACTTCCTGAATGTAATGACTGTGATGCAGGGAGAATCAATCCTGTCCAAGTCTGTCCGTCAGCACCATGTTTCCTCCTTTCCGGCTTTTGTACCCCCGAGACTCCTCCGCAATCGTCATCTGATGACCCTCGTCCCCCGTTACTGGTCCCGCGGACACCTGTTGGCTGGTATCCCGGCTGAGCGCCGTCTCTTCCGCACAACTCCCGACACTCAGCTGGTCGGGTTCTGCCATTGGCAGCCCGAGCGGAAATCCACTCAGACCATACTCCTCTTGCATGGGCTTGAAGGTTGTTGCGATTCCCACTACATCCACGGGATTGCAGCCAAGGCCTATGCGGCGGGACTCAATGTCGTGAGGATGAACCAGCGTACCTGTGGGGGCACCGAGCATCTCACGCCGACTCTGTATAACAGTGGCCTCAGCACAGATTATCGAAGTGTAGTCCACGAATTGGCAGAGACCGATCGTTTGGATCGCATCTGGCTGGTTGGCTATTCGATGGGAGGTAATCTCGTCCTCAAGGCCGCCGGTGAGATGGGCCGCAACCACCCGGCTCTCGCCGGCACAGTGGTCGTGTGCCCGAACATTGATCCGACTCTGTGCGTAATGGCATTGGAGAGGCCGGAGAACTGGCTCTATCACCGGCATTTCTTGACGCAGCTGAAAGCCCGTCTCAGACGCAAGGCCGCGCTCGTACCCGGCAAGTGGGACCTGAGAGGACTTGAACGCATCAACCGCATCAGTGAATTCGACGATCGATATACCGCGCCGGACGGAGGCTATCGCGACAGCGCCGACTATTACGATCGATCAGGAGCACGTCATGTGCTGGATCGTATCGCGGTGCCCACCACAATCATCACTGCCCAGGACGATCCGTTCATTCCCTATTCGATGTTCCTGACGCCGGTCATCCAGCAGCATGCCTGTATCCGCTTCATTGCACCTGCGCACGGCGGCCACTGCGGATTTTTCCAGACGAAGCAGACCGGGGAAGACCGGTATTGGGTGGAGAACCGGATTATCGAAGTTGTTTCAGGGAGGTGGTAACGGAGCATCCGGTTGCCTCACGGAGGCAACCGGAGAGGGGATTTAAGCGGCCTTTCTCAGGCGTCGGCCGTCCATCGATGCGACGTGAGGGGCGCATTTGAGCACCCACGTCACGATCAGCCATGCGCAGCTGCAAACCAGACCAACGACGAACAGCCAGTTATAGACGTCCTTGCCGGATTTTCCCAAGAACGGCTCGCAAGCGTAGAGCACCACTTCATAGGCAAACCCCACGATCATGAGCGTCGTCATGGGCAGCAGCAGAGCCCGATAGGGAGCCAACCACTTCCAGTCATCCGGCGGGTCATTGGCCAACTGACGTGCGCCAAACCAGCCCAGAACAATCGCACCTCCATAGCCAAGAAACTGGACGAGATCAGATGCGTGCAGCTTTCCCACCATAGCCTCACGAAAGAGCGGCAAGTGCCCAAGAATCACGGCGCTGGCCACGGAGAGAACCATGGCTACGCCATATTCCATCATCCATTTCCGTGCTTTCATGCTGGACCTCCTCTCAACTTCTCAAGACGGCAGTTGAGCCAACATTAAGCATAGCACCGGCGGATTTCCGTAAACCGATCAATGGGTTAGTGATTCAGCCATTGGCGAGATACGAGCGGACTTCCTGCACGTAGGTGTTGAACGGATCGCCCATGGGAAACGCTTCCCGGCCGCGCACCTGAAAAATCGACCAATTGATGACATAGGCGGGGAAAAACCGCTCATCTTTCTTGGTCTGGTCGGATTCCTCCGCCGGACCGCAGGCCAGTAAATGCTTGACGAGTTCGCCCCGTCCGAAGGCTCGTGTATTGCGTGGAGGATGCTCGGTCGCCAGGTCGACCGCCTTATCAGTCGTCAGCCGTGGCACGCGGCCTTCATCTACGAGGCCGTAGTACAGACCCTTCTCCGGATGGAGATTGTGGTACTCGAGGTCGAGACTCTTCAGCATCGGATCATGCCATTCGAGGTGTTCCGCCTCACGGAATGTCTCTAAGAGCCACAGTTTGGATGCCCAATCCACACGTCCGACGAGTTCACGATAATCGCCGCGAAGTTCGTTCAAAACGCGCTCCCATTGTGCGAGCACCCAGTCAGTTTCTTCGTCCTGACCGTGACAATGCGCCTGTGCCGCCGCCAGGAATTGCTCCTGCACATCGATGGCCGACAGCCGTTTCCCGGACTGCAGCTGGACCATCCATTGACGCTCCTGATCCTGTGAAATTTCCTGAAGACTTTCCACCGGCTCATCAATGTCCAATTCACCAGGCGCCTTGCCGTCTTCAATGAGCTGAAGCACCAGTCCCGTCGTTCCTAATTTCAGCGCGGTGGCATACTCGGCCATGTTCGAATCCCCAAGCAGGAGATGGATCCTCCGAAACTGATTGGGATCCGCCAGCGGCTCATCTCTCGTATTGACGATCGCGCGGTTCTGCTGCACCCACTCGAAGAAATCGTTCACGATATGATCCGCGCGCTGCGAAATCTGGAACGGCAGTTGTATGGGGGCACTACGTCCGATCGCCGCTCGAGGCACGATCAGCCGGTCCATCTGAATCCAGGCATCTTGAGGGCTGGCGGCTCCGACTCGTCCCGATCCCGTAAAAATCTGCCGGGTCACAAGGTGGGTCACCAGCGGGGCGAGCCCCCGCCGGCTGAACGGAAAGCGACGCGTCACCAGATAGTTTTCGTGCGAACCGAAGGTCGCATCCGTCTCATGATCCACGTTATTCCTGATGAGGGAAATCTGGTCGGCAAGCCCGAGATCCTGAACGGCCCGTTGAAGAATCATGTCTCCTGCGCGATCGCTCGCCACCACGTCGGTCAGCGAATGGCATTCCGGCGAGGCATATTCCAAATGCCCCATGTCGAGATAGACACGCCCCGCATTCATCAGAAATCCGCCGTTTCCCGGCGGCTCGTCGTGCCCGCGATGATGCAGATCCAACACGCCCTGACGTTGTGCGTGAAAAATATGGTCGCGAATCTTGTGGGCAAACCAGGTCGGCGAATGGTCGGGCCGATCTTGATGCACCAGGAGACCGTATTCGGTCTCCAAGCCAAAAATCCGGTTCAGCATGGCATTAGGAAATTGAGGTTTGGATGTCCCTCGGCAAGAGCCGGCCCAGGTCGTCCGGCGTCAGGGCACGATATTTCGAAGATCCTGTCTGACTGCGATCCAGCACAGCGCACTCGATGGATTTTTCGGCGACCGTTTCACGGACATGGGCATACAGGCTCGGGACATCGGTAGACGAAGGAGCCGCCGCCGCTTCGTCCCCACGCTCGGCCTCCCCTTCAATAGCCCGGCGTTGCAATCGGTCCCCCAAGGCCCAGGCCCGGAGCGCAGCGCCCACGGCCTGCTCCAAGGAGCGCCGCTCAGGTTCCTCACCGCGAAGAGATTTCAGCATCTCCTGCTCGATCCCTTTCGTCGCGGCGAGCACCGCACTATGACCTCCCTCTTCAAAGGTGCCGTCATAATTGATCGAGAGAAACGTCTCTTTCCCGGATTTTTGTCCAATCTCGGCCAAAAGGATCTTGACGATGAAGGGCGCCTTGAAGACCTCTTCGAACGCCTGTTTGATCACGGGGGCGATGCCGTATTTCACCATACGACCGCCCGTGACGTCCGACGGAGAACGGTTGAACCCCTCGACATGCGCCATTTCCAGAAGATTGAACCGCAATTTTTCCAGATCTGCCGGATGTCCCATTCCTCCCAACGCGAGACGGTCGTAGATTTCGTAGACTTTTGGCGTGCCCTTGCTCACGGTCAGCAGCACGATCCCCGTTTCATACGCCAACGCCACGACGGGGCTTCCCTGCTTGAACTGCTCATCAAGGTACTGTCGGCGATTGCCGACCGCTTCGACCCACTTATAGGGCTCTTCGTACATAATTACCCTCTTCGCCCGAACGCCTTAGCCTCGTCGAGACACACTCGCCTCGAACGTGTGTTTGAGATCCGCCTCGGCAAGCGTCTTGATGCCCTTGGCCGTGATGAGCTTGACCACCGGATAAAGATTGGCTTCACGGTTGACGCCCCCTGTGGCGCTGTCGAACTCGGCCGCGCTGGTGAGGAGACGCAGCGCCTGAACCGCCGATTGCTCTTCGGTCATCGCACTGAGCGGCAGATCGCCCCACGTATTCACGTAATGGAGAATGCCTCGAATCGTGGGTGAGCCTGACCCCGACACCGCGTATTCCACGCCCTCGAACTCAGCGCCCAGAATGTCGTAAAAATAAATCTTGGCGCTTTCCTGTTCGAAGTCGTAGCCGGCGAAAATCGGGGCGACCGCGCCTGTGCCGGCCAATGCGGCGGCCACGTTGTCTTTCAGGAGCTTCGACACCGCCCGCAGCTTGCCCTCAAAACTCAGCTCTTGCAGCTGGGTTCTACGATAATACTTGAAGGAGTGTTCGAGGATCCGCACCATTTCAT
>Ga0070664_100000728_pt1 | contig 25309 bp, 28 predicted proteins | sample KBSC73metaG_FD_65863 | JGI IMG/M metagenome (GOLD analysis project Ga0070664, IMG submission 65863) | Corn rhizosphere microbial communities from Kellogg Biological Station, Michigan, USA - KBS C7-3 metaG | ecosystem: Host-associated > Plants > Roots > Rhizosphere > Soil ... | reverse complement strand
TTTTTGTACGTTAGCTATTTTTTGTCTTATTTAGTTCTTTCTCACCCTCCTTTCTTAGTTTCTCTCCTTCGTGGGCCAGCGATTCATCGCTCAACCCTTCGCCAACTCGTTGCTTGGCTTTCCCTTCAACGCTTTTCATTTTTGCGTCGACCCGAGGTTCGATTTGATCCATCGGAGCGGGTTCGTTTAAATCGTCTTGTGTTTTAATCTTGTTCTTATCGATTCCCATGTAACGTATCCCCCTGAGCTCGTTTGATGAGAAGACCATAGCAAGATGTTCTTTCAGAACCGCTGGGATTTCATGACAATTTGAAGTCATCTCAAGCTTCACGACGGATTTTCACCATTCCATCACATTCTCTCGACAAATTCTTGATGGCGGGGCTAAACTTAGCTTGATGGATGCGTTTCGCTCAATTCGAACCATTCGGCTACTGCTTGCGACCTGTGTTTCCTTTTGGTTGGCAGGTGCCGGGTGCTTGTTCGGCTGTAGTTATGGCCCCAGCGCGGTTGTCGAAGCTCGAACAGCCTCGACTTCAGCCGTTTCAGGGCCGAGCTGCCATGCAATGCGGTCGCACGACTGTTGTACAAAAAAACAACAGCCGAAGGCAGACAAGCATGTAATACAACTGCACAAGTTGATGTTGAATGATCTTCCTTCGGGAATGATGAGCGACTGTCCACTAGCGGTAAATCAAACTGCGGCCATCTCACCAGTAAAGAGCGAAGCGCCTGCCTTTGTGTTGGCACACAGTGCGATGCCTCCTGTTGATCTTTCGCAGGTCGATTTGAAGAAGGCAGCCGCGCCCCTATCAATACCTAATAAAGGTCCTACTCACGTTCTTCACTGCGTTTTCCTAATCTAAGCAATAAGTTCGATATCGAGAAAAAACGGTTGGTCCGTTTTCTCATCGTGAGCCGTCTGTAATGGACCGGCCCTCGAATAATCTTATTTAGGAGAACGTCATGAAAATTCGAACCAGTACAGCTCTTTTTATTCTCATGGGACTGCTGCTAGTTGCATTCTCAGCAGTTGGTCTCGCCCAAACTCAATCCACCCAAAATCAAAAGCAGAACCAGGCCGCCAGCACGATGGATTCGTGTTGTTGTGCTGCCCACCAGAAAGACTCAAAGTCGGTTGCAAAGACGGATGGGCAAATGTCTTGTTGCTGTTGTGACGATTCATGCCAGATGAAAGCAGACAAAAAAAGCATGAATAATCACGCAGCGTCGAGCGGTTGTTGCTGCTGCGATGGTGACTCGTGTGATATGTCGAAAATGGATGCTAAAGCAGACCATGCGACAGGACACGAGTGCTGCTGCAAGGGAGATTCATGCGACATGAAAGAGGGAAGTCAAATGAGCCACAAGGCAGGCGCCAGTTGCTGCAACATGAAGATGAAACACGACAACATGAAGTCTGAAAAGCCAAAACAATAAGGGGCTGGTATCAGGAAAACGAAGACGTCGTGCCCCGCGGCGCGACGTCTTCTATTACAGGGGAGTTCTGCACAATGTCTTCAGTCAACGGGATAATTATTTGTTTGGTCATTCTATTTCTTAGTGCCGTGCCAGGTTTTGGCCAGCACCAGGGTCATCAGATGCCTGCGCAACCGGCGCCTTCGCCATCCCCATCTCCTTCACCTTCTTCGTCACCAATGCCGTCTGCCCCGAGCCCTTCTCCTTTATCTTCATCTTCGCCAAAGCCGGCAATGGATATGAAAAAGAAATCAACGCCGGGCATGGTGGACCACTCCGGCCACAACATCGAATCAACCATGCCATTGTCACCGGCTGGTGAGGAGATGAGTATGGGTGAGATGGTCATAATGAAGAATGATCAGATGTACATAAATCTCGGTGGGAAGGCGGCGAATCTAATTCCGATGGGACGGATGGGGTCAGGAACTTCATGGCAACCAGCATCGACCGATATGCCAATGATGCACAAGCAGGTTGATGATTGGTTGGTGATGTTTCACTACAACTTTGTTGCCGGAGTAAATTCTCAGGGTGGACCAAGAGGAGTAACGAAGTTTGAATCCGCTAATTGGTTCATGCCATCAGCCATTAGGCGTGTTGGTCCTGGAAATATCGAGTTGCGTGGCATGTTTAGCTTTGAACCGTTCACGTTTCCGCCAGGTGGGTCGCCGCTTCTATTTCAAACAGGAGAGACTTATAAAGGGCAGCCTCTAATTGACCGTCAACACCCGCACGATCTGTTTATGGAGTTGAGCGCGACGTACACGTTGCCGCTGGGCGAACGTGGTTCGTGGTTTACCTACTTCGGATATCCCGGTGAGCCCGCGTTAGGTCCGGTGGCCTTCATGCATCGAGCCTCGGCTGCGGAAAATCCTTCTGCACCACTTTCCCACCATCTTCAGGATTCGACCCATATAAGTTTTGGGGTCGTTACGACAGGTTTTACCTATCGATGGTTTAAGCTTGAAGGATCGTTATTTAATGGTCGTGAGCCTGACGAAAATCGGTACGATTTTGAGGCTAACCGTTGGAATTCGCGTTCAGCCCGGCTTTCATTCGCGCCGAACGATAACTGGTCCATGCAAGTCAGCTATGGCTTTCTAAGAAATCCGGAAGCGCTGGAACCTGGTGATGTGCGCCGGACCACGGCCTCGATTAGCTACAACCGGCCGTTCGATCGCGGTAGCTGGGCATCGAGCTTAATCTGGGGAAGAAACCATGAGAGCCACAATGGCGAGATTTTCAACTTGAATGGCTACGTGGCAGAGTCGACGGTGAACTTTCTCGACAAGAATCACATCTATACACGTTTAGAACTTGCCGACAAAAATCAACTGTTACGAGATTCTGATCGCGATCTTCTTGGAATAACCGAGCACCATCCATCATTTCGGATCGGGGCCTACACTCTTGGTGCCGTGCGCGACTTATGGAATAGTGAAAAGGTTTCGTTCGGTGTTGGTGGTGATCTAACGTTCTATTCGAAGCCGGATGTTCTCGATACAATCTATGGTGACAATCCGGTATCATGGAAGCTCTTCTTCAGAGTGCGTCCCGGTAAAATGAAGATGAACGGCGCGCACGATATGCACTAAAGTTTTAGGAGAAATGCATGAAAAGAAACTGGCTTTTGGTCCTTGGTCTAGCGCTGGCAGTCGTAGCCGGAGTGTTGATTTTCAATTCGTCTGGCCGCGAACAAGCGAGGGTAAATGCTCCGCCGGCTCATTCACATTCACCGGAACAAGGACCCGCTGACAAAAATACAGTGCCCGCTCACTTTGAAGAAGCGCCGCTGCGCGCGAGCCTTGGGCCAACGCTTCCGCCGGAGCAGTTTTTTGGCAAGGCGAAGGAGGCTTACACTGTGGTCCGCGAAATCCCCCAAACCATTGCTCAACTTCCTTGCTACTGCCACTGTGATCGAGAATTCGGCCACAAGAGTCTCTACAGTTGCTTTGAAAATGACCATGCATCACATTGTGCGGTGTGTGTAGACGAAGCATTGTTAGCTTATCAACTGCAGAAAAAAGAGAAGCTGACCGCCACGCAAATTCGGGATCGAATAATTTCGCAATATTCTCATCCTTAGAAATACAGCTTCGCTCCATGCATACGCAGGCGAGACTGTGTATATTTGGTCAGTTCCCCGATCAATCTAACCAATTTTTTTGCGGAGGTTCAGGTATGCGTAAGTGTCTTTTCAGTTTGGTGTTCCTCGCGATCGCTCTTTTTATGTTGCGACCGGCGGCGGCAAGTACAGAGATGCCGGTAGTTGGAGCCGACGCTCCTACGTTCAATTTGACGACGAATGAGGGCAAACAGGCCAGCCTTGCAGACTTTAAAGGCAAATGGGTAGTGCTGTATTTCTATCCAAAGGATTTCACCAGCGGCTGCACTCTCGAAGCCCGTAATTTTCAACGTGACATCGCAAAGTATGAGGCCGCAAATGCAGTTATCCTTGGCGTGAGTGTCGATACCGCTGAGTCGCACAAAGATTTTTGTGCAAAGGAAGGACTCAACTTCAAACTGCTATCAGATCCTGATGCGAAAGTTTCTGACGCTTACGGCTCAATCATGGAATACAACGGCGCTAAGCTGTCGGCTCGTAACACCTTCATCATCGATCCCAGTGGCAAAATCGCGAAAGTTTTCGCGAAGGTAAGTCCTGGTGGGCATAGCGAAGAAGTACTCGCCGCTCTCGCCTCGTTAAAGAAATCTTAATAGTTTTTCGAAAATCAAAGAGGCCGGAACCGTAAAACTCGTCCGGCCTTTTTGTTTTGAACTATTACAGCTTTTTAATCCCAGTCACCTGAAGTCCACCGACAGAATTCGTTATCTCAAAGTCGACGCGATCTCCTACCGAAATCCCACTTAAGAGCGTCGCATTCTTTACCGAGAATTCCATTTGCATAGCCGGCATCAGTCCTTCGACGTCGCCGTGGTCAATCTCGATACTTGGAACTTTCACGTCCAGTGCTTTGACAGTGCCGACCGCATGATGAGTTGTTGTCTGAGTCGCAGCGGCCGGACCCGAAGCGGTCTTGGTAGGAACCTTGTTGTTACACGAAATAACTGAGACCAGTGCGATTAGAACCAGGATTATTCGCGCATTATTAAAAGACGGACTTGAGTTAGTCATGATCGATGAAGATATCATGAACCCTCTGATTCAACTTAGTTGGGCTCCACCAGCCAAGGACGCACCCCGGTTGCACCACTCAACCTCTTCAGCCGGACCGCGCGCGTCCTCGCGGGCCAACTGCCTACTATTCAAAATTTGGCGAGCGAGGACTCACCACTCAACCTATTCTTCCGACCAAACGAACTTTGCCCGCGAGGACGCGCGCGGTCCGGCAGAAGAGACTGTGCACTGTCGGGGAGCATAGAACGCTCTCAAAACGTTAACTTCAACCCAAACTGAAATTGCCTTGGATCGAATGCCGCCGTTGGCTTACCAAATGTGGATAGAGGCAGAGCATTTGGACCGAACGTGTTGTTTGGGACACCAAAATTCGACCGGTTCAGCAGGTTGAACCCTTCGGCCATCACGTTCAGATCAACTCGTTCGTTTAACTTGAATCGTTTTGCAATCCTGAGATCGAGAGAAGCAAAATCGAACCCCTTACCGGTATTCCTTCCCACGCCAACCGGACGATCATTATTAGTAGTATCAAAATTGCGATCACTTCCCAGTAGGACATTAAAGGGGAGTCTCGAAGCATAGGTAAAGATGTAAGCAAGTTGCAGTCCATCTAAAAGCTTACTGGAAAAGTGATCATTCGTAGTCCGTGGCGCCTCAATAGCTCCGCTGAACACAAATCTGTGCCGTTGATCGTTATCTGATCTGCCGCGATCGTCGCGAATGTCGAAATTATTCTGCGCCGTTGAAAAGAAGAAATTACCTGAATCATCCAAAGCTTTCGACAACGTGTAAGAAAGTCGGAAGCTCGCCCATTTCGAAGCGCGCTTGTTCAACGATAGAACCATGCCGTCGTAATCTGACGTCCCGGAACTTTCGAATCGAGAAATATTTCCCCAGCTTGAATCCGGCCGGCCAAGATTTGGTACTCCGGCTGCTGCCGGAACCGTAGGCACATTTACGTTTCGCGAAAGGATCAGATGTAACCCTCGCAGGTGAAGATACCCCACAGAAAATACCAGGCTGCCCGGCAATTCTCGTTCGATTTGAAGACTTGCCTGCTCGGTGTAACTCGCCTCAATGTTTGGGTCTATTCGAGTGATGTTTGGTTTGGTAGGAAGTGCCGTAGGTTGCACCGGAAGTACGTTGGGGAAAATTGGAGCTCCGGGCTGACCCGGTTGCAATTGGACCACCAGGTATTTTGAACCATCGCGTTGCAGAGCATTAGACGTAGCGCGCAACGGAATCCGATCGAAAAAGATCCCAAAGTTTGCCCGAATGACTGTTTTATGATCGCCAGGCGCAAAAGCAACACCCAGGCGAGGTCCGAAGTTATTTGTATCGGTCTGAATGGGATCTGGCAGGAACTGGAGGTCATATCTGAGTCCGGCGTTAACTGTAAATGTTGGGGTAACACGCCATTCGTCTTGTACAAACAGTCCGAGATTCGGATTGTTTTGTGACTGCGTGGGCACGCCGAACGCTTGCTGAAAACTACTGTAGTTTCCCGTCAGGAAAGCGTTTAAGGAATTAAATGCGTAAACACCTTGAAGCGCTCCAGGGAACAAGATGTCGACCTTGTTGTGCAACAAATCAATTCCAACCTTGATGGAATGGCGCTCGCGTACAGTCGTTACGTTATCAACCAGCTCGAATAACTGAATCTTTCGCGCGAGCGGCGAAACGGTAGCGATGCCAAAGTTCGCAACCCCGGAGATTCCGACGGCGGGACCAACAGCGTCGTTAACCGGGGCTTTCAGATCACTGTTGGTGAATTGGAATCGAGCCTCGTTGATTGTTCGCTTGCTGATGATCGTCGTGTCACTTAAAAGCACCGTTTGATCTGTATTATTAAGTCCCGTACCCCGACTGACAGCGTTCAGACCTCCAACACTTCGAGAATTCTCTGCCTGGATGTGGTAAACGCTGTAGCGGCCATTCAACTGGTTCTTCGCATTCATTTTGTGGTCCAGGCGGACGAAAAAGTTGGTAGCGTCAAAGCTTGCCGGAACAACGCCTGTACCAATGAAGGAACCTGGATAACTGGTGCTCGCCAACCGGTTGTTAATTGCTGACACCGCTGACGAGCCTATGGTGAGTACAGCCGAATAGTTTCTCCGGTTCTGTTCGAAGTTTGAAAAGATAAACGTTCGATCTCGACGGACTGGTCCACCCAACGACAAGCCGTATTGAGCCTGGGTCAGAGAATCCTTCTGGTTGGCCAGTGGATTACGGGCATCGAAACGTTGGTTCCTAAAGTAGCCATACATCGAGCTGTGCCAATCGTTAGAGCCAGACCTTGTAAGTATGTTCACCACTCCGCCAGAGGCTCGGCCAAACTCGGCAATCCCTCCGGAAGTAATCACCTGGAACTGATCGATAACTTCCTGTGTGTAGTAAGTTCCCGTTAAGTCTGCTGCGTCATCGTTGGCAGAAAGTCCATCTACAACGAAACCGTTGTAGATGTTTCTTTGGCCGGCTATCGAGAGACCCTGTCCCGGTACGGCCGATGTTTCAGCAAACCGTTGATTGCTTCCGGTGTTGGTCGATGAGACCGCAGGCACTAAGAGGGCGAGGTCCAGGAAGTTGTGTCCGTTAAGCGGCAAGTCGTTTATCTCTTCCGGATCGACGGTTTCAGTTACTTGAGTGCGAACTGTTTCTACCAGGGGAATCGTAGACGTCACATTTACGTGAGCCGACACATTCTCAACTTCGAGTTGAACCGGGAGGTCGAGAGCTTGTCCTACGGATGCAATAAACTGTCTTGTGACCTTCGCAAAGCCTTCGGCAGCCACCGACAAGTCGTACTTACCGACCCGTAGGTATGGAAAACGGTAGCTTCCATCATTCTCAGTTTGCGTCGTTAAAGCCTGACCCGTCTCGATATTAATTACGGTCAAGGTAGCCCCTGCCACTCCTGCTCCCGCAGCATCCACGATGCGCCCAGTGAGCGTGGCAAAAGTAACTGACTGTTGTGCATCAACAGCGAGTGGAAGCAACCAGACGGACAAGAATAGGGTCACCAGAAAATGGAACCGGGTTTTCATCGCACGCTCCGAGAAAACATCTACGCAGCCCCTCGCTCACACGCATTAAGCGATAGACCAGTGCCTGTAGAGCAACGAGTTGACTAATTATGGAGATATTCGTGACGATTGTTACGCGGCAGGTGGACCACGTGGCACGATGTAGGAGCCTGAATAAACAGAGAAGTTGAGAGGTGTCTCAAAGTCGACTTTGGAATCAAGAGAACAAACTGTTTGGAGGCAGAATTTGGTTCTAGGGGTATCCTGTTCCTTCTTCTTTTGAGACACACTTGCCGCGGTCGCACAACATTCGGTCGGACATGGTCGCCCAATCGAACGGGTAAGACTTGAAGAATTGGAATCGGGACTTGAGACCGTCTCTGCAACTATCGTTATTCCATCGTCAACTGAAGCCGGTTTCAAACCACACATTGGTTCCGGCTTCCGTTGACGAGCTTTCTTAAGAATCGTTGATTCGCAGTGTCCGGCAGCTTTTCCCTGGCAGCAGTCGGCACCCATTTGCATAACCGCTGAAACAGACCACAACGGCAATGCTGAGAGACCGAACGCCACGGCCAACAACGCACAGACAACGCGATGAATTGCGCTCCTGGCGAAGGCTGACCGTACACAGTTTGGAATCGACATGTAGTTCAAATAAGAATCAACCAGTCTTCACTATCCGCTTTTTTTCCAGGGTCATTTTACATTTACGGCAAGAGCCCGGAGTCTTTGATTCCACCTCCGGATGCATAGGACAAACGTATCTGACCTCCGAAGGCTTTTGAGGTTGTTCAGTTCGCTGCCCGTCCGATGCTTTACCTGAAACCGTATCGTAACCAGAACTTGTTGCCAAAAACAACGCGGCCAGAACGATTACTACCATTTTGAGATGTTGGACGTCCATTTGAGATCCAAAACCCCATCGATCTCACAACTATTGACTGCGAATCATCGACCAGGTGGTGGCGTGACCTTTGTCGACCGGACACATTGGAAATTTGTCATCCTTCTTTATGAACAGAATTAGCTCCGAGTGTGTGTTGCAGTGATACGGACCACTCTTCGGACAAACGGTTCCTGTTGCTCCGCTGACTCTCAATTCTTGTGACGTTTGCAGGCTTGTTTGCATTTCGATTCTCCTTGGCTAAGTGGCTTGAAGTTAAAAAAGTTGACTGCTAATTAAACCCGTCTCAGAGAAGTTCCCAGCGAACGGTCACAGACTCATTCGGTCGATATTCGATGACTATCACCTTCACAATACGCTGGTAGTCCCGATCTTTCTGATCGGTAATCCGGAGCAGATAAATATGGCCCAGCTTAATCGAGCTGTTAGCTGACGGACCAAGTTCGCTGAAGAGTTTGGCTGCTTCCTTCAATGGCTGTAGTTTCTCCTGAGGGCTGTCCTCTTTCAGAATCATCACCGTCTGGCCGTCGAGTCGAAGCGACGCAAAACCTTCACCTCCATTGTCAGCATCTTCGTAGCCGTACCTTTCTCGCAGTTGGTTAGCTGTTCCGAGATCGACTATCGCCGCGACTCGGTTCGCTTCAATTCCAGTGACGAGACTGCCTTCGCCGGCCAGCGTGAAGCTCAGGTCGCTACACCGGTTGGCCCAGCGATTTTTTTCGAAAGCCATGCCGGTTTTCCCGTCGCGAAAGCAAAGCGCTCGCGCCAGTGGATCCAACGCATAGAGCGTGGCCAGGCCTCCCGAGACGGTTTTCAGATGCTGATTGTTTTGCGGGCCATCAGTTGTCTGCGCAACAAGCTGCAATTGACAACACAAGCTGAATAATGCGATCGCCAGGCAACGATTGAGATTCATTCTCTTCGCCCTCCTTTCACTTATCGACCATCGCGGCGGATGGGTTGTAAAGATGCTCGAATTCTTCGTCTCGTACATGACGCGCGCCGTTCAACTTTTTCAACTCACTGAAGTAAACGAAAGGAATGAACTGCGGACTGTAGTTGTCGCTGATCCAATCTTCCGGGTGGATGTAGTTGAGTTTGTAAAGCTTGACCGCGTCGGTACAGGCATTGAGGGTTTCAGTTACGGCTTTAATCAAAATGATATTGTTGAGTGGGACTTGGTACTGATAAAGCAGGGCATTTTCTTTGACCCGGCGATCCCAGATCTGGAGCACCCTAAGTGCGCGTTCGTATTGTGCTCCGTTTATTTCCAGTCGAAGCATGACCCCAGAATCGCTTCGCGGCTCGTGCATAAAATCGATGTAAGTCTTTGCCGGTACCCTACCAAACGCCGATGTGCCGACGTCCGAATATGTGCCAACCGCATCGGTTACTGTTTCTAACGAAGAAATACGCGTAAGTATCGGGAATGCTGAACCGCTTGAGTCATAAAACTCACCGTTCCTGGCGACGAGCGTGATGAAGTAGCGATTAGGGTCAACTCGAGTCCAGCGAATGACATTTGAGTCGGCCGTCAAGAAAGTTATCGAAGTGTCATCGAAAGACTTGATTGTTACTGGATCCTTTCCATTACCTAGTATTGGTCCGCCTTTCGTGGAAGTGAGCGTAATCTGCCGGGATTGGGACTCCTCAAGCGCGTATCGCGCAGTTGCAAGCGGGCCAGTGTTATCACCTGCGATGACCGAGAGAGTTTTGCCGGCGTCGAACCTATAAAGCGTCTTAGTTGATGAATCGTCTTTCCATGTTCCATCCAGATTGAGTTGGCATTGTTGGGCCAACGTTGGGATGAACGAGAATAACAAGCAAATGATCAGTGATGGGATTCGCATGTTGCTGTCCTCGAAGTAAAGTCCAGACTAGAGGCCGTGAAAGCACCGACCTCTAGTCTCGGGTGAAGGGGACAAAATTCTAGACGTCCCGACGGTAGCCGTAGGCTTTTACGTCTTTATCGATCAACGTTTGTCGAACACGACTTTCTAAGAGGCGGTCCGTGTAAGACTTCGGCGGATCAGCCCACGAGATGTGTTTGAGGATCGCTTTCTGACTCGCAAACGCTTCAACGGCGGTCCAGCAGTTGGTACCGTCGTTGATAATTCGTAACGTCCCGGCGTGCATGGCGGCATCGAGGTCGAATCCTGGATGGTTCATGCCGAAGAGACGGAACCGGATCGTCTCGATATCGAAGGCATTCCCGGTGAGAAAACTCCAGCCGGGCAGGTTCGCTCGCCTGGTCCTGGCATAGTGCTCGAGCGCTGCAGGACTATCGTCGTCGGGCTTGATCGTTATCGAGTAGAAGAAAAGATCTCGACCCATTCTGTTCTTAAGTGCTCGATGGACCTTAATCAGACTTTGAGTGACGAGCGGGCATGCACCGTGGCATTCAGCGTACATGAAGTTGACCACGACTTGTTTGCCGCGGATTAGATCGTCGTAGAACCTGACCTCCTTGTTTTCATGTGTACGGAGCAGTGCGTTTGTGAAGCGTCCTACTCCCGGTGATGCTGGGTGTGGGTGAAAGCTTGGTTTGGTGATAGAGAACAGTTCTCTTCTCTTCATTACGACACCTCCTCCTTCCGAAAGCGCGCTTCAAGTTCTTTTCGATGTGCGGCCATTTGCTGTTGGCAATTAAGTAATCCGGCCTGATCTGGAACAATGTCCCAACGCACCATCATGAAAGCGTCTTCATGGTTCATGTTGTGGCAATGGATCAGATATCTTCCGACGAAGTCTCTAAACTGCATCTTGATTAGAGCTCCCTGACCGGCTTCCAATCGCATTACGTCTTTTCGTCCGGACATTAAAGGTGGTACCGGTACTTCGACTCCGTTCACGAACCGTTTCAACACGCGAAACTCTTCGAAGTGAATATGGACCGGATGCACCCATGCTGAGCCGCCTACGTTGTTGTTCAAAAGCCATTCTTCGGTGGTGCCTTTGAGGATGCAGTGTGACGGTTTCTCGGCGTCGAAGACTTGACCGTTGATCCTGAACAGTCGCGGGTTGGCGGTTGGTGGATCGCGAACGAACTGCCATTCAAAGGTATTGTCGGTGGACGGTAACGTTGGATAAGTCGTGAGTGTGGAAGGGATGCTTGGGGTATCGGGTGGGAACCACCATTCACGTTCGACGACGTTGAACTGCATCAAAACGTTTTCGATCGCGAGGCCCGAGGGCAATGGATCGGGTGATGCCACTCCTACGAATTGTGCCTGGGCTTCTTTGAGATAAACTTTTGAGCCGGCAGCAAATTCAGAGAAATCAATAATCACGTCGTACCGTTCGGCGACACTAACTCGAAGTCCACCGGGAACGATCGGAGCGGTAGTTGAGTTGCTGTTGGCAGCATTTGCTCCAGCATCGACTGGAATCGGATGTTCGAGGAAGTTTGCATCGGTGCCAACGACTACAACTGTTCCGACTGAACCGTCAGGCTTCACGAGAGTAATGTCATAAGTCTTGGCTGGTCCTGTGTTCAAAATTCGGAAGCGATACTTGCGTCTACGAACGGTCATCTTTGGCTGTATCTTGCCGTTGACGATCCATTTATCACCGCCCGGCGCAGCTCCTCCAACCTGATTGAACAATTCGGTTCTGCCGTTTTCGGTCAAGCAAAATTTCTTGTCCGTAAGAATTATCGGAAAATCAGTGATTCCGTAATAACCAGGTAAACGCAACGAACCGGACGTCGCGAGCTCATGGCCCGGATCCTTCGTGTCATAGACCAGGAACATTCCGTTGAGTCCCAGGTAATTGTTGTTGGCAGTAAACGCTGCTCGATGATCGTGAAACCAGAAAGAGTGCATTGCCTCTTGCTCATCACCATCTGGCGGATAGGCGTCATAACCGGCATAGATGTTTGGATAGTGGTTGTCTTTCCAGAAGCCCGTACCGAAAAAGTCACCGGCAAAACCATCGCTCTCTGAAGCATGGTGGCCGTTGTGCAAGTGAATGGAGATTTCGTTTCGCCCGAACGTAGTCGTGGTGATAGGCAAACTATTGCGAAAGCGAACGATTGTCGGATGGTTGTAAAGGTTCAGAACTGTGGGCGCAGGATACCTGCCGTTGAAGCCCCAGATATAGGACGGCGAGTAATCAGAATGAAAGGTATGGAGGCCCGCTCTTGCTTCCAGCTCGTACTCCACATCCGGTGGGAATTCATTCCACCGCTGGTGATTAGCTCGTTCCGCCTCGCCACCCGCAAGGTTGCGAGCCTCGGTTGGAGCCGGGTTCAGTTCCTGAGGGATTGCTGGAAATGGCGCCGTGAAAGTATCGAGAAAGGGTGTTGTTGCCGGACTGCTAGTTGGAGCCGTCGCACAAATCGATGGTTCCGCCGGCGGAGTCTCTCCCGTAAATGCGAGAGCCTTATTTGAGGTAATGATGTTCGGTGCGAGGATGGTGACTGCGCCAGTTGCTGCGCCTATCTTGAGCACGTCTCTGCGGCTAAGGCTGCCTGTACTCTCTTTAATTTTCTTCCGTGGCTTTGCCTTTTTATTAGGCATAGAATCTCCTTTCAGCCGCTGGTTGAAGGGCGGCCTCGAAATCGAACAAACCGGTGCTGCTGGTTTTTTGGTTAGCCTGAGTTTCGGTGTACGAACTCGTCTACGATCTTCGTCGCACTGAGCTGTCGTTTTTCTGAATTGCGAGGAGGTTGTCGAATGGGGGTCCGACGTGCTCGAGCGACGATGTGAATTTTATCGTCTTTGAAATTACATGTTGCTGAACGGGCGTAAGACTACGTTGACTCTTTTCGGATTACAACACTTGTTGATTGGCGCATCTTGTTGTTCGTTGGCGGAAATTGCTTCGACTTAATTTGTGGTGTGACTGGTCTATTCAATCTTGAATGAGGAAATTACGCAGATGAAAAAATTCAAAGCCGGCAGGATGTTTTGTTTTGCGATCTTCGCTAACTCGTCATGTAGTCGGTTTCTATGTTCTTGAGTAGTATGGTCCTCATTGCGCTTGCTAAGAAACTTCGTGCGATACAAGGTGGGCGACGCGCCATAAGTCGCCTTAAAATCTCTTACAAAATGACTCTCATCATTTACGCCGACCTGGTGGGCAATCTCTTTGACACTGAGAAAACTAGTTTCGAGTAAGATCTTCGCGCGTTCCATGCGCAGCAATCGCAAGTACTTTATTGGTGGAACTCCCATCTCCGACTTGAAGATGTGAACTAAACGCCAGACTGAAAGATTGACTGACCGTGCAAAGTTATCCAGGGATAATTCGCGACGAACGTCGGCCCGCATGAGTTGGACAATTTTTTCTACTCGTTTATCCAATCAAGTCACCCAGGGAGTCATGAGTTGATTAGAGTGAACCAGGCACTCGTAGCAAATTTTGTTTCTACAGACAGGTCGTGAGACGACTGTTCATCAGAGCAGAGCAGTTCTCAGGTGACAGTTTCAAGCTTGCGAGGAGTCAGTTTTTGAAGAGTTAACTATCGATTAATCGGCATCACTATCCAACCTTTTCAGTTTCGTTGCTGCTGGGCCGAGCGATCTTGGTCTTGCTAAATTCAGAGTAGAAAGAACTCTCTTGGACAAAGTGTTGCTTCTGAGAGGCATAAAAGGGAGGGTCATCTCGAAGGCGCGCACTTTCTACTACATGAGTGAAAAGACTGTCAATAACCAACACAAATTTGTGAGATAGCCCATGGTTGTGCATCAAAGCTTTGAGGATTTGGTAATTGAGACGAGGGACGGTACTTTGTACTGCGGAGATTGAGTTTCTGATAGACGTCTGCATATGTGCGGAACAAACCATACGAGGAGACACACTAAAGTGATTCGGGCAACCCTGGCAATTTTCTTACTCATAACAATGTGGGGCGTGCTGATAGTTCCCGCCCTTGGGCAACAAAATGCGCGCACCAAAGACGCTGCCCGGCATGCAGGCGACGCGTCCGAAGCATTTTCCGATGTAATGAATGTGAAGGATAAAGCGATTCCCAGAGAATTGCTCGACAATGCCGAGGCCATAGCGGTCTTTCCTGGTGTGTTGAAGGCGGCGTTTCTCGTAGGTGGTCGCGGCGGTCAGGGTGTGATCAGTAGGAGAGTCAAAGGTGGCTGGAGTGCTCCTGCATTTTTTAATTTGAGTGGCGGCAGTTTTGGACCACAGTTCGGCGCGCAAAAAACTGATTACATTCTTCTCATCATGAACACCGAGGGAATGAATGGTTTGCTCAAGGACAAGTTTGAGATTGGCGGCGAAGCTTCCGTCGCCGCTGGTCCAGTGGGAAGGGAAGCGGCGGCTTCTACTAATCCTCGTTTGGACGCAGGGATTATCTCCTACTCACGCAGTAAAGGAGTGTTCCTTGGTGCTGCTCTGAAGGGGGCTGTAATCAGTCCCGACAATGATCTGAACGAAGCGATCTACGGCAAGAACGCTACCGAACTCTTGCAGGGAAAGACGATGAGCTTTAGTCAGATGCCCGCATCCGTCCGAATTTTCCCGAGAACGCTGGTTAGATATTCAATCAGGTAGGTTGCCAGGATCGAAACATTTGCTTGACGCTTAGGAGCATGCAACCTAGAATGCCTCGTCACCTTTTGCGACTCCTTGATCTAAACACAGTAGTGCTGCAATCGGGAATTGCTGAGAGATATGCTCCCTCGAACCCAGCGACAAAAAGAGATCCTCGACTACATTACTCGATTTCTTGAACGTCACGGTTACATTCCATCCTACGCTCAGATAGCACGACAGTTTGGTGTGAAGTCGCGCGCGACTATCGCCAAGCACATTGCTGCTCTCGAGCGGCGAGGTTTGCTCGTTCGGGAACACGAAGACGGATCATTTGCCCTCAATGTAAAAGTTGAAGACACCAGTAGTGACTCTTTATGTGAAGTTAAGGTCCTTGGTGCGATTGCTGCCGGAGCTCCATTGGAGGTAATCGACTATGAGGAGCGCCTTCCGGTTCCCAGGTTTTTGCTGGGTCGCGTCCGGCCCGATCGCGTGTATGCGTTGCGAGTCAAAGGTGATTCAATGATAGACGAGCATATCTGCGATGGTGATATCGCTTTGATAGAGAATCGGACCGACGCCAGAGATGGCGAGATCGTAGTGGCACTCTTGATCGAAGAGAATCAGGCGACTCTCAAACGCATTTATCGTCGCGGGCTCAACGTCGAGCTCCAGCCGGCGAACTCTCAACTTCAACCGCTAACGATTCCAGCCAATCAAGTTCGCGTCCAGGGTATCTTCCGCGGCCTCCTCCGCCCCAGCAATTAGTCTCTCGGCGCCTCTGCGTTAAAGTGATTTCAGAAGCCCCTGGCCGGAAACTCCGAACTTCTCTGTAACCAATTATCATCTGGATAATCAACGTCCCCGCTAATGACATGCAACGTATACGCATGCCGCGATCGTGCTGATCTATTCTGACGGCTCAAGTGCGGCAGTAACCCATGCAGCACGATGAGAGTCCCTTTCGATACTTCCAGCGGCACCAGTCGGGCCATGGTCCAATCCTTCTCATTGAAATTGATAAACTTCATACCGCCTTCGGGATTTCTAACCCAACGTGACTTCAACCCTTCGTGATGACCTCCACGTATGGCCCATAAACAGCCGTTCTCGATAGTCGCGTCTTCAAGCGCAAACCACAATCCGGCAATCGCATTCGGGTCAGTGTAAAGAAAAGTACTGTCTTGATGGCAGCTAACTTCGCCTCCGATGTTGGGCTGTTTGAAGATATACATCGATTGCATCAGCAGTGGATTAGTCAAACCCAGGTCACTTACGAGTTCTTGTATGTTCTCATCGCGCGAAAACTGCGCGAACGTTTTGTCGCGGTCATGAAGACCGTGCCCAATCTTATTGATCGACTGTGCTTTCGGCTGTTTGAGAGTTCCGTCGGATCTAAAAGCATCTTCTTCAAAGAAGAATCGAATTTTGTCTGACGATTCGAGAAAGTATTGATCAGCAATTCGATTCTGCTCGTTCGTGGAGAAGATCGACACAACGTCAGCTGGATCAAACTCAGCAACGAGCTCATTCGCGCGCGCTCTCAGCGAGTCACACGATTGAGACGCCACAAAATTTTCAATCAAGAGAAATCCGTTGCTATTGTATTGATCGAGTTGAGTCGGAGTCAGCATAGGGTGTCATTACCGCGAGTTGTTTTTTGTGCGATGACGTTTTCCGGCATATCTGCCTGAATTCCATTTCTGCAATAGAGTTTGGTAAAGGGTATTCCCAGGCGCTTGATTGGTTGGAGGTCCGAGCGCTGCCGTCTCTGAAGAAAAGCGTGCCCTGGAGTAGTCGATAAGTGCCTTTAGGACAATTGAATTCGTGGAGTGAAATGTTGGACGAAATCTTTTCGTCGCTATTTGGATGTTCGCCTTTAAACCACGCCTGGATCAACTTACCACGCTTAATCGTTCTTTCAGGTGAGTAAGAAAGCTTAACCCCTTCTTTGCTGGTGCCGATATAACTCCACCTTTCCTCTTCTTGATCAGCTCTTGAACCATAGAGGGTTCTGTTCGGCGCCATCAGAACTACAACAACAGCACCACAGAAAATTAGAGATGTTGCTCGTTTCAACATAAAGAGTTATCTCCGGATACGGTTCGCAACGAGGCCGCATTTGGTTTGGTTCGATAATTAAGACTTGTTGATTCTCACTTCATAATTATCACTTTCGCCCTCCCTGCGAGAGTGCGGTGAAATAATTCTACGCTGATGTGGGTAATCCAGTAGCAAGATCAACGCGCCGAGGTTGCTAAGGTCCACTGAATGTTTTCGAAACGGCAGATGCTTAAAACCGACCGCACCAATACGGGCACGCTAACTCGCAAATAGTATGGCCTCTGCTTTTTACTTGTACCAGTACGTACTCAGCCTGGTAGATCCTCTAACCAATCACGTTAAGAAACTCACAAATTAAGATAAGAGCCATCGTTGAAAGAGCTCTAAGCGTTTGATTTTATGAGGTTAAGCTAAAGCCGGACGGCCGCGACGCATTCTGGGAACGCAACCCGGCACACCAATTGAGTCTAAATCAGCGCCCTAAGAGTAAGTCTCACCTTAATCTAGTCGGATAACGGAGGGGTAACGATTTATGAAGCCAGTAGCTTACAGAAACTTTTTCATGATTGTAGGGCTCGCAGTTTTGGTCCTCGTCGGCGGTTCTTACGAGGCTCGCGCTCAGGGACGTGGGCGGAAATCTTCCAACTGGGACAAGAAATGCGAAAAGTTTGTGAACTGTCACGACGCCAGCGAAGGTCGCGTGGATGGACGTGGACCACGCCGCGGAAACGATTCTAATAATTGGGATTGGAGACGCTCCCGTCGAGATCGGGACTACGACCGTTATGGTAATCACCACCGTCGTAGACATGACCGGGATCGAGACCGAGACTCTGACCGGAACCACCGGCGACATCGAAATGGAGACCGAGACCGCAATGGAAGCTGGGATCGCCGCGGTCGCTAGCTGTCAGCACTTACAAACAAAACTATTAAGGCGGTCAATTAGGCCGCCTTTATAATTTTCGGTAAATTGTTGTCTAGACCTAATTATGTGGAGCCGGCTGCCGGAGTTGAACCGGCGACCTTCTAATTACGAATCAGACGCTCTACCAACTGAGCTAAGCCGGCTAAAGGCGAAGAGGTCAAACGTGATTGCAATATACGGAGCCGCCGTTTGCAGTGTCAAGTTTGAACGGATATCACATCAGAGCCACCCTGCTCAAAAAGTTTTGAGCAGATAGGTAGCGAGATAACTTGTAGTTCTGCTCTGTGCGACCTTTGTGTCTCTGCGGGATAGAAATGTGGCACAAGATTGCACCACAGGCACTGAGAACACTAAGGTCGCATGGAAACTCCCTAAGAACTTTCGCTGAGTTACTAAGAAGATGCAGAGACGCCAAGATTGGTGAACAGTACAGTACCGCGAGCGCAGCGACCGGATGATACACTCAAAGAACCCCTGAATATCTAAAGCGCAAATTGAGTGTACCATCCGGTCGCTGCGCTCGCGGTACTGTAAACTCAACGAGACTAAATTCAATATTGAGCGCAAGGTTGAATGAGCATCGGTGGTCGCGCTCGCGGTACTCTAATTCATGAGAAATCAACGTTGCGTCGTGCGACCGAATAGGACCTTTAGAGGCGGGCTAATCCTTGTGCTGGTGTGCCTCATCAGTGCTGAGGTTACCCTCGCGCAAAAGCCAAATGCCAGACTCCCTTCTGTTAATAAGATCATCGATCAGCATTTGAAAGCTTCGGGCGGAAAAAAGAAACTCGCAGCAATCGCCGATGCAGAATACCTGTGGACAGTTGAAGCCAACGGCGAAAAGGTGGGAACAGCTCGTCTCCTACGCAAATATCCAGCTTCCGAACGTTGGGAGATCACTACCACAAAAGATCAAATAATAGTTGCGACAAACTCAAGTTCGGCGTGGCAAAGTAAGAACAACCAGCTCCGGACCCTCACGGGGCTTGAAGCTGCTGCTGCAAAACTAAAAGCTGCACTGGATAGTTCTCGGCTGGTTAACTTGAAGAAGAGTAACGTTCTCGCTCGAGTAACTGGTGCGAGTGGTCCGTCATACCTAGTCGAGTTCTCTACGCGAGGCGGGGCGCGAGTGCGCTATGACTTTGCAAGCGGCAGCGGCTTGATTACCAAAGTTTCTGACGGGATTGGTAGGTCAGTTTTTGTATTCGACGATTATCGAACAGAACAAGGTGTGGTCGAGCCTCATCGCGTTCAGGTAGCGTTCGCTCAGTCCCTTGAATACACACTTACTCTGCAACGAGTCACTTATAACTCGGGGTTGGCCCAGTCTGTTTTCGATCCACCGGCTGCTGCTGAAACACTAGACATTGAAGCCATTCTCCGAGAAGTCGGAAAGAATCAGGACGAAGTTGAGAAGCGAGTCTCGGAATACTCCTATCGTCAAAAGGAGATTGATCGAGAAATTAACGATAAAGGCGAGCTAAAAAAAGAGACTATCAAACTGTACGAGGTCTATCCATTACCAAACCGGGAAGCCGTTCAGAAATTAATCAGTGAAAACGGCGTACCGCTTTCACCCGAGCGAGCGGCAAAAGAAGACAAGCGAGTGCAGCAAGAATTGTTGGAAGCGGAGCGCGACAAGGAAAAGGATGCGCAGTCTGTCGCTCGCAAGCGTGCTGAAAGAGAAAAGAAGAATCGGTCTGCAGGTCGTGATGAAGATGACGATCCGGAAATTTCACAATTTCTCAAAGCATGTGAATTTGTTTCTCCTCGCCGGGAACGGTTCGCGGATCGTGAAACGATTGTTTTTGACTTTCGCCCTCGCCCTGGTTTCAAACCCTCGTCACGAGTCGAAAGCCTGATTTCAAAACTTATAGGAGTGGTCTGGATCGACCCGCTCGATAAACAGGTTGTTCGTCTGGAGGCTCGACTTGCCGAAGGCTTCAAAATGGCAGGCGGCCTTCTTATATCCCTGAAACCTGGCGCCGCCATGGTTATGGAACAGACACGTATGTCAGACGGCGTGTGGTTGCCGAGATTTGCCCAGGTGAATCTTTCGGTTAAAGTCTTGTTATTCGGCGGTGGCGACTACAACAAAACTATTGAATGGAGTGACTACAAGCACTTCTCAGGAGATGTAAAGGATTACAAGATCGAATCGCCGAAAGTTGGGGAGAGGCCTTGATGGTAGAGATAGGACCTATAGGATCTATTAAGAGATAGTAGAGATAGGACGTATAGGACATATAGGACCAATAGTTAGACAATGAATGAACTAATTGTAATAGGTGGTGGGCTCGCTGGTGTCGAAGCAGCATGGCAAGCTGCTGAGTTGGGCATGAAAGTTCAACTCTTTGAAATGCGTCCGGTAAAACAGACTCCAGCCCACCGAACAGACAAACTTGCGGAGATCGTTTGTTCAAACTCGCTGAAGTCGGATGAGCCGGGAACTGCCTCTTATCTCTTGAAGGAAGAACTTCGTCAGGGCCGCTCTCTGGTGATGGAGGCTGCCGCAGCTACTCGTGTTCCTGCCGGCGCCGCGCTAGCAGTCGATCGTCACAAGTTCGCTGAATTGATTACAAAGAGAATTGACGAGCATCCAAACATTACCTTGCGGCGGGAAGAGGTCACCGCAATACCGACTGATGCAATAACAATTATCGCCACAGGTCCGTTGTCCTCCGAGGCTCTTACCCAAGAGATAATGAAACTCACCGGCAGCGATCAGATGTATTTTTACGATGCGATTGCTCCAATTGTTACTGCTGACTCAATCGACTTTACTATCGCTTTTCGAGCCGCTCGTTATGACAAGGGTGGCGATGATTACGTCAACTGCCCATTTACCGCAGAGCAATACGGCAAGTTTTACTCTGAATTGATCGAAGCCAATAGCGTCCCACTCCAACGGTTCGAAGAGACCCGCTGGTTTGAAGCTTGCCTGCCAATCGAAGAGCTTGCCAGGCGTGGTGTCGACACTCTGCGATTTGGACCAATGAAACCTGTCGGCCTAAGAGATCCGCGTACAGGTCGAGAGCCTTATGCGGCAGTGCAACTGCGGCAGGAAAATTTAATGGCGGACGCGTACAGCCTTGTGGGCTTCCAGAATCATCTACGATACGGTGAGCAAGCTCGAGTCATCCGCCTGATACCGGGATTGGAAAATGCCGAATTTCTGCAGTTTGGCCAAATCCATCGGAATACATACATCTGTTCACCTCGGGTGTTGAACGGCACAATGCAGATGCGCGACAGGCCCAACATTTTCTTCGCCGGTCAAATTACTGGAGTCGAGGGATACGTTGAATCCGTAGCAATGGGGTGGCTAGCGGGAGTAAATGCGGCGCGACTATCAAGTGGTAAGTCACTTGTGGAACCGCCAGTAGAGAGTGCCACCGGTGCGCTTGCTCGTTACGTTTCGTCGGTGGAAACAAGCAATTTTCAGCCGGTGAACATCACTTTTGGCCTATTGCCTCCGTTAACTGAACCCGAGGCACGCCGGACGCGTAAAAAGAGCGAGCGCCGTAAGCAGCAAGTTGAGTTAGGTTTACAAAAATGGATAGCGTGGCTTCAACAAATCCACCCACTAGAAATGGCGCGCTCTTCAGCCGAATGACAAAGCTCTGCCAAATTCCTCTTCTTCTTAGTTTGCTCCTCTGTCAATTCGACACCGCTGTCGCTCAGTCAGGACGCCACCAGGAACCAGGCAAGCCAACTAAACCATCGCCAGGTCCGATTGCCGATCCAGACCGTCCCGGTATGTCAACTTCCGGCCGGCCGCGAAAAACAACTGATGAAGTCGCGGAAGATGACGTTGTGAAAATCACTTCGAATCTTGTGCCGATTCCAGCCTCGGTAGTTGATTCGAAGGGTAACGCGGTTGTGAATCTTAAGCTCGACGATTTTGAATTGTGGGTTGATGGTCAACAACGTTCACTTTCAGATCTGACGCGCGCTGAAACGGTAGTCCGCATGGCCATGCTTTTTGATAACAGCGGCAGTCTCGATTCGGCACGAGAGTTTGAGAAGCACGCGGCAATCCGATTTTTCCGTAAAGTTATGCGCGCGAAAGACGAGGCTTCTATCTACTCGATCGAAACGGATAGTTATCTTGCCCAGCCTCTTACCAAGGATGTGTCGCGTTTGGAGCAAACCATAACGATGTTTGGTCGACCCGAAGGTGGTACTTCGTTATTTGACGCGATAATTGACGCGTCAGGTTATTTGCGACCTTACATTGGCAGACGGGTGCTCGTAATCGTTTCTGATGGCATTGAAACTACGAGCAGGAACAGCGACTTTGAAGCAGTCATTCAACAAGTACTGGCTGCTGACTGTCAGATTTATGTTGTTCAGACTGGTTTATATGAAGGTGCAAATGTTCGGGCTCTCGCTGCTGAGCGACGAATGGAAAGACTGACTGGTCAAACAGGAGGCGCCGTTTATCTGCCTAAGAGTATCCCGGAGCTCGATCAGGCGTTCGACCAGATTGCTGCCGACCTCGCTCAACAGTATGTGTTGAGTTATTACCCTCCCTCTGATCATCGAGATGGCCGGCTCCACGTATTGGACCTAAAAGTTAAGGCTAGAAATGATGTTCGCGTTCGTTCTAGAAAAGGCTATTATGCTCCGAAACAATCAGCCGCCGCTGATTGGTAGCCATGTCTATGGAGCAACAAGTCGAACAATTCCTCGAACATCTTCGATACGAACGCAACGTCAGCAATCACACTCTTCGCAATTATTCGAGCGACCTCGAGCAATTCCTCGATTACCTCGCCCCAGTAAAAAACGACGGTGAAAAGAGAAATTTACCTGAAGTAACAGCTATCGATCACTTGACCATTCGTGAATGGATTGCGTCACTGCATTCGGCGCAGAAGAAGAAAGCCTCGATTGCTCGAAAGCTGGCAACGCTACGAACGTTCTTCCAGTTTCTAGTGCGTGAAGGAGTCCTGGAATTAAACCCGGCCAAGTTGGTTTCGACTCCAAAACAGGAGAAGAAACTACCGCGTCATCTGTCAATCGAAGACGCCGTCAGATTTATTGAGACGCCGGACAGTGAAACAGATCTCGGCAAACGAGACCGTGCGATTCTCGAGTTGATGTATGCCACAGGCGTACGAGTCGCGGAGTTAACGACCCTCAACCTCGGGGATATAGATTTTCGAAATCAGTTGATACGTGTGACGGGCAAACGGCGCAAACAGAGAATCGTTCCTTTCGGAGATCCCGCTGCGCAGGCTCTGAAACTTTACATAAAAACCAGAGACAACTTTTTGTCGAAGGCTCCTGTTTCCAAACGCGATGAGGCGGCGCTCTTCTTGAACTACCAGGGAACCAGAATCACAACTCGCTCAGTTGGACGCATGGTGGACAAATACATTCAGATTTGCGCCGGTATACATAACATTAGCCCGCATGCGCTGCGCCACTCATTCGCAACCCACTTACTGGATAGTGGCGCTGATTTGCGTGATATACAGGAGTTGTTGGGACATGCTCGTCTTTCGACGACACAAGTCTACACGCACGTCTCGATGGAGAAATTGATTGCGGTCTACGACAAGGCCCACCCCAAGGCTTGAGGCCGGGACCTTAGAGTGTTGAAAATTCGTCTTCGCCGTTGGCGCTTTCAATCAACGCCTGGCACTCTGCGTCATATCGAGCGGTAGGTAACGCTTCAAGTCTGCGTTCGCTAATTGGTTGTCCGCAGCGGCCACAGATTCCGTAGCTGCCTTCCTTGATTCGCAGTAAAGCCTGGTCTACATCAGCGACTTCCTGCGAGCTTCGCTCACCAAGTCGAAGTGCAATCTCTTTATTGAGATCAGATACTGACAGGTCAACACTATCTTTCACACCATCATCGTACAAATCGAGAGCGGCCGCTTGGTCCACCCGCACTTGTTCAGTGTTTTGCCGCAACTGCGCTAACAAAAGTTTCCGAAAATATTCCAGTCTTTCAGCGTTCATTCAGTTTTACACCGTCATTTGCTTAAGTGACGTCATCCTTAGTCGAAAGTTTCACGGAGTATAACATAGGGATTGTGAGTCCTTGCCGGGGGGGGTAATTGGACCTGCGACTAACCTGTTCACGACTGAGAATGTTCGAACTGGTTCGTCACCACATCATTTGAGCTGATTACGGGAGATTTCGCTTTAAGCCATCCCCGGAATCGTCGCCAAGCTAAAGCAAATCCAGTCCAGACCAGGAACACGCTGCCAGCCGAAGCGATTCCCGCGATGGTTTGACCCGCAATTCCCAAAACCTCACCAGTGTGAGCAAAGCGAAGGACCGAACGAAGGCGTCTTCCAGGTGAATTGTCGGAAAAGGATTCGGAGCGAATGACCGCACCAGTTTCGTGCTCGATGACGACTTGGGAGCGTCTTTGCGGTTGACCACCTGTGCCACGATCAATACTGAAGAGCCACTCGCCGTCTTTGGCAGGAAGTGAAAACGTTACGGTTCGCCACCCTTTGACTTGTTGTTGGGCGGTCGCAAAAGCCTGGTCCAAACCTGACAACGTCTGTGGCTCGGCTTTGAGTTGAGGTTGCGACTGCGGTGAGCGAGGTTTTGGAGGAGTCTCACCGACGGCCCGGTAAACAAGATTACCGGCCCACGCATATGAGATCACGACGCCGCTGACGACTACGATGAATAAGGGAATGGCCGACCAAAACCCTATGACATTGTGCCAATTGAAATCGCGTGCTTTTCCCTTAAGAGTTGGCTTGAACCATAAAGAGTTACGTAACGAGTTGAACGACCATTTTCGGGGCCACCACAGATATAGGCCGCTCACTACGAGACCTAGAAATGCGAGGTTACACGCACCAGTTACTGCCCGCGCAACCTCGCGGTTCTGGCCCTGCGCTCCCAACCATCGATGCCAGTCAGTCACTACGCGAAAGAACTTCCTGACACCTTGCGAACCTTCTCCAACAACCTGTCCAGTCTGTCGGTCCAGGAATAGCGACGCCTCACGTCCAAATGAAAATTCAATCGGGTAGTTGGGATCTTCGTGCGCAATGATCGCCGTAGGCATCTGCTGTCGATGTTCCCGAGCCAGTTGAATCAAGGTCTGCATTGGCATCGCCAATGAATTGGTTTTCGGATTAACTTGCGGCCGGAGTTGATTTGCATCGACCCACGAGACGGCTTGCTTCTCATAAGTCAGCAACACTCCTGTCACACTCATAATGAGAATTACCACACCACCAACTAAACCTAGGGGTAGATGGCACCAGAAAATAATCTTACGGAGCTGTCTCATTGT
>Ga0070664_100000727_pt1 | contig 25318 bp, 15 predicted proteins | sample KBSC73metaG_FD_65863 | JGI IMG/M metagenome (GOLD analysis project Ga0070664, IMG submission 65863) | Corn rhizosphere microbial communities from Kellogg Biological Station, Michigan, USA - KBS C7-3 metaG | ecosystem: Host-associated > Plants > Roots > Rhizosphere > Soil ... | reverse complement strand
CGCCCAAAAAAATTAGCTCTTTCCGACTCGTCCAGGGTCGTGAGGCGGTCGCCGGTGGTGGAGCCCGAACCCAACTGGACCCCCTGCAACAGGTTCGCCTGATCACCATGATCTTCCAGTGCTGGAGCAACGACGCCCGCAAACTCGCCCGAGACGCTGCCTTGGACGTGATCAAAGGTGAGTTGCCACAGAATGTGTATGTGTCGGTCATGGCCATCGACCATAAGCTAGAAGTTTTGCAGCCCTATACCAATGACCTTGCTTTGCTGCGAAAGGCCATTGATCGCGTAACTCGGAGCGAGGTCAAGGATTACTCCGGCGACAGCGCCGTGGTCGAGAAGCAATTGCAGGAAATGCTTGGACCGAACACGAGTGGAGCCTTAACTCAACAGGCACAGGTTGATAATGCTCAGGCGACACTTGCCGCCCAGGGGCGCTCAGCTTCAGGTGCGGACTTCGCCGCGGCAGCAATGGCCGCGATCGTTCTGTCGATGTTGCAGACGCAGCAGGCCAGCGCGGCAGCGGAAGGCGGCCGCATCAACATATATGCACTGCTCGATGCCGTGCGAGAGCAGTATCGCTTACCCGGGCGGAAGACGGTTCTCTATTTCAGTGAAGGGGGCTTCGTAATTCCCCAAGGTATGGAGCAGCCCTTTAAGAACGTGATTAGTGTCGCCAATCGGGCGAACGTCAGCTTTTACTCGATCGATACTAGGGGTCTCTCCACTTTCTACTCGGCGAACGACAGTGGCCAGGCGACCTACGGTGCCAACTCGAGTGCAATGGCGTCTTTGAACACCGCGGCCCAAAACTCTCAACGGCAGTTTAACGATACCGGCCAGCCTGTCTCCGCTCATGAGGAGGGTGAACGGGTGAAAGCGCTCGACAAGGCACTCGACAGTACTCGCGGCAATACGCAAAATACCTTGGCCAACCTTGCCGAGTCCACGGGGGGTTCACTCATTGCAAACACCAACGATCTGCGAGGTCCGCTTCACCGAGTTGAGGAAGACATTCAGACCTATTACGAGATTTCCTACAGTCCTGAGATCAAGAATTATGACGGATCGTTCCATACCATCAGCGTAAAGACGGCGGCTACCGATTTGCATGTCCAATCGCGTTCTGGCTATTTTGCCTTGCCCCCGGGCGTACATGGAACTGCGGCGTTTGTAAGTCCCTTCGAAGTTCCTCTGTTGAATGCCATCAACTCGACCCAGCCTCCGCAAGACTTTGCCTTCCATTCGACGATGATGCACTTCCGCGATCTGAAGCAACAGCCGATCTCGGTGCTGGCGATCGATGTACCCTTCGCCAATGTAACCTTTGTCCCTAAAGAGAAGGAACCAAACCAGTTCGAGGCGCACCTTTCATACTTGGCGCTGATAAAGGACAGCAAGGGGACGGTTGTGAATAAGATCGAAAATGAACTGCCGATCAGTATTTCCTCCGACAAACTTGCTGCTCTGAAAAACAGTCACTTCCTGTACAAGACGCCTTTGAGTTTGGCGCCGGGCGAATACTTGGTCGATGTCGCGGTCCTCGACAGTGCCAGCCAGAACAAAATTAGTGCGCAGAAGTCGAAGTTGACTGTCGAGCCCCCTGCAACCACGCTTGCGGTAAGCAGCGTCAGCTTTGTTCGCCGCATGGATGTGAAATCGAAAGATGCAAGCCAGGATTTTGATCCCCTGCAAGTTGGAGACAAGGTCATTTATCCAGACCTGGACCCTGCTGTAAAGCAGGGCACCGGAATCAACTTGTCGTTTTACCTTGTCGCCTACGCCGATCCGAAGGTTTCCGCAGCGCCGGTATTAACCATGGAATTTAGCCAAAATGGTCACCTTCTCGGCAAAGCCAGTGCAGACATCGGAAAGCCGGATGGCACAGGGAGAATTCAATACGTCGGAAGCATTCCAGCCAGTCAGCTGAGCCCTGGGGAATACTCCGTTCGTTTTGCGTTGCAACAGGGAACGGAAGGAGCCGATGAAACGGCTTCCTTTAGGGTGCAGTAAACCTGGCAATCTTCAGGAAGCATCAGTCCTGTCGTTCGACCTCGTTGCCTATTCCGTTACCAGGAGCAACGTGCCTCCCGGCCTGGCGATCGAGCTAAGTCAGGGGGTACCGTTCTAGACGGAACGAAACTCGAACTTGGCAAGCCGGATGAACTAGGTCGGATACAATACATTGGAACCATTCCTGCTAGCGCACTGAGTCCCGGAGATTACACCATCCGCTTCGTGCTGCAGCGGGGAACACAGGTTGCACAACAGGCGGCCTTCTTCAGGGGGCAATAGCCGGGGGCATCATTCTTACCAGACGCGAACTTCTTCAATATGCTGCAGCCTTCGGCATAAGTGGTGCTTTGCGCCTTGATGCACAGAATTCTGCGAAACCCGCTCTTTTTGTTGAAGTTCCAGCGAGCGCGAGCGGTATTGGTTTCCTTCATGACAATGCCATGTCAGAGAAACACTACCTGCCGGAGACGCTCGGGCCTGGATGCGCGTTTCTCGACTATGACAATGACGGCTGGATGGACTTGTACATGGTCAATAGTGGTCCTTGCGACTTCTGGACTCCCACGAAGCCCGTTCGCAATGCTCTCTACCACAACAATCGCGACGGCACCTTCACCGATGTGACCGAAAAAGCCGGAGTTGTGGGCGGGACCTTCGGAATGGGGGTGGCGGTCGGTGACTATGACAATGACGGCTGGCCTGACATCTTCGTCACCGCCTACGGAAAATGTACGCTTTACAAAAACAATCACGACGGTACCTTCTCCGATGTGACCGCCAAATCCGGCTTGGCCACTCCGGGCTGGACCACCAGTGCCGTTTGGTTTGATTACGACAATGACGGGCGACTGGATCTATTTATCTGCAGCTTCGTGGATTACACCCAGAAGCTGGCCTGCGGTAACAATCAGATCGGCGAGCACTACTACTGCATACCGCGTGTCTTCCATGGCACGTCCAGCTTTCTCTATCACAACAACGGGGATGGAACTTTCTCGGAGGTCAGCAAAGGCACCGACATTGAGCGCGCCATTGGAAAAGGACTTGGCGTCGTCGCCACGGATGTCAACAATGACGGCCGCATGGACCTATTTGTTGCCAATGACACGGTCCAGAATTTTCTGTTTATCAACCGCGGACCCGATGCTTCGGGCAAAACCAAGTGGGAGGAAGTGGCTCTGGCTGCGGGTGTCGCCTTCAGTGAAAACGGGCAGCCTCGGTCGGGGATGGGAGTCGATGCTGCCGACTTAACCAACCGAGACTGGCAGGACCTATTTGTGGCGAATGTGGATCAAGAGATGTTCTCGCTCTATCAAAACAATAAGGACGAAACCTTCTCTGATGTTGCTTACATGCACGGCGTTTCGCAAGCGACCAGGCTGCTCAGCGGCTGGGGCCTGAAGTTCTTCGATTATGACAACGACGGCGCACTAGACCTATTTCTGGCTAACGGCCATCCCGACGATATGATCGGGCGATATTCCAAGCAGGTGTTGTACAAGGAACCATTGCTGCTCTTTCACCAGCAGCCCGATGGCAAGCTGAAGAATGTGAGCGCCGATGGCGGCACGGTCTTTCAGCAGTTTTTTCCTGCGCGGGGTCTGGCGGTCGGTGATTACGACAACAACGGCGCGCTCGACGTCGTGGTCATGAATAATGGCGGTGCCCCGCTCCTGCTACGCAACAACGCGGCGCTGGGGAATCATTGGCTCGGCCTTAAATTGGAAGGTGTCACCTGCAACCGGGATGCTATCGGAGCAAGAGTCACATGGAAAGCAGGCGGCAAGGTTCGACACTGCATGAAGAACAGCGGCGGAAGTTACCTATCCTCGCACGATCCACGCCTGGTTCTTGGAATCGGTTCTGCTACCGTGATGGATGAGCTTGAGATCCACTGGCCTGCCCCTAGCAAACGCATCGATACGCTGAAGAACATTGCCCCGGATCGATACCTTCATGTTATAGAAGGCAAGGGCAGCCCTAGTTAAGCTCGCAAACAGCCCCACTTTCCGGCTGGGACTAGGTCTTGCGCCTGGCGAGTTTAGTAACCCTTCCGGTCTGGTTCCAATCAGAGACGAAGATGTTAACGTCGGAATCCATGAAACAGCCGTGGGCGGCGCTGAATACACCCGCATTGATATCGCGTGGGTCAAGCTCGTACTTTGCCCACTGCGTCTTCTGCGGGTTATCTCCTAGGAAAGCGACCGGAACGTTGTCCCGGTCGAGAATCGTGACTCGCCCTTCCAATTCAGAAACCAGGGCGTAATCACCCTGAAGGCTGACCTGGCAGGGACGACGCAAGTGTTCGGTCACCGTGCGGACATATTTTCCGTCGAGGTCGAAGTGGCACAAGCGGCGGTTTTCGCGATCGCATACGAGCAGCAGGGGCTGATCGTAACGGAGGTCTAGGGTGAGGCCGTGGCTGCAGTCAAGTTGACCTGCGAGGCTCCCCTTTTCGGCAAAGCTTCCTTTGTAATTGCCGCTCTTATCGAAACGAAAGATGCGCGAGTCGCCGTAGCCATTGGCGATGAAGATCGAACCATCGGGCGCGCGAACGGCCGCGGTAAGCCGCCATTCATTCGGATTCTTGAACCCGGCTTCGGGAGGAGCCGTAATCTTGAGCGCCACCGTGCCATCGGTCCTTAATTTCACGAACAGCCAGTTTTCCGCCGCCGTGCCCTTCTGCACGGTGGAGTAAAAGAACTCCTCTCCATGCTCCTCAGCGTGAACCATCGAATGAATCTCGGGATAGGCGCTTGCGATGGTCTTGATCAAGCGGCCGTCGCTGCCATAGACGAGTACACCCGTTGTACTTTGAGTACTGACATAGATTTGGCCAGCTTTGTCTTGCGCGATGGCGCCGTGCGTCCCGCCGAAATTTGTGCCCGACGGCAGCGATCCCCAGCCCCGCGCAACCTCGTATGTCCATTCGCCGTTTCCGGTCAGAACCGTTGCCATGGCCGATCCTCTCGTTTGGGACGAAACTTCGGCAGACACAGCGGGCGCGCCTGCTGCGACTGCCGCAACGCTTATGAACGTGCGCCGATTGAATTTTGTCATTGCGTGCTCCTGACCCCGCTATCGGACGATGCCGATTCTGCGGGTGTATTGAAAAGATATAGGTGACGTAGATTGGGCATACTCTTTAACGGAGCCAGCGCATCCCTCGTCACTTTTGTCGCACTCAGATTCAAGTAGGTGAGTTGGGAAAGGGAAGTAAGTTTGCCGAGACTGCGCCCGGTCAGCGCGGTATCCTCGAGATGGAGAGCCCGAAGATTCTTGAACTGAACGAGAGTTTCGACGCTCGAATCGGTTAGGGCGGTCCGTCCGAGTTCAGCGTCAACAATGAATGGAGCAAACCGCTGAAATTTCGCGAGCTGGGCGTCGTCAAAGCTGGCGGCAATGTCTGTAGTGCGAAGGATGAGACCATCCGATAGCTTCGCTGATACCGGAACCAGCTTGGCTCCCTGCGATTGCTGCATCTGCCGAATCTCGCCTATCAGGGCGCTGTAATCGCCGACCGGAGGGGGCGGCTCCTCGAGATCCCCCGCGATGAAAATACCCGGAACGCTGGAAGCTTCTGATGATGCTCCGGCGAGTACCCATGCCCGGATTCTCGTAATCTCCTCAGGCGTCAGTGGCGTACGGCCCTCGGCAGGCATGAAGTGAGGATCGCTCGGAGGAAGCGTGACTTTTTTCAGCAGCAGACTGTCATCGGGATTGCGAGGTGCGATTACGATCCCATCTTTCCCTCCAGCCATAAGCGACTCGAAGGAGTCTAGGCGAAGGCCTCCCTGCTCTTTATTCGTGCCATGACAGGCAACGCACTTGGTGTCCAGTGCCGGGTAGATATGCTTCGAAAAAAAAGAATTCGGATGAGACGACACCGCACTTGGTGCGACCAATCTTTTTATTGTGGGCGGCATGTATTTGGTCAAGTAGCCGCTCCCATGCGTGAGTGAGCCACCTTGATGGGCAGTCCAGGCAAGGGTCAGCAGAACGGCGGTGAGCAGCACGAAGTAGGCGCGGGAGTGATTTATCTCAAGCAACGTGCTCCGTACCGCGACGCAAAGTATCAACTCTAGTGCCAGCACGATGCCGCCACGCATGTGGCGGGTGACGGTGGTTCCACTTTCTCCGCTGCCATAGGCCAGGAGGAGTCCAAAGAGAAGTGAAACGAGGCAGGTTGCCAGAGCGAGATAAAGTACAAGTCCCGCTGCCTCGCGCAGAGAAGAGCGCCTTGTCCCCATAATCTCGAGCAGCGGCCAGAGCACGATCAATCCAATGGGAAGATGCACCAGCAGGGGATGGAAGCGGCCGAAGAATTGAAGCCAGTCGGCGTGTGCCCGACCATCAAGCGGGAAAAACAGCAGCGCGAGCAGTATGACAACGCCGGTAGCGGCGGAGCCCAGTGAAAGCAAGCGATCTTGGCGCAGTTTTTGCCATAGCTCTGCAACCCTGCTCGCGACCTTGGCGGTCGCGCTCACGCCAATATTCCTTTGACAACAAATGCGGGCACGGGACTGGTGAGTTTTTGATCCAGGCCTTGGAATTGGTATGTGAATTTGTTGTGGTCAACGCCTAAACAATGAAGAATCGTCGCGTTGAAATCGCGCACGTGCACCGGGTCTCTCACGACGTTGTAGCTATATTCATCGGTCTCTCCATACGCGACTCCGGGGCGCACGCCCGCTCCGGCCATCCAGACGGTGAAACAGCGGGGATGGTGGTCGCGTCCATAGTTGTCCTGACTCAGCCCACCCTGGCTGTATACGGTTCGCCCAAATTCCCCTGCCCAGATCACAAGCGTATCGTCCAGAAGGCCGCGGCGCTTCAGGTCGGTTACGAGCGCATAGCAACCCCGATCCGTCTCCTGGCAAAGCACGGGTAAATTTCCGACGACATTGTCGTGCACGTCCCACCCTCGTTTATAGATTTGGGTGAAGCGAACGCCACGCTCGGCCATGCGCCGCGCGAGCAGGCAATTGTAGGCAAATGTTCCAGCCTCTTTAGCCTCTGGACCGTAGAGGTCCCAGGTTGACTGCGGCTCCTTACTGAGGTCGGTCAGTTCCGGCACGGAGGATTGCATGCGGAAGGCCATTTCATATTGCGCAATCCGCGAGTTGGTTTCGGGATCGCCTACTTCGGCGAGCGTCTGACGATTGATCTCCTCCACCGCATCCAGCATCTTGCGCCGTATCTCGTGATTAACGCCAGCAGGATCTTCGAGGTAAAGCACAGGATCGCCCACCGACCGCAGACCTACGCCGGAGAATTCGGAGGAAAGAAAACCGCTGCTCCACAACCGCGACGAGACCGGCTGGTTGTTTTCTTTGGGGTTGGTCTTCGTCTGCAGAACCACAAAGGTTGGCAAGTTGTCGTTCATGCTGCCAAGACCGTACGCGAGCCACGCACCCAGGCATGGCTTGCCGGCATTCATGTTTCCCGTATTCATGAGCATGATGGCGGGCTCATGGTTAATGGCATCGGTATTGGTTGACTTGATGAACGTGAGGTCGTCCACCATGCGGGCGGTGTAGGGAAGGAGATCGGTGATCCAAGTACCGGTTTGCCCTTGCTGACGGAAGGGCCAATGCGCGGGAGCAACTGGGAACCGAGCCTGACCGGCGGTCATGCCGGTTAACTGCTGATTTCCTCGAACTGAGGCGGGCATGTCGTTGTTGAATTGCGCTGCAAGGTTCGGCTTGTAATCAAAAAGGTCCACCTGCGGGGGAGCGCCGGACATGAAAAGATAGATGGCGCGCTTGGCTTTGGGTGCGAAGTGCGGAAGTCCGAGACTATTCCCCAGGGATGCGGCTTCGCGTTTGGGGCCTGATGCAAAAGCGCGGTAGTGAAGACTTACGTCGCCGAAAAGGCTGGCGAGCGCCGCCCAGCCAAGGACTTTCCCGGACCTCCCAAGAAATTGTCGACGAGACTCGCAGGCGGCCCACTCTTTCTTGAGTCCTCCTGGGATCGGCAGATCCATCGGGGTGATCTTGTCTTCGCAATCGCTGCACAGGGGATGCTGTTTCATAGGATCCTTCTCTATTTGTTCAGCGTTTCGTCAAGGTTGAGCATTTCGCTGGCGATCATTGTCCAGGCGGCGAGTTCCGACACCGGAACCGAACTTCCGTGCTCCTTTTCACCAATGCTTACCAGAGCACGGGCACCCTTTAAATTTGCAGCGTAACGTTTTTGCATTTCACCCAAAGAGTTCTCTAAAACCGCCGCCATCTGGGGCGGAGGAACACGCGAAAGCAGGATCAAACCCATGCGATCGATTCGCTGTTCGGGGCTTGGTCCACCTTCCCGAATCACGCGCTCGGCCAGCGCTCTGGCTGCTTCCACCCACTGTACGTCGTTCATGGTCACCAAAGCCTGCAGAGGCGTGTCGGTGCGCTGCCGCCTTGTGCAGACCACGTCGCGTGCGGGAGCATCGAAGGCGTCCATGTTGGGCAGAGTTGCCATGCGTTTTACGTAGGTGTACATGCTGCGCCGATGGAGCCGATCGGCGCGGTCCGGAACGTAATGCACCGTGTCACTGCTCGGGTAGCTCACCTGCTCCCAGATGCCCGGCGGTTGATAGGGTTTGACGCTCGGCCCACCAATTCTTTCCACCAACAATCCGCCAGACTGCAATGCGATGTCGCGAACCATCTCCGCATCCATACGGAAGCGCGGGCCGCGAGAAAGCAACTGATTCTTAGGATCTTTTGCCAACCGCTGGGGATTGGTCTTCGAACTTTGCCGGTAAGTTGCGGACATCACCATGAGCTTGTACAGGTGCTTGATGTTCCATCCGCTTTCGCGGAATTCGACTGCAAGCCAGTCGAGCAACTTGGGATGGGTTGGACGCTGGCCCATAATTCCGAAATCTTCAGTCGTCTCCACCAAACCCGTGCCGAAAAGCTCGTACCACATCCGATTCACTGTGACCCGGGCCGTAAGGGGATTCTCGGGACTGACCGTCCATCTCGCGAGCGCAAGTCGATTTCGCGGCTCGTTCGATGGCAAGGATGGAAGGAAGTGGGGGGTGTTGGCTTCTACTCGCTCGGTGCGGGCGGTGTACACTCCGCGCGTCAGCACGTGGGCATACGGAAGAGTGGACTTTTCCCAGGAAACCAAAGTCAAGTCGCCACCCGCGGACAAATGGTCCAACTGCTCATCAAGAGACACCATTTCCCGGCGAATCTGCCGGTAATTGGGGTCAACATTGTTGAGGTAGAACTCGGTGATTATGTGCCGCTGGTCTTCCGTCCATTGCGATGGTGGCTCGGTCATGATTTCGGCCACATAGTCCGCGAACGGCAGCCGCTTGACCTCATCGGGGACAAGTGACCGCGCATACAGGCGAATATCCTGGTAGCGCGCATCCTTCGCCGGATGTGCATCGGGATTGCGCCAGCCCAATTGCAGCGGGGCGTCAGTACGGATGGTTGCACCGCCCAGGCTGTCTTCGACCACGCTCGTGGCGACTTGCAGACCACTAACGTAAATCTTTACTCCCGAGGCGCGGCCTGAACCGTCGTACGTAAAGAAGATGTGCTTCCACGCGTTGTCGAGCGGCATAGGCTTTAAAGCGGCAACCCGGATCGCGATGTCAGGTGTGTTGTCGCGCGGTGTCTCGTCGGGTTTCGACTTCTTCGATTTCGCTTCCGCCTTGGCCTCCGCTTTTGATTTCTTATCTTGTTCTTTCTCGGCCTTTAGCTGTTCCGGGGGCTTGTTTGGTGCCAGGTCTTTCTGATTGAGATCTTGCGGAGTGGGATAGTCGAAAGGCTCCTTGGCCACTGGCGACTTCTTTTTTGGGGCTTTCTTGTCGTCGGTGTTTTCCTTCTTACGTTCACTTCCTTCTTTGGGGGCTTGATTCACCAGGGCCACGCTTATGGTCCCGTTGTCGTCGGCAGCAAGTTCCCATCCTCGGTCGTGCTGAGTCGATTCCATCTTGGATGCCAGGGTCCCAAAACTGCCGGGATGAAACGGGGCCGCCCTGAACATGAACCAACCCCCGAAAGAGAACGCATGGCTGGCTTCATAATCTCCGGCCTGCCCCAGCAGCACTCGCGTGCTCGACTGCATGCGGAAATCGGGCCATAACCATGTGGTCTCTCCCCATTCCGGCTTCATAGTTGTCGTTTTGAAACTTGCCGGATTGGCCCCAGGAGCGATGTTTTTCAAAACCTCACCCTTGCCCTCGTCCAGCCGCAGACGGATGGTAAGTCCATTGGTGGGGACTGGACGTGCCGCATCTTTTTTGGTGGCCAGCCATTGCGACACCAATTTGGGGGCGTTGAGACGCATTGCATCGAGCTTTGCCTGAAGGGCCGAGCGGCGCGCTAGAACATGGTCATAGACGTCTTCCTTGTCGGCCTTGGGCACTCGGACGACGGGTGTCCATACCGGGCGATCGTCGTTAAACGGCTTCTCGTCTAGGTTATTGAAGAACGCGCTCAGGGAATAAAAATCGTGCTGTGTGGTTGGGTCGAACTTGTGATCATGGCAGACTGCGCAGCCCACAGTAAGTCCCATGAACGTGGCACCGAACGCCTCGGTGCGCTCTCGAGCGATGTTGACGCGCAGCTCTTCCGGAATGGTGCCGCCTTCATTGCTGCTGACCCCCAGCCGCACGTAGCCGCTGCCGATCAGCGGATCGAGAGTCTTCATCGGCATCAGGTCACCCGCAATCTGCTCCACCGCAAACTGGTCGAAAGGCTTGTTGTGGTTGAAGGAGCGGATCACATAGTCCCGATAGGGCCATATGTCACGGCTGTTGTCGAAATGCAGGCCATAGGTATCCGCATAACGGGCATAGTCGAGCCAGTAGCGCGCGCGCTGTTCCCCGAAAGCAGAACTCGCCAGCAGCCGATCGACGAGGTGTTCATAAGCGTCCGGTGACGAATCGCTCAGGAATGCGCGAACTTGTTCCGGAGTAGGCAAAAGGCCGGTTAGATCGAGCGTGACGCGGCGAATGAGCGCCGGTTTGTCCGCCTCTGCCGAAGGCTGAAGGCCTTCTTTCTCCAACTTTGTGAAGATGAAGTCGTCGATAGGGTTTTTGGCCCAAGCGTCGGTGCCCTGATCATGGGGAACTGCCGGACGAACCGGAGCCTCGAAGGCCCAGTGCGGGCGATATACGGCGCCTTGTTTGACCCATTCCTTAAGGATTGCGATCTCGCCCGCGCTCATCGGCTTGGCTTCGTCTTGCGCATTTTGCGGCATGAGATAGTGCGGGTCTTTGGACTCTATTCGTTTGACCAGCTCGCTCTTTTCAGGGCGACCAGGGACAATTGCGTCCGGGTGGCCTTCGCGCTTTTTCATTGCCCATTCGGCAAGGTCAAGCCGCAGGCCGGCTTTACGCATCTCCGGGTCGGGACCGTGACAACTAAAGCAGCGGCTGGCCAGGATCGGTTGTACATCCTGGTTGAAATCAAGATGGCGCGAGATATGTGTTTGCGAGCGGTTGCAAGCGAGGCTCGTTGCAAAAGCCAGGACAATAAATCCCAGTCCGCCGCTCGCGATTCTGGGTGCTCGGCGAACAGATGACTGGGAACAGTCAGAGGATGCGTACTGCCTGCCGAATATGCGAGTCAAGATCGGCCTATAAATGAAGGACGAAAAGTGTTGCAACCCGAAGGTCATCCGACCACGAAATCCAGGGAAATCGAAAGCAGCGCCGAAACAAATTCCTTATAGGGACAGAAGTCTCTCACTGGCCGCCAGGCTTGTCAAACGACACCTTCTCAAACAGACAACCGTTTTTCCCGGCTAAACTCCCCACCGGGCACTAACCAGGACCTTCATTCAGAGAAGGCGGCATTCGGGGCGTAGATCCCGATTCGATGATCAGTAAAGGTGGCATGCATCTCCGGGATTTCGTGCTTCGGCATGTGGCAGGAAACGCACCCAGGGCGCCCGGTAGGGCAGGACGGCAAGTGATTGGATGCCCGCAATTTCGATGACCCTGCGGCCTGGTGGCATCCGAGACATTTCTTGTCGTACGCTGTAGCTTCGCGTACTAGATCTTCATGCGGATCATGGCAAGCGATGCAGGTAAGTCGCCCATCGCCGTTCTTCCCCCAGCAACGGCTGCGCTCCAAACGATATGCAGGAAAACGCAGAGTAAGAACTCCGGTTACGCCCATCAGAGTTACGTCTGCGGAAGTGCGGTGGCAAGCCCCGCAATAATCAACTGAATCGGTTGGGCTCAACTTCGATACATTAGAAATCAAGGTTGCCGAGCGACCGGATCCCATACTCATCTCTGCAACATGGGCGGTGCCCGGCCCATGACAGGCCTCACAGCTTACCCCTGGGGTGAGATGACTGGGATCAAACTGCCCGTTGGTTGAGGCTTTCGTTGAGTGACATCCGAAACAGAGTGGCAGTTCATCGAGCGACATCCGCCGCCCAAGCGCAGCATCCAGTCGGCCCGGCGTCTGACCGGGATTCCCAGTGGTGAAATCCAAACCGTGCCCTTCGCCGTAATAGCTCAACCGACTTTCGTAGTAATTGCCTTTGTATTCGTATACGAAAGTGCGCCCAAACTGCCCATCACCAAAGATCCAGTTCACAGGAACCGATAGGGAATTCTTGCCATCCCGAACCGAGTAGTTGAGCTTGTCGTTGGCGACCACTTCGTAATCGAGCCCGTTCACACGAAATTGCGCTGGTTTTTGTGACAATCCGGGGATTGAGGTGCCATTTGCAGGACTTAACGCCTCCGCCATAGGCGTCTTCTGCTGTCTCTGAAAGATTTCCGAATGGCACGATGCGCACGATCCAGTTCCTGCGTACTCTTCCGGTGCCGCGGTTCCCTTCGTGGGCCACCAGCCGGCTTCCGCGATTCGAAGTTCGGTAGGGGTTGCAGCCTTAACCACATGCAGTTTGGAGAAGTGTGTCCTAGTAGCCCAGAAGGCAAGAAAGACCAGTAGAAAAAGGAGGCACAGTTTGGGAACCATTGCAGATTGACGCCTCTTGCCCATGAATAAACTATTTCTGCTCAAGTTCCTTTTGTATTCGTTTTCAACCCGGTTGTCCCCGTTCGGACGCCGAGGCAGCAGAAGAAATTATAAGCGTGATGGGCCGTGTAACGTTGGCTTTGTACTACCAACAATGCTTGGGCTTAGCCGGTCTTTCCGAAGCCGATTTGCCTCGCGAGGTGCGTGCGGTCTTAGCCTCTGGCTGAATGCGCATGGTGCAGTTGGGGTACTTTTCCAGGTCGGTAGATTCGGATCTGATGGTCGGCAGATTTGTGATGTGCCCCTGGCAGCATGAGTTTCGGCATGTGGCAACTCGCACCCTCTTGCCGGCACGAGGGCATGGCGGGGCCGTTCGGGATGCTGTCCTCACCTGAGAGTTGGGACTACTCGGAGACATCATACGACGAGCCTGCCCGACAATCGCCGTAGGTATCGATGACGCGCGCCGGCGTTTGATCGGGGGCGTCCCCCCCGCAGTCGAATACCGATATTTGTGTCAATCAATTGCGCGGAAGCGATTGCCCATGCGATTCGACATGCTTTAGCGCGATCCTGGTGTGCCGAAAGATCTCTCAAACCGATCCAACTCGCATGAAGGTAAAGTTGCCCTTCCTATTTTGCCGGCGCCAATGGAGTTCCGATATAACCCTGTTCAACGTGGTTGGCGATCAAGCTTTCACGAAGTCCAGTTTTCAAGGATTGAGGCCGCTTAGCTTGCATCCCCATAGGAGTGAGCAGTGTCTACATTTATTAAAAGATTTGCAATCGTCCTAGTGCTTTGCCTTCCAGCCTGTGCCCAGACTTGGTTCAGCAATATCACCAAGAATTCCACGACCACAAGCTGTACCATCGGTTGGACCACCGCGGTCCCTACCGTCGCCCATGTCGAATACGGGTTAGCCGCTGGATCCTATACCAAATCCAGCGCAAACAGCACTCAATACTGGCGTAGCAAGGCCCAAATGATCTCGGGACTACAACCGGGAACGACCTATCATTTCCGAGTTGCTGCAGCCGATACAAGCCAGCTCTGGGTTAGAAGTGTCGACTACACCTGCACGACTGCTAAGACCACCACTGGGCACTCCGTTCAACTGAACTGGAATGCCAGCAGTAGTTCGGGGGTGAGCGGCTACAGAGTTTTCCGTTCAACGGCATCAGGGGGCTATTACGGGCTGGTCGGGAGTGCGCCGGGGCTAACCTATACGGATCAGACCGTTCAATCAGGTGCCACTTACTACTACGTCGTTGCTGCCCTAAACGGCTCGGGCCAACAGAGCGCGTACTCAAACCAAGTGAGGGCTGTCGTTCCCTAGCCGGCGACAACCGCTTTTCGAGCAGGGAAAAGGGGAACTCGCACGCACAAAGCGGGTCCCTGTGGAACCATCGTTCAGCCAAGGAAGTATTTCCAACTCGGGATGGATGACACGCTATGGCCTTCTCGATTGCTGGAAGTGGTCATCGGGATTCCTGCCGAGGCGCTCCCAAGAAAGCCGCTGCATTACGCCCGCGTACGCTTCGTTTTGCGGGTCGATCTAGCTTTCCTCTTCTTTTTTGGTTTCACCCGATCAAGACTGCTTTGTAGTTCCTTCATTTTCTCCTTGATCTCCTGTTTCCGCTTTTGCGCCTCGAAGAAGACGTCATCGAGATCTTTGAGCTGATCGTCCCACTCCTTTTGCATCTCCCCAAAGCGGGCACCTTCTTCCTGTTCGTAGTCGCGCAGTGTCTCAATCAACTCGTCGTTGGCATTGGCACGAGTACGCTCAAGCTCGACTTTGAAGGCGTTTAGGTATTCGGACCTAAAAAAACCCAGGTTTTCCAGACGCTCGAGGCTCAACAATGTGGCATGGAAGGCTCGGTTGAGGTTGAAGATTCCTTCATAAATGTGGAGCTTTTGGACTTGGGGTCTCCAGGCTGGACCGTTCATAGCCCGCCTCCTGAGGACCCGTTAAGTCTTGCGACGTTGGGTTGCGAGTTGGAGCGAGGGCGGACCTGAAACTTGTCAAGTTGCGCCCAGAGGGTGGGGCGTATAAGGTCAAAGCTAGCCATCGTTTGCCTGCTCCGTCAGGCGGCGGTTGGTTAGGGCACGCTCGGTGGTCACACACCGGGTGCGCCCGCTGCTTAGTTTCTTTCTTGTTTGCTGCCCTTTCTCTTTACTTATGCCGGGTCTTCCGACCATTTACTATTTTCGGCAAAATCTCCCGCACTCGTTGGATGTCTTGGTCACTCCAAGCCCGGACGTGAACTCTACCAATCTTTATCGGCTTGGGTGCGGGCACCTTCTTCGCTGCAATGTACTGAGCCAGCGTCGTAGATGGCAGTCCCAATTTCTTCGCAGCTTGACGAGTCGAGTATGTCCTCATCTAGAACAGTGTTCTAGATAGGGCGCTCATTGTCAAGGGCTAATCGTCGTGCTAGCACTACCCCCCTGCGGTTCCCTACTGAGCGGTTGCACTGTCCCTCGCCTGTTGACGGTTCTCCTCAAAGCGGCGTACGATTTTTATTCGGATAGTCTGCTATGCGAATCCCTGCCGCCAATCTCTGATCCTCGGCATCCCGCCGTGCGCAGTAGCTCCTAGCCAGTACACGTGTCTGTGCTTGCCTCTGATCACCAGTAATCCAAATTTGGGACGCTTACCATGATCTATGCTCTCGAAGTCCATAATCTTGTTAAAACCTATGGTTCCATCCGCGCGGTCGATGGCCTAAGTTTTGCGGTTCCCCCCGGCACGATTTTTGGATTGCTGGGGCCAAATGGCGCCGGAAAGTCCACCACTCTGAAAATCTTGACCACGCTTACCAGGCCCAATAGCGGCAAGGTGTCTGTGCTGGGTTTCGACGTGCTCAAGCAGCCGCTGGAAGTGCGTCGACGTATCACTTCCGTCATCCAGGAAACCGCAGTCGATCTCCTGCTCAGCGTCCGCGACAATCTGCTTACCTTTGCGCGGTTTCACCAAATCGAAAAGCCTATGGCGCAGCGGCGTGCTGCACATGTCATTGAGCGCTTCCGCCTCAATGCCGAGGCCGAGCGCAAAGTGCAGGATCTTAGCGGCGGGTTTCGCCGTCGTGTGCAGGTGGCCAAAGCGTTCATGGTAGAGACTCCCGTGTTGTTCTTAGACGAGTTCTCCACCGGCATGGACCCCCTCCTGAAGCGCGAGGTCATGTCTATGCTCCGAGAGGAAGCGCGTCGCGGCCGCACCATTTTGCTTACCACGCAAATCCTGAGTGAGGCGGAAGAGCTGTGTGAGGACATCCTCATACTCGACCGTGGACGCCAAGTGGCGCGTGGCGACCTGGGCACCCTCAAGCTGCTCTCGCAGGAAGTCTATGAAATCTCCATGACATTCGATGCCATGCCGGACGGCATCGAGACGGAGATTCAGGCCGTACCCACGTTACGCACACGCGTCGAAAACAATACGCTCGAGGTGGCCGTCAAGGCCCCTGAAGGAAAAGTTCTCGAAATTGTAACTGCTCTGGCGCGCAATCGCCGCGTGCTGCGCCTGGAAGTGAACGGCGCCAGCCTGGAAGACGTCTTTCTTGAATTGACGCAGCAGGAGGTAAAGTCATGACCAGCATCGATGCCATGCTCTATCGTGAAGCGAAGATTCGCGCCACGAACCTGATCTTCATATTTTGGGATGTCTTTTATCCACTCGGCTATATGCTTGTATTCGGCGTTGGTGTGAACGCCGCGTTGGGTTCACCACTCACGTCCGAGCGAGTGGACTATAACGCTTTTTTCCTCGCCAGCGTGCTTGGGATGGCGAGTTTTGGCATTGCCTCCAACACCTCGTGGTCATTCTTTCTCGATCGTGACAATGGTATTTTTTTCGAGATGCTGACCTATCCACTGAGCCGTTCAGCGTACATGTTGGGCAAAGTGCTGTTTACATTGCTCGTCAGTCTCGTGCAGACCATCATCACGGTGGCGCTAGCCGCCCTGATGTTTCATATTCATTTGCGCTGGGACCGCATGCCGCTTGCTCTTTTGGTAATGATTGTGGGGACCGCGGGATGGTTCTTTCTGTACTCTATCTTCGCGCTCAGCACGCGCCGAAACGACATCTTCAATACGGTAACGTCGATCCTCTATTTTGTGTTCCTGTTCGCCAGCAACATCTTTTACCCGTTGGAGCCTCTTCCGAAATGGTTCCGCGGTGCGGCGATGGCGAACCCAATCACATGGCAGACTGATTGCCTTCGATGGGCCACGATCGGCCTGGGCAGTACGCGAGGTGTAGCGCTGGAGGCGAGCGCGTTCATCCTGTTTGCCGGCGCGTGTTTTTGGTACGCGGCGCGCTGCCTCCAACGCCAGGAGTAAACGCATTCGTCTTTTAGCCAACCTGTTTTCACTCATCATCTGACGGCATGCCATAAAAATAGGGCAAGCCGCGGGGCCGCGGGCGGTTTTGGGCTGCCATTTCCGCTTGCGCGTAGCGCTGCTTATTTTCTCGCACACCACTGGCAGCTTCCAAGAAGTACTCAGTCGCGTTTCGTGTCTCAGCTCCCGAGGCTCGACCAAAAGCATAGAGTCCCTTTGCGTCCTCAACCAGTCGCTTGATATCGGCTCCGGTAAAAGCCTCGGTTGCTGAAATTACGCGAGCAAGATCGCAGTTCGAAAGCTCCGCTGTAATCCCGTGCAAGTGATTTTCGAGAATTCGCTTCCGGGCGTCTGCATCGGGAAGCTTCATTTCAAGCCACAGCTCAACTCGACCGCTTCTCACGAGAGCTGGAGGAAGGTGCTGCAGATTCATCGCCGTCATCATTACGCAGACGCGAGCCGTACCTTCGCTTTCCAGACCATCAAGCATGGTCAGCAGGTATCGATACAAACCTCGCTCCTCCCCGTCCTCGAAAATCGCGTCGGCATCATCAATGAAAATCACCGACGGAGAATTGTCCTTCGCAGCCTCAAAGACTCGGTGGATGCGGTTATAGAAGTCACTGGTGCCTGCAATGAATGTTCCATCAATGAGGAAGAACTTGCCCCTCAGGCGATGCGCTAGAGCGCGCCCAATGGTCGTTTTGCCAGAACCGGGCGGGCCGTACAGCAGCACGCCGCGCTTCGGGCGGAGCCCTAGCTGCGCAGTCAGGGAGTCCTTGGTGAGTGGAAGAACTATATGAATTTCCAAGCTGCGCACGACATCATTGACGCCTTGCAGGTCATGAAGATCAACGTCCTGGACTTCATCCAGATCGACGTTACTCGCTAGTCTTTGTGACCGGAGATAGTCGATGAACTGATCCGTCGAGAAAGGGCCAGATGGGCGCAACCAATCGCAAGCTGCCCGAATCTGGTGAGCATTGAGCTTCGGCGCAAAACGATAGATCTTCTCGGCGTCGAGGCTGGTGGCGGGCTCCGCGCCAAGAAACGTTCCGAGTAGAGCTCCATAATCGGCAACGGAGTACTTTCCAATGGAAGCGCTGAAACTGCGGGTTGCAAACGTCTGAGCGATAGCGCCATCTGTCGAGACGAACAGCTTCTTCTCCTCCCTCAGAGCCGCATCGCTAAGCTCGAGCAGGGCTGTCTCCACGTATTGCCCACGGGGATAGAAATGGCAACTCGAAGTTGCGTCGTGGATTAGATCGACGTCATCCACGAATACGATTGGGTTCTCCTTCAGAGATGCGATTACCGCTGAATACAGCGTTTCTTCTAGAGACAGCGGGTGCCGGGCAGCCGAGGTCTCGATGAAGTCTCTCCCTGTCACGAAGCCGCCACCCATTTCCTCGTGAAGCTTGCGCAGAACGGTTGTGCGTCCCCGTCCCGATGGGCTGCTGAGTAGCATTAAGCTGCCGGCCTTCGAGGCGTACTGCAGCACTCGAAAAGCGGATTCTTGAGCTGGAATGAGTTGGATCATAAGAATTCTTGTGCTTTCATCACTCAAAGTGGAGACATTTTCATCATCGGGCAAAGCGTCAAGGATAGGACGGGCGCCGTTCGTGCCCGTCCTCGCCGGTTAATTCACCATGCGCTCCAGCGCGCGGATGTACTCGATGACCGACTCGGACCAACCATCGATGTGCGTCCACTTGCCGTACCCGACGCCGTTCTTGTAGCTGGCGACATTAATCACGTAGCCCTTGCCGTGCGGCGCGGGCACCGTATCATGTGCCTGTTCATCAGTGACCACGATCAGACGATCGTACTTCTCCCTCCGATTCAGTTCCTCGACCGCCTTGCCGAGATAGGTTCCATTGTGGCGCTGCGACGTGTCGATGGCATCGCGCAAAGCGAAACCACGACGCGCAGGCACCTCCACCAGACTGTCGGAAAAGGAGAACACAGCAACCTCCCGTCCGACCTCGCGGAGAAGCACCGCCAGACCGTAAGCTGCATCGGTCCGCTGCATCTCCGAACGGCGAGACAGCGGGGCGGTCATCGAACCGGAAACGTCAACCAGGGCAATGGTTCTGCCCGGCAGCTTGTCTGCCGAGGCCAGCGACTTCAGCATCGCCTGCTCAAGCGCCTCTTCCCAGCGCGGAGCATGACGCGCCGCAGCCAGGAATCGGAACGGGAGCACACGTGCAGCGCTCATCTCGCGCAGAGCGTTCAGCACGAGCGGCTCATCGACTCCTGCCTCAAGCATATTGCGCAGGTTGCGGAGCAGCGCCAGTGCGCCAAGCTTCTGCTCGCGGAGCAACCGCTCCCACGCCTCGCGCTTGTCGGCGCCAGATGAGAGGGCAACCTCCCAGGTATCGGGCGTGGTCAGCCGTCCCCAGATGAGCCGCTTCCAAACTGCTGCCTGTGCCTCGTCGCGCGGTTTCGCGTGGCAGAGGAACAGTACATCCCGCAGCTTGATCGGCCCACCCCGGTCGTACTTGGCGAGCTGATACTCGTCAAACTTCGGAAACGCCGCCGCCAGTCCCTTTTTCACCTGCCCCGAAAGCGGCACACGACCATCCTTCCAGTAAACGGCGACGAACTCGGCGAGTTCGTCGGCACGCTGGATGACACGCGCAAGCGTATCCGAAACTGCCGCACGGTGCGTCTTGTGACGTGCCATCTCGCGGACGAGCAAAAGTGGCACATGGCGCAGTTTCGACTGCTCGCGTGCCTCGACGGCAAGCGCTGCCACCTTCTCAGCCGCGACCTTGGGTACGAGTTCGGCGATACGTCCTGCAATCTCTACTCCGTCCTCGTAGAACTGCGACTCCCAAAGCAGGCAAGCGAGCACGGATCTTCGCAGCTGCATCTCTGGAGAGATGTGGCGTGCAGGTGCGCCCTCGTGGCTACGAGGTGCGGCGTTGAGATTCAGTGTGTTCAGTCGGGCCATGGTGGCCTCCTTTCTTCAATCGCCGGGGAATGTAGCGACAACGGTGTTGTCCGAGGCTCTACCACTGAACTACGCGGAACAAAGCCGTGACAGGAATCGAACCTGTGGCCGTCGGGTTATCGAAGTAGCCCTCGTCTTCACCACCGGCGAAGCTCTTTTATTCCATACGTTCGATCAGATCTTCCCTTTCTGAATCATTGCTGAAACCCAGTCCGGAGAATCCCAACTTCTTCCTCGTCGGTTCATTTGAGATGATCAGCGCAATCTTCTCCATTTGGGCACGCGTCGGTAGTGTGCGATTCATATAGTCCGTGCAGTCACGGACGCGAAACGGCACCTTACGCATTGGACCAAACATGCAGAAGGTCGCTTCCTCGCTTTCCCGAAAACCTTTTTGAGCGTGCGCCCAATAGCAGGTTCGGCAGAGCGATTGGCCATCACCCGGTCTCGTGATCTCGATTAGTTTGCTCTCGTCCATAACTTGCAATCATTGGCCGCGGGGAAAGCGACATGGAATATTTGGTGCAATTCCCTTAGCCCAGCGGGCATCATTCCCGTGGCAGGATTCGACCTGCGCCCTTCGAAGGAACCGCCGCACATCGCCACCGGCGATCTCGGTCGGTATTTCATCGCCGGGGAATGGGCGATGCGGTTCCGGCATTTCTGCCGCCGCAGACCGAAGTCAAACGGTTCGAAGTAACCGCGATCTTTCACCACCGGCGAATGCTTTAGCTCAAGACTCCCTCACTCGCCGCCACCTGGTCCGAGTGATATTCTCCAGGTTCCAGAGCCAACAGCAAACCTTGAAACTCAGCCATCGTTTCTGCCGAGCGAGAGGCGCTAACAAATTCTCGCGCTTCTAGTTCCGAGGCATCGGGAAAGAACCTGCGATAGAGCTCCACTTTTTGCTGATCGCTTGCCTTTCCCAGGAAAAGTTTGTGATCGATCCTTCCTGGACGCAATAACGCTGGAGCCAGCTTGTCGACGTGGTTCGTTGTCATCACAAACAGCACACCGTTCGGAGCATGAAAACCATCCAGCAGATTTAGCAATCCAGCGAGAGTGACGGCATTCCCGGGCGCATTCTCCTTCCTGTTCAGAGTTGTTGTTCCGTCCGTTGCTTCTCTCGAATCTCGTCCTTCGCGAGATTGACTTCCGCGCATGCAATCAATGTCCTCAAACAACAGGACAGAATTCGCAGCACCCGATTGATTGCGCTCATCAAGCTGCGATCACTGAACTCCCCGAGATTGATGACGTAGACCGACAGTCCAAAGTGAGCGGCTAACGCCGATACCAAGGACGTCTTTCCTGTTCCCGGCGGGCCATAGAACAAATAGCCCCGATGGTAAGGAACTCCCAGCTGCTCGTACCGACGTTTCGATCTTCGAAATTGCGCCACGTCTTTCAGCAACTGTTCCTTCTCGCCAGGCTGCAAAACTACTGACGCCAACTCCCGCGGCGAGTAGCCCTCCAGGTAATCCCATCCGTCGTCGTATATGTACAGGTACGACTGCACGCCTTGTCGCTTAATGTGGCAACATACAACGTCATCAACGAAGTGCTCCAGGAAAGCTCGATTTCTGCCGAGAGTCCGGAACGTCAGCGATTCGACTCGCTTGCCGCTCCATCCATGCTTCCCCTCCGTGCGAGAAAACGACACTTCAAAAGGTCTGCCTGCATACCAGAACCAGTGCTCGCCAGGCGCCGGAATCATCGCGATCCGCTCATTGCGTACTGTTGTGTCTAGATCCACGCGGCGGATTCGCTTCAGAAATCTCTGCTCCAGAAACCACTCCTTTACCCATGCAAAAGCCGCATCATCGTCCTTGACCGTAATCATCATGGTGGTTTGGCCTACGATCCAATCCCAGAGGCGTTCCGGAACGGCTCGCAGCCAGACACTTATCCCGCCGATGATCATGAGCAGCAGACCGCCGGTTGCAAACTCGTTCCTGCCGGCCAGCATGTTTTTAAGAATTTCCCACATAGTTACTTTCTAACCGGTACAGTCCGGAATTTCCGATGAACAACACGAACCGAACACATCATTGGCCGGGGAACAAGCAACAACGGAACATGAGGTGTCCTTCCGTTAGACCACACGGGTATGATTCCCGTGGCAGGATTCGAACCTGCATCACCCGCTCCTGAGGCGAAGTATCCGTAGTCTTCACCACCGGCCAAACTTGTTTTTACATTTTCCGCAAGTACTGTCTCCATTGAGCAATGCGCTCGTGAATGCTTCTGACTTCCTCTCGATTGCACTGCCGTTTGTTGATGGCGATGTGGCACCGTCCCCACGTAAGCTGTACCTGCGTGCGCTGAACGACGTCCCATGCCGTCCGCGGCCGTTCATAACGACCAACCTCGACGACTTGATAAGTAACGACAAACCACTGTTCGCCGATCAACTTAAAACATCTCGTGTCATCGATTCGGAGTTCGTCAATCTCCTGCTGCATGAGCCGTTCTTTCTTACGCTCGCGTGCGCTGGGTCGAGGCGCAAAACACAACAGCTTGGTTCGCGGGTGAACATAGAAGCCAGTGACTTCATATCCCCGCGGATACCCGTATACCTTCCGATCCTCGCCGATCGAACACTCGGTTTCGACCATCCATTCCAAATGCTCGAAGATGTGGCGCCCAGTTACTTTGCGCACATCCAGTGCTTGGCGTAATTCGCTGAACACGTTATCCCATGGGCGACCGATGTTGCTGCGGAGAAAGCCCCTGAGTGGACCAAGCACATCACTGAACCTCTTTTGGGAGTCGGCGTACTGGCGACCACGAGCAGACGAAGCAAACTTCGGCTGATCGTCATAGTCAGCATTCGGAACGTAAGCAATGCGTGTGCCCCACTTGCGATTCCTTCGAGTGCTACCGTAGCGCTCGCGTTCCACAGTCACTTTGTGCATATCCGAACGCACTTCTGTTCTCTTTCTAAGGTGTCGCGTGCGACACCGGTTCGTTGTAGTTACGGTCGCCGGGGAACCGGCGAGAAGAGCCGACTCGGGGCGCGATATCTTCTGGTACTTCTTAGTTCGAGGCTACGCCTCTGTCCCAGAAGCTCTGATCCTCCGGCAGGGCCGCCACCCTGCGCGTCGTTAGGGCGAAGTATCTCTCCTCTTTCACCACCGGCGAAACTTGCGTATTACACTTCCATCCCGTCCCACCGCATCCATTGCGGGAGTTAGAAGAACTTGGTCAGGGAACAAGCGATAACGGCAGGGCTCTCGCCCAAGAGGATTCGAACCTCACAGCCCGAAGGCTGTTTCTACCTGAGAAGTATCCGTCACCAAACACCACTGACCGTGTAAGTTACGCTGGGGAATTGTTCGACCGAGGCTATGTTACAAAGACGAATCGATCGACCGTCGAAGTAACAGCAGTCTAAGTACCCCAGCTACGTTTCAGTTGTGCGGGAAGAGCGCCTGGTATAACCGAACGAAGATCGGTTAGCGGGACCGGAGCGACGCCCTATAGCAACTCAGGCACATAAGTAGCCGAAGTTGCCCGCTTAGCGTCTTAACTGTAAATTCCGCCAATTTGGGCGTCCTTTCGTAAGAAGATGATTGAAGATGCCATGACTAAAAAGTTTTTGCAACAGAAAAATGCAGCCTTGTTAAATATCCTGAGTTACACCGCCTTAGTTATAGCCGCCAGCAAAAACAAACTTCGTTACTGCTTACTGTGAGAACGCGTACTAGCAAGGCATACATTCTCCAAGAAGCTTGGAGGCTTGTGACAAGTTGAGAAATTGGTCCGGGTGGCAGGAGTTGAACCTGCGTAGACATGTTCCCAAGACATGTGGGTGGCCGCTGCCCTACACCCGGACTGCAGAGAGGACCTTTCAGCCCTCCCTGGTTTATCCCTTTACGCACACCACCTGGCGCAACGTGTGCACTACGTCGACCAGATCGCGCTGAGCTTCCATCACGGCGTCAATGGACTTGTATGCCATTGGCGTTTCGTCGATGACGTCCGCGTCCTTGCGGCACTCGACACCGGCTGTGGCTTTCGCGTGATCGTCCAAGGTGAATCGGCGCTTCGCCTCAGCCCGCGACATGGCGCGTCCGGCTCCATGACTGCAACTCATGAAGCTTTCTGGATTGCCCTTGCCGCGCACGATGTAGGAACGCGCTCCCATGCTGCCCGGGATGATTCCCATGTCGCCTTCGCGGGCGCGCACTGCTCCCTTGCGGGTGATGAGCACGTTCTCGCCGTAGTGGTGCTCCCAGGTCACGTAATTGTGATGGCAGCTCACGACCTCCACATTGGCTTCGAACGCGGGGACCTCTCCCGAGGCCCGGACCGCCGCGATCATGTTATGCATCATCAGTTCGCGGTTAGCCAAGGCATAGTCTTGCGCCCAGTGCACTGCACGGACATAGTCCTCGAAGTGCTCCGTTCCCTGCGGAAGATATGCCAGATCAATGTCCGGCAGATTGACCATCCACTGGCGCATATCGTTCTTTGCCAGCTCGATGAAAAACGTGCCGAAGCGATTGCCCACGCCACGGGAGCCTGAGTGAAGCAGAAACCAGACGTTCTCGTTCTCATCGAGGCAGACTTCGATGAAGTGGTTCCCGGTGCCGAGCGTTCCCAGATGATTCACCCGCTGTGGGTGATTCAGCTTGGGATACTTCTTGGCGATCTCCTTGTACCCGAGCTCCAGCTTCGGCCATACCTCCAGGTGATGCGCCGGAGCGTCGCGCCAAGCTCCACGATCGTTCTTTCCGCCGTTATCGGTACGTCCGTGCGGCACTGCCCGCTCAATCGCAGTGCGGATCCCATGCAGGTTGTCAGGCAGATGGTTCGCGTCGAGAGACGTCTGCACAGCCATCATGCCGCACCCAATGTCGACGCCCACTGCAGCGGGAATGATTGCTCCCTTAGTCGGAATCACGCTGCCCACGGTTGCTCCGATGCCCCAGTGTACGTCTGGCATCGCGGCCACCCACTTGTAGATGAAGGGCAACTGTGCGACATTCAGAAGCTGCTGGCGGGCCGCATCTTCCAGCGGGACCCCCTTGGTCCACGCCTTAAT
>Ga0070664_100000725_pt1 | contig 25333 bp, 19 predicted proteins | sample KBSC73metaG_FD_65863 | JGI IMG/M metagenome (GOLD analysis project Ga0070664, IMG submission 65863) | Corn rhizosphere microbial communities from Kellogg Biological Station, Michigan, USA - KBS C7-3 metaG | ecosystem: Host-associated > Plants > Roots > Rhizosphere > Soil ... | reverse complement strand
GCGAAGCCCTTGCCGGCCTCGCCCGCCCGGGCCGCCTCGATCGTCGCGTTGAGCGCGAGCAGGTTGGTCTGCTCCGCGATCGAGCTGATCACCTTGACGACGGTGCCGATCTGCGCGGACGAGTCACCGAGCTGGGACATGAGGTCCGTGGTCGACTGCGCGGCCTGCACCGCCTCGGCGGCGACCGCGGCGCCGTCGTTGGTGTTGCGGGCGATCTCGTCGATCGAGGAGCTCATCTCGCCCGAGCCGGACGCGACCGTCTGGACGTTGTAAGAGACCTGGTTGGCGGCCTCCGAGGCGACGGTGACCTGGTCGGACGCCTGGGTGGCGTCGGAGCTGATCTCGTCGGAGGTGCGGCTCAGCGCGTCGGCGTTGGCGGCCAGCGTGTCGGCGCTCGCCGCCAGCGTGCGCAGCGCGTGCGCGATGCTCTCGCTGGCCCGGTTGAAGCCGTCGACCATGCGGCCGATCTCGTCGCCGGACCGCGCCTGTGCGCGGCGGGTGAGGTCGCCGGCGGCCATCGCGCCGACCATGCCCTGCAGATCGCGCAGCGGCCGCACGATGCCTGCCGAGAGCCGCAGCGTGAAGGCCACCGCGAGCCCGAGGCCGACGAGCACGGCCACCAGCATGGTCCGCTGGCCCTCCCGGTAGGCGTTGCGGGACTCCGTGGCGACCCGCTCGGCGTCGGCGCGCTCGAACACGGTGAGGTCGGTGACGGCCGCGTCGAGCTCCGCGATGATCGGGGTGAACTGCTCCGTCTCGGTGGCGAGCCGGGGATCCGTCGGGTTCATGCCCGAAAGCTCGGTCAGCAGCGCGTTGAAGCTGGCCCAGTTGGTGGCGAACCGCTCCACCCCCGCCTGCCAGCGCGGATCGGTCCGCTCGGTCGCCCGGTACGCGAGGAAGCGCTCGTCGACCTGCTTGAGCGCGGCCTGGAACGGGCCCATGAACGGCGCCATCCGCTCGGGGCTGCCGGCGGTCTGCAGGCGGACGCCGTTGGAGTTCATGTCGCTGATCGCCTGCCGCAGTTCCACCACCTGGTTGAGGCGGGCGACGTTACCGTCGGTGACGACCTGCGTGTTGCGGTTGAGCTTGTCCATCTCGTAGAGGCCGACCGCTGCGACGCCGAGCGTGGTGATCGCGGTCAGGCCGACGGCGATCAAGATCTTGACACGCACGCTGAGGCCGGCGAACCAGCCCTTCCGGCCGACCGCCGGCTCCGCGGAGTCGCTCACAAACTGGTGTGTCGACCACGGGACGGTCGACTTGAGAGGGATGGGCGATTCGCACCCATAACGCTCCGCTCACCGGGTGATCCACCTGGAAGTCGCGCGGCCGGGAGCGTACGGTCGAGGGATACGACGCACATCCCGGCCGCATTCACGGCGGCCGGCAGTGATCCAGTCGAGTTGGTGACGCTCTTTCCATCGGGGTTTTGCCTTCCGGCGTCGGGCCCATCACAGGGCCCGGCCACAACGGACCACGGTCCCCGGCCGGAGGAGACTTACTTGATCCACGAACCGCTCACCCAGGATTGGCCCTACCTCCTGGTCCAGGTCGTCCAGCGGCCCGGCCGCGCGGTGTCGGTCACCGGGCACGGCGAGATCGACATGACCACCGTCGAGATGCTCGCCGACACCCTGGACACCGTCCTGCGGCAGGAGTGCCCCGCCCACATCGACGTGAACCTCTCCGAGGTCACGTTCATGGACTCGTCGGGCGTGAACGCGCTGATGGCGTGCCGCGCGGTCGCCGAACCGGCCGGCTGCCGGATCACGATCAGCCACCCGCGTCCCACCGTGCACCGGGTGCTCACGGTGACCGGGGTCGGTCACCTGTTCGGGCTCGCCGCCACGATCTGACGGCTCTCACAGATCGAGAACGTCGAGGCCCGGTGCCGCTGCCCGGTACAGGGCGCCGTCGCCGGTGAGGATCGGCACCTAATCGTTCGCCCTGGAGACCAGGGCTGCCTGCGCCCGGGACAGGTCTCCGAGCACGTCGCGCAGGACGCCGAGGCGCCGCGCGTCCTGGCTGGCCACCGGAAGAACCGTTACCGGCGACTGGACAGGGTCGGCCTCACGCTGGGCCACCCGATCGGGATCGTTCGCCTTGATGCGTGCCGCCAGGATTGGGCTCCCTGTCGATCCGCGCGGGACTCCGTTCGGTCTGGCCGGTACGCCCGTTCGACGGTCGCGATTGGTGGCCGCGGCGTCCAGAATGGGCGGGCATATGACGACAGAAGGGCGTCCAGGTTGATGACAGCGGCACCCAACGTCGTCGTCGGCGGCGGCATCGTCGGGCTGGCTACCGCACGGGCGTTGCAGGCGCACGAACCGGACCGCCCGGTGCTGGTGCTGGAGAAGGAGACGACGCTCGCGTCGCACCAGACCGGCCGCAACTCCGGCGTCATCCATTCGGGGTTGTACTACGCACCCGGATCGTTGAAGGCCGACCTCGCCGTGCGCGGCGCCGAGGAGATGAAGCGCTTCTGCACCGAGCAGGGCATCGAATTCGACGTGCCCGGCAAGCTCGTGGTGGCCACCCGGCCGGGCGAGGTTCCCGCGCTGGAACGCCTGCTGGAGCGCGGTCTACGCAACGGCGTCCCGGTGCGGCGGGCGTCTCTCGACGAGGTCGCCGAGCGTGAACCGGCCCTGCGCGCGGTGGCCGCCCTCTTCGTGGAGTCCACCGGCCGGGTCGACTTCGGCCAGGTCGCGGCGGCCCTGGGTCGGCTGATCGAGGCCGACGGCGGCACGATCCGCCTTGGCGAGGCGGTGCGCGGCATCTACGAACGCGACGGCGACGTGCTGCTGCGCACCACGCGCGACACGGTGCTCGCGCACCGGGTGGCGGTGTGTGCGGGCCTGCAGTCCGACCGGCTGGCCCGGCTGTCCGGCACCGACCCGAAGGTGCGCATCGTCCCGTTCCGCGGCGAGTACCGGGAACTGGTCCCGGAGCGGGCCGGACTGGTGCGGGGACTCGTCTATCCGGTGCCCGATCCGGAGTTGCCGTTCCTCGGCGTGCACCTGACCCGGGGCATCGACGGCGTGGTGCACGTCGGGCCGAACGCGGTGCCCGCGCTGGCCCGCGAGGGGTACCGCTGGACCAACGTGTCGGTTCGGGACCTGGCCGACTCGGTGTCGTTCCGGGGATCCTGGCGGCTGGCCCGCCGCTACGGCCGGGTCGGCGCCGGCGAGATGATGCGCTCGCTCGTCGGCCGCTCCTTCGTCGCGGCCGTGCGGCGGATGCTCCCCGACATCGAGGCCAGCGACATGCGCCGGGCGCCGGCGGGAGTGCGGGCGCAGGCCGTCGGCGCGGACGGGAAGCTCGTCGACGACTTCCTGCTGCGCCGCCAGGGTCCGGTGCTGCACGTGTTGAACGCGCCGTCGCCGGCCGCGACCGCGTCGCTGCTGATCGGCCGGCGCATCGCCGCCGAGTTGCTCGACTGAGCGCCTGCCCATGATCGCATCGATCTTGCAGTTGTGGTGCCGGCCATAACGGGCCAGAACGGCACGAATTCTGGCACCATAACGGCAAGATCAACGTGATCATGAGCGGCGGCGTGGTGCCGCCCACGGCGGTGCTACGGCGCCGGGACCGCGGGCGTCGCCCGGGGCGGATCCGCCTGTGGCACGGGACGGCCGAGCAGCGCACCCACCGCGCGCCGGCTGCGGCGGTGGCCCAGCATCGCCCGCGACGACTCGCGCAGGAACACCGCCGCCCAGAACGCCGCCGTCGCTGCGGCCGAGTGGCGCTTGCGGTACAGCCGCACCCGGTTCACGACGAGCAGGCTCCACAGCGCCGGCGAGACCCGCGACTCGCCGCCGAGGTGGGTCACCTCCGCGCCCGGCACGAACGCGGTGGCGAAGCCGAGGTCGCCGGCCCGCAACGCGAAGTCGGTCTCCTCGGAGTACAGGAAGAACGATTCGTCCCACGGGCCACAGGCCCGGGCGCAGTCGGCGGAGATGAGCATCGCCGCACCGGTCGCCCAGTCGGTGACGCCCCGGCGCCGGTAGGCGGCCGGGTCGACGACCGTCTCGCCCAGCGACGGGTACCGGCCGGCCCGCTCGCCGAGCACCGCCTCGCCCAGCGCCCGCAGCACGGTCGGTGTGCGGCGCAACGACTTCGCGGGGGTGCCGTCGTCGTGCCGGATCAGCGGCACGGCGATGCCCACCCGGCCGCCGAGTTCCCGGTACAGCACCTCGACGCAGCCGGGCGTGAGCCGGATGTCCGGGTTGAGCACGAGCACCGCGTCGTACGGATCGGCGGCCGCCATGCCGGCGTTGATGCCGGCCGAGTAGCCGGCGTTGCGTCCTGTGTGGACGATCGTGCAGCCGGGCGCGAGTTCCGACGCGCGGGCCACCGTGTCGTCGGCGGAGTCGTTGTCGACGACGATCAGCTGGTGTTGCAGGCCCTGCAGGCCGGGTCCGATCGAGGCGACGAGATCGGGCAGCTGGGCCGCGCTGTTCCACGTCACCACGACGACGGCGATCCGCGGAGTCATGTCCGGCTGCTCTCGTCGCGCAGCCACGTGGTGTAGTCGCCCGCGCGGATCTGCCGCTGCGCCCCGCGCCGGCTGAGCGCGGTGATGCCCAGGAACGCCGGCAGCCGCAGGGCCATCCGGGGATCCTTGCGTATCACCGTCAGCAGGTCGGCCCGCGTGGTCCGGGCCGCGGCAAGCCCGGCCCCCGCAGCTTCGCCCTGCGGACCGCGCGAGCCGCCGGCGACCGCGTCTGTGCGCTGGGCGAGTTGCTCGGTGGCGGTCAGCGAACGGATGCGCCGGCGCACCAGGTCGGCACGCGTGCGCGGGGTGTGCACCCGCACCCGGGCCCGCGCCACCACGCGCCGCTGCTGCTGCTCGAACGCCACCGACGCGGCGAGGTCGTCGCCGAGCACGTCGGGGATCTCGCCGAGGCGCCGCTTGCCCTCGGCGTTCACACCGATCACGCCGCGGCCGAACAGCCCCGCCCGCACCACGGGCAGCCGCTCCCAGAACTGGTAGTACCACCGCACCGACGGCGGCCGACGCTCCAGCGCCAGCTCCCGTTCGGGCGCGACGGCGAGCACGCCGGGTTCGTCGAGCGCGGCGGCGAGCGCGCGGGCGTCGGCGGTGCCGAGTTCCACGTCGGCGTCGACGTACAGGCGCGGGAACCCGTGCGCCTTCTCGTCACCCAGGCGCAGCGCCGCGAACTTGGACGGGACCGGCGTGGTCAGCACCGTCACGTCCGGGCCGAAACCCGAGGCGACCTCAGCGGTGTCGTCGGTACACCCGTTGGCCACGACGACGACGTCGAACTCGCCCGGCTCCGCGTCACGCAGGAGTCCGCGCAGCAGCCGGCCGATGACGGCCGACTCGTTGTGTGCCGGGATGATTACGCTGATCACGACTGGCCCACCGCGTCGTCGTCCCAGACGGTGTAGTAGGTATCGACGTTGACGAGGTACCGGACGGTGGGATGCGGCACGTGCTCGATCCGGTGCCGGCGCCCGTAGCGGTACAGGGAGGCCCAGTCTTCGCGGGGCAGCACGCCACGGTCGCGTCGCATCCGGCTGAACCGCAGGCTCCGCGACCGGCGGGCGACGAACGGGTTGGCATCGAGGAACGCGTGGTTCCGCGCCCGCGCCCGGTCGTACGGCACCGAGAGCACGTCGCGCTCGCGACCGTCGGGATACACCCGCCGCATCGCGGTGTACACCGCGTCGAGACGCCGGGCACCGGATTCGCTGGCCCGCAGGGCGCGCAGCGCCGTCTCGAGATGGTCGGGTTCCCACGTGTTGTCGTCGTCGAGGAAGGCGACGAACTCGGACCGGGCCAGCCGGATGCCGACGTTGCGCACGACGCCGAGCACACCGGTGTTCCGCGACAGGCTCACCGCGATCAACCGCTCGTCGGCGGGAAGGTCGTCCGGCAGTCCGGCGCCGTCGTCGACGACGATGACGGTATGGTCGCGCACTGTCTGCGCGAGCGCCGAACGCACCGCCTCCCCCAGCTCGCGCGGCCGCCGATACGTCGGAATGACAGTCGTGACAAGCGTTTCGCGCGGCCCGGGAAGCATCGCGGCGAGGCGGCGGACCTCCGCGCTCTCGAACCGCCACACCGGCAACGCGGTGTGTCCAAAGAGGAGCTTGTTCCGCAGCTCGTACAGCGGCAGCCAGCCGAACCGGCTGCGCAGCGCCCGCTTGACGGGTCGGGTTACCAGTGCCATTCGCTAGCTCTCTGACGGCGTTCGATGGTTCGACGTCGACGCGCTGCCGCGATCCGTCGCGTGCGGGCGTCGCCATTCGATCGTGACGAGGGGAACCGAGGGCCGGGGCGGGAACCCGGGCCGCTGGAGAACCACGGTGTCGGCGGCCGAGGGGTCAGCCGCGTCGCGTCGGCGCCGCAGCGGAACCGTCGGCCCGTCGGCGCCGGCCGCGCCGGGCGCGCCGGGCGCCGGCGTTCCGGCGGCGCTCGACGACCGGATCCGCCGCAGCAGCACGGGCACGAACGGCGCGTATGCCAGGAGCCCGGCGACGGTGGACGCGACGAGATTGACGAACCCCTCGCCCGCGACCTGGTGGACGCACCAGGCCGCGATCGCGCATGCCACACCGCCGACGAGCGGCACCAGGCTGGTCCGGATGACCCGGCCGGCCGGAATCCCGGCGCTCGCCAGGGACAGCAGGAATCCCGCCGCGACGAGGACACCCACGACGACATGGCCCTGGGCGACGCCCTCGATGCCGCGCCAGCGCGCGAACACGATCAGAACCGGGATCAACGCGACGAGCCAGAAGCTCTGCACGGCCAGCAGTGACTTGCGCCGGTGGGAGGCGCTCAGGCAGTCGTAGGACAGTTCGTACGCCACCCGGAGCAGGCCGAGGATCGCCAGGAACCGCAGCGCCGCCGCCGCACCCCGCCACTGCGAGCCGTAGATGAACTCGATGATCGGCTCGGCGAGCACGGCGAGCAGGGCGCAGATCGGTGCGGCCGCGCCGAGGAGCAGGCTGAGCGCCCGCGTGAAACCGGCCGCAAGCTCGCGTGGATCGTCGGCGATACGCGAGAACCCGGCGAACGAGACCCGCCGCGCCGCCTCCGACAGGCTGCGAACGGGCCAGCTGGAGACGTTGAACGCGATCTGGTACAGGCCCAGCGCGGCCGGCCCGAGGATGGCTCCGACGACAGCCGAGTCGACGTTGAGCATGGCGAGGACGAGCACGCTCGCACCCGCCAGGGGAAGCCCGAACCGCAGCAGCTTGCGGGCCTGCTCGCCGTCCCAGCCGAAGCGCAGGTATCCGGGCGCGGCCAGCACCGATCCGATCAGCGAGCTGACGCTGCCCGCGACCGATCCCCACGCGAAGCTCATCGCGCCGGCCCCGAGGCCCGCGAGGACGAGCGTGGTCGCCCCGCTCACGACGAAGACGGTGAAGTCGATCGCCATCCGCCGGCCCTGGAGGAACTCCCTCGTGATCACGCCGTGCGGGACGCAGGCCAGGCCGTCGATGACGACGGCGAGACACAACACCCGCACCATCCAGACCGCGTCGTCGGAGCCGAGCGCGGCGGCGATCGCCGGCGCCGAGACGAACAGCAACGCGTAGAGCAGCAGGCTGTTGGCGAACGACAGGGTCAGAACCGTCGGAGCGAACCGACGGACGTCGCCCTCCCACCGCACGACGGCCAGGCTCACGCCCATCTCGTTCGCCGAGAGGAGCACGTTCAGAACGAGCAGACCGACCGCGTACAGGCCCCACTCGCCGGGCCCGAGAAAGTAGCGGGCCAGCACGACACCGAGCGCGAAGTTGCCGACCCGGATGACCACCGTGTTGAGCAGGCTCCACCGGGTGGCCGCCGCCACCCGGCTGCTCAACGAACGTTCGATGCCGCCGCCAGGCGCCCCCGATCCGCCGGACCCGGCCGGGCCGCCCGGCTTTCGGGCGCGGTGGCGGCCGGTGGGGGCACCGTTCGTATCCGATGCGGCCGCAGCCACCTCGGCCGTCACGTCGCCTCCTGTTCAACGGGCTCGACCTTCGCCACCTGGCGGGAGACGCCGTAGTAGGCGCCCGAGCATCCGAGCAGGAGAAAGAACACGCCGCTGAACATGGGGAAGCTCAAGGTGTCGAACGTTCCGCTCGCGACGAGCGTCACCAGCGAGCTGGCCACGAAGGCCTGGCCGAGCTCCCGCTGGTAGTCGGTGGTGAACCGGCGACGGCCGGCACCGCCGCAGTGCATGCAGGTGAGGAAGAGGCCGACCATCGCCAGCGTGCCGAGGATGCCGATCTCCAACAGGCCGAGCAGGTACATGTTGTCGGTGAACTGGTACATCAACGGCAGGAACGTCTGGAATCCCATGCCCGTCAACGGCCGCTCGGCGATGTATCCGGCCACCGCGGCGTAGTCCATGCTGCGGGCGTTGGCGCTCGTGTCCGTTCCGGCGAACCACGACGAGAAGAGGTTGGTCAGCGTGCCGATGAGGCCAGGCACCGCGACCTTCATAGCGACGAGGCCGAGGAACAGCGTCACCAGGGCGCGGAACCGGCGCTGCGGGTTCCAGGTGGGCAACAGGGCGAGAAACACGATGGCGGCACCGATCACCGACGTCCGCGACACCGTCAACGGCAGGGACGCGGCGATGAGCGTCACGTGCATCCACTTGCGGATCCGGCCGCGCCGGCCGGCGTCGAACGCCTGCTGGATCGCGAACGGCAGCAGGAGGGTCATGACGGCGCCGAACTCCAACGGCTGCACCGTGGTCGACGTCGGCCGGACGAAGTCACCGCGGTGCATCAGGCCGGCGGCGCCACCGGTGGTGAAGCCGGGAATCTGGATGTACGCGACGAGGTCGATTCCGGTGAAGAACTCGAATATGCCGATGAAGGCCACGACGCTGCCGCAGGCGACGAGGACCCGCATCAGCCTGTCGAGGCGGCCGTAGTTGCGGATCCCGGCGGACGCGACGATCACGATCGACGCCCAGGCGGTGAGCTGGATCAGCGAACGGTCGCCGGCGTTCAGCTCCGCGCCGGTCGGCCCGCGCCGCGCGAGCGCGACGTACGACAGCAGGACCGCCGCCACGAAGATCGCGACGGCGACGCGTGGCGCCCGGGTTCCCGCCGCCGGCGAGATGCGGCCGGCCAGCCAGGCCGCGACGTACCACAGCAGCACGACGATCGCCCAGACGGTGGCCGGAGTTCCGGCGGATCCGAGGCCGGGCACGACGATCGTCGACGGCACCAGCAGCAGGAGGACGACGTAGACGGTCAGGACCGTGACGGCGTCGACCTGCTTCTTGCGCCGGGCGTCCGGCGGCGGCTTCGTCGCGAGCCACGGAACGTCGATCCGGCGGGTGGCCTCCAGCCCGGCGAGGCTCGCCGTGGCCACCGGCGTCAGCCGCCCGTCTGGACGTCGACCCCGGCCGACCGCCGGCCGCCGGAGCGGTACACCGCGGCGATCTTAGGCTGCTCCCGGACCGGCTCGTCTTCGTCCTTCACGATGCTGACCTTCTGCGTGGGCAGGATCATCGTGCTGTCTGACGACGGCTGCCGCCGCCGCGGTCGCGGCAGCGCGATCTCGGCCGTGCGGTCGTCGGCCGGTTCGGCCCCGGCGCGCGGCGCTGCCCCGGCGCGCGGCGCTGGTCCGGCGCGCGGCGCTTCGGACCGATCCACCGGCCGGCGGCGCGAGCGCAGGATGTTCTCCGTCGCGAACGTGATGACGAAGGTAAGCGCGAGCAGAAGACCCGTGGCACCCGCGACGATCTCGATCTTCTTCTTGAGGACGGACTCCGGCGGCTGCGGCGGAATGATGGTGGCGGCCTTGATCATGCTGTTCTCCGGGGCGCCGCTCTGCTCCTGCATCTCCCGCAGCTTGTTCGTGGCGAACTCGGTGAGCACGATCGTCGACTGCAGCACGTGCGCCTTGTTGGTGCCCGTGACGATGAGCGTGACGAACGGTCCCATCGCGTTGTCGGCGAGCGCGGCCGTGTACTCCTCGGTGACGCCGAGGCCCTTGAGTTCGCGCGCGGTGTCTTCCGACATGAGGCTGCGCGACAGGAAGTCAGCGGTGGCGGTGAGCGACGACTCGAACGTCAGGAACGGGTTCCCGTTTCCGGGCGCGGTGACCGGGCGCGGTGAGTTAATCAACGAAAGCGTCGACGTCGACTGGTACTTGGTTGGCACGAGTAACCAGGAGGTGAGGGCGATGGCTATCGTGAGCACGACACCGGGCGCCGTGACATACCAGCGCCTGCGAATTACCCGCAGAATCTCTCCGAAGTCCATCAACAGCCCTTAGCGCCGAGTGTCGGATACCGAGCGGAGCCGACGGCGAGTTTGCCTTGGGGTATCGGCACGCCAGCCGATGATACCCGCCGTGGCGAGGTGTGGACGAAACCACAAATGGGTCCGATAATTGGCCGTCCGGCGGAATGAAAGAGGGCTACAGCGTGTCGCTGCGCGAGGTCATCGGAACACTCCGCCGCCGGTGGGTGGTGGTGCTTGTCGGGTGGTTCGTGACTCTCGTCGCCGGTTGGTTGGCCATCCATCCCACACCCGTCTACAAGGGCATCACCGTGATCACGCTGCGTGCGCCGCGCAGCGAGAACCTGCCCAACCAGTTCAACGACGGCCGTCCGTCGATCGCCCTCACCGGCGCGCTCATCTCGGCACGGTTGCAGAGCCGGTCGGGCGAGCTGCAGCTGCGCCAGGCGGGCGTGGTCGGCAAGTACGCGCTCACCCCGCGCAACAGCGGTACCAGCGCGACCCCGGCCTACATCATCGCGTCCGTCGAAGTCACCAATGAGACCGGATCGGCCCGGTCCGCGCTGCGCGGGATCGAGGCGATCGTCAACACCTTCCGCTCCGAACTCGACGTGATACAGGCCGACTGGGGAGTTCCGGCGGAGCTTTGGATCACGGTGGCGACCCTTGCCCCGCCGAGCGCGGCGCCCGTGCTGGTGCTCAAGAGCCGGGCCCTGCTGGGAATCGCCGTCCTCGGCTTTGCCGCTTCGATCCTGCTGGCGATGCGGCTCGACGAGTTCCAGGCGCGCCAGGGCACACGGCTGGGCCAGCGCGGACTCCCTCGACCCCGCTGGAACCTCGCGCTCGGACGCCGGTTGGCGAGACGCTAACCGGCGCCGGCGCTGACAGCCCGTCACACCGCCGCCCTCCGCTCGGCCTTCGGAGACATGGTGACCGGGCCGGCTCAGATCGGCCGGCGCTGCTCGTCCCGAAGACTAGTGAGCCGCCCCGAGCCACACCAGGGGCCGGCCGTCACATCGGTCCATCGATCCGCGCCGACGTCCGGCCGAACGGCCAGCCCGCGCTGACCGGTTAGGCGGACTACTGGCTCGCGCCCACCGCGGCGGTGTCCACGCCCCGGTCGTCGCGCGGTGTGCGCGGGCGGCAGACCATGAAGGCGAAGTCGTGACCCAGGCGCGGCAGCGCCTCGTCCTCGGCCTCGAAACAGGTCGCGATGAGCGCGCGCGTCTCCTCGTCGTCCTCGAGGAAGTTCTGGGCGATGCCGGACAGGGCGACGTGCAGAACCGTGCCGCCGTAGGGCCGGTCGTCGACGACGTCGAAATTGGCTTTGATCGCCGGCAGCAGCCGGTCGGCGTCGACGGCCTCGGACGGGTCGTCCAACCGCATCGCGAGGCGGCTCGGCCGGATGGCGCGCCGCTTGATGCGACCGTCGGCCATCCGACGCCGTTCCTCCGGCAACCGGTCGAGCAACCGATCGGCGGCGGCCAGTTGCGCATCCGTCCACTGGAACCGGGTCGGCCCGACGAACTCGTCGACGACGAGGAACCCCTCCGGGTCGACGAGCCGCGCCACCCGCGCGATCGTCGAGTCGAGCCGGTCGAAATGGTGCAACGAATGCAGGCCGAGCACGACGTCGTAGGTCTCGTTGGCCTCGATGAGCTCGTGCGCGTCGGCCACCCGGAACCGCAGGCTACCGTCCAGACCGAGCCGCGCGGCCTCCGCGTTCGCCGCCGCGATCCGCTCGGGCGAGATGTCGATGCCGACGATTTCGCGGAACACCCCGAGCCGGGCCCAGTTGATCTCGTTGCCACCCGTGCCGCATCCCAGCGAGAGCGCGCGCAGGTCGGCCCGACCGGCCAGATGCGTGCGGGCGACGTGCATCGGGAACGTCACGTCGGGGTCGCCGCTCCCGAACGTGTTCCAGCGCCGTTGCACCGCCGGGATCGCCCACCATTCCTGCAGCGACGGGTCGATGTCCGCCCAGTGGGCGACGACGCGCGCCTGCCCGCGGACGCGCAGCTTCGCCACCACCCGACCGCCCTCGAGCCGACGAAGCTTCCGCGTCAGCCGCACCAGATCATGCCGGTTCACCGCATTGCGAAACATCTCTACCCATCTCTGCCGAAACGACCGAACGCTACGTCGATTCCCGTCATCGGACCACCGCCGGCGACCACGCGTCGTGTACGAGAACCGCCGGGGACCCGGTGCCGTCCGACGCGACCACCCACACGTCGCTCGTCGCCGCCGCGCCGCCGGTCGTGGAGCGCGGCAGACCGTAGACGACGTGCTGATCGTCGAGCCAGTCGACCTGGTCGTCGACGCTGCGGGTCTCGGCGAGCGGCGTCTCCGCCCCGGTCGCGACCGTGTACGCGACGAGCCGCCACTGGCCCGCCGGCAGCTTTCCCCGCTTCTTGTAGACGATGTGCGACCCGTCCGGCGACACGGACGGACACTCCGCGTCCTCCTGCAACGCCACCAGGCGGCGGCCCGAGAGACTGCCGCGCACCAGCCACGTCTTGCCGCCGGAGGCCGCCGTGGCGTAGAAGGTGTCGCGGTCGACGAAGGTCACGCCCCACAGGTTGCGGTCCGCGGCCGTCACCGCGCGGCCGTTGACCTCGAGCGCGAACTCCTCGATGTTGTCGGTCTGGGAGCCGTCGATCCGGCTCACCAGCGTGCGGGTCGAGAACTGGCCGGGGTTGGCGTAGCTGTCGCCGTGGATGAACGACGTCGTCGCGACGAGCGACTCGTCCCGGGACACCCGGGCGCGGCTCGGGATTCCCGGCATCGGCAACGTCCGCAACGGCGTCCAGTCCGGTCCGAGGACGCGGGCCGCGTACGAAGCGGTGAACCCGCCCTCGGCCGAGAGGCAGATCGCGGCGCTGCGGCTCGCGTGGACCCGCTCGCACGACGCCACCGTGGTGGTCCGGGGTCCGTCGGGGTTGTCGAGCGGCGAGAGCGCGACGTGCCCGTACCCGTCGCCGAGGGCCGTCGAGCGGAACACCAGGTGTGGCACCGCGGCGGCCGCCGCGACCTCGGACGGGTCGGCCGTGCCCCCGGCGGACGACACCGGCGCGCGCGGCGTGGAACCGGGTGCGAGGACGAGGTAGGCGCCGACCCCGGCGACGGTGCACACCACGATCACGAGCAGGACGACGAGCCGCGTCCGGGAGATGTTCACCCGTCGTCACCGTGAGCGGCTGGTTCCGGCGCCTGGTCGGCCTCGTCCGCCGACTGCGATTCGGTGATTTCCGCCTGAGACTCCACATTGCGGAGCACAATCATCGCGACCGGGATCGCGACGGCCAATGCGGTCGATACAACAAGTAATGCGGCACCGGCACCCATGACGGCCCAGAGCGCACCGAATCCGACCGAAGCCGCGAACCGGCTGACCACCACCACCGTCTGGGCGGCGGCGATTCCGGTGCCCCGGGACTCCGGCGCCGACAGCCGGCTGGTCAGTGCGGCGAGGACGCCGTCGGTCGCGGCGTAGAACGTCCCGAGCAGCAGCAGGCTGACGACCGCCGACGCGGTACCGTGCCACGACGCGGCCGCCGTGAGGTAGGCCAGCAACAGCGCGACATGGCCCGCGACGAACACCCGGGCGCGGCCGACCCGGTCGGCGAGCCGGCCCATCGGGATGGCCAGCGCGAGGTACGCCGCGTTGGTTCCCACGAACAGCAGCGGGAACACCATGACGCCGAACCCGTCGCGGTCCTGGATGGTGAGGTAGAGGAAGCTGTCGCCGATCGTGCAGAGCCCGAGCAGTGCCGCGACGACGAGCGGCCGGCGCAACCGGCGTCCGCCGATCTGTCGCAGCAGGGCACCGATCCGCTGCCGGGCGACGCCGCTCGAGGTCCGCCGGTTGGGAACCAGCACGACGAGCACCGCCAGGCCGAGCGTCGCGAAGCCGAACGAGACGACGAAGACGGAGTCGTAACTGCCGGTGGCGGCGGTCGCCAGCAATCCGAACGCCACGAGCGGGCCGAGCGCCGCACCGATGGTGTCCAGCGCGCGGTGAACGCCGAACGCGCGTCCGAGCACGGCGGGCTCGGACACGTCGGCGATCAGCGCGTCGCGGGGCGCCGTGCGCAGCCCCTTGCCGAGCCGGTCGGCGGTCACGACGCCGGTCACCGAGGGAAGGCTGTGCGCGCCGAGCATCAGCAGACGGCTCACCGCGGACACGCCGTACCCGACGACCGCCACCCACTTGGGCCGGCCCCACCGGTCCGCCGCGTATCCACCGAAGATGCGGACGAACGCGCTGGCGCCCTGATACACGCCGTCGACGACGCCGTACGCGACGTAGCCGAGCCCGACCTGCGTGGTGAGGTAGAGCGGCAGGACCGACGCGACCATCTCGGACGACACGTCGGTCAGCAGGCTCACGATTCCGAGCAGCACCACCGTTCCGGCGATCCGCTCCGCGGTCCGACGGCCGGCCGACGTCGGGTCGAGGCCGGTCTCCCCGACCGGCTTCTTCGCGCGCTCACGAACGGTGATGTACAACGTCGCCCTCTCGATACGTCGATCCGCCGGTTCCGCGCCGGACGACGGCCCGTACCGCCCGACGGCCCTACCGCCGGACGACGGCCCGCACCGACGCTACCGGCATCCGCGGCGGCTCCGGGCCCACCCGGGCCGCAACTGCCGACTCGACGCACAACCCGAGCATTGAGGCGGACTCGCGTCTCATCGCTCGTGTCACCACACATCGGACGGTCGGCCATCGAAGTAGCCAGGTAGATTACGCGGCCTGTGGAACAACTCGGGCATAATCCCGGTCAGCGGGCCACGGTCACGGCTGTCGTGCGTGTGCGGTCCGATTGGTGACAGTGTGGGAGAGGTGACGCCGGGTGGCGCAGCGTTCCGATTTGCTCCAGTCGCTCCGCGGCCGGCTCGTCGAGGGACCCGACTCGTGGTCGGGACGGCAGCGGGCGCGCCGCTGGGCGTGGTTCCTTGGCGTATTTCCCAATCTCGACCGGATGTCGGTTCTCGACCTCGGCGGTGAGCCGTCGACCTGGCTCGGCTCGTCGGTGCACCCGGAGCACGTCGACGTCGTCAACATCGCGCCGCTCGACGAGCCCACTCCCGACTGGATGAACGTGGCGGTCGGCGACGCGTGCGCGCTGCCGTCGCACATCGCCGAACGGCGGTACGACCTCGTCTTCTCCAACTCGGTGCTGGAGCACGTCGGCGGGCACGAACGCCGGCTGCGCTTCGCCGAGGCCGTCCATTCGATGGGTCCGTCGCACTGGGTGCAGACGCCGTACCGGTATTTCCCGATCGAGCCGCACTGGATCGCGCCGGGCATGCAGTTCATGCCCGTGCGTGCCCGCGCCACGCTCGCGCGGCGATGGCCGCTGGCGAAGGTCAAGCCGACGGATGCGCACGGCGCGGTCGCCGGGGTGCTCTGGACCGAGCTGGTGGACAAGACGCAGATGCGGTTCTACTTTCCGCAGTCCGTCATTCGCACCGAAAAGGTGCTGGGTTGGACGAAATCGCTCATCGCATTCAAGGCGTAGCGGGACCAAACTCCATTCGCACTGCCTGATGAAGGCGATCCGACAACCGCGCCCGACCGATTGTCGACTTCGCAGGCATCGCCGAATTCGCATCTGGACTAGCCGTTCGCGCTCTGACTGATGTTAGGGTCTGCGACGCAGACGAACTGTCCGCCGTTGCCTCGTCGCCTGGCGGTGGATGCGCGAACCAGATGTTGGGAGACCGCGCCGGATGAATGCTTTCGGGCCGCAGCCAGATTCGACGGAACTGTCCGATGAGCGACTCCCCGCACTCGGTTCGGATGCCGATCCCCGGCGGCGGTCCCGCCCGGACGGTGACGTCACGACGCTGAGCGCAGCGGTGCCGGCGGCCGCCCCGCCCGGTCGGGCCCGCCGGGCGCCCTGGGCCCGGATCGGGCTCGTGGTGGCGGCGATCCTCGTGCTGACGGGTGGCGGCGCGGTCGCGCTGGTGTCGTACTTCGGCAAGGATCCGGCCGCGTGCGCGCGCGACTCCGATCAGTGCGCGACGCAGCCGGCGAACGACGCGGCGCCGGCGGTCGCCGAGGTGCCGGTGCAGTCCGCGTCGAGCGCCGCGCCGTCGGCTTCGGCCTCGTCGTCGCCGAGCGCGTCGCCGTCGGCAAGCCGCAGCGCGGCCGCGGCCGGGCCGGCGTGCGCGCCCGGAGCGTGCCCGTGGCCGAACGCGTCGAACACCGGACCGACCGGCTCACTCGTCCGCAAGGACGGGAACATGACGATCCGGGAAAACGGCGCGGTGATTTCCGGCTGGGATCTGCACGGAATGCTCGATATCTACGCCAACAACGTCACCGTCACGAATTGCCGGATCACGAGCAAGAGCTGGTGGGGGGTCAACCTCCGGCCGGGATTCACCGGGCTGAAGGTCACCCACTGCGAGATAACGGCTGTGCTGGGTGAGGGTCCGGACAACGGATACTCCGACTACGGTGTGTCGAACATGGGTGAGGGAACCGTCGAGGTCGGCTGGAACGAGATAACCAACTTCGGCAACGCGATCGCGCTGGGCACCGGCAACGTCCACGACAACTACGTCCACAACCTCGCGGTGTTCATCAACCAGGGCGGCGAGTACCAGCACACCGACGCCCTCATCAGCAGCGGCGGGGCCGTCGGCGGTCTGGTCATCCGGCACAACACCCTGTTGAACCAGACGCCGATCGACAAGGGCGCGTCGGCCGCCATCGGGTTGTTCCCCGATGCCGGCCCGGTCAAGAACACGACGGTCGACAACAACTTCATCGCGGGCGGCGCTTACGCGTTGTACGGAGGCGATGCCGGTGCGACGAACATCAAGGTGACCAACAACGTCTTCTCCACCCAGTTCTGGGGTGGTTGCGGGTACTACGGTCCGGTTGCGCACTGGAACGCCGGCGGCAGCGGCAACGTGTGGAGCAACAACAAGATGTCCAACGGCCAGCCGGTGAATCCGGCTTAGTGGGCCTCCTCCATTCGGCCAATCCCCGGCCGGAGAAACGGTCATCACTTCCCGCCGTGCCGGCAATGCGTAACGGGTCCATAGAAATGACATGACCGACTGGATGGGTAGCGCTTCGTCCGTTCAATCGGAATCCAATTCGCGACCCGTAGCACATTCCCTTCGCGGCGTGGCGCCAATACGGTGTACCCGGCACGCGCTGGCTATCGGCGACGCGTCCGCGAAACTCGCGGACTGTCGCCGTGCGCAGGAGCCGGCGCTCGCCGCACTTGCGACTTAGATGTGGTACGCGCGAATTGCGCGCTTGGCGAAATGGGCGGGTAGATGAGTTTAGCGAGACGGCTCGTCAGGATTGCGACTCTTGGAGCGCTCACTGTCGCCGCGGTGGGAGTCGCGTATACGCCGGCGTCGGGAGCCGTCACACCGTGTGGTGCCGGGTCGAACCCGATCACGTGTGAGAACTCCAAGCAGGGCTCACCGCGGGAGGACTGGTACGCGCCCAACGCCTACGGGGCCATCAAGGGCTTCACGACCAAAGAGAGCGTGCAGCCCGGCGAGACGTTGCAGATAAAGGTGCAGTCACCGGTCAGTTACCGCGTGCAGATCTACCGGCTGGGCTGGTACGACGGCGACGGCGCCCGCAAGATGCCCACGTCGCCGACCGCCATCTTCCCGGCCAAGACGCAGCCGAACTGCATCAGCGATGTGGCCACCGGCCTCGTCGACTGCGGCAACTGGGCGACGACCGCGAGCTGGACGGTGCCCTCCGACGCGGTGTCGGGTCTGTACCTGGCGATCCTCGACCAGACCGACAACGACGGCTACATGCCGTACCCGTTCGTCGTCCGCAACGAGTCGAGCCACTCCGACATCGTGGTGCAGACCTCCGACCAGACCTGGCAGGCCTACAACGACTACGGCGGCCGCAACCTGTACGACGGCAACGGGCCGGCGCCCGACGGCCGTGCCTACAAGGTGAGCTACAACCGGCCCCTGGACGTCGGCGGCGACAACGGCATCTACGGTTCCGAGTACGCGATGCTCAGCTGGCTCGAGCGCAACGGGTACGACGTCAGCTACCTGTCCGGCATCGACGTCGCCACCAAGGGTTCGCTGCTGCTCAACCACAAGATTTACATGTCTTCCGGGCACGACGAGTACTGGACCCAGTCGCAGTGGGACAACGTCAAGGCCGCCCGCGACGCCGGCGTGAACCTCGCGTTCTTCTCCGGTAACGACGTGTTCTGGCGGACCCGGCTCGAGGCGAGCGCCGACGGCGCCAACACCGCCAACCGCACGCTCGTCTGCTACAAGATGACGAAGATGGCGCTGGGCAACGGCATCGCCGACCCCAGCGGCACCTGGACCGGAACGTACATGGACCCGGTCGGTGCCGGCACCGGTGGTGGGCAGCCGCAGAACCAGTTGACCGGCACGCTGTTCCGCGCCAACGGCTACCGCAACGACGCCATCACCATTTCCGAGTTCTACGGCAAGATGCGCATGTGGCGGAACACGTCGGTGGCATCGCTGCCCACCGGTGGAACGGCCACCTTCCAGAACGGAACGCTCGGCTACGAGTGGAACGTCGACGAGGACAACGGCTACCGGCCGTCGGGCATGATCGACCTGTCGTCGACGACGGTGAACATCACCGACAACACGCTGCTGCTCGACAACGGAAACACCTACGGCAACGGCACCGCCACGCACAGCATGACGATGTACCGCGCCGCGTCCAACGCGCTGGTGTTCAGCTCCGGCACGGTGCAGTGGTCGTGGGGGCTGGACGCGACCCACGTGGGTAGCGCGACGACGCAGGACCAGCGAATCCAGCAGGCGACGGTCAACATCCTGGCCGATCTCGGCGCGCAGCCGCAGACCCGCCAGTCCAACCTGTTCGCCGCGAGTGCGTCGACCGACATCGCCGGTCCGACCACGACGGTGAACACGCCGGCCGACAACGCCACGGTGCCGGCCCAGTCGCCGGTCACCATCTCCGGAACGACCGCCGAGGTCGGCGGCGGCCGGGTGGCGCGGGTCGAGGTCTCCGTCGACGGCGGCACCACCTGGAAGGCCGCCACGGGCATCGCGTCGTGGACGTTCAGCTGGACACCGACGACGCTCGGCCCGGCGACGGTCAAGGTGCGCTCGATCGACGACAGCGTGAACATCGGCGGCGTCGTGACCCGCAACCTCACCGTCGGCCAGCCGCAGTGCCCGTGCTCGATCTTCCCGAACTCGGTGGTCCCGGGCACCCCGGACGCCGGTGACTACAGCGCCGTGCAGCTGGGCGTGAAGTTCCGCACCACGCAGGCCGGTTCCATCACCGGAATCCGGTTCTACCAGTCGGCGCTGAACACCGGCAGCCACGTCGGCTACCTGTGGTCCTCGTCCGGCCAGCTCATGGGCACGACGACGGCCAACAGCTCCACCGGCACCGGCTGGCGGACGCTGACCTTCCCGTCGCCGATCCCGGTGAAGGCCAACACCACCTACACGGCGTCGTACTACACGCCGACCGGGCACTACTCCGCCGACGGCCAGTACTTCGCCACGAAGGGCGCGGGCCTGCAGCCGATGCAGGCGCTCCAGTCGGGCGTCGACGGGCTGAACGGCGTGTACCAGTACGGCAGCTCGGTCGTCGCGCCGACGAACAGCTGGAACAACACCAACTACTACGTCGACGCGGTGCTCGACACGTCACAGGCGAGCACGGCGCCGCCCACGGTGACCGCGACGAACCCGACGTCCGGCGCCACGAACGTCGCCGTCAACTCCACGGTCCAGGCGACGTTCAACAACCCGATGGACCAGCCGACGCTCGTGTTCACGCTGCGCAACGCGGCCAACGAGCAGATGAACGGCTCGGTCGCCTACAACGCGAGCACCAAGGTCGCGACGTTCACGCCGGGCGGCCAGCTCGCGCCGGGCACCACCTACACCGCGTCGGTCCAGGGCACCGACCTGTGGGGCAACGCGATGTCGGCGCCGTACACCTGGACGTTCACCACGAACTCGGCGCCGCCCTCGGTGGTCTGCCCGTGCTCGGTGTGGCCGGACAACCCGACGCCGCAGATCGTCAACCCCGGTGACCCGACGCCGATCGAGGTCGGCATGCGGTTCACGTCCGCGGTCGACGGTCAGGTCACCGGCGTCCGGTACTACCAGGGTCCGGCGAACACAGGCGAGCACTTCGGCCGGCTGTGGAGCAACTCCGGTCAGCTTCTGGCAACCGGAACGTTCGCCACGGACAACACGCCCGGCTGGAAGACGCTGACGTTCGCTACGCCGGTGAATATCACGGCGAACACGATCTACATCGTCTCCTACTACGCGCCCGTCGGGCAGTACGCGGTCAACCCGGCGTACTTCACGGCGGCCCGGTCGAACTACCCGCTGACCGCGGTGGCGAGCACGGGTGGGCAGACGAACGGGCTCTACCGGTACGGCACGCAGGTGCTCAACAGCACCAACCCGCCGAACAGCTCGTACAACGCCAGCAACTACTGGGTCGACGTCGTCTTCACGACGTCCGGCGGCGGGGGCGGCGGCACCGGCACCCAGACGGTCGCGCTGAACCGGACGACGGCGACCAACGCCGGCACCGTGCTGGCAATGGCGGGCCTGTTGGCGATGTTGCCGACCGCTGCGGTCGCGGGGTGGGCCCGCGGACGGAACCGGCGCTGGAACCGCCCAGGGCGGCACCGGGCGTAGGCGGGCTGGTTCCGACGAGATCCACCGGGCGCGGGTGGGATGCTGGACCTACCGGTCCGCTCCCACCCGCGCCGCTCGACCGCTTAGGAGAGCTATGAGCTCGGTCAGCGTGGTCATTCCGTGCTACAAGTACGGCCACTTCCTTGCCGACTGCGTCCGCAGCGCGCTCGACGACCAGCCCGGCGTCGACGTCCGGATCCTCATCATCGACGACGCCTCCCCCGACGACTCGGCCGACGTGGCACGCGCCATCGCCGCCGCCGATTCCCGGGTCGAGGTGCTCGTCCACGAGACGAACAAGCGGCACATCGCCACGTACAACGAGGGCCTGCTCGAATGGGCCGACGGCGACTACACGGTCCTGCTGTCGGCCGACGACCGGCTCACGCCCGGCGCCCTCACCCGGGCCGCCGCGCTGCTCGACCAGAACCCGAACGTGGGCTTCGTGTACGGCCGGCCGGTCCACTTCCAGCATCCGGGCCCACCGCCGCCGGCCCGCACCACCGGCCGCGGCCACTCGGTGTGGCCCGGGCACTGGTGGCTCCGGCGCCGGTTCGCCGAGGCGCACGGCTGCATCACCTCACCGGAAGTGGTCGTGCGGACCAAGCTGCAGCAGCAGATCGGCGGCTACGACCCCGCGCTGCCGCACACCGGCGACATCGAGATGTGGATGCGGTTCGCGGCGCACGCCGACGTCGGTTACCTACGCGGCGTCGACCAGGCGTACTACCGCCGGCACGACCTCAACATGCACAAGACCGACTTCGGCAACCAGCTAGACGAGCTGCGCCAGCTCCTCGCGGCGTACGACGCGGTGCTCGAGAAGTGCGGCGACCTGCTCCCCGACCGGGACCGCCTCGCTGACACCGTGCACCGCGAGCTCGCGCGCCTGGCCCTGCGGCGCGCCGGCCGCGCGTACGACAGGGGCCGCACCAACGTGGTGCCCGTCGACGAGCTCGTGCGGTTCGCGGCCGAGTGCTGGCCCGACTACGAGCGGCTCGTCGAGCACCGCGGGCTGGCTCTGCGCAAGCGCATCGGCACCACCGCGATGCCGTACCTGCAGCCGCTCGTGCTGAGCGCCGTTGCGTCCAGGGGCCGCGAATGGCTGTGGTGGCAGTCGTGGAAGCGTCGCGGTATCTGACCCGCTGACCGAACGGAATGGGGCGCCGTGACGGCGCCCCATTCCGTTCGTCCGTCCCTACGGGCGGCGGTCAGTCGGCCGGTACCGGTGGTCGGCGGCCAGGTGTGCGAGCAGCGCGTCGGCGATCCGGGCGCCGGCCTTGCCGTCCCACAGCGCCGGCGCGCGCTTCGGCGGCGGGTCGGCGAGCACCTCGCGCGCGGCCGCGACGATGTCGTCCGGACGCACACCCACCACCCGGTTCGTGCCCTCGTCGACGGTGATGGGGCGCTCGGTGTTCTCCCGCAGCGTCAGGCACGGCACGCCGAGCGCGGTGGTCTCCTCCTGGACGCCACCGGAGTCGGTGAGCACCACGCGGGCACCGGCCTGCAGGCCGACGAAGTCGAGGTAACCGGCCGGCGGCACCGGACGCAGCCCGGCCGGCACGCCGACGGCGTCGAGCTTGGCCGCGGTGCGCGGATGAACCGGCCACACCAGCGGCATGTCCTCGGCCACCCGGCCCAGCGCGCCCAGGATCGAGCGCAGCGAGTCCGGATCGTCGACATTGGACGGTCGGTGCAGCGTGACCACGCCGTAGCCGCCCGAGCTCACCCCGTACCGGCTCAGCACATCGGAGGCGCGGGCCCGGTCGAGGTTGGCGAACAGCGAGTCGATCATGACGTTCCCGACCAGGTGGATCTGGTCGTCGGCGTAGCCCTCGGCCCGCAGATTGTCCACTCCGTCCGGGGACGGCGCGAACAGCAGGTCGGCGACCCGGTCGGCCACCACCCGGTTGATCTCCTCGGGCATGTCCCAGTCGCGGCTGCGCAGGCCCGCCTCGACGTGCGCGACCACGCTGCCGGCCTTTGCCCCAACGAGGGAGCAGGCGAGTGTGGAGGTCACGTCGCCGACGACGACGATCGCGTCCGGCCGGTTCTCGTCGACGAGCTTCTCGAACGCCAGCATGACCCGGGCGGTCTGCTCCGCGTGGCTGCCCGAGCCCGCACCGAGGAAGTGGTCGGGCGCGCGCAGGTCGAGATCGCGGAAGAACACGTCGTTCATCGACTCGTCGTAGTGCTGTCCGGTGTGGACGAGCCGGGCGTCGACGTCGCGCTCGTCGAGCGCGTCGAGCACGGGCTTTATCTTGATGAAGTTCGGCCGGGCTCCGGCCACGCAGAACACGGTGGGCCGGCGCACCTCAGACCGCCTCGACGTTGGCGCCGGCCAGGCGGTGGCGGGTGTCCAGCACGTACTTCGCGTTCTGCCGCACCATCTCCAGGTCGAACTCGTCGTGGTCGGTCAGCAGCACCACCGCGTCGGCGGCCTGGACCTCCTCGGGCGTCAGCTCGACGCGGCGCACGTCGGCGATCGCCGCCACCGTCTCGACCACGTGCGGGTCGGCCGCCGACAGCTGCGCGCCCATCTCGATCAGCAGCTCCGCGACGCGGGTGGCCGGCGACTCCCGGGCGTCACCGGTGTTCTTCTTGTAGGCCAGGCCCAACAGCAGGATGCGCGAGTCGGCCACCGCACGGCGCTGCTTGTTGAACGCCGCGACCAGCCGGCGCACCACGTAGTCGGGCATGTGGTTGTTGATGTCGTTGGCCAGCTCGACGAACCGCACGTTGCGCCCGAGCCGCCGCTGCACCCGCCAGGACAGGTACGACGGGTCGATCGGCAGGCAGTGCCCGCCGACGCCCGGGCCGGGGGTGAACCGCATGAAACCGAACGGCTTGGTGGACGCGGCGTCGATCGCCTGCCAGATGTCGATGCCGAGGTCGTGGGCCACCATCGCCATCTCGTTCACCAGCGCGATGTTCACGTGCCGGAACGTGTTCTCGATGAGCTTGGCCATCTCCGCCTCGCGCGGCGAGGAGACCGGCACCGTGGTGTCGACGATCGTGTCGTAGAACTCCCGGATCACCTTCAGCGACACCTCGTCGATGCCGGAGACGATCTTCGGGGTGGTGACGATGTCCCACGTCGGGTTGCCCGGGTCGATGCGCTCCGGGCTGAAGCCGAGGTGGAAGTCGGTGCCGGCGGTGAGCCCCGAGTTCTCCTCGAGGATCGGGCCGACCAGTTCCTCCGTGGTACCCGGGTACGTGGTCGACTCCAGCACCACCGTCGCCCCGGGCTGGATGAAGCGCGCCAGCATCCGGGCCGACTGCTCCACATAGGACAGATCCGGCGCACCCTCGCGCAGCGGCGTCGGCACGGTGATGATGGCGACGTCGAAGCCGGCGCACTCCCGGGTGGCCGTCGTCGCCTTGTACCGCCCCGACGCGACGGCCGCGGCGAGGCGCTCGTCGGAGATGTCCTCGACGTAGGAGCGGCCCCCGTGCAGCATCGCGATGCGGCGCTCGTCGACGTCGTACCCGACGACCTGGTGACCGCGCTCGGCGGCCCGGACGGCGAGAGGCAGGCCGACGTACCCCTGTCCCGCAATGACTACCCGCACTGCACTCCCCTATCGTTCTGCCGCGCCGGCGCGGCGCGCCCGGAACATCTCGCCGATCACGAGCCTGACGAACTTCGCGTTGGTGGACAGGTACCGCCCGCCCAGCCGGCGCGGCTCCTGCGCCGCCCGGTACAGCCATTCGAACCCGGCCTTCTGCCAGGCCCGCGGCGCCCGCCGCACCACGCCGGCGAAGACGTCGAAGGAGCCGCCGACGCCGTGGACGACGTGCGCGCCCGTCCGCTCGCCGTAGGTGGCGACGAACTTCTCCTTCTTCGGCGAGGTCATGCCGAGGAACAGCAGGCTCGCCCCGCTGGCCCGCACCTCGTCGGCCACGGCACCGGCCTCGTCGTCGGTGAAGTAGCCGTTGCGGCTGCCCGCGATCTTCAGCTTCGGATACCAGGTCTGCATGCGGCGCACCATCTCGGCGAGCACGTCCGCCTTGGCGCCGAGGAAGAATACCGACAGCCCCTTGCGCTCGGCCTCGACCAGCAGGTGCTGGAACAGGTCGATGCCGGCGACGCGCTCGGGCAGCGGCGAGCGCAGCAGCTTGCTGGCCCACACCACCGACTGCCCGTCGGCCACGATGACGTCGCAGCCGGCCACCGCCGCGCGCAGTTCCTCGTCGCGGCGCATCTTGACGACCTTCGCCGCGTTGATGACGCCCACCTCGAGCGGCTGGCGCGCCTCGGCGGCCGAGATGCAGCGCCGCACCGTCTCATCCAGGGTCAGCGCGTCGACCTTCAGCCCGAACAGCGTCCGGTGCGGCTGGGCTTCCCGCACGGGAGTCACGACGCCACCTCCCGGTTCAGCCACGCGAAGAACAGCCAGCCGAACTC
>Ga0070664_100000723_pt1 | contig 25348 bp, 23 predicted proteins | sample KBSC73metaG_FD_65863 | JGI IMG/M metagenome (GOLD analysis project Ga0070664, IMG submission 65863) | Corn rhizosphere microbial communities from Kellogg Biological Station, Michigan, USA - KBS C7-3 metaG | ecosystem: Host-associated > Plants > Roots > Rhizosphere > Soil ... | reverse complement strand
CGCCTGCTCATGGATGAAGACGGTAGGCCAGGTCGGCGCGGTCTGCGTCGGCCCGGCGCGGCCTGTCGCGTACGACGTGGGTTGTACGCGACGCCGCCGAGGTCGCCGCCGGGTGTACCCGAGATGCCGGCTCACGACTGACGTCAGCGGCGCCCGCGCGCTCCAGTCTTGAGTCATTGGAGCGAGCGGGAGGTAACGGAGATGACGAAGCCAACGGAACCCACCCAGTACGGACGCGTCCGCGCCTCGGACGCCGAGCGCGAGGAGTACGCACAGATCCTGCGGGCAGCGATGTCCGAGGGTCGGCTCAGTATGGAGGTCGGCGAGGAGCGGCTCGGCCACGCGTACGCGGCGACCTACCGCGACGAGTTGGACCCGCTGATCGCCGACCTGCCACGCAGCGCCGCGTTCCGGACTCCGGAGTTCCTCGAGGAGGCGCAGCGGCGGCTGCGGCGGCACCGCAGCATCGTGGTCTCGGTCGCGGCGCTGCTGACCGGGATCTGGCTGCTGTTCGCGATCCTGGCCCACCCGGTGTTCTTCTGGCCCATCATCCCGATCGCGATCATGGCGCTCGGGCTGAGGCGGCACCGACGGGTGCTCCGCTGGTACGCCAGGGGCGGCGGCTGGGGTCCGTGGGCCCGCGGCTGGGGCGGTCCTGGCTGGGGTGGACCCGCCGCCGGCCCCGGTGCCGGTGGCCCCGCTTGGGGCGGGCCCGGCTGGGGAGGCCCGGGGCGCGGTTGGGAGCACCGCGGCTGGGGCGCCCCGGGCCACGGTCACGGTCACGGGCCCGGACGCGGCTGGGGTCAGGGCCCGGGTCAGGCCGCCTGACCCGGACCGGGGGTCCCTGCGCACCACGGGGGCGCAGGGACCCCGCGGCGCGCGGACCCGCTTTCCGCGATCTTGGACGTTGCTCGCGCCCCCGGCGGTAGCCAACGTCCAAGATCGCGGGAAAATGATGCTCGTGCCCACGCCTCCCGCCGCCGACCAACGGGTGCCCGCGTTCTGGCGGGCGCTCGGCCTTTCCGGCCTCATCGACGTGCACGTCCACTTCCTGCCGCCGCGGATGCTGCGCCGGGTCTGGGCGTACTTCGACCGCGTCGGCCCGCTGACCGGCGTGGAGTGGCCGATCGCCTACCGCTGGCCGGACGCGGACCGGGTCGCCCACCTCGACGCGATGGGCGTGCGGTCGTACCCGGCACTCGCCTACGCGCACAAGCCCGACATGGCCAGCGACCTCAACGACTGGACGCTCGACTTCGCCGCGGCCAACCCGGCGTGCGTGCCCAGCGCCACCTTCTACCCCGAGCCGACCGCACCGTCCTATGTGGACAAGGCGCTGGCCCGTGGTGCCCGCATCTTCAAGCTGCACGTGCAGGTCGGCGACTTCGATCCCAGGCACCCGCTGCTGGACCCGGTCTGGGGCCGGCTCGCCGACGAGCGGGTGCCCGTCGTCGTGCACGCCGGCAGCGGCCCGGCGCCCGGAACCTACACCGGACCGGACCGCTTCGGCGCGGTGCTCAAGGCACATCCGACGCTGCGCGCGGTGATCGCGCATCTCGGCGCGCCCGAGTACCGGGAGTTTCTCGAGTTCGCCGAGCGGTACGAGAACGTCGTGCTGGACACCACGATGGCGTTCACCCGGTTCTTCGGCTCCCCGGCGCGCTATCCGGACGACCTGCTGCCCCGCCTGCGCGATCTCGGTTTCGCCGGCAAGGTCGCGCTCGGCAGCGACTTCCCGAACATCCCCTACCCGTACGTGGAGCAGCTCGAGGCGCTCGCTGAGCTGGACTTCGGCGACGACTGGCTGCGGGCCGTCTGCTGGGACAACGGCGCTGCGCTCACCGGCGAGCCGAATCACCCGCGTTAGAGGCGACGGCACCCACCGCTGCCGGCACCGGCAGCCCGAGCGACACCGTCGTCCCCACTCCCGGCGTCGACGACAGCCCGATCCAGCCGCCGTGCGCCTCGACGATCGACTTGCTGATCGCGAGCCCCAGCCCGCTGCCGTTGATCGCCCGCCGCTGCGCCTCGGCCGACCGGAAGAACCGGGTGAACAGGCGCACCTGCTCCGCCTCGGCGATGCCCATGCCCGTGTCGGCCACCGACACGACGACCTCCGTGGGCTCGGCCCGCGCCGTCACCGTGACGGTGCCGCCGTCGGGCGAGAACTTGACCGAGTTCGACAGCAGGTTCAGCATCACGCGCTCGATCTGCGCGCCGTCGGCCTCGACCACCGGCAGCTGATCGGCCGTGTCCAGCCGGATCGTGAGCCCCGGCTGCGCCGTCGAGCGCACCGCCTCGACGGCGCTGTCCAGCACGTCGGCCATCTGCACCGGCCCGTAGGTGAGCACCAGCGTGCCGGCTTCGATGTGCGAGAACGTCAGCAGGTCGTCGATCAGGTTGAGCAGCCGCCGGCCGTTGCGGTCGATGATCGAGATGATCCGCTTGTCCTCCTCGCCGAAGACCCCGTCGACGTCCTCGGCCAGGATCTCGGTGTACCCGCGGATGCTGGTCAGCGGCGTGCGCAGCTCGTGCGAGACGGTCGCGATGAACTCGCTCTTGAGCCTGTCGAGTTCCTGGAGTTCGGCGTTCGAGCGGGCCAGCTGCTCGGCCTGGCGCTGCAGCGCCTGTTCCGCGCGCCGGCGCGCGGTGATGTCGGCGATCTGGTGCACGACGTTGTCGCTGCGGCACTCCCCGATCAGCGACGCCGAGTACTGCGTCCAGGTGACCTTGCCGGTGCGGCTGACCAGCCGCAGCTCGCGGGCCGGCCGGCCGCGCAAGGCGCCGGCCTCGGCCTCGGGCTCGCCCCGCGGCGTGCGCCGCCGGTCGCCGTCGCCGCCGGCGTACAGCAGGTCGATGTACTCGGTGATCAGCGGACGGTCCTCGGCCAGCACCACGTCGGTCAGCGGATGGCCGCGCAGGTCGTCCAGGCCCTGCCCGGTCATCTCCAGCAGGGCCGCGTTGGCCTCGATCACCGCTCCGTCCCCCGACGTCACCGCCATCCCGACGGGCGCGTGGTCGAACGCGGCCCGGAACCGCCGCTCGTGCTCGTGCGATTGGGCCTCCGCCCGGCGCCGGGCGTGGTCGAGCCGGCGCTGGGCCAGCGCGTGCTCCACCGCCGGGCCGAGCCGGGCCAGCCGGTCCTTGAGCAGGTAGTCGACGGCGCCGCGGCGCACGGCCTCGACGCACGAATCCTCGGACAGCGCGCCGCTGACGACGATCACCGGCGGCGGGTCGGGCAGCGTGTTGATCACCCGCAGCGCGTGGATCGCGCCGAAGCCGGGCAGGTTGTAGTCGGCGAGCACGACGTCGGTGCCCTCGGCGAGGCCGGTCCGCAGCCCGGCCTCGTCGTCCACGAGCGTCCACTCGGGTTCGAAGCCGGCCCGGGTCAGCTCGAACACCAGCAGCTCGGCGTCGTCGGGGTTGTCCTCGAGCAGCAGCACTCTCATGACGCCGCCCCGGTCATCAGGTCGGGCTGGTTGAGCTCCAGCCAGTAGGTGCCGATGTCCTGCATCGCGCGGAAGAAGTGCTCCAGGTCCACCGGCTTGACGATGTAGCTGTTGACCCCGTACGAGTAGCAGCGGCGCAGGTCGCGGTCCTCGGCCGAGGTCGTCAGCATCACCACCGGCAGGTGCCGGGTTCGTGGATCCGCCTTGATCTGACGCAGCACCTCCGGCCCGTCGACCAGCGGGAGCTTGACGTCGAGGAGCACCACGCGTGGATCGTCGAGCGGGCTGCGTCCGGCGTAGCGGCCGCGGCAGAACAGGTACTCCAGCGCCTCGGCGCCGTCGCGCACGACATCGACCGGGTTGCCGAAGCCGCCCCGGTCAAACGCGAGCAGCGCCAGCTCCAGATCGCTCGGGTTGTCCTCCACGAGCAGGACCCGCTTGGGTGTGAACTGCATCGACCGCCTCCTCAAGGGGAGTTCCCGGCAGCGTGAAGAAGAAGGTGGCGCCGCGGTCCGGCGCCGCCTCGGCCCAGATCCGGCCGCCGTGGCGCTGGATGATCCGCGACGAGAGCGCCAGGCCGATCCCGGTGCCCTCGTACTCTTCGGCCCGGTGCAGGCGCTGGAAGACCTGGAACAGCCGGTCCGCGTAGCTCGGGTCGAAGCCGGCACCGTTGTCCTTGACGAAGTAGGCGTCGCCGGTGGCGCCGACCTCGATCCGGGCCGGGTCGCGGCCGCGGGTGTACTTGAGCGCGTTGCCGAGCAGGTTGGCCATCACCTGCCGGAGCAGCCGCGGGTCGCCGACCGCCGGCGGCAGGTCGCCGACGGTCAGCTCCACGGTTCGGCCGACGCGGTCCGGGGCCAGCTCCTGCCAGACGTCGTCGACGAGTGCCGCGATCCGGACCGGACAGGTGGTCATCGCCTGGCGCTGCAGCCGGGAGAACGCCAGCAGCCCGTCGATCAGCTCGCCCATCGTCTGCGCGCCGGCCCGCACCCGCGCGATGTAGCGGCGGCCGGCGTCGTCCAGGTGCGACGCGTAGTCGAGTTCGAGCATGCGGGCGAACCCGTCGACGGCGCGCAGCGGCGCCCGCAGGTCGTGCGAGACGCTGTACGAGAACGCCTCCAGCTCGGCGTTCGCCGCCTGCAGCAGCTCGGCCTGGATGGCCTGCTGCGCGCTGCGCCGGGCCAGCTCGTTGGCCTTGCCGGCGAGCTCGCGGGTGCGCTCGGCGACCCGTTGCTCCAGTTCGGCGTTGAGCCGCCGGATCGCCTGCTCGGCCGTGCGCCGCTCGGTGATGTCGTGGTACACCGCGACCGCGCCGGACTGGCCGTCGCGCGAGTCCAGCGGCCGGGCGGACACGTTGAGGTGGATGCCGTCCGGGTACGCGGGATTGCGGACCACCATCTCGACGTTGGTCTTCTCCTCGCCGCGCAGCGCCGCCATGATGGGCAGCTCGTCGTGCGGAAGCGGCGTCTCGCCGTCGGCCCGGAACATGCCGTAGAAGCTCGGGAAGTCGGACGCGTTGCGCGGCCCGGCCGGCCGGCCCAGGAGCTTGACGGCGGCCGGGTTGCGGATGAGCAGCTCGCCGCGCTCGTCGACCACGCCGACCCCGTCGCTGATGCTGTTCATCACGGCCGCGAGCAGGCCGGCCTGGCGGCGGGCCTCGACCTCGGCGGTGCGCACGTCGGCGGTCGCCCTGCGCACCTGCCACTCCAGCCGGCGCCGCCCCGTGGCCATCAGGTAGGCGAGCACCGCCGCCAGCGCGCTCAGCACGGTCCCGGCGCCGGCGATGCCGACGTCGAGCTGGCTGTTGGCGCCCGGTAGGGCGTCCCGATCGGCGCTGACCCGCAGGATCCACTGCTGGTCGGCGACGTCGATGGCGACCTCGCGGTGCAGGTCGCGGCGCGACGACCCGGCAGAGGCGCCGGCGAGGCGGACCAACGGAACCGGATCGCCGGCGGCGTGCACGGTGATGTCCAACCGGTCCGAGGACTGCCGCAGCACGCCCGCCATCAGGTCCGCGGCCCGCACCCCGATCAGCAGCCAGCCCAGGAACTGCCGGGCCGGATCGACCACGGGCGCGGCCAGCACGAACGCCCGCTGCTGATCCTCGACGGGGCGGCTGCGGTCCATGAGCAGCACGTACGGCCGCGAGACGGTGGTGCGGCCGATCGCCCTGGCCTGGACCAGGGCCGCGGTCGGCTCCGGGACGCCGCTGACGTCGGTGCCGGGCGAGACCGTGGTTCCGTCGAGGCTCAGCTGCAGCACCGGGAACAGGTGCTCGGCCCGCCAGCCGGCCCCCGGTCCGATCGCCCGCAGAGCCAGCCCGGTGACCCCCCGCTCGCGCCACAACGCCTCGGCCGCGGGCACCCCGTCGGCCGTCACCGGCACCACGAACGCGGCCGCGGAGGTCCCGCGCAGGTGCAGCTCGGACAGCCGGTGGACCACCGACCGGAAGCTGTCGTAGGTGATCGTGGGCTGGGCGGCCAGCCCGCCGGCGACGAGGCCGGCCGCGTCGACGTAGCGCTGCGTCTCGGACTGGACGGCGACCTGTACCGACCGGGTCTGCCGGGCGATGACGCTGTCGGCCGCCGTCAGCTCGGACCCATGGACGAGCACCGCGGCCGTGCCGGACGCGCCGAGGCCGACCAGCGCCACGAGGACGGCAGCGGCCAGACCCGACCGCCGGACCCGCCCGAGCCCGGCCCGCTCAGCACCGCCCACAAAGCTCCTATCGGCAGCGGGCCACCGGCCATGACCCGTTTGCCGTGCGATCTTGGGCGGCGGCCGTAGTAGCGTGCGCCTCATGCGTCACTCGCACTGCGGCTACTGCGGCACCGCGTTCCCCGCCGACGCCGGCTGGCCCCGCACCTGCCCCGGCTGCGGCGAGATGATGTGGCACAACCCGCTGCCGGTAGCGGTCGCGCTGCAGCCGGTGCGCACCGGCGACGGGACCGGCCTCGTCGTGGTCAGGCGCGGCATCGAACCCGGCTACGGCAAGCTGGGCATGCCCGGCGGCTTCATGGAGGTCGGCGAGTCCTGGCAGGAGGCCATGGTGCGGGAGCTGCGCGAGGAGACGACGATCGTGGCCGACCCGGCGTCGGTGCGGCTGTTCGACGTGCACAGCACCCCCACCGGCCACACGCTGCAGGTGTTCGGGCTGCTGCCGGTGCTGGAGCCCGCCGACCTGCCGCCGATGATTCCCAACGACGAGACGCTGGAGTGGCTCGTGGTCACCGAGCCGCAGGACCTGGTGTTTTCCACGCATACCCAGGCGATGGCCGACTACTTCGCGCCAGCAAGACACCGCCCGTTCGCGCCATAGTTCGCGTCACGCCGACCTGGCGCCGGGTCGAGTTGCCTGGAGCCGCGCAGCCTGGAGTTGCTTGTCAGCGGCCATATGCCGACCTTGCACAGCATGGGACCGCGCATCCCCACGCGGAGCCTGCGCTCGTCAACCTTCATGCCGAGCTACTTCGCGTCGGCGTAACACTCCACTGTGGACACGCCGAGCGGGAACCGTACCGGCGTGTCGCCGAACAGCAGGGTGCGCGCGTCGTCGCCGGCCCTGTGCACAGCGGCGGCGACATCGGGCGCAGCCGCCTGCGGGCAGTGCACCACCACCTCGTCGTGCTGGAAGAACACCAGCTCGGCGGGCGTGCCGGCCAGCGCCGCCCGTAGCCGCGCCAGCAGCGCCAGGGCCCACTCGGCCGCCGTCGCCTGGATGACGAAGTTGCGGGTGAACCGCCCGCGCGCCCGGCCGTACGCGTCGGCCCGGGCCACCAGTTCGCCCTCGAACGTCTCGAACTCCACCGACGACGCCGGACAGGTGCGGCCCAGCCACGAGCGCACCAGGCCGCCCTGCTCGCCGATGCGGGCCGCCTGCTCGACGTACTCCCACGCGGCCGGGTAGCTGCGCCGCAGCACCGCGAGCGCTGGCACGGCCTGCCCGCCGGTCTGCCCGTACATCGCCCCGAGCAGGGCGACCTTCGCCTTCGCCCGGTCGCCGCCGAACGAGTCGGCGGCCAGCGCGGCGTACACGTCGCCGCCGCGCGCGGCGTTCGCCAGGCCCTCGTCGCCGGACATCGCCGCCAGCACGCGCGGCTCCAACTGGCCGGCGTCGGCCACCACGAACGTCCAGCCCGGGTCGGCCAGCACCGCCTTGCGCACCACCTTGGGGATCTGCAGCGCTCCCCCGCCGCGGGAGGCCCACCGCCCGGACACCACGCCGGCCGGCACGTACTCGGGCTTGAACCGGCCGTGGTGCACCCACTGCTCGCGCCAGGCCCAGCCGTGCGCCGTCCAGATGCGGTACAGCTCCTTGTACTCGAGCAGCAGCGGCACGGCCGGATGCTCGACCTGCCGCAGCACCCACGCCCTCGTGTTCGGGATCGACACGCCCTCCCGGGCGAACGCCCGGATCACCTCGGCCGCCGACGTCGGGTTGATCCGCTGCCCGCCGAGCGCCGCCGCGATCGCGCCGGTGAGCTCGGCCAACTTGCGGGGCGGGCCGCCCATCGGCGACGGCTCGCCGAGCAACTCGACGAGCAGCGCTTCGTGCACGTCGGCCCGCCACGGCAGCCCGACCCGGCCCATCTCGACGGCCAGCAGCGCGCCGGCCGACTCGGCCGCCACCAGCAGGCGGAAGCGGCGCGGATCTTCCGTCAGCGCGATCCGGTCGCGCTGCGCCTGGTACACCTCGACCACGTCGGCGAGCGTGCCGACGGGGCCGGCCGGCGCCGGATCGAACAGGGCGGCCTGCGCCTCACCCGGCGGCACCGCGGCCCGGGCCGGCGGGTCGGGCGGCACCGGGCGCCCGGCCAGCCGGGCCACGGCCGCCGCGAGGCCGCGCGGATGACCCCAGCGGCCCTCCGCGCCGAGCAGCAGCGCCTCGGTGAGCTCCAGGTCGTGACACCTGTCGACCCGGACGCCGGCATCGAGCAGCGCCGGGTACACCTCCGCGGTGGACGCCCAGAGCCAGCGCACCGAGTCGTCGCCCTCGACGGTGGCCGCGTGCCGGACCGGGCCGGCCGGTTCCCCCGCGTCGGAAAGATCGCGCAGCCACACCCCGCCAGCCGGTTCGGGATGCAGCGCGCGGATCACGGCTTAATCCTGCCCGAGGGGTACGACAAAACCTCCTGAGTGTGATGGCGCCCGGCCGGTGGACCGCGTACGGTCGCGTCCCGTGCGATTACTCGGCTCCCCACGGCGATTGGCCCTCGGCGGAGCGGGCGTGGCCCTCCTCGCGTGCGTCGCGATCGTCGTGGCCGTTGTCCGTGACGGCGCCGCGGCCTGCGCCGCGCCGCCGGCGCCGCGCGCCGCCGCCACCTCCGGGAAGGCGACGTTCTACGCCGCGACCGGCGCCGGCAACTGCTCCTTCGACGCGGTGGCGAACCCGATGGTGGTGGCGCTCGGCCCGTCGGAGTACAAGGCCGGGGCGGCGTGCGGCGGGTATCTCGACGTCACCGGGCCCAAGGGCAGCGTCCGGGTGAAGGTGGTCGACCAGTGCCCGGAGTGCCCGGCCGGCCACATCGACCTCAGCCGCGAGGCGTTCGCGAAGATCGGCAACCCGGTCGACGGCGTCATCCCGGTCACGTACCGCACCGTGGCCAACCCGGCGGTCCCCGGGCCGCTGACGGTGCGGGTCAAGGAGGGCTCCTCGCAGTACTGGCTGGCGCTGCGCTTCGACAACCACGGCAACGCGCTGACCGCCGCCGAAATCAAGGTCGGCAACGGCTTCCAGCGCCTGCACCACACCGACTACAACTACTGGCTCGACGACAGTGGGGCGGGTGGCGGGCCGTTCACCGTCCGGCTGACCGACACGGCCGGCCACCAGACCACGGTCAGCGGCGTCCGGCTGTCGGTCGCCAGCGTGCAGCGCACCGGCGTCGACATGTACAGCGGCGCGGTGACCGCGCAGCCCGCGACCGCGACCCCGGCGCGCACCGCGGCCTCGAGCGCGCCGCCGACGAGCGTCGCGCCGACACCGAGCCCGCCGCCGTCGACCGATGCGAGCACACCGGGACAGAACGCCGCAGAGGCCCTGCCCGTCACCGCGCCCGTGGAGGCCGGCTGCAAAACGTGAGACACGCCGGTCATTGACTCCGCCTTGTGCGAGGAACTTCCATAACGGCGGAGGTGGATCATGAAGATCAAACCGGCCGCCCGCTGGTCCGGCGTCGCGCTGCTGTTCGCCGCCGCGCTCGTCGCGCCCGGCACAGCGGCCAACGCCGCAGCCGCCGCGCCCGTCGCCTGCGTGGCGCCGGTGCCCAGCACCACGCACCCGGGTTACAGCGTCTTCGACCCGAACTGCGACCCGAACGGCACGCCGTTCCAGCCGCTCACCGACGCGAGCGGCAACGCGATCAGCAAGACCTACACCGGCATCGAGGACGGCGCCGCCTTCCGCATGGAGGTGCCGCTGGCGTGGAACGGCGAACTCGTCGTCTACGCGCACGGCTTCCGCGGCAACGGCACCGTCGTGTTCGTCGACAACCCGGCGCTGCGCGCGTACTACGTGGCCAAGGGCTTTGCCTGGGCCGCGTCCAGCTACCAGACCAACGGGTACGACGTCGGCCAGGGCGTGCGCGACTCGCACGACCTGATCGCCAAGTTCGCCCGGGTGCACGGCACGGCCGCCCGCGACGTCTACATGACCGGCGCGTCCATGGGCGGTCACATCACCGCCGTGGCGATCGAGCATTACCGCAGGTCGTTCGTCGCCGCGATGCCGTACTGCGGCGTGCTCGGCGACGCCGAACTCTTCGACTTCTTCCTCGACGCGAACGTGACGGCGGCCGCGCTGTCCCGCGTCGACCTGCAGTTCCCGCTGGAACCGCCGGCCGACTTCCCGACCACCTTCCGCACGACGGTGGCCGGGGTCGAGGCCGCGCTCGGCCTGCACGTCGGCGCCCCGCCGACGCTGACGCCGGCCGGCATGCAGTGGTCGAACGCGGTCGAGCTGCGCTCCGGCGGAGTGCGGCCCGGCTTCGACGGTGCGTTCGCGTTCTGGAACACCGCGACGGGGCTGGCGCCGCTCAACGACGTGCCGTTCCTGTTCGGGGTGTACCCGGGCCTCAACGGCGGCACGATCGGCATCGAGGACGGCAACGTCACGTCCAACCGGTTCACCTGGTACAAGCTGACCGACCACTGGCTGCCCACCTGGGACGAGATCCTGCTGAACATCCGGGCGCTGCGGGTGGACCGCACCGCCGAGCCGAGCCCCGACCTCACCGGCGTGCCGAAGGTCTACGGCGATCCGCGGATCCCCGTGCTGTCGCTGCACACGATCGGCGACCTGTTCGTGCCGATCTCGATGGAGCAGATCTATGCGGTGCGGGCCGGCCTGCACGGGCAGTCGAAGCTGTTCGTGTCGCGGGCGATCCGGGCCAACGGGCACTGCGAGTTCACCGGTCCCGAGCTGGCGAAGGGCTTCGACGACCTGGTGAGCTGGGTCCGTACCGGACACCGTCCGGCCGGGGACGCCATCCTCGACCGGCGGGTGGTGGCCCGCGACGACTTCGGCTGCCAGTTCTCGGTGGGCGTGCGGGCGAACTTCGTCGCGCCGGCGTGCCCCTGACCTGACCCCCGCCCTCGTCGATCTTGCAGTTGTGGTGCCAGATTTCGCCCGACTTTGTCCTATTTTGTGAGGCACCACAACTGCAAGATCGTGGGATGACTAGCGGCAGAGCTCCCAGAACGCGACGGCCGCCGCGGCGGCCACATTGAGGGAGTCCACCCCGTTGCGCATCGGGATGGTGACCCGGGCGTCCGCGGCGGCCATCGTCGCCGCGGACAGGCCCGGGCCCTCCGCGCCGAGGATCAACGCCGGGCGCTCGCGCTGCGCCGGGGTCAGGCTCCGCAACCCGACGGCGTCAGCGGCGGGAGTGAGTGCGAGCAGCGTGAACCCGTTCCGGGAAAGGGTGTCGAGCGCCTGTGGCCACGGCGGTCCGAGCGTCGCGTAGGGAACGGCGAACACCTCGCCCATGCTGACCCGCACGCTTCGCCGGTACAGCGGGTCGGCGCAGGTCGGTGAGAGCAGGACGGCGTCCATGCCGAGCGCGGCGGCGCCGCGGAAGATCGCGCCGATGTTGGTGTGGTTGTTGATGTCCTCGAGGACGGCGATCTTCGTCGCCCTTGCGATCACTGTTTCGGCGTTCTGGACCGGTTTGCGGTGAAAGCTCGCCAGCAGCCCGCGGTGGACGTTGAAGCCGGTGATCGCCCGCAACACGGTCGGCTCGGCGGCATAGACCGGGGCCTCGTCTGCCACGTCTGCGATCTGGTCGACGCGCTTGGCGTCGACGAGGAAGGACCGCGGCCGGTACCCGGCCTTGATCGCGCGCCGCAGCACGAGTTCGCCCTCGGCGATGAACAGCCCGTTCGGAGGCTCCCACCGCGTACGCAGCTCGACGTCGGTCAGCGCCCGGTAGTCGGCGAGCCGGTCGTCGTCGGGGTTGTCGAGGTGGACCACCATGAGTCGACAGCTAACTACGGGTCAGCGCGCCGGGCGCCACCGGGGCTAGGCTGCGACGCTGGTCGAACCAGGGAGAGTTGATGGTCATCTTCGGTTGGCGGCAGACGATGAAGGAACTGGCGACGGTGTACGCCCAGTGCCGCTCGTGCGGGATGCAGGGCTGGCAGCGGATCTACCGGATAATCAGCTGGTTCACGCTGTTCTTCGTGCCGGTGTTGCCGCTGTTCGTGAGCCGCAAGTCGTTCTGCGGCACGTGCGGACGCTCGTGGAAACTCTCCAAGGACGAGGCCGACGCCCTGGCGGCGCACGCCTCCCAGCGAGCCTGAGCCCCTCCGCGATCTTGGACTCGGTCGGTGCTAGAGCACCGACCGGAGTCCAAGATCGCGGAGTAGCGCACTATGCGTGTTCGCGGGCGTTGTCGCCCGCCTTGTCGCCGAGGATCGACGAGACGGGAACGTGCTCGGCGGGCGGTAGGCCGTGCGGCACCCCGGCAACGGTTTCGGCGCGGTGCGCCTCGGCGGCGGCCTCCTGCGCCGCTTGCGCCGCGGCCTCGGCCACCCGCCGGACCTCCTCCTCCAACTCCTCTGCGGCGGCGGCGTTCTCGGCGGCCGACGCGGCCCGCTCGCCGGTCTTGGGCGAGATCAGGCCGCCGACGGCGCCGCCGATGCCCTCCAGCGCCCGGGTCAGCTCGGCCGGCACGATCCACACCTTGTTGGCCTGGCCCTGGGCGATCTGCGGGAGCGCCTGCAGATACTGGTACGCCATCACCTTGGGATCGGGGTCGGCGACGTGGATCGCGTCGAACACCGTCCGGATCGCCTTGGCCTGCCCCTCGGCCTGCAGAATGCGGGCCTGCCGCTCGCCCTCGGCCCGCAGCACCGCGGATTGCTGGTCGCCCTGTGCGGTGAGGATCTGGGCCTGCTTCTGGCCCTCGGCGTTGAGGATCGCGGCTCGCTTGTCCCGCTCGGCACGCATCTGCTTCTCCATCGAGTCGCGGATGCTGGGCGGCGGCTCGATCGCCTTGATCTCGACGCGGGTGACCTTGATGCCCCACCGGCCGGTGGTCTCGTCGAGCACCCCGGACAGGTGGCGGTTGATCTCCTCGCGGCTGGTGAGCGCCCGCTCCAGGTCGAGCGAGCCGATGACGTTGCGCAGCGTCGTCACCGTCAGCTGTTCGATGGCCTGCAGGAAGTTCGCGATCTCGTAGGTCGCCTTGACCGGGTCGGTGACCCGGAAGTACAGCACGGTGTCGATCGAGACGACCAGGTTGTCGGACGTGATCACGGGCTGCGGCGGGAAGCTGACCACCTGCTCGCGCATGTCGACCTTGGCCCGTACCGCGTCCACGAACGGCACCAGGAAGTTCAGGCCCGGCGTCAGCGTGCGCTGGTACCTGCCGAGCCGCTCGACCACGTACATGCGCTGCTGCGGCACGACCCGGACGGACCGCATCACCGTGACCAGCACGAACAGCGCGATACCGAGAATCACTATCAGAAGAATGGCCTCAGCCATGTCAATCCCTCCAGACCATCGCCGTGACGCCCTTGATCTCCACCACGTGCACCCGCTCACCGGGCTCCATGACCTGCGAAGCGTCCAACGCGCGCGCCTGCCAGTACTCCCCGTCGATCTTGATCATGCCCTTGTCGGCATCGACCCGTTCCAGCACGACCGCCTCGCTGCCGGCGATCTCACCGACCGGGGTGGGCTCCCCGGCGTCGCGACCGAAATGCCGGCGCAGCGCCGGCCGCAGCCCGGCGGTGGCGATCAGGGACACGATCACGAACACCAGCGCCTGCACGGTGACGGGCGCGTCGAGCGCCGCCGCGGCCGCGGCCGCCGCCGCACCGATCGCAAACATGATCAGGAAGAACGAGGACGTGAAAAGCTCGGCGACCGCCAGCCCGACGGCCGCCAACACCCAGAGCAAGACAGCCACAACTCGATACTGTCACGCGGACGCCCGTGAGCGCCGTCCCGCAGCGGAGCCTGTGGATAACTAGAGGTTTCCCCGCAACGCCGGGAAGACCTTGGCCACCTTGCCGACCAGGTAGTCGCCGTAGGTTCCGGTGAATGCGCGCAGGTCCTGGCCGTCCCAGCGCGGGCCGGCGCCGGTGTCGGAGCCGGCCCGGCGGGCCATCTCGGGCAGCGGCGGCACCTCGGCGTCGAAGTCCGGGTCGAAGAAGAACGGGTACGACAGCCGCTCGTTGCCGCTGACGTTGCGCACCCGGTGCGGCGTCGACCGGTAGTACCCGCCGGTGAGCCGGTCGAGCATGTCGCCGATGTTGCAGACGAAGGTGCCCGGCAGCGGCGGCGCCTCGATCCACCCGTCCGAGGTGCGCACGGCGAGGCCGCCGTTGTCGTCCTGGGCGAGCAGGGTCAGCAGCCCGTAGTCGGTGTGTTCGCCGACGCCCCAGTCGTCGGCGCCGGCCTCGGGTGGCGCCGGCGGGTAGTGGAAGATCCGGAACAGCACCGTCGGGTTGCGGGTGTAGCCGGCGGCGAAGTACTCCGGGTCGAGGCCGAGGCTGACGGCCACCGCCCGCAGCACGTCCTGCGCGGTCGCGGTCAGCCTGTCGATGTACTCGAGAACGCTGTCGCGCAGCGCCGGCACCTGCGTCGGGAAGAGGTTGCGGCCGTGCAGCGGCCGATCCGAATCCGGCTCCTCCGTGCCGAAGTAGATCCCCTCCTTGCGGTCCGGCCGGCCGGACGTCAGCTCCGCGCCGACCGGGAAGAACCCGCGCCAGGCCCGGCCGCCGCGCGCCATCGCGATCTCCAGCTTGACGGCCTCGGGCAGGGCGAAGAACTCCCGCGCCGCGGCGTCCATGCGGGCGATCAGCGCCGGCGGCACCCCGTGCCCGGTCACGTAGAAGAACCCGCTGTCCCGGCACGCCCGCTCGATCGCGGCGGCCTTGTCAGCCATCGGAGCGGACAGGTCGATCAGAGGAAGGCCCACGCGCTCCATCTTCACCCGGATCTTGGACGTCTACTACTGCTCCCGCAGTAGTAGAGGTCCAAGATCGCGGAAAACTGATCAGTCGACCGTCACGAAGTCGATCAGCCGTTCCATCGAGTTGATCAACGGGGTCTCCAGGTCCTTGTAGGAGCGGACGCTCCCGAGGATCCGACGCCACATCTCCGCCGGCTCGGCCACGCCCAGCGCCGCGCAGACGCCTTCCTTCCACGGGCGCCCGGGCGGGATCACCGGCCACGCCCGGATGCCGAGCCGCGCCGGCTTCACGGCCTGCCAGACGTCGACGTACGGGTGGCCCGTGACCAGCACGTACGGCGAATCGACACCGGCGACGATCCGGCTCTCCTTCGAGCCGGCGACCAGGTGGTCCACGAGCACGCCGAGCTTCGCGTCGGGCCCGGGCGCGAAGGAACGCACGGCCGCCGGCAGCTCGTCGACGCCGGACAGCGGCTCCACCACGACGCCCTCGACCCGCAGGTCGTCGCCCCACACCCGCTCGACGAGCGCCGCGTCGTGGATGCCCTCGACCCAGATCCGGCTGGCCCGGGCCACCCGCGCCGGGACACCGGGCACCGCGATCGACCCCGACGCGGTGAGCCGGCGACCCTGCGCGGGCGCGCCCACAACTGGCCGGCGCAGCGTCACCACCTCACCGTCCAGCAGGAACGCGGCGGGCGAAAGCGGGAACAGCCGGCGCTTGCCGAACCGGTCCTCCAGCACCACGGCGCCGGAGTCGAACCCCACGACGGCGCCGCAGAACCCGGAGTCGGCGTCCTCCACGACCAGATCGGGCTCGGCGTCGACGACGGGCACCGTCCGGCGCCGGGAGCGCGAACCATACATGCCGGCCACCGTAGGACGGCGAGCCGGGCAACGGACGCGAGACACACCGCGCGGCCAGCACGTAGTCTTCTCCCCATGTCCCCCGCAGCGCACGCGGCCACCAAGACCGTGCGCCGCTCGGCCCGGTTCGTGTCCTGGGTCCGCGCGTGGCGCGCCGGCCTGGTGCCGTACGACGAGGTCGCCGGCGAGATCGCCGGTGACGAGGAGCACCTCGCCACCGACGTCCCCGGCACCTGGACGGACGTGCCCCTGGCCGAGGCCGTGGCCGCCCTGTCGAAGCTGCACCCGGACGAGGTCCGCCTCGTGCTGCCGGTGCCCGGCGACCCGCGCGGCCTGCCCGGGCCGGGCCCGTTCACCGGGGCCGCGCTGATCACCGGCGAGGGCGTGGTGGCCGGCATGCTGGGCCTGGTCCCGGAGGTGCGCACGCACACGTCCGGGTCGGGGGACACGTTCGAGACGGTGCTCTGGCGGGTCTTCGCACTGCCGGAACTGACCGCCCAGCGTTACCACGACGAACCGAGCGCCGCGGAAGCCGAGGCGGAGCTGTCGGCGGCGTTGATGGCCGCCACCACGGCGCTCACCAAGCTCGACGTCGCCCAGTGGCGCCCGGAACTGGCCGGCGCCCTGCAGGCGCTGCGGAAGCCCGACAACAGCACCGACCTGCCGCCCGGCTACGACGCCCGGGCCCGCCGCCTGTACGCCCGGGCCAGCGTGCTCGATCGGGTGCTCGCGCTCGCCGAGTTGAGCGCGCCCGGCGTCATCAACGGCTACGAGGCCCAACAGCGCGACGCCGCCCTGCGACCCCTGACGCAGGCCTGCAGGCGCGCCCTGGTGGCCGCGTGTAACGCCCCGATGATCTGACCCACCACCCGCCCGCGATCTTGCAGTTGTGGTGCCAGGATTCGCCCTGCTTCCACCTGGTTTGTGGGGCACCACAACTGCAAGATCAACGCGGAGAAGGTCAGACCTCGTCGATCAGTTCGGCCACCGACTCGATGATGCGCGACGGGCGGTACGGGTACCGCTCCACCTCGCCGCGCGTGCTGATTCCGCTCAGCACCAGGATCGTCTCCAGACCCGCCTCGAGCCCGCACAGGACGTCGGTGTCCATCCGGTCGCCGATCATCGCGGCGCTCTCCGAGTGCGCGGAGATGGCGTTCAGTGCCGAGCGCATCATCATCGGGTTCGGCTTGCCGATGAAGTACGGCTCGACGCCCGTCGCCTTGGAAATCAACGCGGCGACCGACCCGCACGCGGGCAGCGCGCCCTCGTTCGACGGCCCCGTCACGTCGGGGTTGGTGGCGATGAACCGGGCGCCGTCGTTGATGAGCCGGATCGCCTTGGTGATGGCCTCGAACGAGTACGTCCGCGTCTCGCCGAGCACCACGTAGTCAGGGTCGTGGTCGGTCAACACGTAGTCGATCTCGTGCAGCGCCGTCGTCAGGCCCGCCTCGCCGATCACGTAGGCGGTGCCCCGCGGACGCTGCCCGTCCAGGAACTGCGCGGTGGCGAGCGCCGAGGTCCAGATGGAGTATTCGGGGATGTCTATGCCCAGGCGCGCCAGCCGGGCGCACAGGTCACGCGGGGTGTAGATGGAGTTGTTGGTCAGCACGAGGAACGGTTTGCCGGACTGCCGCAGCCGCCCGATGAACTCGGGCGCCCCGGGGATCGGGTTGCCCTCGTGCACGAGCACGCCGTCCATGTCGGTGAGCCACGACTCGACTGCCTTGCGTTCACCCATGCTCCAACCCTCCTGGCTACCGGTGCGTACGCCCCGGGATTGTGCAGCAACCCACAGGTGACCGGTCCAACGGGCACGCGTCCCACACCGGCAGTTCACCGAGTTTTCGGCGGGCCGCGCCAGCCGTCCGCTCGGCGACCAGTTCGGCCACCATCGCCACGAACCGCGGGTCGGTTCCCGGCGTAGCTACCCGCCGCCAGTCGATTCCCAACCCCGAAGCGGTGGCTGCCGCCTCGTTGTCCAGGTCCCAGATCACCTCCAGGTGGTCGGAGATGAAGCCGATGGGCGCCGCGACCACCGCGGTCGCGCCGGCTTTCGCCAGCGCCTCCAGGTGGTCGTTCACGTCCGGTTCGAGCCATGGGACGGACGGCGGCCCGCTGCGCGACTGCCACACCAGGTCCCACTCGTCGACGCCGACAGCGCCGGCGACGAGCGACGCCGCCTCGTTCAACTGCGCGGTGTAGCGGTGGCCGTCCGGTCCACTGTGGACCTCCATCGCCAGGGGGATGGAGTGCGCGGTGAACACGAGGCGCGCGCCGGGCGTCCAGGCGGCGCGGACGGCGTCGGCGAACGGTTCCACGAACCCCGGATGGTCGTGGTAGTGCCGGATCTTGTCGACCTCGGGAGCGCCGTCGCCGACCTCCGCACGGGCCCGGGCGATGTCGTCCCAGTACTGCCGGCAGGCCGAGTAACCGCCGTACGGGCTGGTCACGAACGCGATCGCCCGCCGCACGCCGTCGGCTCGCATGGTGCGAAGCGTGTCGGCGAGCATCGGGTGCCAGTTCCGGTTGCCCCAGTAGACCGGCAGGTCCAGGTGCGGTTCCAGGGCGGCGATCAGGGCCCGGCACTGGTCGTTGATCGGGGAGACGCCGCCGAAGTGCCGGTAGTGCCCGGCGACCTCGGCGAGCCGCTCCGGCGGAACACCGCGGCCGCGGGTCACATTCTCCAGGAACGGCAGCACGTCGTCGGGACCTTCCGGTCCGCCGAAGGACAGCAGGAGGAACGCGTCGTACGTCACCGGACGAGTGTCCCAGGTGGCCCCGCGGACCGACGGAGGGTGACGACCGTTTGTATGATCGATGTCCCCTTATCCCTTTTGCTTTGTTGTGAGGTACGGCGTGCGTCTCTGGGTGGACATCCCCGACGGCTCCGAGGCCGACGTGCGTTCGCTGTACGACTGGCTCGCGGCCGAACCCGAGATCCGAACCGCGGGTCACCTGATCCGGCAGACCGAGACCCCACCTCCGGGCGAGATGGGTGAGGTGCTGTCGGCGATCTCGCTGATCGTCGGCAGCGGCCTCTCGCTCGGCCAACTGCTCGTGGCGATCGCCGCCTGGCGCGCGACCCGGCCACGGCCGTACCGGGTCAGCGTCCGGTTCCCCGACCGCACGGTCGCCATCGAGGCCAGCGACGCCGACGAGGCGCTCGCGATCGCCCGCCGGCTGGAATCGGACTGACCCGGATGCCACGGCTCGCCGACCCCGCGTCGTCGCGGGTCGTCCTCGTCGGAGGCACCCGCTACACGAACCTGCCGCCGCTGCCCACCGTCGCCAACAACCTCACCGGGCTCGCGAACCTGGTGACCGATCCGGCGCTGTGGGGGCTGCCGCCGGAGCACTGCACCGCAGTGCGCGATCCGGCGACGCCGCAGGCGATCGACGCCGCCGTGCGCGACGCGGCGACCGCTGTGCGGCCGGACGGCATGCTGCTGTTCTACTTCGCGGGCCACGGCATGATCGACCCGCGCACCGGCACCCTGCACCTCGCGGTGACCGGCACCGACCGCAACTCGGTGCACTCGACGGCGGTGCCCTTCGAGTGGATCCGGCGCTGGTTCCTGGACGCCCCGGCCGGCGCCCGCGTGGTGATCCTGGACTGTTGCTACTCCGGCCGGGCGACCGACGGCATGGGCGAGCCGGCAGCGCTCGCCGACCAGATCGAGATCGACCGCACCTGCGTGCTCGTCGCCGCGCCGGCGAACCGCACGGCCCTCGCGCCGCCGGACGAACCCTTCACGGCGTTCACCGGCGTACTCCTCGACATGATGCGCCACGGCGTGCCGGGTGGGCCGGCGCTGCTCGATCTCACCACGCTGTACCGCCAGGCGGTGACGACGCAGCGCGCCCGCAACCGGCCGCTGCCGCAGATGCGCGCCCGCAACGGCGGCGAGCAGATCCCGTTGGTGCGCAACGTCGCCCACCAGCGCTCCGCCGACGACGACGAGGAGCCGGTGACGCAGCCGGTGCGCATCCCGATGCCGAGATCCGGCGACGTGCTCACCCCCGGTGACCCCGCGGACGACGCCTACGGACCCGTGGCGGTGCTCATGTACGACCAGCAGCTCGGCGCGCTCGGCGTGCGGCTGGGCCGGCCGGTGCCGCGGTCGGTCAACGAGGTGCTGCGCTCGCCGCGGCTCGCGGCCGCGATCGGCCGGGCGACGGTGTACGACGGCGGCCCCGTCGGCGGCGTCATCCTGCTGGTGGCGCAGCTGCGGCCGGACGGTCCGCCGATCCCGGGCGCCCGGGCGCTGAGCGGGCCGCTGGTCACCGTCCCGCTGGCCGCCGACCCCGCCGTGGTGGCCGAGGCCGTCGAGCGGGCGTGGGTGTTCACCGGGTACTACGGCTGGCGACCGGGTCAGCTGGAGGCCGAGCTGGCGCAGCGGGCCGCCGTCCCGTCCACCGAGTCGTTGTTGACCTGGCTCACCCGGAAGACTGCGAGGTAGCGCGTGCCAGGGGAAGCCGAACTGCTCGGCCGGCTGGTGGCCACGGCGCGCCGCCAGCGTCGCATCGCGCTGATCGTCGGCTCCGGGTTGTCCCTGCCCGCGGTGCCGGGCGTCGGCGCGATGCTCGACCTGGCCGACGAGTTCGTCGCGGAACGGGGCGACAACCCCGACCTGGTGGAGACGCTGCGGCAGGTGCGGGCCCGGGCCGAGGCGCCGGTCGAGGCGTACATGCGGTACCGGCGCGCGTTCGCCGAGTGGGTGTCGCAGCAGGAGTTCGACATCGTCGTCCAGCAGGCGGTGCTGCACGCCTACGACCCCGCGCGCGGCTCGCCCGACGTGCCGCCGCCGGGGCGGTGGGAGCGGATGAGCTTCCAGCGCGGCCGGATCCTGGAGAACGACGTGCGGGCCTGGACGCTGCCGCCCGGCGTGGAGGCGCTCGGCGTCCTGCTGGCCCGCTGGCCGGGGCACTTCAACTTCCGGGTGCTCACCACGAACTTCGACCCGCTGATCGAGATCGCCGTGCGGCGCGCCGGCGGCGAGGCCCGCAGCATCGCGATCACCGACGACACGCTCATCGACGAGATCACCCCCGACGGCGTGACCGTCGTGCACCTGAACGGCTTCTGGCGGCCGCTGTCTCCGGCGGCCGACCGGGCCACCCTGCACGACCCGGGCCAGCTCACCGCCGACCGTCCGCTGCTGACCACCGCACTCGCCGAGCATCTGCGCGAGGAGACGGTGTGCCTGGTCGGGTACGGCGGGTGGGACGACGCGGTCACCGACGCGCTGCGCGGCCTGGTCACCGACCGCAGCGTCGACGTGCTGTGGGCCCTGCACGACACGCTCGCCGACGCGCTGCCGGCCGGTGTCGGCCCGCTCGGTGCCGGCAAGCCGGTGACCTACTACGAGCGGGTCGACAGCGACCGGCTGTTCACCCGGCTGCGCCGCTCCCTGGACGCCGCGCCGGCGCCCGCGATGCTGACCGTCGGCGTGCTGCCCGGGCGGGCGGCGCCGGCCGGGCACCGGGTGCGCCAGCCGGTGCTGGAGGCCCGGCTGGGCGCCGAGCGGTCGGCCGGCGAGCTGCTGCGCCAGTTCGACCGCTCGTTCGGCTGGCGGCTGGAGGGCGCGCACCGCACGGTGCCGCCCGAGCTGCTGTTCTGGCCGGTACAGCTGCGCCAGACCAACCTGATCCACACCGTGCAGGCGCTGGTGGCCGCGAGCCTGTCGGCGTGCGGTATGCAGGTGGTCCTGTGCATCGACGACCTGAACCCGCCGGCGCACGCCAGCGCCTTCCGGGAGACGTTGATCGGCGACATCAACCGCTGGTTCAACCTGATCACCGGGTCCCGGCCGCCGAGCGTTGTGTCGCTCGAGGAGTTCCACGAGCCGGGCCGGGTCGCCGATCGGCTACTCGACCCGCGCCAACTGCTGCGGCCGACGAACACGTGGGCGGTCGAGCGCGAGTACTACCGCGTCCACAACCTGTTCGACGTCGTCCGGGCGATCAAGGCCATTCCCGACATCGACAGCACCGAGGCCGCCGCCGAGGCCGTCGCGATCGCCACCCGGCTGGACACGACGCGCGCCGAACGGCTGCTCAGCCCGCCGGCGATCTGGGCGCACCTGCACCACATCCTGCTCGAACAGCCGCCGGAGACGGTGGTGACGCTGGCCGGTGGCGACGAGGCGCTGATGTGGAAGCTCTGGCAGGCGGTGTGGCCGGAACCGGTGCGGCACCTGTACAACCCGCGGCTGTCGCACGTCCGCCACGACGCCGACCTGCTCACCGCGAGCAGCTTCGTCGAGGTGCGCGAGCGGCTGGAGCGCACCTGCGAGAACGCCGGCTGGGATCTCGAGGGCCGCTACCTGCACTGGCTCGTGCACAACGCGCTGCTGCTGCCGGCCCACCTGCGCGGCGAGCCGGTGCCGATGGTGGGCGACCGGCCGCTGGAGTCCTGGGAGCAGGCGACAGCCGCGATCCGCGACCCGCATCTGCGCGACCGGGCACTTACGGCGATCGCCCGCGAGGTCTCGACCCTGTTCCTCCACGAGCCCGCGTGATTTCCGCGATCTTGGACGCCTGCTGTCGCTCCGGCCGGAGCCGGCGTCCAAGATCGGCCCGCACAACGGGCCGAAGGTCACAGGCGTTCATGGATTTCAGCAACTAACCTGAACGCATGACGAGCCTGCTGGGGCACGCCGGCACCCGCGAAGCCGGCACCGAGCAGCCGCTGTCCGAGGTCCGCGACGAGTGCCTGGCCGCGTACGGCACCGACCTGCTGGCCTACGTGCTGGGCGCCGGCAGGGGCGCGGCGCTGCACACCTGGCGGCTGGCCGAAGCCCTGGCCGAACCGCTCGGCGAGCAGCGGTTACGGGCGGCGCACGTCGTCCTCGCGCAGTTCAAGGACCCCGTCCACGCACGTGCCTGGCTGCGGCGCGCGAACCCCGCGTTGGGCCGGCGCTCGCCGGCCGCCGTCCTGCGGGATGCGGCCGACGAGCGCGGCCTGCTGCCGGTGGTCGAGGCCGCCGAACTGCCGACCTAGCGACGCGTTCCGGACACCACGAGCATCTCGCACGGCGCGGAGAACCCGTCCGGGCCTTCGAACTCCGTCAGCGCCCGCGCGATCTCGTCCCAGGCGGCGGCCTTTCCCTCGTCGTCGAGCCCGGCCAGCATCTGGTGCAGCGCGCCGAACGACTCGCGCTCGAACCGCAGGCACTCGGCGGCGCTCGCCATCCGCAGCGGCGAGTCGACGGCCTCGACGGTGACGTCGCGGAAGCCGGCGTCGGCCAGTTCCTGCTCGGCGACACCGGGCGTGCCCAGGCTGAACGGGCCGGGTTGGCCGGGCGCGGGCGGCGGCAGGTCGGCGCGGCGCCGGATGATGCCGACCGGGATCGAGAAGAACCCGTTGCGGTCGGCCGTGGAGTACACCACCGCGGAGAGGCGGCCGCCGGGGCGCAGGGCGCGGTACATGCCGCCGAGCGCGGCCTGCCGGTCCGGGAAGTAGATCAACCCGACGCGGGAGATCACCGCGTCGAAGGCGCCCTCGCCCACGTCGAGCCGCTCCCCGTCGACCTCCCGGGTGGCGACGGTCGTCAGCCCCGCCTCGATGGCGGTCTTGGCCGCGTACTCGAGGATCGCCGGGGAGATGTCGGTGGCGAGCACGGAGCCGGTCGGGCCGGCCCGGCGCGCGGCCGCGAGGCTCTGTCCCCCGGCGCCGGCGGCGACGTCGAGCACCTTGCTACCGGCGGTGACGCCGGCACCGTCGAGCATCCGTTCGGTGGCCGGGCCGAGCCAGTCCTCGATCGTCGGGCCCCAGCGGTGCCACGCCTCGGCGGCGTCCTGCCACTGGCTCCTGGTCGTCGTCTTGTACCGCTGCGGATCGAATGTGGCTGTCATGCCTCATGATGCGCCAGAACCGCGCTGGCGACCGCCAGATCCGAGCTGGCAGTTTCCTGACGGTCGCCAGGCCGCCCGCCGTGGCACGGACGCGGGACAATGCCGGGATGTCCGAGTTCGTCGGCCGCGCCGAACCGCTGGCCCGGCTCGCCACCGTGTACCGCACGGTCGCGGGCTCGCCGGGCGGCCGCGGCGCGCACCGGGCCGGGTTGGTGCTCGTGGCCGGCGAGGCCGGGATCGGCAAGACCGCGCTGCTGACCCGGTACACCGCCGACGTCGAGGCGCTCGGTGCCACGGTGATCTGGGGCACCTGCTGGGCCGGCGACCAGGCACCGGCGTGGTGGCCGTGGACGCAGGCGCTGCGCTCGCTGCTGCACCGGCGTCCCGAGCTGGGCGGCGGCATCGATCCGGCCCTGGCGGCGGTGGTCCCGGACCTGGGTCCGGCGCCCGGCGGCGGCGACCGGCTGAAGATCTTCGACGCGGTGGGCGCCCTGCTGGCGCGGGCCGGCGCCGACGCCCCCGTGGTGGTCGTGCTCGACGACCTCCAGTGGGCCGACCCGTCCAGCGTGGAGCTCCTGCGGTTCCTCGCCCGGTACGCCCGGCCCGGGGCGCTCGTGCAGGTCGGCGCGTACCGGCCGGGCGAACGGCATGCCGACGTCGCGCCGGGCCTGGCCGAGTTGGCGACCGCCGCCGAGCTGGTGGTGCTGCGCGGGCTGTCCCCCGCCGAGGTATCCGACCTGGTGACGGCCGTGGCGGGCGGGCCGGCGGCCGACCGTTGGGCCGCGCTCGTGCACGAGCGCAGCGGCGGGCACCCGTTCTTCGCGCGGGAGCTGTGCCGCGTGCTGGCCGCCGGCGCACCGTCGGCCGCCGCCGGGCCGTCGGCCGCCGCCGGGCCGCCGGCCGCCGTGCGCGACGCGATCGACGGTCGCCTGGTCCGCCTGCCGGCCGACTGCCGCGCACTGCTCGACGCCGCCGCGGTCGCGGGCCGGGCGCTGCTGCCCGACGTGCTGGCCGACGTGTGCGCCGAGGACGCGGCCACCGTCGCCGAACGGCTCGCGCCGGCGCTCGACGCCGGCATTCTCGAACCGGTGGCCGGTGAGGCCGCGGCCGCGCGGTTCGCCCACGACCTGTACCGCGAGACGATCTACGGGGCGCTCGGGCGTACCCGCCGGCTGGATCTGCATCACCGGGTCGCCACGGCGCTCGTGCGCCGCCACGAGCGCGGCGGCGTCGTGTTCCCGGCCGACCTGGCCCGTCACTTCGCCGCGGCGGTGGCCGCGGCCGGCCCGTCGCCCGCGCTCGCCTGGGCCCGCACGGCGGCCGAGGCCGACACCGCCCGGTTCGCGTTCGCCGAGGCCGCCGGCCACCTGGCCCGGGTCCGCTCGGCCGTGGCCGGTGCGGGCCGGCGGCTGTCCGACGCCACCGTCGTGTGCCTGCTCGCCGACGAGGCCGATCTCCGGCTGCGCTCCGGCGACGCCGCGCAGGCCCGGACGCTGCTCGACACCGCCTGGGCCCGGGCGGTGACCACCGGAGCGGCCGGACTGCTCGCGACGGTCGCCCTCGGCCTGGACCGGGTGGGTGCCCGCTTCGCGATGCCGCGCACGGAGCTGATCTCCGTGCTGGAGACGACCCGGACGGCGCTGGCCGGTGCGGGGACGCCGGAGGAAGCGGAGGTGACGGCGGCGCTGGCCCGGCACCTGCAACACTCGGTGTCGGCCGACCGGCCCCGGGCCCACCCGCTGGCCCAGG
>Ga0070664_100000720_pt1 | contig 25376 bp, 33 predicted proteins | sample KBSC73metaG_FD_65863 | JGI IMG/M metagenome (GOLD analysis project Ga0070664, IMG submission 65863) | Corn rhizosphere microbial communities from Kellogg Biological Station, Michigan, USA - KBS C7-3 metaG | ecosystem: Host-associated > Plants > Roots > Rhizosphere > Soil ... | reverse complement strand
GGCGCGCTGCCAGGCCGTCCCCGTGCACGCGGAGCGGGTCGGCGAACTCGTCGAGGGCGGCGAGCAGCGCCGCTCGCGCGCGCTCGTCCAGCGGCGTCGCGGATGCGTGATCCAGGTAGGTGCTCGTGGTCACCATAGAGAACGCCCTCATGATACGGGCGGCACCCACGAGGGGTGCGTCAGGGCGTGACGGGCTCGCGGTCCTTGAGGAACACCGTGGCGTACAGGACGGCCGCGATGATGGCGCCGGCGATGGGGCCGATGATCCAGACGAACCAGTTGGCCCAGCTGCCCGAGGCGAGCGCCGGACCGAACCAGCGCGCGGGGTTCATCGCGGCACCGGTGTACGGACCGAACGCCATGATGTCGAACGCGATCACGAGCCCGATCGTGAGCCCCGCGGTCTTCGACCATGGGCCGCGCGGATCGACCGCGGTCCCGAACACCGCGAACACGAGGAAGAACGTCGTGGTGGCCTCGATCACGATGCCCTTGCCGGAGGCGATGTCCTGCGCGAGCGCAGGTGTTCCTCCGCCACCGGCGTCGTACACGGCCCTCGGGACCAGGTACTTGAGCAGGTACGCGCCCGCCACCGCCCCGAGGAACTGGGCGCCGATCAGGATCACCGCCCGCCGGGAGGGGATCTTGCCGGCGACCCACAGACCGATCGTGACGGCGGGGTTCACGAGGCCCCCGGAGATGTGCGCCGTGATCGAGATCATGATCGCGAGCACCAGACCGTGCGCGAGCGCCACACCGGTCAGATCGAGCCCGAGGCTCTGCGCGACTACGGCGCCCGCGCCGATGAAGATCAGCGCGAACGTCGTCACGAACTCCGCTACCGCCGCCTTGCCCGTGCTCTCCACGTCTGCCTCCTCGCCCTCGATCCCGGAATCCGCCCGACGATAGCGGGGCGCGGAGGTCGGCTCAACGGCGCGGCAGCGGTTGATAGGATGCGCGGCGTGAAGGTCCTCCTGGTGTCTCCCGACGCCGAGGCACGAGACCTGTTCCGCATCGCGGTCGGCAGCATCGAACGCCGCCTCGGCGAGCCCGTCTCGTTCCAGGACGCCGCCGACGGCGAGCAGGCCGCCCGCATCGGGCTCCGCGACCGCCCCGACGCGGTGGTCGCCGACGAGATCGCGTCTCGGGCGGGCGCGTTCGCGATGGCCAGGGACCTGCGGGGCGCGGTCGACCCGTACCGCGGCCCGATCGTGATCGTGCTCGAGCGCAAGCACGACATCGGGCTCGCTCGCTGGTCCGGGGCGGACGCGTGGTTCGTCCGTCCGGTCGATCCGTTCGAGCTGGCGGACCGGCTCGTCGAGCTGATCCAGGCGTCCCTGGGCGCGCTCCCGGAGCGACCGGGGCAACCGCCGGTGACGCAGACGAGAACACCACCAGGGACACAGAGGGAGATCGCGTGAAGATCAAGGGGACGTGCCGGCGCTGCGGACGCGAGTTCCTCGCCGAACAGGTGATCCTGAACGGCGGCCACTGCCCCTGGGACGGCAAGCCGTTCCAGGCGGACTACGCGGTGGTGCTGGTCGATGCGCTCACCGACGCCGAGAGCGCGGGGAACACACTGGAGAACGCGCTCGAGAAGCTCGCCGACATCGAGCCCGAGTTCGTGCTCGACGTCGAGTCGGTGCTCGCGGAGGTACGCGGACACCTGGAGCGGCTCGAGCGCCCGCACGCAGGGACGTGAGGTCGTGACCGCGGTACCCGAGGTCGAGGCCGGGAACGGGTACTCGGTCCGGGTCCGCGGAGCGAAGGGGTCGTGGAGCGTCGCGATCGTCGATCCGCGGGGACGGGAGGTCTCGGCCCGCGCATGTCGCGACGAGACCGAGGCGCGGACGTTCGCCTCCACCGTCCGCCAGCACATCGCCTGGTTGTCGGAGCCGCGGTTCCGCGAGATCTACCGGCTCGCCGAGGGGGCTTGAGGTGGGGTTCAACGCGATGCAGCCCGGCAAGCTCAAACGCGGCGATCTGCTCTTCTTCGCGATCGGGGTGGCCGTGATCGTCGCCCTGATCGTGTGGGCCGCCTCGTAGGTGGACCCCGAGACCCTCGCGGCGCTCCACTTCTGCTACCTCACCACCAAGGGCCGGCGTTCGGGGAGCCCGCATACGATCGAGATCTGGTTCGCGCTCCATGGCGTCGTCGTCTACCTGCTCGCCGGTGGGCCCGAGGAGAGCGACTGGGTGAAGAACCTCCGCGCCGATCCCACCGTCGGCCTGCGGCTCGGCGACCGGGACCTGATCTGCCAGGGGCGTGTGGTCGACGATCCCGAGGAAGATGCCCTCGCGCGACGGTTGCTCTTGGAGAAGTACGGGCCTCGCGATCCGGACGACCTGACGACGTGGGCGCGGACAGCTCGACCGGTCGCGATCGATCTGCCCCCCGAATGAACTGCGAAGACTGAGCTACGACGGGCTCTCGTCGAACCCGATCGAGAACAGGCGCTCGAGGTCGTGCTTCGAGTACACCTGGAACGCGATGAGCGTCTCGGTCCTGGCGACGCCGTCGACCTTCGAGATCGCGCCGGGGATCACCGACGCCAGGTCGTCGTGGTTCGCGACGCGCACGATCGCGACCAGGTCGAACTCGCCGGCGACCGAGTAGACCTCTGAGACGCCGTCGAGGTCGGCGATCGCCTGCGCGGCCTCGGGGATCCCGTCGATCTCGCATTCGATCAGGACGACGGCGTGCACGCTCATCGGATCACGACCTTCGAGGCCGGGGTCACGCGCGCTCCAGCACGACGGCGAGGCCCTGGCCGCCGGAGATGCACAGCGTGGCCAGGCCGAGCGCGACGCCGCGCGAACGCATCGCGTACGAGAGCGACAGGATGATGCGGGCCCCGCTCATCCCGATCGGGTGGCCGAGCGAGACCCCGCCGCCGTGCACGTTCAGCCGGTCGCGATCGAACTTCAGCTCGCGCTCGCAGGCGAGCACCTGCGCGGCGAACGCCTCGTTGATCTCGATCAGGTCGATGTCGGCGAGCGAGAGCCCGGTCTTCTCGAGTACCTTCTTGGTCGCCGGCACCGGACCGATCCCCATGATCTCGGGCGGAACGCCGGCCCACGACATCCCGATGATGCGCGCGAGGGGCTCGCGTCCCTCGGCCTCGGCGCGCGACGCGGACATCAGCACCATCGCTGCCGCGCCGTCCGTGATGCCGCTCGAGTTTCCGGCCGTGACGCTACCGCCTTCCCGGAACACGGGCTTCAGCCGCGCGAGACCCTCGAGCGTCGTGTCCGGCCGAGGGTGCTCGTCCTCGGTCGCCGTGACGGTGTCTCTGCCCGACGGCGCCTCGACCGCGAACATCTCCGCGGCGCGGGCCTCGGCACCCGCGGCGGCCTTGTGTTGCGACTCGAGCGCGAACTCGTCCTGCTCGGTCCGCGACAGGCCGTATCGGTCGACGAGGTTCTCGGCCGTCTCGCCCATGAGCAGCCCGCACAGCGGGTCGAGCAGCCCGTCGTGGTACATCGCGTCGTAGACCTGTGCGTCGCCCATCTGGTAGCCGGTGCGCATCCGATCGAGCAGGAAGGGGACCCGGGTCATGTTCTCCATGCCGCCCGCCAGCACGACCTCGGAGTCGCCGAGCGCGATCTGCTGCGCGCCCAGCTGTACCGCCTTCATCCCCGAGCCGCACGCGATGTTCACGTTGTAGCCCGAGACCTCCACCGGCACGCCGGCTCGAACGCTCACCTGGCGGCCGGTGTTCGGCCCGTTGCCCGCCTGGCGAGCGTGACCGAGGATCGTCTGATCGATCTGGTCGGGCTCGACGCCGGATCGACGCATCGCCTCCTTGGCCGCGAGTACGCCGAGGTCGACGGCCGGCAGCTCCGCGAACGAACCCACGAAGCGGCCGATCGGCGTGCGCGCCCCCTCGAGGATGACCGCGGTCTCCATCCAGGAAAGTCTAGCCGTCGCCCGAGGGTGCGCCGCCCGTCCGGTCCAGGCCGCGCAGCGTCCCGAGGACCCGGTGGAGCTCGGCGCCCCCCGCCACGGGCTCGGCGAACGGTTCGGCGCTCGACTCGACGCGGACCTCGTTGCGAGCCACCCACGCCCGGAGCGCGGAGAGCTCGTCCGCCCGCTCTCGGGGACACGGGGCGCCGAGGGGCTCGTCGTCGGAGTTCCGGATCAGCCCGCCGCGCCGGAGGCGGAACCGGTGACCCGCCGCGTCGCGGAGCACCAGGTCGTCGGTTCGAAGGAGCCAGCCGTCCATCCGCCTCCTGGCCAGCGCCTCGGCGAGCGCGCGCAAGCGGTCGCGCGCGAGCACCGCCTCCTCGAACCGTTCCTGCTCGGCGAGGTCGCGCATGCGCGCCTCGAGCGTTCCGAGGAGCCCGCCCGGTGTGGAGAGGGAGGAGATCAGGGAGCGGACGAGCTCCTCGTAGCGCTCGGGGCCGACGCGCCCGTCGCACGGCGTCAGGCATCGGTGCATCTCGGCGAGCGCGCACGGCGCGAACCGCGTGGACGCGCGCATCGCCGTCGTGCAGCGACGGATCGGGAAGACGTCCTCGAGCGCCTCCTTGGCCAGACGCGCGAGGTGCGACGAGGGGAACGGCCCGAGGAACGCGCCGCCGCCCTTGGTCTCGCGAACGACCTTGATCCGCGGGTACGCCTCGGCGTCGTCGATCCGCAGGTACGCGTACTTCCGCCAGGTCTTGCCCCGTCGGTTGTACTTCGGCTCGTGCTTGCGGATCAGCCGGGCCTCGAGGATCAGGGACTCGAGCTCCGAGCCGCACGGAACGCCGTCGACCGCCGACGTCTCGGCGAGCAGGTCCTCGACCTTCTTGCGGCCATCGCCGTAGAAGTAGCTCTTGACGCGCGAACGCAGGTCGACCGACTTGCCGACGTACAGCACGCGGCCGTCGCGACCGCGGAAGAGGTAGACGCCGGGCGCGTTCGGCAGGTGGTCGGCGAGCCGGATCTTCCCGAAGTTCGGGCGCCCGCGGGCGCGGACGGCGCCGTGCAGGTCGCCGAGCGTGACGATCCCGAGCCGCCCGCCGAGCTCGAGCAGGCCGTGGAGGACCTCCGAGCAGGCCTCGGCGTCGGGCAGCGCCCGGTGCGACGGCCGCACCGCGGTTCGGAAGTACTGCGCGAGCGTCTGGAGCCGCACGTTCGGCACGTCGGGCCACACCACGCGCCGCGCGAGGCGGGCGGTGCACACCGGCGGCGGTGGCAGCGGGTCGTAGTCGAGGCGTTCGAACGCGACGTTGAGGAAGGTGAAGTCGAACCGGGCGTTGTGCGCCACGAAGACGCAGCCGCGAGCGAACTCCGCGAACGACGGCAGCACCCACTCGATCGGCGGCGCGCCCGCCACCACGAGGTCGTCGATCCCGGTCAGGTGCGAGATCTGGCGGGGGATGGGCACGCCGGGGTTCACGAGCGTCTCGAACACGCCGATGCGCTCGCCGCCCCTGACCTTCACCGCGCCGATCTCGGTGATCCGCGAGTCGGCTGGCGAGCCGCCGGTGGTCTCGAGGTCGACCACCACGAACTCGACCTCGGACAATGGGACGGCGTCCTCGAACGTGGTTTGGAGCGCGTCCGCGAGCACCCGGCCTCCCGCGGGGCCGCGCGAGGACGAGCAGGCTATCCGAACAGGTGTTCGGAGGTCAAGGGGGAGCCTCAGTTCACGTCGCGCGCTCGGAACAGGGCGGAGGCCGCGAGCAGGAGCGCGGCACCCACCGCCGCGAGGTACACGCCCGCACCCACCGTCGAGCGTCCGACCTGCGGGAAGTCGATCGGGGACCCGAGGATGAACAGGCCCGAGTTGTCGGTCAGGAGCCACGGCGTCCACTGGGGCCGGAGGCCGCGCACGAGGTTCTCGACGATCACGAGGTAGCCGAACCCCACCCCGAGCGCGACGGCGGTGTTGCGGCCGGCGGACGCCAGCCCGAACCCGAACCCCGCGAAGATCGTCGACAGGACGGCGGCCCGCAGCGCGACCCCGACGGACTCCGCGAGCCACGCCGAGTCCGCGCCGGCCGTCGAGCCCGCGCCGGCCGCGGCCGCCGCGAGCGCGACCCCGAGGAGCGCCTGGATCACCAGCGACAGGACGAACACGCCCGACAGCGCGGCGGCGATCTTCGCGAACAGCACGCGTCCGCGCCGCGGCTCCCAGGTCAGGATCGTCGTGAGGTGACCCGCGTGCCAGTCGGCGCCGATCGCGGAGGCGCCCAGCATCCACCCGACCGAAACCAGGACGAGCGCCGTTCCCATCAGCACGTCGGGAAGGCCCACGAGCGCGTACTCCTGGGTGAGGAACACGATCACGCCGGTGGCTACGATCGCGAGCAGCTCGAGTCCGACGAGAACCTTGACCAGACGCCGCGACCGGAAGCGCCGGAACTCGGAGGCGAGCAACGCGGTCATCGCGGACCCTCCGTCGATGCGCCGCCCGTCAGCTCGAGGAAGACGGTCTCGAGGTCGGCCTCGTCGGCGCGGAGCTCGGTGAGGTACAGGCCGCGGTCGGCGAGGGTGCGCGTCACGCGGGCGGCCTCGGCCGGCGGGAGACCCACTCGGATCAGGCCGTCGTCCGCGGTCGCGTCGATCCCGGCCTCGCCCAGGATCCGGAGACCCTCGGGCACGTCGTCGAGCCGCACCAGGAGTCCTGCCACGTGACCGGCGGTGAGGACCTCATGCACGGGCCCGGTCGCGACCTGTCTGCCCTTGGCCAGGATCGCGACGCGGTCGGCCGTCTGCTGCACCTCGTTCAGGATGTGACTCGAGACGAAGACCGTCCGGCCCTGGGTCCCGAGGCGCCGCATCAGTTCGCGCACCTCGACGATCCCGGCCGGGTCGAGCCCGTTCGCGGGCTCATCGAGGATCAGGATCTCGGGATCCTTCAGCAAGGCGCCCGCGATCCCGAGCCGCTGCTTCATGCCGAGCGAGTACGTCTTGACCTGATCGTCCGCGCGTTCGGCGAGCCCGACCTCCTCGAGCACCTCGCGGACGCGCGTGCGTCCGACGCCCGAGATCCGTCCGAGCAGCTCGAGGTTGCGCCGCGCCGAGAAGCGCGGGTACATCGCCGGGCTCTCGACGATCGAGCCGACCCGACCGATCACCTTGTGGAGCCCGGCGGGCTCCTGCCCGAGGAGGCGGCATCGCCCACCGGTCGGACGGACCAAGCCGAGCAGACACCGGATCGTGGTGGTCTTCCCCGCGCCGTTCGGCCCGAGGAACCCGAACACACCACCCGGGGGCACGGCGAGGTCCAGGCCGTCGACCGCCACCGTTCGTCTGCCGCGGACCCGCCGGTACTCCTTGCGGAGCCCCTCGACCTCGATGACGGTGTCCATCGGTGGGAACGGTACGCCGGGACGGCGTCGGCGGCAGGGGCGCACCCACCACGGATCGGTGGGTGGCTAGCACGCGGGTGAGCAGGCTCGTTGGGCCGTGTTAGCGGGGGAAGAGTTCGTCCTCGACCAGGAACGCGATCAGCTGACCGACCGCGATGTGCGCCTCCTGGATGTGGGAGGTCTCCGAGCTCGGGACGTTGATCTCGATGTCCGCGAGCGGGCCGAGACCGCCGCCGGACCCGCCGGTCAGGGCGATCGTGCGCAGCCCAGCCGCCCTCGCGCGTTCGAACGCCTTGACCACGTTGGCAGACTTCCCGCTGGTCGAGATCCCGATCAGGACGTCGCCCTCACGGCCGAGTGCCTCGACCTGGCGCGCGAACACGTGCTCGAATCCGTAGTCGTTGGCGACCGCGGTCAGCAGCGACGTGTCGGTGGTGAGCGCGATCGCCGGGATCGCGTCGCGCGCGCGGTCGAGCGTGAGCGTGCTGACGAACTCGGTCGCCAGGTGCTGCGCATCGCCGGCGCTGCCGCCGTTGCCGCACAGCAGGAGCTTCCCTCCGCCGCGCAGGGACTCGACGATCGCGGCGGTCGCGCCCAGGATCTGCTCGCCACACTCGTCGGCGGTGCGCGTGGCCGTGCGCGAGGTCTCGAGCAGGTACCCGCGCACCCGGTCCAGGTTCACGGCTGCACGCCCAGGTGCTTCTGGTCGCGGAGCCCGCCCGAACGCGGTCCATCGGAAAGGTTCCGGCTCCGCTCCGGGAGCAGGTCGTCGCGGATGACGGAGGCGGCCTCGAGGAGGTCGGCCACGACGTGGTCGGCCTCCTCGGCCGCGCCTCGCTCGAGCTCCTCCTCCCCGTGGCCGGTGCGGACGAGGATCGTCCGAGCGCCCACCGCCCGCCCCAGGCGGAGGTCGGAGCCGTGGTCGCCGACGATCCAAGATCTGGCCGGGTCGAACCCGAGCGCGGCGGCCGCGCGCTCGACCATGAGCGTGCCGGGTTTGCGGCACGCGCAGCCCTCGTCCGGCCGGTGCGGACAGAACTCGATCCCGTCCAGCGTCACGCCGTCGGCGGCGAGCAGCTCCCCGAGACGCGCGTGGATCCCGTCGAGCTCGACGACGGTGAGCATCCCGCGGCCGATCGGGGATTGGTTCGTGAGGACGACGAGGCCGAGACCCAGATCCCGCAGCTCGCGAAGGGCGTCCGCCGCGCCGGGGATCAGCCGCAGCTCGTCGGGCCGGAGCACGTACCCGACCTCCTCGTTGATCGTGCCGTCGCGGTCGAGCAGGACGAACCGGCGGCTCATGAGGGTCTCCACACGCGTACGCCCGCGCGTGCCTCGACGCCGTGGTGCCGGAACGCGAACTCCGCGAACTGGCCGCCGAGCGCTTCGAGCGCCGAGCGGACCGCGGGCTGTCGTTCGGGCGTGCACGCGAGCAGCAGGTAGCCGCCGCCGCCGGCGCCGCAGATCTTGCCACCCGAGGCCCCCGCGTCGGCCGCGACGGCGAGCAGGCGGTCGATCGGCGTGCCCTCGGAGACGCGCGGGTTCATCAGCTTCTTGCTCTCGAACGCCTCGTGGAGCATCGGCCCGAGACGGTCGAGGTTCCCCGCCTCGATCTCGCGGCGCATCTCGAACGCCATCGCCTGGAGCTGCTTCATCCCCACGATCGTGTCCTCGCGGCCCTCCTCGTACATCCGGATCTGCGTCGCGATCAGCCCGAGGTCGGTCCGGACGTGGCCGGTGTAGCAGAGCAGCAGGTGCGACCTCAGTTCGGCGACGGCCTCGGGGGCGAGCGCGAGCGGGTGCACCGTCGCGCCGACCTGATCGAACTCGAGCAGGTTGAAGCCGCCGAACGCGGACGCCAACTGGTCCTGCCACCCACCCGCGATGCCGAGGTCCTCGCGCTCGATCGCGTACGCGAGCTCGGCCACCTCGCGCGGTGCCATCGAGCGCTCCGTGAGCATCGCGAGCGCACCCACGCACGCGGTGACCAGCGCGGAGGAACCTCCCAGGCCGCTACCCGGCGGCGCGTCGGACGCGATGTCGACGTCCATCCCCGTGGACACGCCCATCCGCTCGATCGCCGCCTTGGGCAGGTCCATCACGCCGTCGTACTGCGGGCCGCGTTCGAGGCCGTACTCGACCAGGTGGCCGAGATCCAGCGACCGGATCCGCACCTGACGGTCCTGCCGCGGCGCGAGGGAGACGTGCGCCGCGTGATCGATCGTGGCCGACAAGACGGCGCCGCCGTGGCGCTCGTAGTAGTGGGGGAAGTCGGTGCCGCCTCCGACGAAGCTGATCCGAAGGGGCGCGCTCGCGCGGATCGTCTCGGCCGTCATGGGTTCGCAAGTATGGGCCGGGTGCCAGCCGCGCGACCAGCCGCGGGAAGCGTGCGTACGGGCGTTCGCCTCAGGCCACGAACCGGACGAGGCGGCGGCGCTGCTGCTCGGTCAGGCCCCCCCACACGCCGTAGCGTTCCCCGTTCTTCAGCGCCCACGAGAGACAGGTCTGCCGGATGTCGCAGGCGGAGCAGAACGCCAAGGCGGGTCCCGCCTCCTCCTCGGAGGTTGGGAAGAATGTGTCCGGGTCGATCCCGTAGCAGGCCGCTTGGTCCTGCCAGATGTCCGGGGGGGATGGATCGGGTGGGAGAGCCTTCAGGTCGATCCCAGCGATGCGATCCTTGGTCACACTCAACCCCCTGCGGCCTCGTCGGGTTGGCGCAGGCGACCCGGAGGGGGTCCGTGCGCGCAGGACACGGTTGTACCGTTCGTGTTCGAACGAGAACAGTCTTGAAAAGTCAGGGCCCGCGTAGTAACGGAGGTCCCCCGATCGGGGTCCCCCGGCGTTCCAGGGGTATGCCGCCGTCGGCCGAGAGCTCCCTTTCCCTTGCGTCCCAACGGATACGGACGATCCCCTCGAGGCGGGCGCGGGGCTCCACGCTGGTGACGGACCCCACGTCCGTCCCGTTCGAACGGACCGGCGAGCTGGGTCGGATCGGGGCCTCGGCTCGCACCCCGAGCACCAACCGCGGCGGGTGCCCTAGGTTCCGCACCCGTGCAACCGATTCCTGGCCGAGGTAGCAGCCCTTGGTCCGATCGATCACCGGTTCCACGTCGAGCCCGGCCTCGGCGGGCAGCGAATCCCGGTCCAGGTCGCCCGGGAAGCTGGCCAGACCGTGGCGGATCCGCCACGACTCCAGGGCCTCCGGGCCGACCGTGACCGTGCCGGCGTCCGCCTCCCAGCCCGCGGTCCACACGGGGCCGGGCCGGGGCCCCAGGTCCAGCCCCGAGGGATCGGACGGCGCGAGCTCGACCTCCGACGACAGGACGTACGGAGCGAGCAGGTCGGCGATCGCGTCCGGCTGCCCGGGGCCCTGCAGGAGCAAGAACCCCTCGCCGGCGCGGGCCGGCAGGACGTACACGTCGGCCCGGATCCTGCCGGTGGGGGAGAGCAGGAACGAGCGCAGCGCCTCGCCCTCGGCCAGCCGGTCGATCGAGGCGGTGACGAGGTCGTTCAGCCAGCCCTCGGCGTCGGCGCCCCGGATCTCCGTGAGGCCCCAGCTCTGCAGACCCACGGACGCGCGCTCCCGTTCGAGCGCCTCGAGCTGCTCGTCGAACGCCGGTTCGCTCACGTCTGCGAGGATAAGCCGCCGTGGACGTTCCGCGGACCCTCCTGGTCACCAACGACTACCCGCCGCGCGTGGGCGGGATCCAGCGAACCCTCGAGGCGCTGGTCCGGTGCTTCCCGGCCGATCGTGTGGCGGTCCTGTGTCCGGACGCCGAGGGGGCGGCCGCGTTCGACGAGGCCGCGCCGTACGAGGTGTTCCGCCAGCCCGAAGGCTTCCTGTGGCCGGTCCCCGACATGCGGCGCCGCGTGCACGATGCCGTTCGGTCGTCCGGGGCGGAGGTGGTGCTGTTCGGCGCGGTCTACCCCCTCGCCCTCCTCGGCCCGTCGTTGGCGGAGGCCGGCACCCCGTACCTGGCGGCGGCGCACGGCTTCGAGTATTGGCTCTCGATCGCGCCGGGCACCCACGCACTGGTGCGGCGGGCGACGTCCCGGGCGTCTCGGGTGCCCGTGATGTGCAGCAGGTTCATCGCCCGGGTCGTCCGAACGGCCGTGCCGCAAGGCGTGCCGGTATCGGTGATGTATCCGGGCGCGGACCTGGAGGTCTTCCGCCCGGACCTGCCCTTCTCCGACCTGACCGAGCTGCACGGCGTCGCCGACCGCCCGCTGATCGTCTGCGTGAGCCGGCTCGTCGCGCGCAAGGGGCAGGACCTGCTGATCCTCGCGATGCCCGAGATCCGCCGACGCGTCCCCGACGCCACGCTGTTGATCGTCGGGGACGGCCCATACCGCGACCGGCTCGAGGCGCTGGCGGCGGTCGCGCCGGCGGGCTCGGTGGCGTTCACCGGCCAGGTGTCCGAGGCCGACCTGCCGCGCTACTACCGCGCGGGGAACGTGTTCGCGATGCCGTGCCGCAACCGCCTGGGGGGGCTCGAGGTCGAGGGATGGGGCAACGTGTTCATCGAGGCGGCGGCCTGCGGGCGGCCCGTCGTGGTCGGGGACTCGGGGGGAGCGCGCGAGTCCCTCGTGCCGGGCGAGACCGGCCTGCTCGTCAACGGCTCTGACGTGGGCAAGGTCGCCGAGGCCGTGGGGTCGCTCCTGGCCGATCCCGAACGCGCGGAGGCGATGGGTCGCGCAGGCCGCTCGCGGGTGGAGGATGCGTTCGCGTGGTCCCGCCCCGCCGAGGAGCTCGCCGGGTGGTTGCGCCGGGCGGTCGGCTGAGGGCCGCGGTGCCCGGTGCCGGGCCGGGGGTACCCTGCCTCGCATGATGGGCGAACGCCGGTGTCCGACCTGCGGCGCCCTCGCGTCCGCAGAGGCGGAGTGGTGCGGGCAGTGCTTCGCGCCGCTCGACCGCGCGGGAGCCCCCACCGAAGTGGAGGGCGTGGCGGGGTCGTCCCCGGTCGCGACGGCGGGACCGAAGGCGATCCCCGGCACGACGGGCGGCTCGATCGAGGTCGAGGGCGGCATGCTCGCGTGGACCTGTCCGGCCTGCGAGACGCGCAACCCGATCGAGGCGAACGAGTGCTCGGTATGCGGGACCCCGTTCGGGCGCCTGCTCGCGGAGCCGACGACCGCGCCCGAGATCGAGCCGCAGCCGGCGGCCGTGTGGTCGATGCTCTGGCCGGGGCTCGGCCACTGGAAGCTCGGGCGCCGGACCGACGCGGTCGCGCGGATCGTGATCTTCGGCTGGGCGTTCGGTGCCCTGCTGGTCGTCCTTGTGTCGCGGTTCGGCAAGGGCGGACTCGGGCCCACCTTCCCGCTGTTCATGCTGTTCCTGGGGGCCTCGCTGATGATCTACATCGTCTCGGCGCTGGACGCCTACCGCCTAGCGGCCGGCGACACGCCGGTGATGAGCTCCCGGGCGTTGCTGTGGACGTCGGCGGGCCTAGTGTTCCTTTCGGTCCTGATCGCGACGTTCGTCACCTTGCCCGCCGCCCGCCGGTAACATCGGCTTCCTCATGAGCGAGCGGACATGAGCGAGCAGACCGAGGGCCAGATCGTGATCGAGGCTCCCGCGGCCGAGGTCATGGACATCCTGACCGACTTCGAGAAGTACCCGGAGTGGGCCGACGTCAAGACCGCCCAGGTGCTCGAACGCGGGGACGGCGGCATGGGGACCAAGGTGGCGTTCGAGGTGGACGTGCCGGTCCTGGGGAAGGCGAACTACACGCTCGCCTACCGCTACGCGCCCGGCGACGGCGGGATGTCGTGGGTCTCGACCGAGGCCCGCGGCGCGGTCTCGAACATCACGGGGGAGTACCTGCTCACCGAGATCGACGACGACGAGACCAAGGTGATCTACCGGCTCGCGGTCGACCTCGGGATCCTGCTGCCGGGCTTCGTCCGCACCCAGGGCGAGAAGCGTGTGATCGAGAATGCGCTCGAGGGCCTGAAGCGGCGCGTCGAGCTGGGCTGAGCCCACCACGCCCGGGACGCGCCGGCATGACGCCCGCGTTAGGCTGCCGGGATGCGGGTCCTGTTGTTCACCGGGAAAGGCGGCGTCGGCAAGACGACGGTCGCCGCCGCCACGGCGGTCCGCGCGGCGGGGGCGGGCAACCGGACGCTCATCATGAGCACGGATCCGGCCCACTCGCTCGGCGACTCGTTCGACGTCGAGATCGGCGAGCACGCGACGCCCATCGCCGAGAACCTGTGGGCCGAGCAGATCGACGCCCAGAGCCGGCTCGAATCCAACTGGCGCGAGATCCAGGACTACTTCGTTCAGCTCATGAACTGGGCCGGCGTCGAGACGATCCAGGCCGAGGAGCTCTCGGTGATCCCGGGGCTCGACGAGATCTTCGCGTTGATCGACGTGAAGACCCACGTGGAGGGCGGGAAGTACGACCTGCTGATCGTCGACTGCGCGCCCACGGCCGAGACGCTCCGCCTGCTCTCGCTGCCCGAGGTCATGAACTGGTACATCGAACGGATCTTCCCGGTCGAGCGGCGCGTCGTGAAGACCCTGCGCCCGATCGTGTCGAAGATGACGACGCTGCCGATCGCTGGCGAGAGCTTCTACGCGGCGGTCGAGAGGTTGCACAAGAACCTCGACGCCGTGCACCGGATCCTGACCGACGAGTCGTCCTCGACGGTACGGCTCGTGGTGAACCCGGAGAAGATGGTGATCTCCGAGGCGCGGCGCACGTACACGTACCTCGGGCTGTTCGGCTACCGGTGCGACGCGGTTGTCGTCAACCGCATCATCCCGGAGGACGTCACCGACCCGTACTTCGGCAAGTGGAAGGACATCCAGGCGGAACACCTCCAGACCGTGCGCGAATCCTTCGAACCCGTGCCGATCCTGACCGCGCGCCTGTTCGACCGCGAGATGGTCGGTGTGGCCCTGCTCGAGGAGATGGGGCAGGAGGTCTACGGCGATCTTCCGGTCACCGACGTCCTCTACCGAGACGACCCGATCCGCGTGCGCCGGCGCTCGGGCGGCTACGTCCTGACGATGCGGCTCCCGTTCGTCTCGCGCGAGGACATGGACATCCACCGGCGTGGTGAGGAGCTCTACGTCCGCGTCGGGACCTACAAGCGCAACCTGATCCTGCCGCAGACCCTCCAGCGGATGGAGGTCCGCGGCGCGAACTTCGTGGGGGACCATCTCGAGATCATCTTCGCGCGACTGCCGGGATCGGAACCGGCGGCGGCGCCGAGGGGAAGGAGCAAGCATGGCTGAGACCGAAGCCGGACACGGAGGGGCGACCACGGCGGGTGACGGCGCCGCCGCCCCAGCGGATACCGAGCAGGAGGCTGCGGCGCCGCAGCAGCCCGTGTGCACGGTCGCGTTCTGCCCGATCTGCATGGCGGTGACCGCCGGCCAGGGAGCGGCGCCGGACGTGTTCGAGCACCTGTTGGCTGCCGCACGCGAGTTCTTCCTCGCCGCCCGCGCCGTGATCGACGTCCGCGGCGATCACGTGAGCGGTGTCGACCAGAGCCCGAACGGCTCCAAGGACTTCGAGCGGATCGAGATCTCGTGACGGCGCCGGTCCGGTCCGCCTGAGAGGTTCGGACGTGCCGGACCGTGGGAACGGCGAAGCGATCGGGATCGACGTCGGCGGAACCAAGATCAATGCGTTCCGGGTCACCCGGGACGGCACGGTCGCCGAGCGCACGAGCAGGCCGACCCCGGCCGACGACGAGGCGGCGACGCTGTCGGCGATGGTCGAGCTCGCACGGTCGCTCCTGACCTCCGACGTGATCGCGGTCGGTGTCGGGGCCGCGGGGATGATCGACTCGAAGGAGGGGGTCCTGGGCTTCGCCCCCAACCTCGCCTGGCGGAACCTCCCGATCGCCGAGCGGATGCGCGATGCACTCGGCCTGCCCTGCCAGGTGGACAACGACGCGAGCATGGCCGCGTACGGCGAGTTCCGGTTCGGTGCGGGCCGTGGGTACCGGCACCTGCTGCTGGTCACGGTCGGTACCGGGCTCGGCGGCGGGATCGTCTCGGACGGACGGCTGTTCCGCGGCGCGAACGGCTTCGCGTCTGAGATCGGCCATATCATCGTCGAACCCGGGGGCCCGCTCTGCGGCTGCGGCAACCACGGCTGTTGGGAACAGGTGGCCGCGGGTCGCGCGATCGATCGGATGGGCCGCGAGGAGGCTCGCGAGCACGAGCATTCGATCCTGCGGCGCCTCGCGGGCGGCGACCCCGATGAGGTGACCGGCGAGCTCGTCACCCAAGCGGCGATGCAAGGCGACGACGCGGCCAAGCGGATCCTCGCGGAGGCGGGACGACGCCTCGGTCAGGGGATCGCGGGCCTCGTGAACGTCCTGGACCCGCAGATCGTCGTCGTGGGCGGAGGGGCGATCGTCGCCGGCGACCTCCTGCTCGACCCGGCCCGTGCCGCGTTCCTCGACGCCGTCGAGGGTCCCGAGTACCGCCCCCGGGTGCCGATCGTCCCCGCGGAGCTTGGCAACGACGCCGGGGCCGTCGGCGCGGCCACCCTCGCGCTCGAGGAGCTCGGGCGCGTGATGGTCTGACGTGAAGGTCGGTCTCGTACTGCCGCTGTTCTCCGGCGACGTCGAGCGCGTGCTCGCATTCGCCCGTCGCGCGGAGGAGCGAGGGTTCGACGGCGTGTTCGCGTTCGATCACCTCTTCCCGCCGGGCGCGCCGGCGGATCGGCCCTCGCTCGAAGCGTTCGCGATGCTCACCGCCGTCGCCGCGCAGACCAGCCGCGTCGCCGTCGGCACCCTGGTCACGCGGGCGACGCTCCGCAGCCCGGGGATCCTGGCGAAGATCGCCGCCTCGGTCGACGACGTCAGCGGCGGCCGCATGATCTTGGGGATCGGCACCGGTGACCCGATCGACGAGCCCGAGCATCGGGTGTTCGGCATCGAGTACCTGGGGAAGGCGGAGCGCCGCGAACACCTCGTCGAGACCGTGCGCGCGATCAAGTCGCTGTACGCGGGGATCCCGTGGGAGGGGGGTTCTCGCCTCCCCGCGATGGCGGGACCGCTCATCCCGCCGCCCGTCCGTCCCGGCGGCCCCCCGATCTGGATCGGCGGGTTCGCCGACGTCGTCGTGCGCCTCGCGGCCGCCGAGGCGGACGCGTGGAACGGTTGGGGGATGGAGCTCGACGAATTCAGCCGGAAGGCTCGGTTGCTGCGCGACACCGCGGGGGACCGGCCGGTCTCGGCGACGTGGGCGGGGATAGTCGTCGTCGGGCGCGACGACGCGGAGGTCGAGCGCCTCCTGGAACAGCGGACCGCGCGCGGCATGGATCCCGGCGTCTGGTCGGGGACGACGGCGGCGCTCGGCACCCGGCTCGAGGAGCTCGCCGCGGCCGGCGCGACCTGGTCGGTGCTCGTCCCCGGCGGTCCACCCGACCGGCTCGACCTGATCGCCGACGAGGTCCTGCCGTACCGGTCGACGGCATGAGCGATCTCCCGGCGCACCGGCTCAAGCAGGCCAAGCGCGCGCTGCGTCGCGAGATCCTTGCCGAACGCGACGCGCTCCGCGCGGACGAGCGGTCCGCGCGCAGCGAGGCGATCGCCGACCGGTTCCTCGAGCTCCCCGAGGCGGCCGGCGCCCGGACCGTGCTCGCCTTCTGGTCGTTCGGGAGCGAGGTGGACACGGCGCCGCTGATCGCCCGGCTGCGCTCGCAGGGCACGACCGTCGCGTTGCCGCGGATCGAGGGGAGCGAGGTGGTGCCCGTCGTCGCGACGCCCGGTGCGGCGATGACCGAGACCTCGTTCGGGGCGATGGAGCCCGCCGAGGGCAGCGTGCTGGGTGTGGCCGAGCTCGACCTCGTCGTGGTCCCGGGGGTTGCCTTCGACCGGTCGTGCGACCGGATGGGGTACGGCGCCGGGTATTACGACCGGCTGCTCGGGATGCGGCGCGACGGTGTGGCCGCGATCGCGGTCGCGTTCTCGATCCAGATCGTCGACCTGGTCCCGACCGGTGCGATCGACCGACGCATCGACGGCGTCGTGACCGAGCTCGAGGTGATCCGGTGTCGCTGAGACCGCCCGCCCGGCCGGCGCGGTCGATGCGTTCGCGCCCGTGGCGACGAGCGGAGTTCGCCTCGCTCGATTTCGAGACGACCGGGCTCGATCGCGAACGCGACGCGATCGTGTCCTTCGGTGTGGTTCCGGTACGCGAAGGCCGCGTCGTCGTGGGAGAGGCGATCCACCAGCTCGTGGTGCCCGAGGTGCCCTCGAGCGCGGAGTCGATGAGGATCCACGGCATCCTGCCGAAGGATCTCGCGGAGGCCCAGCCGCTCGCGGTCGCCGGCGAGACGCTCCGTCTGGCCCTGACCGGCAGGTTCCTCCTGGCGTGGTTCGCGAGCGTCGAGATCGGCTTCCTCGGCCGTCTCTACGGGGGACGGTCCCGCTCGTGGGTGAAGCGGACGATCGACGTCCGGCAGATGGCGATCGAGCTCGAGCACCTGGATCAAGACGTACGCCAGAGCCTCTCGTCGGCCGCCGAGCGATACGGCGTCCCCGTCGCGAACCCCCACGAGGCCCTCGACGACGCGATGGTCACGGCGCAGCTCTTCCTCGTGCTGGCCTCCCGTCTGGAGGAACGTGGGTTCGGCTCCGCGAGGAGCTTCCTGCGTCTCACCCGCATCTGATCCGCTCGACCCGGGATCGCCCGAACTTGAACGGCCAGTCAAACCCGTGGGAGGATGCGGCCATCCCGGCGACCGGAGGCAGAGATGAGCGACGACGACGCGATCGAGACGGCGTTCCACGCGGTGACCGAGGCTCAGGGCGGCACGCACATCGCCGATGGCGGCTGGTGGTGGCTCGAGGGGTTCGGCGACCTCGGCAAGGAGTACGCCGCGATCCGGGACGACGTCGCGGTGTGGGACGTCTCGCCGCTCAACAAGTGGGACTTCCGAGGGCCCGCCGCGCTCGAGGCGGCGCAGCGGGTGTTCAGCAACGACGCGCTCGGCCTCGAGGTCGGACAGGCGCGCTACGGCGCGTTCCTGGACGCCGATGGGCTGATGGTCGACGACGGCACCGTGTTCAACACGGGCGGTGATCACTGCTGGGTGATGACCAACGGCAAGGATCACGCCGACTACTTCGGGGAGGCCCTGCAAGGGTTCGACGTCGAGTTCGAGTGGATCGCGCCGCGGATGCCGCATCTGGGCGTGATCGGTCCGCGCTCGCGCGAGGTCGTGCAGAAGCTCACCGACGCCGACGTGGGCGCGCTCCGCTACTTCCGGTTCCTGACCGACCCGGTGAAGGTGGCCGGGGTCGAGGTGTTCCTGTCGCGGACCGGGTTCGGCGGCGAGCTCGGCTACGAGCTGTTCCTGACGGACCCGGCGGACGCCGAGGAGATCTGGAACGCGATCGTGGGCGCGGGCGTGACACCGTTCGGCGCCGAGGCGATCGAGCCCGCGCGCATCGAGGCCGGGCTGATCGTCACCGACTACGACTACGAGGCCCACCAACGGACGCCGTACGACTTCAACCTGGACCGGCTGGTGCGGCTGGACGGGCCGGGCGAGTTCCTCGGGAAGGAGAAGCTCCGCGAGGTCGCCGCCGCGCCGCCGAACCGTTTCGTCACGCTCACCTACGAAGCCGGTGTGCTCCCCGAATACGGCGCCGCGGTCACGCAGGACAGCGAGGAGGTCGGCGTGCTCACGAGCCCGACCGACAGCCCACGGTTCGGGAAGATCGGGCTCGCGGTGATCCGCACCGACCGATCGACGCTCGGCAACTCCGTGCAGGTGGCCGTCGGCGACGGCACGGTCGACGCGACCGTCGACGTCTTGCCGATCTACGACACGAACAAGGACCGGCCCCGCTCCTAGACCTCAGACGATCGTGGTCACCGCGTCGACGAGCCCGACGATCCCCGAGATCGTGACGAGGCCCAGCGAGACGGACCCCGCGATCCGGAGCGCCGGCCGCGTGATCGGTCGCGTTCGATGGGGATCGAGGACGGTGAGGCCGGCCGCGCACCCGAGCAAGACGATCATCGCGACCGTCTCCCACCCGGTGGCACGGGCGACCAGGGCGAAGGCGCCGAGCGTCGTCAGCCCCATCGCGATGAACGTTCCGACGTCGACCAGCCCGGCGCGCCAGCGCGGTCCGCGCGAGACGGCCGACACGAGACGTCCCGAGGGCTCGACGAGGAGCACCAGGGCCACCCCGTGCAGGACGAACAGCGAGCCGAGCACGAGCACGTTGACTAGCGGCCGGCCCAAGATCGTGAAGTCGGGATTCCCCGGATCGAGCAGCACCGTCCCGAAGACCACGAGCTCGAGGCCGCCGAACGCCAGCGCTCGAACCGCCCGTCGGCGGGGTAGCCAGGGGAGCGTCGCCAGGTAGAAAGCAGTTCCGATCAGCGCCGTCCCGATGCCGACGGCGACGACGAGGAAGGCCGTCCCCTCGAACGTGATCCGTCCGATCGTGGCCCCCGCCTCGGTGGTGAGCCCCTGGGCCACGTCCCTGGCCGTCAGCGCCGCGATCCGCATCGCGATCCGGCTGCCGAGCCCGCCGACCGCGACCCCGGCGAGGCCGCCGGCCACGAACACCGCCGCGAAGCCGCGGAGGGCGCTCGGGGGAGCCGCTCGTTCGGGGGGTCGCTCGAGGATCTCCGCGGTGCTCACGACCGAACGATGCCGCGACGTGGATCGGTGGGGAAGGGTGGTGCCACGACCCCGCCGGGGGGTGGGAGCCGGCCAAGACGCTCCGGAGAAGCCCGGTCGGGGGGTGTACACTCCTGCAGAATCACAAGCGTGTGATTCGAGGGGAGGAGGCCGGATGCCGCTGCACACCTGCGCGCCGCCGCGCGATGCCGAGCACAAGACGATGTCCCTGTGGGTCTGTCCCGAGTGCGGATCGACCTGGGAAGGCGTCCCCTGGAGCGGGGTCTTCGACTTCGACCGGAACGAGGCCGTGACCCGCGCCGAGTGGATCCTCGTCGAGGGTCCGACCCAGCTGGCGGGCTGAGATGGCGGTCGAGCTCCGCAACGTCGACGCCCTCGCGCCGCCGCCGGGCTACTCGCACGTCGCGGTGGGTCGCGGCGGGACCGTCGTGTTCACGGCCGGGGCGGTACCGCTCGACGCCCAGGGAGACCTGGTGGGCGGGGACGATCCCGTCGCGCAGGCGGAGCAGGTGATCGAGAACCTCCTCGCCGCGCTCCAGACCGGTGGCGCGCTACCCCGGGACGTCGCCAAGACCACGGTGTACGTCGCGGGCGCGAGCTACGAGGCGCAGTCGGCCGTCTGGCAGGTGGTCCGCAGCTCCGAGATCGGTCGCGCGCCCAGCACGCTGGTCGGTGTCCCGACCCTCGGCTACCGCGGCCAGCTCGTCGAGGTCGAGGCGATCGCCCTCATCGACTGACCCGAACCGGGCTCAGAACAGCCCGATCGTCCGTCCGTGCTCGTCGATGTCCACCTTCATGTAGGCGGGCGTCCTGCCGAGCCCCGGCATCCGTTGCATGTCTCCGCACAGCACGACCACGAAGCCCGCTCCCGCGCTCGGGACCACGCTGCGGACCGGGAGCCGCCATCCGCGGGGGCGGTTCAGCAACGTGGGATCGTGGGTGAGCGACAGGTGGGTCTTCGCCATGCACACCGGCATCGTGCCGAACCCGAGCTGATCCATCCGCGCGAGATCCTTCTCGGCCTGCGCCTGGTAGTCGGCACCGTCGGCGCCGTACACGCGGGTCGCGATGGCCTCGATCTGCTCCTTGATCGGCGTGCCGTCGGGCGTGAGCTGATGGAAGGCGTTCGGTTTCTCGCACGCCGTGACGACGGCCTCTGCGAGCTCGACCGCGCCGGCCCCACCCTGCGCGAACCCGCGGTTGACCACCACGGTCTCCGCTCCCGCGCCGACCGCCAGCTCGCGCATCAGTTCGACCTCGGCCTCGGTGTCGCTCGGGAAGTTGTTGATCGAGACGACGCACGGCAGACCGTACTCGCGCACGATCGCGATGTGCTGGCCGAGGTTCTCGACGCCACGTTTGACGGCCTCGAGGTCCTCGGTCCCGAGCTGATCGAACGGCACGCCGCCGTGGGACTTGGTCGCGCGCACGGTCGTCACGAGCACGCCGGCCGACGGCGCGAACCCCCCGAACCGGCACACGATGTCGCAGAACTTCTGGAACCCGAGGTCGCTCGCGAAGCCCGCCTCGGTGATGACGTAGTCGGCGAGCTTGAGCGCCACGCGGTCCTCGATGATCGAGTTGTTCGCGTGCGCGACGTTGCCGAACGGTCCCGCGTGGATCAGCACAGGCTGTCCCTCGAGCGTCTGGACCAGGTTGGGTTTCAGCGCGTCCTTCATGACGACGGTCATCGCGCCCGCGACCTGGAGCTGCTCGGCAGTGACCGGCTGCCCGTCCGCCGTCGACGCGACGACGATCCGCCCCAGGCGAGCGCGGAGGTCGGCGAGGTCCGACGCGAGCGCCAGCACCGCCATCACCTCGGACGCGGCGGTGATCACGAACCCGTTCTCGCGCGGGACGCCGTGCATCTTGCCTCCGAGGCCGATGACGGTGAACCGGAGCTCGCGCGCGTTCACGTCGAGGGTCCGGGGCCACGTGATGCTGGTCGCGTCGATCCCTAGCGGGTTCCCGAAGTAGAGCGAGGCGTCGAGCGCCGATGCCAGCAGGTTGTGGGCGGCCGTGACTGCGTGGAAGTCGCCGTTGAAGTGGAGGTTGATGTCCTCCATCGGGACCACCTGCGCGTAGCCGCCACCCGTGCCGCCGCCCTTGATGCCGAACACCGGTCCCATCGAGGGCTCGCGGAGGCAGAGCACGACGTCCTTGCCGATCTTCCCCATGCCCTGCGTGAGCGAGAGCGAAGTGGTGGTTTTCCCCTCGCCCGCTTTCGTCGGGGTGATCGCCGTCGTGATGATCAGCTTGCCGTCGGGCCGGTCGGCCAGTCGGTCGAGGATCGACAGGTCGACCTTCGCGCGGTACCGGCCGAAGGGCTCGAGCACGTCGTCAGGGATCCCGGCCGACGCGGCGATCTCCGTGATGGGCTGGAGCTGCGCCTCCTGCGCGATCTCGAGTCCACTCTTCACGCGAGCCTCCATCGTTCGTCCGGTCGTTCGCCGGAGGATAACTGGACCGGGCGGCGTGGCGGGTACGGGCGCGCTGGCATGTCGTGCGAGGCATGACCTAAGATTCGCCGACACGCGCGAAAGGACGATCGCCCGTGACCTCGTCGATCGAGATCGTGGTGGATGCTGTGGACGCCGATCGGGCGGCTGCATTCTGGAAGGAGGCGCTCGGCTATGAGCGCCTGTTCGCGAGCGGTGCGTACACGGCGCTGGCCCCGCCCGAGGGCGACCCGCGTCCTCGGCTGCTGATCCAGCAGGTGGATGTCGTGACGCCGGGTAAGACGGCCGTCCACCTCGACCTCCGGGTCGAGGATCCCGACGCCGAGGTCGCTCGGCTCGAGGGTCTGGGTGCCCGCGTCGCGTGGCGGGTGGACGAGACCGACCGGGGCGGCACGCGCTGGACGACGATGGCTGCGCCGCACGGGACCCTGTTCTGCGTCTTGCCGGTCCGCCGAGAGGACGGTGCGAAGTAGGCTCCCGGGCATGGGTCGGTTCCGTTCCTCCCGTCGGGACCGGGGGAAGCTCCACCCCGTGATCCCCACCCTTCCCCGCCGGAGCTAGCGTCGTGCGCCGACGGGATGGAACCTGAGGTGTTGGCCGGCCGGATCCGGGGCTGACGGTTCAGCACCCCCGCCCGGCGCGGGACGTGGACCCTCGTGGCCTCCGGTCGGATACTGGAGAGGTGACCGTCGCCGAACCGATCCGGCACAGTTCCACCCGGGCACGAGTCCTCGCCGTCCACGACGGGGTGCGCTCCGAACGCACCGACAGCCTGGCCACCGAGGAACCCCTCGAGATCCGCGTGCAGGGCCCCGGACAGGACCTGATGCAGGTGGCTGTGACGATGCGGACGCCCGGCGGCGATTTCGAGCTCGCCGTCGGCTTCCTGTTCACCGAGGGCCTGATCGTGCCCGGCGACGTCCAGCGTGTGGCCTACTGCGACAACCTGCCCGGTGAGGACCAGCGCTACAACGTGGTCTCGGTCACGCTCGCGCGGCCATTGGACGCCGAACGGCTCCGCCGGAACTTCTACGCGACCTCCTCCTGCGGCGTCTGCGGCAAGGCGGCGCTCGAGGACATCGAGGTGCGATGCGAGCCCGTGGCGCCGGGGCCGGAGGTCGACCTCGCGTTCTTGATCTCGCTGCCCGAACGGCTCCGCGAGGCGCAGGCGGTGTTCGAGCGCACCGGGGGGCTCCACGCCGCGGGTCTGTTCGACGCGTCGGGAACGGCGCTCGCGGTGCGCGAGGACGTCGGGCGCCACAACGCGGTCGACAAGGTGGTGGGGGAGCGGTACCTGGCGGGCCGCGTCCCTGCGGACGGGACGATCCTGCAGGTGAGCGGCCGGGCGTCGTTCGAGATCGTCCAGAAGGCGGCGGTGGCCGGCATCCCGATCGTCAGCGCGGTGAGCGCGCCCTCCTCGCTCGCGGTCGAGGCCGCCGAGCGGTTCGGGATGACGCTGGTGGGGTTCGTCCGCGACGGGCGCGCGAACGTCTACAGCCACCCCGAGCGCGTCCCAGCCTGAGGGCCCGACCCCCGAACCGCGGCATACAATCGGTCCAGAGCCGAGCGAAAGGAGCACGCCTCGATGAAGAACGGGCTCACGCGGCTCACCGAGCCGATGGTCCGCGACAACGGCGGCCTGCGAACGGCGACCTGGGACGAGGCCCTCGATCGGGCAGCGGCGGGTCTGCAGGCGGCCACCGAGCGGAACGCCGGTGAAGGGGTCGGCCTGTTCAGCTGCTCGAAGGCCACCAACGAGATGAACTTCGTCGCGCAGAAGTTCATGCGGACGGTCCTTCGCAGCAACAACATCGACAGCTGCAACCGCACCTGACACGCTCCTTCGGTCGTCGGTCTGGCGACGGTGTTCGGAGCGGGTGGGGGGACCAGTTCGTACGAGGAGATCGAGAACACCGATCTCATCGTGCTGTGGGGGTCGAATGCGCGCGAGACGCATCCGATCTTCTTCCACCACGTGCTGAAGGGGATCCGCAACGGCGCCCGGCTCGTCGTCGTCGATCCTCGTCGGACGACCTCTGCCCAGTGGGCCGACCTATGGCTCGGGATCGACGTGGGGTCGGACATCGCGCTGTCCAACGCCATGGCGCGCGAGATCATCGTCTCTGACCTCGTGAACGAGGCGTTCGTCAAGCGGGCGACGATGCGATACCGCGCCTACCGGGACTCGGTGATGGAGTGGACCCTGGAGCGCGGCGAGCAGGCGACCGGGATCCCCGCCGAGGTGATCAGCGAGTTCGCGCACACCTACGCGAAGGCCGACCGGGCCGAGATCTGCTGGACCCTCGGCATCACCGAACACCACAACGCCACCGATAACGTGCTGGCGCTGATCAACCTCGGGTTGCTCTGCGGGCACGTGGGCCGCTACGGGAGCGGCCTGAACCCGCTCCGCGGTCAGAACAACGTGCAGGGGGGCGGCGACATGGGTGCGATCCCCAACAAGCTGCCGGGGTTCCAGGACATCGAGAACGATCCCGAGGCCTGCGCGCGGTACGAGCAGGTGTGCGGCGTCCCGGTGATCCGCAAGTACGGCCGGAACCTGACGCAGATGTTCGACGGGATGGAGCACGGGGTGCTGACCGCGCTCTACGTGATCGGCGAGAACCCGGCATCCTCGGAGGCCGACGTCGGCCGCGCTCGCAAGCTCATGGGCAACCTCGACACCTTGATCGTCCAGGACCTGTTCATGACGAAGACCGCGAAGATGGCGGACGTCGTCCTGCCGGCCTCCAACTCGGCGTTCGAGTCCGAGGGGACGGTCACCAACAGCGAGCGGCGGGTGCAGCGCGTTCGCAAGGTGCTCGAACCTCCGGGCGACGCGAAGGACGACATCTGGATCATCGCGCAGCTCGCGAAGCGGCTCGGTCGGGACTGGGGCGAGATCACGCCGCACTCGGCCTGGGACGAGCTCCGGGCGGTCTCGCCGATGCACTCCGGGATGACCTACGAACGCCTCGAG
>Ga0070664_100000718_pt1 | contig 25389 bp, 23 predicted proteins | sample KBSC73metaG_FD_65863 | JGI IMG/M metagenome (GOLD analysis project Ga0070664, IMG submission 65863) | Corn rhizosphere microbial communities from Kellogg Biological Station, Michigan, USA - KBS C7-3 metaG | ecosystem: Host-associated > Plants > Roots > Rhizosphere > Soil ... | reverse complement strand
ACCGCGGCTTCCTGGACCGTGCGCAGCAGCACCTGCCGGCTCCCGGCGGCCGGAAGATCACCGGATTCGACGAGATCAGACTCGACGACGTCAGCCTGCGCTACCCGGACACCGAGGCGCCCGCCGTCGACGGGGTGAGCCTCACCCTGCGACGGGGGCAGGTGATCGCGCTCGTCGGCGAGAACGGGTCCGGGAAGTCCAGCCTCGCCAAGCTGATCGCGGGCCTGTATCACCCGAGCGCCGGCACGATCACCTGGGACGGCGTGGACGTCACCGACCTGGACCGGGCCAGCCTCGCCTCGCACGTCGCGGTCACCAGCCAGGACTGGTGGAAGTTCCCGTTCACGGCCGCGCAGAACGTGATGATCGGCCGGCACGACCGCGCCGGCGACGGACCGTCCATCGTGGACGCGGCGAGCGCGGCCACCGCGCACGACATGATCGAGAAGCTGCCGTTCGGGTACGACACGCTGCTGAACCGGGAGTTCAAGAAGGGCCACGAGCTGTCCGGCGGCGAGTGGCAGCGGCTGATTTCGGCCCGCTCGTTCTACCGCGACGCGATGCTGCTGGTGTGCGACGAACCGTCGTCGGCCCTGGACGCCCGCGCCGAGCACGCCATCTTCCAGCAGTTGCGGGCACATCCGGCCCGGACCGTCGTGCTGATCACGCACCGGCTGGCCAACGTCCGCCACGCCGACCACATCTACGTGCTGCACGAGGGGCGGGTGGTGCAGCACGGAAACCACGACGAGCTGATGGCCGCCGGCGGCCTGTACCGGGAACTGTTCGAGCTGCAGGCCAGCGGCTATGCGGCGGCCCTTCGGCCGGCGCATAGCCTGGCTACCAGGCGGGTGGGCCCAGTGCAGGATTCCGGCAGTCAGTAACGGTGCAGCAGCCTGGGATCGGGGTGGGAGTCCTCGGGCACCGTCGCGGCGTGGTGGGCGGCGTCGTCCACCGGCTCGTATCCCAGCTCGGCGCGGGTGCTGTCGATGTCGAACGTGCCCGCCGAGTTGGCCGACGTCCCGTGGTAGATGCCGAACCCGACGTCGGCGGTAAGCGCCGCCGCGACCAGCCGCACCGCGTCGCCGGGGCTCAGCCAGCCGCCGAGCCAGCTGCGGGCCATCGGCACCCGGTGCACGCCGCCGAGCCGCAGGCACCGCACCGACAGGCCGTCCCGGTCGGCGTACACGCGGGCCAGCGCCTCGCCGAGCACCTTCGTAGCCCCGTAGGGGCAGCACGGTTGCGGCGGCAGGCCCGGACCGATCCGGGTGCGGCCGGCGTCGACGTGGCCGCCGACCGTGTGCAGTGAGCTGGCGAGGACCACCGCCGGCGCCGCGTTGTCGGAAGCGGCGTCCCGGGCGGCGTCCAGTACCGTGACCACCGCGTCGGCGTTCGGGCCGCGCAGCGCGGCCCAGGCCGCGTCGGGGTCGGGGTTCGCGGCAAGGTGCACGATCGCGCCGGTTCCGGCGACGACGTCCGCGACGAACGCAGGGTCGCACAGGTCGCCGGCGACGATGCCGGGGCCGGGCCGACGATCGGTCAGCCGCAGCTCGAAGCTCTTCCGCAGGCCGGCCGCCACGATCCCGCCGACGAGCCCGGCCGCGCCAGTGACCAGCACCGGGCCCTCAATCCTGCGCACAGTGCGGATGATTCCATGAGTCCCTACGTATTCACTAACATCGGCCCCGGCAGAGTGGAGGTTCGCGGATGGACCGGCTCAACCCGGTGGACGTGCGCAACGCGGCGTTCGGCAAGCCGCCGATCGGGCGGCGCGGCTACGACGAGGCCGAGGTCGACGCGTTCCTCGACCGGGTCGAACAGACGCTCTCCGAGCTCTATCACGAGATCGCCCTGCTGCGCGGGGAGCCGTCCGCACCCGGCGCCGGCAGGCAACTGGCCCTGCCCGGCGGTCCGGGTGGTTCGGCCGCGGGCGATCCGAACCCCGGCGAACAGGCCATCCTCGCCGAACTCGACCAGATCAAGCTGCGCCTGGCCCGCATCGAGAACGCGGTCACCAACCACGCCCGGCCCGCGCCCAACCCCATGTTCGGAAACTTCTGAGCGCTAAAGGACGGCCTCGATGAGGTGCGGGCCCGGCTCGGCGTAGGCCTGCCGGAGGAGGCGCACCAGGTCGTCCGCCGTCTGCGCGCGCTCGGCCGGCAGCCCCATGCCGCGCGCCAGCGACACGTGGTCGGGCACCGGGTCGGTCAGGTTCAGCATCGCCCGCGCCCGGTCCCCATCTCCGGCCGCGCCGACCCGCGACAGCTCGTAGTGCAGGATCGCGTACGACCGGTTGTTCAGCACCACCGTGGTCACGTCGAGGCCCTCGCGGGCCTGCGTCCACCAGGCCTGCAGCGTGTACAGGGCGCTGCCGTCGGCCTGCAGGTTCAGCACCGGACGCCCGGGCGCCGCGACCGCCGCGCCCACCGCGACCGGCGGGCCCTGGCCGATCGAACCGCCGGTCAGCGCCAGCAGGTCGTGCCGCGGCGCACCGGCCGTCGCGGCCGGCACGCCGACGCCCGACGTGTTCGCCTCGTCGACGACGATCGTGTCCTCGGGCAGGGTGGCCGCGACGGCGGCCGCGAACGAGCCGGCATCGAGCCTTCCGGTGGGCGCCTCCGGGCGCGCAGCCGGTGCGAGGGCGACCGGCGCGAGATCGACACGGCCGCCGGCGCCCACCTCCGCCGCCAGGGCGGCCAGCGCGCCGACGACGTCCTCGCCGGGCGCCGCGAACGCTAGGATCTCGCAGCCGGGTGGAGCCGGCTGGCTCGGCGTATCGGGGTAGCCGAAGAACGTCACCGGTGCCTTCGCACCGGCGAGCACGATCGTCTCCAGGCCGCCCAGCTGCTGTGCGGCCAGCTCCGGCAGGTACGCGATGCGTTCCAGCGGCGGCAGGCCGGCGCCGCGCTCGAGCCGGGCGGGGAACGTCTCGCCCAGCACCCGCGCGCCGGTCACGGCCGCGGCGCGGGCCGCCGCCAGCAGGCCGGGCTCGCGCAGCGCGGCGCCGCCGAGGAGCAGCGCCGCCCTCGACGAACGCAGCGCCTTCGCGGCGGCGGCGACCCGGTCGGCGTCCACAGTGGAGGGTGCCGGCGCCGGCGGAAGCGGCGCGACGGCCGCGCCCTCAGACCAGGAGACGTCGGCCGGGACGATGAGCGTCGCGACGCATCCGCCGCGCGCGGCGGCAATCGCGTCGGCGGTGTCGGCGCCGACGCCGGCGACGCCCGCGACGGTGCGCACCCAGCCGGACACCGGCCCGGCGAGCGCGGCGATGTCGCTCTGCAGCGGCGCGTCGAAGCGCTGGTGGAACGTGGCGTGCTCGCCGACGACGGTGACCAGCGGGGTCCGCGCGCGGCGGGCGTTGTGCAGGTTCGCGATCCCGTTGCCGAGTCCCGGACCGAGGTGCAGCAGGGCGACAGCGGGCCGCCCGGCGATCCGCCCGTACCCGTCGGCGGCCCCGGTCGCCACACCCTCGAACAGCGTGAGTACGCCGCGCATCTCGGGCACCCGGTCCAGCGCGGCGACGAAGTGCATCTCCGACGTGCCCGGGTTCATGAAGCACACGTCGGTGCCCGCGTCGACGAACGTGCGCATCAGGGCCTCGGCGCCGTTCATGAGCTCTCCCATCTCCAGGTGAAGTTCGCGGGGCGGCGCTCGGCGAACGCGGCCACGCCCTCGGCGGCGTCCGGCCCGTCGGCGGCCTGCCGGTGCCAGTAGGCGAGGCGGTCGGGGTCGACGCGACCCCGCACCGCCATCGCGACGATCTCCTTGGCCGCCGCGATGGTGAGCTGCGACCGGCTCGCCACCGTCGCGGCGAACCCGGCGACCCGCTCGGCCAGCGCGCCGGGCACATCCGCCGGCACCACCTCGTCGACGAGGCCCATCGCCGCGGCCCGCGCGGCGTCGACGGGGTCGGCGGAGAACAGCAGGAACTTCGCCGCCGACGCCCCGATCAGGTCGACCAGCCGGCGGGTGGTCGCGGCGGGGTACACGATGCCGAGCTTGGCCGGCGGCACGCCGATCAGCGCGCCGGCCGCGGCGAAGCGCAGATCGCAGGCGACGGCGAGCTGGCACCCGCCGCCGACGCAGTAGCCGCTGATCCGCGCGATCGTCGGCTTCGGAAACGCGGCGAGGCGCCCCTCGGCGACCGTCGTGAGGCTGCCGCCACCGTTGTCGCGCAGCTCGGTCAGGTCGGTGAGGTCGGCTCCGGCGCAGAAGTGGTCGCCGGCGCCGGTGAGCACGAGGACGCGCACGGCAGGGTCGGCGGCCAGCCGGTCGAGCAGCGGCGGCAGGGCCCGCCACATCCCGACCGTCATCGCGTTGCGCTTGGCCGGATTGGTGATCGTCACGGTGGCGACGGCGCCGTCGATGCTGAGGTCCAGGCGCGGCATGCCCCCATCAAACCAGCCGGGTGGCACGATCGGACGGTGCCTGTGACCCGTCGCATCGGTTCCGCCACCATCGCCGCCCTGACCGACGCCGAGGGCCCGTTCTTCTCGCCGCGCGCCGACGCGTTCCCCGCGGCCACCGCCGAGCACTGGCGGCGCGCGGACGAACTCGATCCGGCCGCGCTGCGCGACGGCGGCTGGTGGCTGCGGTTCCGGTGCTTCCTGATCCGGCTGGACAGCGGCCGCACCATCCTCGTCGACGCGGGCATCGGTGGCCTCGACGCGCCGGCCCGCACCTGGGCGCCGGTGCCCGGCAGCCTGCCCGCCGAGTTGGCCGCCGCCGGTGTGGCCCCCGGCGACGTCGACACGGTGGTCATCACCCACCTGCACACCGACCACGTCGGGTGGGCGGTCGAGGCCGGCGCCCCGTACTTCGGCACCGCCCGCTACCTGGTGCCGGGCGCCGACATCGAGGCGGTGAGCAGGCTCAACCCGGCGCTGGACCGGGTGCTGGTGGAACCGCTGCGGGCCACCGGACAGCTCGTGCCGGCCGAGGGCGACCTGGACGTCGCGGACGGCGTGCGGGTCGTCGCGACGCCCGGCCACACACCCGGGCACCAGTCGGTGCTGCTGGCCGACACCGTCCTGCTGACCGGCGACCTGCTCGTGCACGCCGTGCAACTGGTCGACCCGGCGCTGCCGTACGCGCACGACGACGCCCCGGAACGCGCCCGCGAGTCCAGGCAGGCGTGGCTGAACCGGCACGAGGGCGTGCTCGCCACCGCACATCTGGGCGAACCGTTCCTCGACTGGCCTATGTCAGCAGGTAGACCCTGACAGTGGTGCCCTCCGGGCCGGTGTGCACCCGCACCAGGTCGGCGAGCAGGTTGATCAGAAGCAGGCCACGCCCGTGGTCGTCATCGAGGCCCACCGGGATGCGACCGCTGAGCGGGTCTTCGATCTGGCCGCCGCTTTCGACCTCGCACGCGACAGTGGTGTGCTCGGGGCCCCAGATTCGCAGGACGCCCGCGCCGCCGCCGTGCCGCACCGCGTTGGTGGCCAGCTCGTTGACCATCAGCTCGAGATCGTCGCGCCGGTCGGCGGAAAGGCCCAGCCGGCTCGACTCGGTGATCACGAACCGGCGCAGCCCCGGCAGGTCGTCGACGTCGAACCGCCGCGTCGGCGCGCCGGGCGGCGGCGCGGGCAGCGGCTCGTTGTACCGGGCGACGATGTCGTCGGGCCGGAACTCGTCGCTCGCCCACTCCCGGTCGCCGGAGATCAGCACCGGGTGGGTGACGGCCGCGTCCCGCACCGTCGACGGGGCGAGGCCCGCGACGTCGTACGGGCACAGGATCGTGACGTCGCGGCCGGCGAACGCGTGGTTGATCAGCGCCTCGTGCTGGGCGCAGGCCGGGTACTCCACCGAGCTGCGCCCGGGCCAGATCGGCTCCCCGATGATCCGCACCCGACCGTCGCGGTGCTCGTCGGCGAAGGGGCGCAGCACCCCGGGGATGATCCGGCCGGGGTTGCGGCCCACCTGCGTCATGTCGACGAAGTGGACCTGGCCCGCGTCGGCGCCGAGCTCGCCGGCCAGCACCCCCAGGTTCTCCGGTGGCACCGCGATCGCCACCGGTTCGCCCGCAGTGAGACCGGCGCGCACGAACGGCACGCAGCCGGCCAGGTACTCGGCGGTCCCGCTGTAGAACAGCGCGGGATGGACGAAGCCGCGGGTGGTCGTGGGATCAGTCGTCAGAGTCATCTCGTCACCACTTGGATGCAGGGCACCTCCGGCCAGAAGAGGTCGATGATGCGCCGCAGTTGTCGAGGGGGCCGCTCCAACACCAGCCGCCGGCCGTCCGGCAGCCGCTGCGCCGAGGTCGCCAGCACGGTGGCACCGGAGACGTCTGCGAAAATAAGCCGGGACAGGTCGAGATGCACGTCGGTGCCCGTCGCGAGGAGCGGGCGCAGCGCGTTCTCCAGGCGGGCGCTGGTCGTCGCGTCCAGCGTTCCGGCGACGCTGAGCCGGTTACCGTCGCCCAGGGCATCGATCCTCAGGCCAACCTGAGGTTGCTCGCTGATCATCGCCGTCCCTGTCGCCTGGGGGGCCAAAGTGACGCATGACACAGTAGCGCATTGCCTCCTGATGATCACTGAGAGTGCGAACATTCGCGTTTTGGCGGTGCGGGTAGCGAGACGGGGCGCATAGGTCTAGACCTATACCTGGTACCCGTCCCGTCGGAGGTGTTCGATGCCCAGACGTCTGCTCGCGGTCCTCTCCCTCTCCCTTCTCACCCTGGCCGGGCTGCCGGCCACCTCGGCCGCGGCCGCGGCGCCCGACGCGGCCACCGCCGCTGTCCGGTTCGGCGGCATCGACCTGGACAAGGCGACAGTGCTCGATCTCCAGCGCGCCTTCCGCGCCCACCGGCTGAGCTCCACCGGGCTCACCGCGTTCTACCTGGCCCGCATCCGGCTGATCGACGGCAAACTGCACTCGGTGATCGAGACCAACCCCGATGCACTGCGCGAGGCCGCCGCGAGCGACCTGCACCGGCGCCGGCACGGCGCGCGCAGCCCGCTCGAGGGCGTGCCCGTGCTGCTCAAGGACAACGTCGACACGGCCGACCGGCAGCACACCACGGCCGGCTCGTACGCGCTGGTGCGCTCCACCCCGCAGCGCGACGCGTTCCTCGCCAAGAAGCTGCGCGACGCCGGCGCGGTGCTGCTCGGCAAGGCCAACCTCTCCGAGTGGGCCAACTTCCGGTCGACCAGCTCGTCCAGCGGGTGGAGCGGGCGCCGCGGGCAGACCAACAACCCGCACGTGCTCGACCGCAACCCGTGCGGCTCCAGCAGCGGCTCGGCCGCGGCGGTCGCCGCGAACCTGGCGAGCGTGACGATCGGCACCGAGACCGACGGCTCGATCGTGTGCCCGTCCGGCGCCAACGGCGTCGTCGGGATCAAGCCAACCCTCGGCCTGGTCAGCCGCGCGGGCGTCGTCCCGATCTCGGCGCAACAGGACACGGCCGGGCCGATCACGCGCAGCGTGACCGACGCGGCGGCCGTGCTCTCGGTGATCCAGGGCGTCGACGCCCGCGACCCGGCCACCGGTGCGGCCGGCCCGTACGTGCGGCGCGACTACCTCGACTCGCTCAACCCGAACGCGTTGCGCGGCAAGCGGATCGGCGTGATGCGGGTGACCGGCGGCAACGCGGCCAACGACGCCGCCGTCACCGCCGTGGTGGACGCGAGCATCGCGGCGCTGCGCAGGCGCGGTGCGACGGTGATCGACAACATCACCCTGTCGGGCCTGGACGTGGTGGACGCCAACGAGTTCCCGGCCCTGTTGACCGAGTTCAAGCACGACATCAACGCGTACCTGGCCGCACGGCCCGGCCCGCACCCGGCCGACCTCGCCGGGCTGATCGAGTTCAACCGGCGGTTCGCCGACCTCGAGATGCCGTTCTTCGGCCAGGAGATTTTCGAGCAGGCGCAGGCCACCACCGGTGACCTGACCGACCCGACGTACCTGGCCCAGCGCACGGCGGCCACCACCGCGGCCCGCAGGGCGATCGACGACGCGCTCGCCGCCAACCACCTGGACGCGATCATGGCGCCGACCAACGGGCCGGCGTGGGTGACCGACGTGCATGGGGACACCTTCGACGGCTTCATCGGCTCCTCGACACCGGCGGCCGTTTCCGGATACCCCAACGTCAGCGTGCCGGCCGGGTTCGCGTTCGGCGCCCTGCCGCTCGGGGTGTCGTTCTTCGGCGCGCGGTGGAGCGAGCCGACGCTCGTGTCGGTGGCGTTCGCGTTCGAGGCGGCCACCCAGGCCCGGAGAGCCCCGCGGTTCCTCCCGACCCTGCCCGCGTAGATTCCACGATCCTGGTCCCGAATGGGTGCTGTGGCGCCCATTCGGGATCAAGGTCTACGACGGCGTGACGTAGGCGCGGACCTCGTCACGGGTCATGGCCCGGCCGCGCGCCAGCGCGGCTTCCAGTAGTGGGGCGGGCAGCTCAGCCGCGATCGCGTCGAGCAGCGCCGCCGCCCCCGGCCGGGCCGGGCCCATGCCGTTGTCCAGCGCCTCGGCGGCGCCCATCAGCACCGCCGCCTCCTCGGCGGCGCCCATCAACACCGCCGCGTCCTCGGCGGCGCCCATCAGCACCGCCGCCTCCTCGGCGGCGTTGATGCCGCTCGCTCCGATCGCGTGTCCGCCGCGCCGCAGCGCCAGCCCGGCCAGGCCGTGCAGCGCCTCGGCGCCCGCGTAGGCGTTGCGCTGGCGCGCCGCGGCGTCCAGCCCCTGCCGGTACCAGGCAGCCGCGATGGCCAGGTGCCCGTCCAGCTCGGCGATCCGGCCGTACTCGACGAGGATGCCGGTGCGGACCAGCGTCGGGCCGTAGCCCTCGGTCGGGCACTGGGCCAGCGCGGCCTCGAGCAGCGCCCGGGCCCGCTCCCGGTCGCCGTCGGCCTGGCGGGCCAGCATCGCCAACCCGAGCTGCGCTGCCGCCACGTTCTCCGCGCCGCCGGACCGGCGGGCCAGCGCCAGGCCGCGCTCGTAGTCGGCCCGCGCTGCGTCGACCGCACCGGCCGCCAGCAGTCGCTCGCCGCGCCGGCACAGCAACTCGGCCACCTCGGCTGGCGCGTCCAGCTCGGCCGCCAGCTCCAGCGCCTCGTCGGTGAGCACGGCCGCGCGGGCGAAGTCGCCCTGCGCGTCCGCCAGATCGGCCGACGCGGACAGCGTCGTCGCCAGGCCCCACCGCTCACCGATCACGCGCAGCACCGCGATCGCCTCGTCGAACTCCCGGGCGGCGCTGGTGCGGTCGCCGCCGATCCAGTGGATGTAGGCCATGCCCATGTGCATCAGTGCGGTCAGCCACGGCTCGTCGCGCTGCGCCACGTGCCGCTGGTACGTGTCGACGAGGTACGTCGTGTCGTCGACGGGCGGGCCGTTGTTGATCGCCCACAACACGTTGAGGAACTTGCGCCGGGGCAGGCCGTTCGCGAACGACATCAACGCGTGCACGTTCTTCAGGTGCACCCGCAGGTCGCGCGACGGCGGGCCGCTCGCAGCGTGCAGCACGCATATGGCGTACTCCTCGGCGAGCCCCGGCGGCGGCTCGGCGCCCAGCTCGCCGATCAGCTCGTCGGCCAGCGCGATCGCGGTGCCACGCACGCCGCGCAGCCACCAGTACGGCGTCAGCGCGGCCATCAGCCGAAGCGCGAGCGCGTGGTCGGTGCGCAGGGCGTGCCGCAGCGCGGCGTGCAGGTTGTCGTACTCGTCGTCGAGGCGGCGCAGCCAGTCGAGCTGCTCGGCGCGCACCAGGTGGTCCTCGGCCTCCTCGGCCAGGGCCAGGTAGTGCGCCGCGTGCGCGGCCCGGAACCGGTCGGCCTCGCCGGCCCCGGCCAGCCGCTCGGCGCCGAACGCGCGCACGGTCTCCAGCATCCGGTAGCGGCGGCCGCCCTCGACGGCCTCGATCAGCGACTTCTCGGCCAGGCCGGTGAGCAGGTCGACGACATCGTCGGCCCGGTCGCCGGCCGGACCGCCGCTGTCGACGCAGACCGCCTCGGCGTCGGCGAGCGTGGCCCCGCCGGCGAAGACGGTCAGCCGCCGGGCCAGCACCCGCTCCGGCTCGTCGAGCAGGTCCCAGCTCCACTCGACCACCGCGCGCAGCGTCCGGTGCCGCGGCTCCGCGGTGCGGCTGCCGCGGGAGAGCAGCGCGAAGCGGTCGCCACCGGCACCGCTGCCGCCGCTTCCGCCGGTGTCGGCCCCGTCGCCGAGCCGGGCCGCCACCTCGCCGACGGGCAGCGCCCGCAGCCGGGCGGCGGCCAGCTCGATGGCCAGCGGCAGCCCGTCGAGCGCCCGGCAGATCCGCAGCACCGGCTCCACGGTGTCCGCGTCCAGCCGGAACGCCGGCGCGACCGCCGCGGCCCGGTCGGTGAACAGGCGCACCGCCGGATAGTCGGCCGCCTCGTCCGGCGGCGTGCCCTCCGGCGGCACGGTCAGCGCCGGGACCGGGCGGAGCCTCTCGCCCGTGATCCCGAGCGCCTCCCGGCTGCTGGCCAGCACCCGCAACTCCGGACACGCGCCGAGCAGCCGGGCGAGCAGCGCGGCGACGTCGTCGACGACGTGTTCGCAGTTGTCCACCACGAGCAGCAGGGGCCGCCCGGCCAGCGCCGCCGCCGCCCGATCGGCGGCGCCGGTGTGCGGCGGGCCACCCCGGTCCGGCGTCGGCAGCAGCCCCGGCTCCCGGATGCCCAGGGCGGTCAGCACCGCCCGCGGCACGTCTGCGCCGTCGGCGACCGGCGCCAGCGGCACGAAGCACACCTCGCCGGGCTGGCGGGCGGCGACCTCCAGCGACAGCCGGGTCTTGCCCGCGCCGCCCGGGCCGATGAGCGTGACCAGCCGCGCGCCGCCGAGCAGCTCGGCCACCCGGGCAAGCTCCGGCTCGCGTCCCACGAAGCTGGTCAGCTGGGCGGGCAGCGGGTGCGCGGCGACACTCGCGGTGATCGTTGCGGGAATCGCGGCCGGCCGCTGCGGCGCGTCGCCGCGTAGCACCGCCAGGTGGACGGCGCGCAGCGCCGCAGAGGGGTCGGTGCCCAGTTCCTCGGCGAGCAACCGCCGGCCCTCCTCGAAGGTGGCGAGCGCCTCGGCCGGGCGGCCGGCGCCGGCGAGCGCGAGCATCAGCTGGCCGCGCAGCCGCTCCCGCAGCGGGTGGGCGGCCACCAGCGGGGCCAGCTCGGCGGCGAGCGCATCGTGCCCACCGAGCGCCAGTTCCGCGTCGGCCCGATCCTCGATCATGGCGAGGCGGAGCTCGCCGAGCCGCGCGGCCTGGCCCGGCGCGAAGGGCGCGGCACCCACGTCGGAGAACGGGGTGCCGCGCCACAGCTCGAGCGCGACCCGTAGTTGCTCGGCGGCGGTGCGGTGGTCGCCGGCCGCAAGCCCCCGCCGGGCTTCCGCCGCGAGCCGCTCGAACAGGTGCAGGTCCGTGTCGTCCGGGCCGGCCGCCAGCCGGTAGCCGGCGGGGTGGAACTCCACCGTTTCCGGGTCGCCGAGCGCGCGCCGCAGCCGCGACACCTGCGACTGCAGCGCGTTGGCGGCGCCGGCCGGCGGGTTCGCCCCGTACAGGCCGTCGATGAGCCGGGTGGCGGCGACGATCCGGCCGGCGTCGACAACGAGCATCCCCAGCAGGGCTCGCAGGCCCGTGCCGCCGAGGGCCACCTCTTCTCCCCCGCCGGCACGGACCTGGGTGGGCCCCAGCACGCCGTACCACATGCGCCCGATTCTGCCGCGCCGTCGACGCGGCCGGCACGGGCGCTAGCACCACCCTGGTTCAGTCACCCTTGTACGGCTGGAACTTCGGGACCGTGTGGTGCGATTTGGCACTCGGCGCCGCCGCGATGGCGATCGTGTCGAAGAGCACCCGGCCGATCACCGAGTGCGCCTGCACCACGGGATGGGTCGCGCCGTAGTTGTTCTGGTCCGGATGGGCGTCGCAGAACATCGAGTACGTGAGCACCGGCGCGCCGTCGGTCCCGAACATGATGCCGGCCTCGTGGCGGGAGCCGCCGAGCGTGTTGAAGTCGGCCCCGTACTTGGTGGCGACGCGGCTGCGCTCGTCGGAGGACATCTCGCGGCGCACGCCGTCGTGGTAGCCGTTGATCCAGCGCAGGATGCTGAGGAGGAAGTCGCACGAGCCCGTCGACAGCAGGGTCTTGTTCGCCAGCCGGGTGAGCAGCTGGTGCATCTCGCGCGGCGTGGTGACCCCGAGGAAGAAGCGGTTCGGGTTGGCCACCGGCTCGACCCGGGTGTGCACGAAGCCCTTGGCGGCGAGGATCTCGTTGAGCTCCAGCGCGGGCACGAACCGGCCGCACAGCCGCACCGCGGTGTTGTCGGAGACGAGCAGCATCGCGGTGAGGAAGTTGGCGACGGTGATCTGGTCGCCGTAGACGCGGTGCAGGTGGTAGATGCCACTGCCGCCGGCGATGATGTCGGCGGACAGCGGGGTCAGCGTGCCGAGGGTCAGTTCGCCGCGGTCGACCTTGTCGAGCACCGCGGTGGCGACGGCGAGCTTCTGCACGCTGTAGCCGTTGATGACGAAGTCGGCGTCGTCGGCGACGATCTCGGTGGCCGACCCGTCCGGGTTCAGCGCCGCGATGTGGGAGTGCCAGCGGCCACCGGCGCGGGTCTTCTGGCGGTCGTAGACCCGTTGGACGCGTTTCGGTCCGTTGGCCTCGATCGCCGGCGGCTGGCCCGGCGCCTGAACGGCCGGCCCCGCCGGTGCGGCACTTGCCTTATCGGCCACTGCGAACACCGCTGCCGTGGCGGCGCCCGCCGCGATCGCAGCACGCCTGGTCACCCCGTGCGTCATGCACCCATCCCCAGAGATAGACGGTCATGGAACCTCACAGGAGACTAGACGTGGTCGAGGAGGTCCGGGGTTGCACCCCGTAGGCTCGTGAAATGAAGATTGCCACGGCAGACAAGGTCGACCGGGACGGATTGCTCGCGTTCCTCCGCGAGCGCCACAACGGCATCCTGGTGACCACCCGGGCCGACGGCCGGCCCCAGCTCTCCCCGGTGACCTGCGGCGTCGACGCCGACGGCCGGATCGTGGTGTCCACCTACCCGCAGCGGGCCAAGGCGCGCAACGCCCGCCGCGACCCGCGGGTGTCGATGTGTGTGCTCTCCGACGACTTCGGCGGCGCTTACGTGCAGGTCGACGGGCAGGCGGAAGTGCTCGATCTGCCCGCGGCGCTGGAGCCGCTGGTCGAGTACTTCCGGTGCATCTCCGGCGAGCACCCGAACTGGGACGAGTACCGGGAGGCGATGGTCCGCCAGGGCAAGTGCCTGATCCGCGTCACCATCGACGACTGGGGCCCCGTGGCGACGGGCGGCTTCCCTCCGTCGCTGGCCTGAGCCGCGCCGCCTTCTCCGCGATCTTGGACGTCTACTGCCGCTGGGGCGATAGCAAACGTCCAAGATCGGCTGGCATGCTGGTCGGCATGGCGGCCGACGATCTCCCCGTCCGGGGCAGCATCGCGATCCCCCGCGCCGAACTGGCGTGGCGGTTCTCCCGGTCCAGCGGGCCGGGCGGCCAGTCGGTCAACACCGCCGACTCCAGGGTCGAGCTGCGCTGGAACCTCGCCGGCAGCGCGGCGCTCCCGCCGGTCATGAAGGCGCGGGCGCTGGACCGGTTGGCCGGCCGCCTCGTCGACGGCGTGCTCGTGGTCACCGCGCAGGAGCACCGTGAGCAGTTGCGCAACCGGCGCGCCGCCGAGGCCAGGCTGGTCGCGCTCGTCGCGGCCGCGATCGCGCCCAACCCACCCGCGCGCCGCCCCACCAGGCCGTCGCGGGGCGCGGTCCAGCGGCGCCTGGACGCCAAGCGCAGACGCGCCCAGACGAAGCAGTCACGCCGCCCGCCCGAGCCGTCCTAGCCGCCCCCGCTCCCGCCACCCGCTGCGCCGCCGCCCCGCCGCGCCGCCACCCGCCGGGGCCCACCTCCGCGATCTTGGACGTCTACCGCTGCTGGGGCGATAGCAGGCGTCCAAGATCGCGGGATGCCGGCGCCGGCGCCGGCGCGGCCGCCCGCACCGGCGCGAGGAGCAGCGCGAGCAGCACTGGAAACTCGAGGTACGCGTGGTACGTGGCGAGCGCCGCGTACACCGACCGGCCGCCCGCGTAGTCGAGCACGAACAGCACGGCCAGCACCGCGCCGCCGGCGATACCCAGCGCCCACACCCGCCGCCCGGTCAGCGCAGGAACCCGTCGCTCGAACGCGGCCGTGGCGTCCGGCGCGTACCGCGGCAGGAACCACACCCACACCACGTAGTGCATGGTCTGCAGGAACGCGAACACGACGAGGAACCGCACACCCATCGTCGAGTCCACAGTGGATGGCGGTGCGCTCACGGCCAGCACCCGCGCCGGATCCGGCTCGCCGGCGAAGGCAGCGACGCCCGGCGCGACCCGGCCGGTCCACGCGTCGGCCACGCCGGCGAGGATCAGCGCCGGCACCGCGAGCACCCAGCCGACCTGCACGATGCGGAAGCCGGCCCGCGCGGCCGCCGTCGGCAGCCGCCGGGCCCATTCCCACAGGAACACCAGCGGGACGACGTTGTGCAGGTGCGCCAGCACAACGAAGTGGTACGCCGGCCACCACAGCGACGCCGACGCCGCCAGGGCCAGTACCGCCAGTCCGGCGATCCGCGGCCAGCGCGGTAGGCGCACCACCGCGGCGACGAGGACGGCGTAGCCGATGAGAATCTCCGCGTACCGGGCCGGCGAGCCGACGACGAGCGCCGCCACCCGGCACAGCACGATCCCGCTGACCAGGGCGACCAGCAGTGCGAGGAACCGGCCGGCCAGCACGCCGGCGAACCGGCCGGCCACGTACCGCAGTTCCAGCGCGTTGTGCAGCACCCCGAACGCGACGAGTCCGAGCACGGTGGTCGGCAGCGGCGCCCGGAGGGCGAGCGCCAGAGCGGCCGCCACGGCGAGCAGCAGGCCACCGGTGAGACGCGCGGCTACCGTCATGGCGTGTCCTTTCCCGCCGCACTGCTGGTGACGCTCGCGGTCGAGGTGCCGCTGTACGCGGCGGCGCTCGCCGCTCTACGGTTCGCCACGGCCGCACGGGCGGCGCTGCTCGGTGCGGCGGTGAACCTGTTTACCCATCCGCTCCTGTGGTGGTGGCTCGGCTCTCGGCCTCCAGTTGGCCGGATCGCCGTCGCCGAGGTGCTCGTGTGGGCCGCCGAGGCCGGGCTGCTGTGGCTCGCCGTGCGACGCGGTATGTGGGTGCTGGCCGTGGTGAGCGCTGGCGCCAACGCCGCCTCGATCCTGGCCGGGCTGCTGGTCAGCGCCGCCGCCTGAGGACGAGCACGACCACGGTGACCGCGGCCGCCACCAGCACGAGGCAGACCAGGCCCACGAGGCCGAGCACCAGGATGCTGTCGGTGGACGGCTCCGGATCGGGCGCGATGTCGGCAAGCACCCCAACATCCTGCCTGACCCCGCGAGAATGCTCCTTCCTCACAGCGGACACTTTTGGTTGCCAGGCCGGCAAAAGTGTCCGCTGTAACGAGATGCGGTTATCCACAGGCAGCAACTCATCGGTGACACGAGGGGGCCGGAGGCTTCAGACTCTTCTCGCGTGGCCGCACCCGCCCTCCCGCCAGACAACGCAAGCGAGCTGACCCATCTCCTGTTCCGGCAGCACAATGTGATCAGCCGGCGCCAGGCCGTCCGGCTGCTCGGCCCGGCCGCCGTCAGGCAACGGCTGGCCAGCAAGCGATGGACGGTCGCACACCGAGGCGTGTATCTGGTCGGCTCGGACGGCTTTACCATCGCCGACGAAAATCAACGCCGATGGATCGCCTCGCTCAGTGCGGGAGCGGGTCGGGCTGCGCCGCTGGGCGGCATCTCGGCGCTCGCGGTCCTCGGGCTTCGCGGGTTCACCGAAAGTGACGTGCACGTCGTCCTACCCGAGAAGATGCGCCACCGTCACCCGCCGATCTTCGTCGTGGTGCACCGGAGCGGCGACATCACGCGTGCTCACGTGCACTGGAACTCGTCGCCGCCGGCGGTCCGCGTCCCGCGCTCGGTCGTGGACGCCGCCCGATGGGCCCGCCATGACGACCGAGCCCGCGCCATCGTGGCAGCCGCCTTCCAGCAGCGTCTCGTCATCGGTGACGATGTCGAGCAGGCGCTTGCCGCGCTGCCGAAGGTGCGTCGCCGTGCCGTCATCCGGGAGGCGATCGCCGACGCGCGCGGCGGCGTCCACTCACTGCCGGAGGCCGAGTTCCTGAGAATCTGCCGGGCCGCCGGGCTGCCCCGCCCTTCGTGTCAGGTTCGGCGAACCGGCTCCACCGGGTCCCGCCGCTATCTGGACGCCCTGTTCGACGACTGGCAGGTCCATGTCGAGATCGATGGCGCACAGCACATGGACGTCCGGCACTGGTGGGCGGACATGAAGCGGCAGAACGACCTCTGGATCCCGGGCGACCGGGTTCTGCGGTTCCCGTCGTGGGCGGTCCGGCATCGCCCCGACGAGGTCGTGGCCCAGGTTCGAGCGGCGTTGCTCGCTGCGGGTTGGCAGCCGTGACCCTCAACAGGATTCGCGCCAGGCGTCCAGGTCGAGGCGCTTGCGCATGGAGGAGAAGCCCAACGCCTTGGCGCGCGGGCAGAATCCGCCGCTCTCCTGTGCGTACTCGACGTGGAACACGGGCTTGCCGGCCGCCACGAACGCGCGCAGCGGGTCGCACTCGTCGTACTGCATGCACTCCTCGTTGACGGCGAAGTCGAAGTGCGGCTGCAGCTCCGCCACCTGGTCGATGTCGTTCTTCAACCCCACCGCGAGGCCGCGCTTGTGCGCGAGGTCCGCGAGCCGCTTGTTGAAGACAAGCTGATCCGACGCGGTCAGCGGGAAACCCGACTCGTTCTGGTACCCGTCGACGTTGTCCGGCTCGACCGCGTCGAACCCCTTCTGCCGGCACGTGTCGAACCGTGCCGCCAGGATCGGCTCCAGCACGTCCCAGCGCCTGACGTCGAGCCACCGCTCACCCGGCCAGCCGTCCAACTCCTTGCCCAGCACGGCCGCCGGGAAGCGACCGGCGTCGGGGCGACCGGGTTCGTAGGATCCCGCGTCGACGTAGCAGATCACCTTGCGACCGGCGGCGTGCAGCGCCGCCACGTCCTCCGCGCTCGTGTTGACGGCGTCCACGTCGTAGACCTCGGCGGACACGCCCCGGTCCAGCGGGCCGGACAGCTGCCACTGCCACGTGAGGCCGGCCCGCGGCCGCCACCAGGAACCGGCGGGCACCGCCGACCCGGCAACCGGCCCGGGCGCAGATGCCGACACCGACGCCGACGGCGAGCCGCCCGGGGGGACCCATGCGGTGCCACCGGGCGCGTCGGATGACGATTGCCCGCGGCCCGCCCCACGACCGTCTACTGTGGATGGACGGAACGACCAGAAGGCGAGGCCGGCGGCCAGGACCACCGCGAGCCCGGCGCCCCCGATCGCGTACCGGCGCGAACGGGGTATCACGCGACGACCCGGGCCGGCGCCCGCAGCGGCGCGGGCAGGCCGCGATACGGGTTGGTGCCGGCCAGATCCGTGACGAGGCCGTGCGCGACGCGGCGGTAGAGGCGGCGGGTGGCCTCCGCGAGGTCGCAAACCGGTACGTCGTAGACGATGTGGGCGGCGTTCGGCCAGTCGGGTTCGGCGGGTGTGGCGCGGTAGCGCGGCCACGGGCCCTCGTACGTGCACACCAGATCGGCGAGCGCCGCGTAGCCGGGATGCGGGCGCACGCCGGGGTTGAGCACGATGCGGCCGCGCACCGTGGCCGCCGCCATCGTCATCCAGCCGAGCGATGCGCGGTCCGACGGCACCTGGTCGAAGAACACACCGCCGACCGGGTACGCGCGCCACGCCTCGATGTCGGAGCGCACGTCGACGAGTGCACGGGTGCCGTACCCGACGTCGACGTAGCCGAGCATCGGCACCCCGGCCTCGGCCAGGGTTGCGGTGGCGTACCCGTAGGCGGGATCGTAGCGCCCGCCGGGTCCATTGTGGACGTTCACGACGACGCTCATGTCCCAACGGTTCGCGGCCACGCTCGCCCACGCGTCCGGATCGTCGGTCGGGTAGACGTACAGCGGCAACAGCGTGGTCACCGGTAGCTCCACCGGTCCTTCAGCACCATCGCGACGACTCCCAACCCGGGCAGGCACACGGCGAACAGCACCACGGCCACCAGTGTGTCGATCGGGCCGGCCGCCGCGGGCGGCAGCGCGCGGTAGAGCACACCGATCAGCACGGCCGGCCACCAGACGAGAAGGGCGGCCAGACCCAGCCGCCGGTGCGCGACGAGCACCAGGCACAGCGCGTTGACGGCGGTCAGCAGGACGGCGGCGGCGAGCCGTCCGGTGGTGGCCACGGTCAGCGCCGCCCCCGCGACGACCGGAACGGCAAGCACCCCAAGGGTTGCGAGCGAGACACGGGTCAGCCGGCGCGGGTACTGCCAGCGGTCGGTGAGCGCGGCCCGGGTGGCGGCGACCCGCCGCTGGTGCCACACCAGCACGAGTTCCGCCAGCGGGACGCCGATCAGCAACGGCACGGCGGCCACCGGCATCCGCATCAGATCGTCGCCGGCGAGCACCACCGAGGCGAACAGCACCGCCTGCCCCGCCCCGACGGCGCCGTACGCCAGCGCGGCGGCGGCTTCCCGCGGGCGGGGCCGGAACCAGTCCCCCCGCGCTGCCGCCGGACCGTACGCGACGAGCAACAGCACGACGATCGCCGCGCCCACCACCCAGAGCCCCGTTCCGGCGACCACGGCGGCGGTCGCGATCCAGACCCCGGCCGCCGCGCCGAGGACGCGCTTCTCGGTGCCGGTCACCAGCGCCACCGCCGTCGCGGCGAACAGCGCCAGCTGGCCGGTGGCGACGGCGTGTGCGAGCGGGTCGGTCACGCCGAAGGCGACCATCAGCGCGGTCCATCCGGCCGCCGCGACAGTGAACCCCAGGGCCAGCACCCGGGCCGCCGCGGCGGGACCGCTGGCCGACAGGCCCCGGTAACCCAGGTACGCCAACGCCTGCGAGGTGGCCCAGCCGAAGATGAGCGCGCCGGGCCCGGCCGCGGCCGGCAGCCCGACGAGGTGGTGGGCCGCACCCACGGCGACGATGGCGGGCGTGAGGTACAGCGCCGAGCGCAGCAGCGCCGCGGTGACGGCCGAACCCTCGCCCGCCTGTTCCGGCTCCGCCGGAGCCGTGTACGGGGCACCCGGTGCGTATCCGGCGGTCGGATAGCCGGCGATGTCGGCCCGGAGCCTGGCGGCGAGCGTGAACACGCTCGTGACACCGTAGTCGCGGGCCGCGATGCGGTCGTTGACGCCGGCCGCCTCCAGGTGCGCGGCCACCTCCCCGGTGTCGACGGCCGAGCGGCAGATCGGCGCCATCTGCACCTCGAGGTCGCCGTACGGGTCCTGGTCCACTGTGGACAGCGTGGACAGCGCGCTGTGCCGGCCGGGCAGCACCGTCGAGGCACTCACGTCGGGCTCCCCGCGAGGATCGGGCGGCCCGCGAGCGCCGCGTAGTGCCGGCCGTAGGTTTCCAGGCAACGGTTCAAGGTGAACTCGGCCAGCGCCCGCTCCCTCGCGCGTGCGGCCAGTCCGGCGCGCCGGGCCGGTTCGGTGAGGAGTTCCAGGCAGGCGGCCGCGAACGCCCGCGGATCGCGCGGAGGCACCACGAGTCCCGCATCGCCGACCGCCTCGGCGACCCCGCCGACGTCGGTGCTGACCGTCGCGCGGCCGCACATCATCGCCTCGATCACTGTGTAGGGCATCCCTTCCGACACGCTCGACAGGGCAACGAGATTCCCGGCGGCGAAGGCGTCGCGGCTGCAGGCGACCGGGCCGGCGAACGTCACCGCGTCGGCCACCTGCAGGTCGGCGGCGAGGCGGCGGCAGGCGGCCGCGTAGTCCTCGTTACCCGCCGGCACCGGGCCGGCCAGGTGCAGCCGGGCGCCCGGCAACCACGCCCGCACATAACCGAAGGCGCGGATCAGCGTCTCCAGGTCCTTCAACGGGTCGATGCGTCCGACCCAGGTGATGGTGGGCACCGCCGGTTCGCTGTCCAGCGGAGCGAACCGTTGCGGGTCGACGCCGTTCGGGATCACCGTGACGCGGGCCGGATGAGCACCGTGCCGCTCGGCCCAGCGGCGGTTGAACCCGCTCACCGGTGCCACCAGCGCCGCCTCCTGGTAGGCCAGCCGCGCTAGTGCACGGTGGAAGCGCAGCAGCGCCGCCTTGACGCCGGGTGCCAGGCCGCCCGTCGCGAAGTACCGCTCGCGCAGGTAGACGCCGTGCTCGGTGAGCGCGAACGGTAGTCCGTCGCGCCACTTCGCGGCCAGCGCGACGAGCGCCGCGAGGCCGTTGGCGTTGGCGTGGCACAGGTCCACGTCCGGCAGCCGGGCGGCGAGCGGGCGCACCGCGTGCTCGAGGAGCACGGCGGCGTCGTCGGCGTCGCGCAGGGTCAGCCTGGGCAGGGCGGGACTGCCGGCCCAGGCGTCGAGCAGGATCTCCGCCAGCGGCAGGCCGACCAGCGGGTGGCGGCCGATCCTGTGCTGATCCCCGCGCGCAGATCTGAACCAGGGCCTCGGCGGTTGTACGGCGGCGAACGCCAGCTCGCGCAGTCCCTCCGCGAACACGGCGAGGTCGGCCTCGGTGTTGCCGAGCATCCCCCGGCACATCCGGGCCGCCGCGCGCTCCGCCGGATAGCGCGCCGGCCGCTCGACCCCCCACACCGGCACCGCCTGCAGCGCGTCCACAGTGGACGGCAACACCGGCGTCGGCGGAGCGTTGTCACCGGCCACGATGGACACCAGGTGCCACCGCACGCCGGGCAGGCCGCGCACCAGGTGGTCGCACCACGTGCTCACGCCGCCGCCCGTGTACGGGTACGTCCCCTCGTTGATCAACGCGACTCTCATGCCGGCAGCTTCAGCGTCAGCGTGCCGTTCGTCTTCGCCAGCGACTGCCACGCCGTGCGCTGCCCGCCGTACGCCTCACCGAACTCGGCGCCGGTGATCTCGACACCGAGCAGGTTCAGGGTCGTGACGCGGGTGCCGGCCGGCACCGTCACCGGAACCTCCACACTGGATGGTCCACTGTTGACGATCGTCACCTTGCTCCCCCGCCGGTAGCCGGTCACCTTGCCGGACGCGACGGCCGTGCGCCATGCCTGCTGCCTAGTCAGTTGCTCGGACACGGCCGACATCCGCGGGTTGACAAGCGGCACCGTGGACGCGAACGTCTGCTTGTACCGGGCGATCAACGCGTCCAGCACCGGGTAGAGGATCCGGTCCTCGGTGATGTTGCTCTGGTGCGCGTAGTGCGGGGCCGGGTCGGCGGCCACCACGTGGTCGAACGCGATGCGCACCTCCATCGGCACGATGTAGGACTGGAATCCGTCGCTGCCCACCGGCTCGATGCACGTCGAGGCCGGATTGGTCGCGCAGATGCCGCTGCCACCGTCCTCTTCCCGCGTGTAGATCCAGTTGTACTCGTCGACCTCTTCGGCGATCGTCGCGACGTTGTAGTAGATGTTCATCGGGTGCCGCGGCACGGTCCGGGCCGGCCCGATGGTGCGCGGCTGCGGCTCGCGGGACGCGTCCGAGGCGAGGAACGTGACGCCCGCGGCCTGCAGGGCCGGCGCCAGATTCGGGTTGTCGGCCGGCATCTCCGGCAGCGAGCGCAGCCCGGAGTGCTCCCCCGTGACAAGTTCCCGCTTGTCCACGGAGACGCTCTTCGCGCGGGCCCAGTCGAGGTTCTGGGTGATCTCCGACGTGATGTCCGCCTGGGACACGTATTGCACGGCGCCCGTCGACGGCTGGGTGGCACACCGCCACGGCACGACGCTGACGTCCTTGACGCAGCCCAGGTACGGGTGGCTGTACGTGTGGTTGAGCCAGCGAAGGTCGGCCTTGCGGGCCAGCAGCCGCGCCGTCAGCGGGTCGGCGCTGCCGGCCTCGACGCTGCCGGCCGCGTTGAACGCGATGTCCAGCTTGAGAGCGGTGCGCTGCTGCCACGCGACGAGCGCGTCGACGTCGGCCGGCACCATCCGGATCGGCCGCAGCGGCACGCTCGCCGGGCAACCGTCGCCGGCGGTGCAGTTGTTCGCGGCGTTCCAGCGGTCGTCGGGCAGCAGCACGTCGTCGACGTGGAGGCTGAAGAAGTTGCGCCAGTACCCGAGGTTGACGCCCTTGGTGAGCCACGTGACGAGGCCGTGCCCGAGCACCATCGCGTGCGTCAGGTAGCGGTTCAGCGCGGCGGTGATGACGAGTTCCTCGCGACCGTCGTGCTTGTAGACGCCGGCGATTGAGCCGCTGGCGGCGTTGCCGGGCGCGGTTGCGGTGACCAGCGGCGTGAAGTCGGTGCCGGCCGCGGGCGTGCCGAGTGCCGCGTAGGACTCGCTGACTCCGTCGTTCCGGTCGTCGACGGGCATCGTTCCGGCCAGGTAGCCGAAGCCGGCCCCCTTGCCCGCGGCGGTGACCGTCAGCGATCCGCCGTCCATCGTCCCGCTCCACGCGGTCGACAGGCCCACGTGCGGGCCGGCCCAGGTGTAGGCGACGATGCGACGCACGCCGAAGGTGCGCTCGTAGTCGGCGAGCGCGGTGTTCTCCGCGGCCGGCAGCATCTCGTTCGAAGGCACCACGACGCCCTGGTACTTCCCGTACCCGGCCGACGGCGAGAGGAGCGTCGCCGTGATGGTCGGGCGGCCGGCGGACCGGGTGTCGATCGAGTCGAACGGGACGCCCTCCCGCTCGAGTTGGGCGCTCACCGCGTCCACGCCCGGGGTGCCGTCGGTGACGACGAGGACGCGCAGGTCGATGCGTGGATCGGTGTCGGCGGCGCCGGCGGGACCGGCGACCAGGAACGCCGCGACCGCAGCGACCGCGACGCTGCTCGCGACGACGCCACGGATGGAAGCGGGGGTTCGGGATGTCAGCCATCTCACGAACGGCAAAACGACGCCGGCCCGATCGCGAAACCGAGTGCCACGTATCTCCAGCCGAACGGCCAAAGGTTTGCCGGTACCCGTAACCGGTCATCTATAACGGCGTGACCGCGGTGAATGAGGCTGGTGTGGCCGCACGTCGGGCCGCCCGCAGCAAGTGGTTGGAACGGCTGACGCGGATCGGCCTCGTCGGCTATGGCGTGACCCACCTGATCGTGGGTTGGATCGCGCTGGAACTGGCGTTCGGCAAGGCTCCCGCCGAAGGCGACCAGTCCGGCGCGTTCAAGACGTTGGCCCGCCAGCCGACGGGAAAGTGGCTGCTCGGTCTCGTGATCGTCGGACTCGTGGCGATGGCCCTGTGGCAGGCGCTCGAGGCGGCCGTCGGCCACATCGAGGAGCGCGGCCGGTCCCGGATGTTCGAGCGGATCGGCTCCGCGGCCAAGACCGTGTTCTACGGATATCTCGCGTACACGGCGGCCAGGGTGCTGGTGGGTTCGGCGGGCTCGTCCAGCGACAAGCAGCAGCAGCAGACGAGCTCGATGTTGGACTCCGCCGGCGGCCGGTGGCTGGTCGGGCTGATCGGCCTCGCGATCATCGCCGTCGGGGTGGGCATGATCTGGTACGGCGTCACGAAGCGCTTCGCGAAGAACCTGCGCGACGGTGCGATGGAGCAGCACGTGCGCAAGTCCGCGCGGTCGCTCGGCGTGGTCGGTTACGCCGCGAAGGGGACGGTGTACGGCACGCTCGGCATACTCGTGCTGATCGCGGCGGTGCAGTTCGACCCGGGTAAGTCCCGGGGCCTGGACCAGGCGCTGCGCACGCTGGCGGCGCAGCCGGCAGGAACCTTCCTGCTGATCGCGGTGGCAGCCGGAATCGCCGCATACGGCGTGTTCTGCCTGTTCCAGGCGCGCTACCGGAAGATCTGACGCAATCTTGGACGTTTGCCACCGCTCCCGCGGCAGCAAACGTCCAAGATCCCTTCGTGCTGTGCTGTGCTGTGCTGTCTTGTCGTGCTGTCGGTCAGCGGCCGGCTAGCAGGCGGCTGACCGCGGCGTCCACGTCGAGGTGGTCGCCCTCGCGCCCCCGGGGCACTGCGATGTACGTCCGGCGCAGGAAGCGCACCAGAACGCTGCGCGGCACCTCGAACAGCGCGTTACCGTCGGGCGAGGACAACGCCAGGGCGACGAAGTCGCCACGGGGGCTGGCCCACGGCCAGACCCGCACGTCTCCGATCCCGGCCGGCTCGTCAAGACCGGTCACCAGCAGTTCGCGTGCGAACGACCAGCTGACCGGCTCGCCGCCAGCCGTCTCGGCGTGAAAGAGAACGTGCACCGCGTACGGATCCTCCGGGTCATACCGGAGACTCGCGCGCACCGGTAGGGCAGTCGCGTCCGGCGCAACAAGCCGCAGCGACGTCTCCACCTCCACCGCTGTGGGTCGGATTGCACTCATGTCGAACTCCCCCCGGCACCGCGCGAGGCATACACGCCTCGCCCCTCCCAATACTCAGCGCTCATAGAGTGTTACGCTCCGCCATTTGCTGATCTCACCCAGTAGTGGGACCACGATCCGGATACACCGCTGAAAACGCTGGCCGAAGGTATGATCGGCGGCCTTCCGCGCTTGCTGGGCAGCCCGGGTTTCCTCTGAATGGGCCCGTGTCCGCTACGTCAATGTCAATGCGGTAACGGCCGGCGGCTGCCGCCGGTGACGGCCACCGGCGCCCCATGAGACGGAAGATGCGCCACAGTCAGCCGATTGTCTCACTACTCACCGCTAAGAAACCGGAATAGTCGGTCCGAACTGGACAGTGGTTACGCGGGCCAGGTTCGGGCAGCGTGGAGGACATGGTCCAGAGCGAGGAGTCCGAAGCGGTGACACCTGTGCCAGGGTCCCCGCTTCCCCCGTCGGATATGCGGGCAGCGCGGCCGAAAGCCGCGCGGCCGCGATTGTGGCGGCGGACCCGGGCGCGAACGCGGCTCGCGCGGCAACGCGTCCGCGCGATGCCCGGCGGCCGGACGCTTCTCCGGGTGCTCGTCGGCACACTGGGTGCCGCGGTCGTGGCGCTCGGCCTCGTGCTGGTGCCGCTCCCCGGCCCCGGCTGGGCGATCGTGTTCGGTGGCCTGGCGATCTGGGCGATCGAGTTCGCCTGGGCGGCCCGCCTGCTGGACTGGGTGCGCAAGCAGGTGCGCGCGTTCGCCAAGGCGATGAGCAAGCTTCACTGGACGGTCCGCGGCGTGCTCGGCCTGGCGACGCTGCTCGTACTCGTCTCGATCGGATGGCTCTGGATCAAGCACCGCTACGGCTTCGACACCCTGGGCCAGCTCTGGAACTTTCTCTCCCACTGACGTGCACCCCCGCGGGGCGATACCGGCGTGCGACCGCAGGTCTGGATCGGGTACAGTCCACACGTCCCGGGCGATTAGCTCAGCGGGAGAGCGCTTCGTTCACACCGAAGAGGTCACTGGTTCGATCCCAGTATCGCCCACCAGC
>Ga0070664_100000713_pt1 | contig 25466 bp, 21 predicted proteins | sample KBSC73metaG_FD_65863 | JGI IMG/M metagenome (GOLD analysis project Ga0070664, IMG submission 65863) | Corn rhizosphere microbial communities from Kellogg Biological Station, Michigan, USA - KBS C7-3 metaG | ecosystem: Host-associated > Plants > Roots > Rhizosphere > Soil ... | reverse complement strand
CGGAGGAGGTCCCTGATTTCAGGATGCCCGCCGTAGTCCGCCCAGCTCGCAGGCGTCTGGCCAACCTTCGTATCCTTGATTTGTGTATCAGCGCCGTGAGCGACGAGAAACAGGACCATCGCTCGATGGCCGTTGAGCGCGGCGTAGTGTAATGCCGTGCCTGAGTAGTCGAAGCCTCCGGGGATCGCGTTGAGCCGGGCGCCCTTCGCAATCAGCAATGTGGCCGCTTCGATGTGGCCGTGCATGCAGGCGAAGACGAATGCGTTGTCGATGATGCCCTGCCGATCCTGTGCGAAGGAGGAGAACTTCGCGGCCAGCGTGTCTTTGCCGCGTCGGTCGAAGTTCGAGCCTTCGATGACTGTCAGATCGCCCCACGGCCAATTGACAGGACCAGCTCCTGGCCGAAGGCCGCCGTCGCTGGCAAAGAAAGTCTCGATCAACTCTGTGCGGCCGAGTCCGGCTGCGATGCGCAAATTGTGAATCGTGGCGCCACGCCGCAGGAGCAAGTCAATCGTGCCCTGACTATTCCAATACAACGCCTCTTCCAAAGGGGACCAGCCACCGGTGCCGTCGACCGCCGCGCCGCGGTCCAGCAGCAATGCCGTAGCCGCGACGTTGTTACGACCGGCGGCGGCACAGAGTGGTCCATTGATGTCCGCGCCAGCGTCAATCAGGATGGCGGCCATATCGAGTTGCTTCGGGTTGTCCTTCGCATCGAGGATCAGGCACTGCAGCAACGTCGGATGGCTGGTGGATGATCGAGACGTCGCGAGCGTGGTATCACCCTGGACCAGTGCGCGAAGTCGGTCCACGTCACCAGACTTGATCGCGCTGATCGCGGCATCGAACTTCGCGTCCACGGCGCCCTCCTCGAGAAACTACTCGATCGCCTTGACGATGTCCTCGACCACCTTCTTGGCGTCGCCGAAAACCATCATCGTACGGTCCATGTAGAACAGTGGGTTGTCGATGCCGGCATAACCGGACGCCATCGATCGCTTGTTGACGATCACGGTATGCGCTTTGTGCGCCTCGAGGATCGGCATGCCGAAGATCGGGCTGCCGGGCTGCTCGGCGAGCGGGTTGACGACATCGTTGGCGCCGAGCACGAACGCGATATCCGTGCTGCCGAAGTCGCCGTTGATGTCGTCCATTTCCTGGACCTCTTCGTACGGCACCTCGGCCTCGGCGAGCAGGACGTTCATGTGTCCGGGCATGCGGCCGGCGACCGGATGAATGGCATATCGAACGTTGACGCCCTTCGTCGCAAGCTTGTGAGCCATTTCCTTGACGGCGTGCTGGGCGCGCGCCACGGCCAGGCCGTAGCCCGGGATGATGATCACGCTTTCAGCGTTCCCCAGCAGGAATGCCACGTCCTCCGGCGATCCCGATTTGACCGTCTTCTGCTGTGTCTCAGCGGACGCGATGCCTTCCGCGCTGCCGAAGCCGCCGAGAATCACGCTGAAGAACGAGCGGTTCATTGCCTTGCACATGATGTAGGACAGGATGGCGCCCGAAGAGCCCACGAGCGAACCGGCGACGATGAGCAGCGGGTTGTTGAGCGAGAACCCGATGCCCGAGGCGGCCCATCCCGAGTAGCTGTTCAACATCGAGATCACGACGGGCATGTCGGCACCGCCGATCGGGATGATGATCAGCACGCCGAGCACGAAGGCGAGCGCCGTCATCGCGATGAACGGTGGCCAGTGCGCCGCTGGAGCGGCGGCGACGAAGGCGATGCCGAAACCGATCATCACGACCGCCAGGACCAGGTTCACGATGTGCTGACCCGTGAAGACAACCGGCGCGCTCGAGAACAGCCTCGAGACCTTGCCCAGTCCGGCGAGCTTGCCGAACGCGATCACCGATCCTGAGAAGGTCATGGCACCGACGAATGTACCGATGAACAGTTCGACGCGATTGGCTGCGGGAATGGGATCGCCGATGTTGAACGCCGCTGGATCGTTCACGACGGCAATGGCGATGAGCACAGCCGCCAGCCCGACCAGCGAGTGCATCGCCGCGACCAGCTCCGGCATCTGTGTCATCTGCACGCGGCGGGCGACGATCCACCCCGCCAGGCCGCCGAGCGCAAGCGCGCCAATCGTGAGGTCGATGCGTCGTGTGATCGCCAGCGTCGTGAGGACGGCCAGCGTCATTCCCGCGATGCCGAAGCGATTGCCGCGGCGAGCCGTCAGTGGATGGGAGAGACCCTTGAGGGCGAGAATGAAGAGCACGCTCGCCGCGAGATAGGACAGGGCAACCTGGTTCGGTGACATGGCGTCGGTCACCGATGCTTCTCCGCACGCTCTTTCTTCTTGAACATCTCGAGCATCCGCTCGGTGACGAGGAAGCCGCCGAAGGTATTGATAGCCACGAGCGCCACCGCAATCGCGCCGAGGATGGCGCCGCGGTCCAGCGGGCCGGGTCCGGCCGCGAGAATGGCGCCAACCACGATGACGGAACTGATGGCATTGGTGACGCTCATGAGCGGCGTGTGCAGCGCCGGCGTCACATTCCACACCACGTGATACCCGACAAAGATAGCCAGCACGAACACCATCAGATTGGTCACGATTGGGTCGACAGCGACTCCGTGCACTTCAGCTCCTGACCGCCGCGCCGTCGATGCACACGAGCGTCGCCGCGAGGATTTCGTCCGATCGATTGAGGGTGAGCTCGCCCGTCTTGGGGTCGAGCAGGAGGGCCGTGAAATTGAGCAGGTTACGCGCGTAGAGCGCGCTCGAGTCTGCGGCCAGCGTCGCCGGAAGGTTCGATGGAGCGACGATCTTCACCCCGTGGTGATCGACGACGACGTCTTTCCGGCTCAGCGTGCAGTTGCCACCCTGCGTGACCGCCATGTCGACGATGACAGAACCTGGCTTCATGCCGGACACCGTCTCCTCGGGCAGCAGCACCGGTGCCTGCCGGCCGGGGACGAGCGCAGTGGCGATGACGATGTCGGCCGCTTTCGCGCGTTCAGCAATCAATGCCGCCTGCCGGCGCTTGTAGTCGTCGCTCATTTCGCGCGCGTAGCCGCCGGCGCTCTCCTGCGCTTTTTTCTCCTCGTCCGACAAGGCGACTTCGACGAACTTGGCCCCCAGCGACTCCACTTCGCTCTTGACCGCGGGACGGACGTCGAAGGCTTCGATCACCGCACCCAGCCGCTTCGCGGTCGCGATGGCCTGCAGTCCCGCGACGCCGGCGCCGAGCACAAGGACCCTCGCGGCCTTGACCGTGCCTGCGGCGGTCATCAGCATCGGCATAAAACGGCCGTACTCGTAGGCGGCGATCAGCACGGCTTTGTATCCCGCGATGTTGGCCTGCGACGACAGGACGTCCATCGTCTGGGCGCGCGTGATGCGCGGCAGTAGTTCCATTGCGAATGCGGTGATGCCGGTCTGGGCAAGCGCGTCGACATTCTCGTGAGGCGACAGGAGTCCAATGAGGATCGTCCCGGGACGTAGCGACGGCAGTTCCGGCTCGGCCGGCCGGCGGACCTTGAGGATGATGTCGGCGGTCTTGTAGACATCGTCCGCGCATCCCAGAGTCGCTCCTGCCGCTGCGAAGCTCGCGTCTGGAATGCTGGCGCATGCGCCGGCGTTGTGCTCGACGATGACACTATGACGGCCGCCCGTCGTGAGCTTCTTGACCGTCTCCGGTGTCGCGGCTACACGTGTTTCCCCTGGGTAGACTTCGGCAGGAACGCCGATTCGCATCAGATGAACGCCTCCGGTCGCACCCGGATCTAGTTACTAGACTTCGGACCGGCTGCGTGCTGCAAAATCAATTTTATCGGATCGCAGATATCAACTCCCAGTCGTACGACGGGTCCGTAGGGCGGGTCTGTTCTCAAGACCCGCCTCGCGACAGCCGGGTCCATAAGGCAGGACCCGGCCTACGGTGTGAACGTTTGTACGGCGCTATTGAAACGTGTTGCAGGAATCGACGCGGCCAGACTCGAGTCCCCGGCGCAGCCATTCGACGCGCTGCTCAGAAGATCCGTGCGTGAAGGACTCCGGGACGACAGTGCCTTGCGTCTGTCGCTGCAGACGGTCATCGCCGATGGCAGCTGCCGCGCGCAGACCCTCCTCAGCATCGCCGGGCTCGAGCAGCCCCTCGCGCGATGCATAGTGTCCCCACACACCCGCATAACAGTCAGCCTGCAACTCCTGGCGGACTGACAGCGCGTTCGATTCGCGCTGCCCGGCGCGTTGCCGGGCCGCTTGGAGTTGACTGGACACACCCATCAGCGTCTGCACGTGATGCCCGATCTCGTGGGCCACGACATACGCCTGCGCAAAATCTCCCGGCGCACCGAACCGCTCATCGAGCTCCTTGAAGAATGAGAGATCGAGGTACACCTTGCGATCGGACGCGCAGTAGAACGGCCCCATCGCAGCCTGGCCCTGACCGCACGCGGACTGCGTCGCGTTGGTAAACAGCACGAGCACCGGCGCCTCGTACGTCTGGCGGTTCTCGTCAAAGATCCGGCCCCACGTCATCTCTGTGTCTTTGAGGACAACCGATACGAATTTGGCTTGAGGGTCGTCCGCAGGCACACCGCCGGGTGCAACCGTGTCTGAGGTCGACGTCGAGTTGATCAGATCAACAGGGTTCGTTCCGGTCAGCGCCGAGATGAGCAGCAGCAGCACCAAGCCGCCGAGGCCGCCACCGACGGCCATTCCGCCACCTGACATGCCGCGACGATCCTCGATGTTCGTACTGCCCTCGCGACCTTGCCATTTCATGGGAGCGCCCTCCAATCGTCGCGGAAGATATTATGCTCAGCCATGGACCTTGGACTGAAGGATCGCGTCGCCATTGTCACGGGCTCGAGCAAAGGGCTGGGCTTTGCGAGTGCTCGCGCTCTTGCTGCGGAAGGGTCTCGCGTCGTCATATGTGCTCGCACGCCTGACGCCTTGCAGGAAGCGCGCCGCCGGCTGGTTGAGATTGCGCCTGACGACCACGTCTTGGCGGTCGTCGCCGACGTCAGTCGGGAAAATGGGGTGCGGCTGCTCATCGATCGCACGGTTGAGATATTTGGCGGCATCGATGTACTGGTCAACAACGTCGGCGTCGGCAAAGGCGGAAGCCTGCTCGACACTCCGGACGAGCTCTGGCGGGAAGCGATCGACTACACGCTGATGCCAGCCGTCCATGCCTCGCGTCTCGCGGTGCCGCACATGCAGCGGCGCGGTGGTGGAGCGATCATCATGATCGCGTCCATCTACGGCCGCGAAGCAGGGGGGCGGATGACGTACAACGTTGTCAAGGCCGCCGAGATCAGCCTCGCCAAATCACTGGCGCAGCAACTGGCGCCGATGAACATCCGTGTGAACAGCGTGTCGCCCGGATCGATTCTGTTCGAAGGTGGATCGTGGTGGAAGCGGCAACAGGACGACCCTGCCGGGATCGCCGAGTTCGTGAAGCGCGAACTGCCGTTCGGTCGCTTTGGAAGGGCGGAGGAGGTAGGCGACGTTGTCGCCTACCTCGCATCGTCGCGCGCCAGCTGGATCAGCGGCACGTCAATCGTCGTGGATGGCTGTCAGAGTCGGGCCTTCTGACGGTTACTTCTTCTCCACGGTGATGTTGTTGAGGCGTACGGGCTCAGTCCCGTAGATCTCCATCTCCATCACGTTCTTCTTCTTGTCGAAGGTGATCTGGGTGAACGGCGCCATCTTGCCTTCACCCTTCCCATCCTTAATCTGTATTTGAATGAGCAGGAAGGGGTAATCGGTCGTCCGCGGATTGTTCACCGTTTCGCGGAAGCTCATTTGCCGATCGGTGGCTACGACAATTCGCTCGCCGCCGTCCGGCAGCGCTTCGTGCCACGCATACTTCAAATCCCACCCGAGTCGATAGTTCTGCGGGTCTGGGCCCTGCCAGCCCGGAATGTTGATGCGGCCTTTCGTCGGCATCTTCTGCAGTGCCCGGATCAAATCGTCCTGGCCCTTGGGCACGGTCTGCAGAAGGTTCGTGCGCTCCTGCTGCGTGGACCATTGGTCCAGGGTGATTTGGATGATGCCGTTCGCGCCGGTCAGGTTGTTGCTCATGTTCACAGCAAACGCGCGCATGCGGATGGGTAACACCACTTGCGCCGCGATCGGTTCGGCCAACAAAAACACGAGCCCCAGACATAAAACGAGAGAAGCGGGTCGAACACAACTCCGCGTCATGGCTATTAGTCCTTTCCAGCAGCTCGAGTCAGGAGCGGCACCCTATTTTACAAATTCTTAATCTTCGCGCAGGGCCTGAATTGGTTCCACCAGGGCTGCCCGGGCCGCGGGAACGAGCGCGGCGATGGAGGCGACCAGGAGGACTGTTCCGATGACGCCCGCCAAAGTCGCTGGATCCGACGGCGAAACGCCGTAAAGCAAGCTCGAGAGCGTTCGCGACAGGACGAACGACAGGGCCAGCCCCGAAATACTGGCCATTGCCGCCACTCGCATGCCGTGTCCCAGAAACTGCCTCAGGATAACCGTTCGGGCAGCGCCCAGGGCCAGGCGGATGCCAATCGCGCGCCGCTGCTCGGCAACGGCGTATGAGAGGACCCCGTAAATGCCTACGATTCCGAGCGCCAGTGCGATGAACCCCGCGATGGCCAACATCACGAGCGTGAACGATGTGCGCGCCATCGATTTGTTGTAGGTCTCTCCGAGCGTCTGTACTCGCGCGAGCGGAAGGTCCGCGTTGACGGCCCAGACCGCCCGGCTCAGCTGCCTGAGCAGAGCATCAGAACCGGCCTGCCTGCTGCGGATCGCAAACGTCGTCTGCCGGGGGATGAATGAACGCAGCGGTCCGAAGCCGTCTTGAATTCCCGCTCGCCAATACACGATCGCCGGTGGCGCCTGATCGACACCGCTGTCATAGATGTCGCCGACCACGCCGACGATCTCATTCAGCGCGCCAACGCGCCCGATCCGAACCCGCTTCCCGATAGCGGCCCAAGGTTCTCCCCATAGCTCACGGGCCATGCTGTTCGACACGACCACGACTCGCCGGCGCTCGAATACGTCGGCCCATGTGAAATCTCGCCCGGCAATCAACGGAATACCCAACGTCTTGAACAAGCCTGGCGCTACCGATTTGGACCTTCGCAACGGTGGAATGCCCTCGCCGTACGTCTTGTATTCGGCGGTGACCACCATGTTGTTCTCGAACTCCCTTTCCATCGGGAGAGCGGTCGCAAAAGCGGCAGAGGCAACGCCTGGAATTTTCTCGACCTCAGACAGGATGTCTCGCTGCATCTGCGCGGCGCGCTCAGGGTCGGGGACTTGCGCCTCGGGAATCGCGATGCGAAACGTCTGGACTTGTTGGGGCGCAACAAATCCCGGGTCGATGCTTCTGAGCGCGAGAAAGCTTCGAATCATGAGACCGGCGGCAACGAGGAGGACGACGGCGAGAGCGACCTGCACGAATACCAGCGCGTTCTGCGATCGATGCTTCCCACGATTGAGACCAAGCGTTCGGCTGTCACCATGAGCCACGCCGTGAAGGTCGCTTGATCCTCTCCTGCCTGCATACTTCACGATCGGCAACAGTCCGAACAGCAGCGCTGAAAAGAGAGACAGGGCGAGCGAGAACCCCAGTACCAGGGGATCGATCGAAATTTCTGACAATCGTGGAAGGGTTGCGGGTCCAATTGCCACGAGAGCCGAGAGGCCGATGTAAGCGAGCGCAACAGCCAGCGCTCCTCCGATCAGGGCGAGCGCAAGGCTTTCGACGAACAGTTGACGCGCGATGTGACCCCAGCCGGCGCCAAGGGCTGCGCGCACGGCGAGCTCGTGCCGGTGACCTTCACCACGCACGAGCAACAGATTGGCGACGTTCGCACACGCAATCATCAGCACGATGCCGATCGTGCCCATCAAGATCCACAGCACTGGTCCGACGTCGCCAACGACGTCTTGCGTAACTGGTCGCAGTGCCGGCCCGAAGCCGGCGCCGGTCAGGACACGCTGGTTCGTCCCGCGCTCCGCGATCCAGATTGGAAGCATGCGCCCCACGTCGGCATTCGCCTGCGCCAGCGAGACGCCAGGCTTCAGTCGAGCGATTCCGACGTAAGCGTGGGCATCGTTGGGGAGGAGCTGGTCGCCTTCGAAGCGCTGCGGCAGGATGACAGACGTTTCGACGTTCAAGAACCGGAACGTCCGTGGCATGACACCGATCACGATCCGCGGTCGTGCGTCGATGATTACGCTGGTTCCGATGATTGCTGGATTGCCGGCGAACCGGCGTTGCCAGTACCCGTATGTCAGGATTGCCGTCTCCGGGGTCCCTGGTGTGTCATCGGCAGCCGAAAACCACCGGCCGATTGCCGGCGGCACACCGATAGCTCGGAGAGTTTCATAGGTAACGACGAGTGCCGGAACTTCCTCAGGCTCTCCTGCTCCGGTCACGCTCGCCTGCTCGGCGTGCCATATCCCAAACTCAGCGAACGTCGTGGCATGCTCGCGGTAGGTGACGTACATCGTCGAGGACAGTCGAACGTTGTTCGAAGACATCCCCTGAAACTGCGCGGAATGCCAGACGCCGACGAGCTGCTCTGGCTCCGGGTACGGCAACGGCCGGAGAAGCACGCCGTTGAGGACACTGAATACAGCAGTCGCCGCACCGATGCCGAGGCCCAGCGTGAGGACGGCAGCGGCGACGAAACCCGGACTCCTCCGAATCATTCGCAGCGTCACGCGGCCATCCTGCGCCATGCGCTCGAGCCATCCGATCCTGTTCATTTCGCAGGTCTCCTCACGAATCCTGAGTGCATTGCCAAACTGGTGACGCGCCGCCAATCGGGCTTCGTCGATTGACAGCCCGTCAGCGCGCAGCTGATCGATCCGTTCGGCGATGTGGAATGAAAGCTCGCGTTGCACGTCGTGCTCGACTCGATCGGCGCGAAACGTATTGGCCAGACGCTGCAGCCAGGACATCTGTCACTCCTCGCGCAGGGCCCGCATCGGTTGCACGAAAGTCGCGCTCGCGGCGGGAATGAAGGCAGCGATGAATGCGACGGCAACGACAAGAAACATGACACCGGTCAGCGTTGCGGGATCGGTTGGCGTGACGCCGTAGAGCATGGTCGAGAGGCTCTGCGTGAACAGGAGCGCGAGGAGCAGACCGACGGCCGAGGCGGTGCCCACGATGCGGATGCTCATCGTCATCAGCTGATGTACGACGCTGCGGCGCAACGCGCCTAGCGCGAGGCGCAGCGCCACTTCGCGGCGACGGAGGCTGACGGCGTAACTCAAGGTGCCGTAGACGCCGGCGCATACGAGCGCCAACGCCGTCAGCGCGAAGAGCGTCAGCAGCCACGTGCGCAGGCGGTTTTGCGCGTACGCGCCGCTCATGCGTCCTTCGAGAGGGGCGGCGTCGTAGACCGATCGCTGGGGCTCGACGTCGTGAATCTTGCGGCGAATGGTTTCTGCCATCGCCAACGGGTCGCCGCTCGTCCGCATCAGGTGCCACGGCGCGGGATCGGGAGCACTGAAGCAGGTGTAAACGGTCGGCGCGGGCGCACGGTCGGCGCCAGTCTCGCGCGCATCGCCCACGATTCCCACGATCCTGGATGGGGGCACGTTGCCAGAGAGATGACCGTTCTTGGCTAAACCATCCAGAGCGCCCGAGAGGTGAAGACCGATTGCGTCGCGATCCAGTAAGTAGAGGTCGACAAAGCGGCGGTTTACCAGTGCCTCCGTGACTACTCCCGTGTTGCCACCGGCGTCCTCCGGGCGCCGGCATAGTTCACCCGCCAGCAGCGGTATCCGCAGCGTCTGGAAATAGGCTGGCGACACCACGCGCGTTTCCGCGTGCATGCGAGGAGCGGCCTCGGAGCGTCCTTCAGCAAGATTGAATTCCAACTGCTGTTGATCGCGCACCCCGGGCAGCGTCGAGGTAATGGCCACTGATTCGACACCCGGAAGCGTGCCGACCGCATCGATGAGACGGTTGATACGCTGGACGGCCATATCGGTTGTTTCCCAACCATACGAGCCGCTTACGTGCAGCGTCAGCACGTGACTGGCGTCGAAGCCCAAGTCGACTCGCGACAGCGCCTCGACGCTTCGAAGCAGCAGTCCGGCGCCCGCGAGGAGCGTGACTGACAGCGCGACTTGGACACCGACGAGCAGCCATTGGATCGAGTGGCGCTTCTGGAGCGACGACGGTGCAGAACTGCGAAGGGGTCTGACCCCAGGCGCGCCGCGCAACGCTGGAACCAGGCCGCACAGCAGCGCGACGGCGACCGTCGTAGCCATCGTGTAGAACAGGATCCGTCCGTCGATCCCAATCTCACTGACTCGCGGTAACTCGGGCGCGAGGGATCGAAGAGCCCGTGTCGCGGCAAGTGCTACGACCAGCCCGGTAGCCGCGCCGGTGACGGCCAGGACCGCCGCCTCGGTCAGCAGTTGGCAAATGACGGTCGTGCGCGAGCCGCCCAGTGAATAGCGAATCGATATCTCCTGCTCTCTCCTGGTCGCGCGTGACAACAGCAGTGCGGCGATGTTGGTGCAGGCAATCAGCAGCAGGACGGACACTGAACCGAACAGCAACCACAGAGACGAGCGGGTGCTGCCGACGACGGTGTCCTTGAGCGGCGTGACACGTACTCGTATGTTGCGATCGGTGGCGGGATATTGGGCCGCCAGACTGTTTTGCACTCGGTTCAGATCCGCCTCTGCCTGCGCGAGCGTGACACCTGGCTGGAGGCGGCCGATTCCAGTCAACCAGGTCAGCGTCCTCGACTGCGCCCACGTTGCATCGGCATCATCGGCGCTCCACAGGTCGACATCTCGTGCCGGGAACTGAAAATCTCCTGACATGACGCCGACGGTGATGAGAGAACCGTATGGAATCTTGACCGCTCGACCCACGATCTGGGGGTCGGCGCCGAGGCTGCGCCAGCGGCGATTGCTGATGATCATCGCAATCGGCCCCTTGACGGAATGCTCCGATTCCACGAACCCCCGACCCATTGCCGGTTGGACTCTCAACACATCGAAAAATCCGCGTGTGACGAAGGCGCGACGGAACCGCTCGGGCAACTCACCGCTGGTGTCCACAACGTCATCGACGTAGTGACCTGCGATGCCGTCAAAGGTGACGTTCAAACGATTCCAGTCCTGGAGGCGCACCGGCGCGATGCGCGTCTCGGCGGACCCTTCATGCACCTCCGTCAGCTCGACAAGCCGATCGCCGTCGGGGAAGGGCAGCGGCCGCAACAGGACGGTATCGATGGCCGAGAAGACCGCCGTGTTGGCGCCGATGCCAAGCGCCAGAGTCAGCACGACGGTCACCGTGAAGCCAGGTGTGCGGGCGAGCGTGCGGATGGCGTAGCGGGCATTTCGCATCGTGGCGTCCACTACGCGCGCGACATCGACGTCCCGGATGCGCTCACGCTGAACGACAGGATTGCCGAATCGAAGCCGTGCGCGTCGTCTTGCCTCTTCGGGGTCGACACCTTCGCTTCGCAACTGGTCGGCTCGTTCGGCAAGATGAAAAGAGATCTCGCGATCGATGTCGCGCTGGACTCGACCCGGACGAAACGTATTGAGGAGCCGATGAAACCATGACATGGTGTTTCCTCGCTCATCTCGTTACACATAACGAAGGACCCGGCCGACGCCCTCGGTGAACCTGGCCCAGCTCTCTTCCTCGAGCGCCAGTTGTTTCCGCCCGTGCGCCGTAAGCGAGTAGAAGCGAGCCTCACGATTTTTCTCTGTAAGGCCCCACTCGGATTTCAGCCAGCCTTGCTGCTCCATGCGGTGCAGGGCTGGATACAGCGAGCCTTCTTCTACGCGCAGGAGGTCGGCGGAGGCGCGCTGAACGTGCGTCGTGATCGCGTATCCATGCATCCGCTTGTTCGAGGCGAGGGTCTTGAGGACGAGAAGCGTCAGGGTGCCTTGAAGGATGTCGTTTCGTGATGTGCTCATGAACGGAACCCTGTGTTGAAACCTAGCTAGTTAGGCCTAACTAGTTAGGTATGCTAGTCACCTTGGACGACGATGGTCAAGAAAAGGGTGGCAACCCCGGAATGCAACCGAACGCGCGTGTTCTCCGTCAAACATTGCGGCTCGAACGGCCATCTCGGAGGATTCGTGCGTCTTGTATCCGCGTTGTGCCTGGTCTTTGCGCTGCTGACAGCGACATCGGCCGTGGCGCAAACGCCAGCTCGTGGAGAGTCAGGCCCCCAGTCGCATCAGGATTTGCACGCCCGCCTTGCGGCTGTGCCGCCAAAGATCGATGGCGTGTTGGGCGATGAGCTGTGGTCGGGCGAACCACTGCCGCTCGATAAATGGATGTCGTACAACCCGCTTCGGGGTGAACCTGAACAACAGCGCACCAGTGTCTGGATCGGGTACGACAGCCAGGCGATCTACTTCGCTTTCCGCTGTTACGACGACGAACCCGACAAGATCAGATCGACGATCAGCCGGCGCGACAACGTGTGGAATGACGATTGGGTCGGTGTAAGCCTCGACTCGAGCCGGGCAGGTCAAATCGCCTATCACATGTTCGTCAACCCAAGCGGCATCCAGATGGATGCGCTCCAGAGCTCGAATGAAGACACCGCTCCGGACTGGCTCTGGCAGAGCGCCGGCAAGGTTGACGAGCAGGGCTATGTCGTCGAAATCCGGCTGCCGCTTCAGAGCATCAGATTCCGCGGCGGGGATGACGTGCGGATGGGCATGCTCTTCTTCCGGCGCAACAGCCGTCTGGGAATCTCGTGGTCGTGGCCGGAGATGAAGCCGGGCGAATGGGTCTTCGAGGCGCACGCCCCGGTCGTGTTCGGATCGTTGAAGCAGCCGCTGCTGCTCGAAGTGATTCCGAGCGCCACCTACTCGCACAATCAGGTGCGTTCAGCGGGAACCTGGCAGGACGGCCTCCAGCAAGGCGACTTCGGTGCCAGCCTGAAGTACGGCATCACGTCGACCGTCACGCTCGATGCGACCGTCAATCCCGACTTCAGCCAGGTGGAAAGCGACGCGTTCGAGATCGAGGTGAACCAGCGCTTTCCGATCTTCTTCAGCGAGAAGCGCCCGTTCTTCATGGAGGGCCTCGGCCTGTTCAACCTCGCTGGCACCGGTTTCGACTCCTCGATGCGCACGGCGGTGCACACGCGGCGAATCGTGGATCCCAGCGCGGGCGTAAAGCTGACCGGGACGGCCGGGCGCTATACGTTTGCCACGCTCATGGCGCCTGACGAGTCGGTCCCTGACGGCCGCAAGATGTACGCGATCGGGAGAGGGACTCGCAACTTCGGCGATGGTCAGTACGCCGGGGTGCTCGTGACCGACACCGAGTTCCAACGCGACTACAACCGCGTGATCGCCGCCGACATCGCGCTCAAGCACGGCGATCGCATCCGCTGGAACGCGAACATGATTCTGTCCGAGTCGGCAACGCCAGACAGTCAGTCAAGTACCGGCGTCGGTGGACAGGCCAGCTACTCGTACGACACCAGAAGGGTCGGTGTGTCGGGGCAGATCGAGCACTACAGCAGCGACTTCCGCATGGACACGGCGTTCATCAATCGCGTCGGGATCACACGTGGATGGCAGTATCAGGGGCTCAGTTTCTATCCCGACGAGAAGCGATATCCGTGGCTCAAGCGGATAAACCCGTTCCTCTGGGTGACCGCCGCCGACGACCGTGTTCAGGGCGGCAGTGAACTCGAGGTGATACCAGCGATACGTTTCAACTTCACCCGCCAGGGCTATCTGCGCCTGGATATGTTGCGTGGTCACGAAACCTTCGCGCACGAACGTTTCGAGGTGGGTCGTGTGATGGCCGACGGCGGGGCGCAGTTCACGAAGTGGCTGAACCTGGCGGGTAACGTCACCAGCGGCCCCGCGGTGTTTTACGATGAGGTAGACCCGTTTCAAGGGTATTCGCAGTCATTCAGCGCGCGCGTCGGCCTGCAGCCGAACTCGAAGCTGAATCACAGCTTCTCGTACACCTTCGTGCACTTCGAACATCGCGACACCGGCGAGAAGGTCTACGACGTGCACATCGTCAACCTTCGCAACACCTACCAGTTCACGCCACAGTTCCTCATGCGGGCGATCGTGCAGTACGACAGCTCGCGGCGCCGGGTGCTTGGTGATTTCCTCGCTTCGTACGAGCTCGTGCCCGGCACCGTGGTCCACGCCGGTTACGGTTCGCTCTGGGAGCGGCTCGACGTCGATCCCTATCGACCGACAGCGCGCGCGTTCTTCTTCAAGGCGTCGTATCTAGCGAGGTTCTGAACAACGTCAACGCGTCAACGCCCAACCACCAACTCCCAACTCCCAACGGGTTGGTGCAAGCCTTTGGGAGTTGGACATTGTGAGTTGGAAGTTGCCAACGCCGTCAGTTGTGCGCGGCGGAAAGGGCTTTTAAGACCTCGGCGTACTTGGTGTCGTAGGCGTTGAGCACGTCGGCGCCGGGATGCTCCTTGATCTCGCCAAGGATGTGTGGGGGTGCATCGCGATCTGTGAACCGTGGCCAGTTGGGAAGGCCGCGTCCATTCGGGTCACCGTTCTTCGCGAAGTTGACCCAGTAGGACGACATCTCGTCGGCCATTTTGCGATCGCGCTCGGACGCCATCGCCAGTTTCGGTGAGCTGATGTCGGGAATCACGCGCGGTGCCCAGAGATTGTTGAAGACGTACACAATCTCCGTGGCGTGCGTCGCCTTCAGGTCCTTGCCTCCGGGATCGACCGGCGGTTCGTGCGTGAAAAAGTACCAGTAGGCGCGTTTGCCGGCCGCTGTTTGCCGCTCGGCGAACAGCCGCATCGCCCACATCATCGTGTCGCGGAAGGCGACGTTGCCGCCGAGCGATGTGTGCTCGTCCTTGTTTGAACCGGCGATGACATCCACCGCGTTCTGCTTGCCGTTGGCGAACGTGATCGAGAGATCCTCCGGCACGATCCATCCGTCGACGATCATCCCCGAGCCGCGCAGCGTCTTGACGACTTCTTCGGTCGAGCGCGCACGAAGCTCCGCCAATGGTGGAAGCGGGGGAGGCGGTGGTGGAGGGCTGGCGGGTGGGCTCGCTTCGCCTCGACCGCGGCCGCCACGTCCTGCCGGCGTCAGCACCTGCTGACGCTCGGCTTGCGCGCGAGGCGTCATCGGCCCCATGCCGAGTCCCATCCACGCGCCGCTTTCGCTGATCGCGCGTTGGAACAGGCCGTTCGCGACCGGTGATCCGACCAGGCCACCAACCATCGCCGCACCCGCGGACTCGCCGAAGATCGTCACGTTGCCCGGATCGCCGCCGAATGCCGCGATGTTTGTCTTCACCCACCGCAACGTGGCGATCGCGTCCATCAGTGCCTGGTTGCCAGACGCGTTGTGCCCGGACTCGGAGGTCAGTTCGGGATGCGCGAAGAAGCCGAAGGGACCAAGGCGGTAGTTGAACGTGACCAGCACGACACCTTTCTTGGCGAGGTTCTCGCCGTCGTTGTGTTTGCTCGATCCGCCACCCTCGGTGTACGCGCCGCCAAAGATCCACACCATGACGGGCAGCCGCTCGTTGGCGCGACTGGCGGGGGTCCACACATTCAAGTACAGGCAGTCCTCACTCGTCTTCGGTGAATCAGGCAGGTCGACCGTCACGTTGTTCGGGACGCGATTCAGTTGTGACGGCTGCACGCACACGTTGCTGAACTGTTCCGCCTTGCGCACGCCGTCCCATTTGCCCGGCGGTTGTGGTTCTTTCCAGCGCAAATCGCCGACCGGAGGGGCGGCAAACGGGATGCCTTTGAATGCTCGAACACCCGAAGGCAGCGCGACACCAGACAGCCGTCCCGTCGAAATCGCGACCGTGTCGGGGATGGCTGCGGGTGTTGTGACAGTGCTTGCCGCGACGACTGCCATGGTGAGCGCAAGGGCAATCCTGCCAGGATGGCGACTCACTGTGCCTCCGACTGTCTGGCGCGCTCGGCGCGCGACGAATTGATGTAGTCGCCGATGGTCCAGCTGTCGAAGTCGAGGTAGGAATCCCACGCCTGCGTTTCGCTCGGCAGGGCCCAACTGCTTTTCATGCGGGCGGACAGCCGCTTTCCCTCCGCCGTCATCTCGGGCGGCACGCTGCCGACGAACGAAATCGGCCACATGCCCTGGATGTCCGGATCACCCCATGGCGTCTTCGGTTTCGTCCATCCCTTGGGAGTCTCGATGAAATGATTGGCTTCGCTTGGAGGCCCTGACGTCGCCTGTGCGTGAACGCCCGCAACGAACAGCACGCTGGCACATCCGTAGATGAGAGCACGACTGGTCACACGAAGTTTCGGGTCCATATCCGATCAATTTTCCCGGGTTCCGGCGACTCCGTCCAGTGATCCGGCGGATTGGCTGTGATACACCGGCGCGCGCGCCGTATATTTCCCACAGATGCCCATTGAACAGGCGATGCCCGGGCGGCTGGCGCGATGGATTTCGGCCGCAGATCCCGATTGGGACGCGGTGTATGCCGATCAGCTTCCGCGCGTCTACAACTTCTTCCGGTATCGGTTCGGGGCCACCGCGGACGCCGAGGATCTCACTGCCAGGACGTTCGAGAAGGCGTGGCGCGCGCGGCACAGGTACCGCCGGGATCTGGCGGCGTTCTCGACCTGGCTTCTCAGTATTGCGAGGAACGTGGCCGCCGATCACGTTCGGGCGCGGCGGCCATTTGTGTCGCTCGAACAGGCATCGGACGTGAGGGCCGCAGGCACTCCAGAAGAGCAGGCGGTGCGCAACTCGGATGGCGAACGGCTCGCCGCACTGTTGCAGCAATTGCCGGATCGTGAACGCGAATTGCTGGCGATGAAATACGGAGCGGGAATGACCAATCGCACGATCGCCATCGCCACGGGACTCAGTGAGTCGAACGTCGGCACCATCGTCCATCGTGTTGTTCAGACACTGCGCGCACGATGGTGACGAGAGATTGGTGAAATTCGTAGAGCGGCGGCGTTAGCCCCCGCGGGGACGGCAGGACACCATGGAAGACACTGATTTGAACAGTCTGCGTCGCGACCCGTCACCGGCGTTTGCTGCGCGACTGCAGTCGTCGCTGCGCGAGCAGGAGAAGTCGCGATCCCACGCGGCATGGCCTCGGCTCAAAGCAATCGCGGCGCCGGCTGTTATCGTCATCATCATCTTGGGGTTGCTGAGCCTCCCAGCCGTTCGCGCATCAGCCCAGTCCTTCCTCGCGATGTTTCGCGTCGTGAATTTCGTCGCGGTCCCCGTCGATGAGGGCCGCATCGCGATGCTCGAGTCACAGAATCTCGATCCGCCGCATCTGATCGGCGAGCAGATCCAGGTCCTCGAGGATCCGGGTGCGCCCATCGGGGTGGTTTCGCCCGAGCAGGCGGGCACGGCGGCGGGGTTCGAGGTCAAGGTGCCGACGTATGAACCGGCGAACGTCACGCTCGCAACGATCGACGTCAAGGGCCAGCAGCGACTGCGGGCGACTGCCGATGCCGAACGTCTGCGCCACGCCATGGAGACATTGGCCATTAGTGATCTCGAAGTCCCTGCTGGACTCGATGGGCAGACTGTCGACGTGCGCATTCCACCCGTCGTCAGGATGCGCTACGAGCGGGGCGGGGCGCCGGTCGTCGAGGTCCTGCAGGCGAAATCGCCCGAAGTGTCGCTGCCGGACGGCATCAATCTGGCCGCGCTCGGCGAGATTGGGCTACGGATTCTCGGGTTGTCGCCAATCGAAGCACGCGATTTCGCGCAATCGATCGATTGGTACACTACGCTGCTCGTCCCGATACCTGCTGCCGCCACCTCCTTCAAACAGATCGCCATCAATGGGCAGCCTGGCGTGGCTGTCGAGCGTGTGCGACGTCTGCCGGACGGGGGGCGCCAGTTTTCGAGCAGCTACTTGTGGTCGCAGAACGGACAGGTGTTCGCAGTGAACGGATCGCTCTCGGCCCTCGACATGCTCAAGATGGCAGAATCGCTGAAGTGACCGGCCTCGCCATCGAGACGCGGGAGCTCTGTAAGTGGTTCGGCGCGACGTTGGCCGTCGCGGACCTCTCGCTGTCCGTACGCACCGGTGAGATCTTCGGGTTTCTGGGTCCCAACGGTGCTGGCAAGACCACGTCGGTCAAGATGCTCCTGAGCCTGGTCACTCCGGATGGGGGAGCGGGTCGCGTGCTCGGCCAGCGCCTCGGCGATCGCGAGACGCGCGGTCGAATCGGGTTTCTTCCTGAACACTTCCGGTTTCACGACTGCCTGACCGCGCGCGAATTGCTGCGGTTTCATGGGCGACTCTATGGCCTTTCGGGATCCGATCTCGACATGCGAATCGATCGACTGCTTGCCAGAGTCGATCTGCTGGAAGCGGCCGACAGGCCGGTGCGTGGTTACAGCAAGGGGATGCTGCAGCGCACAGGCCTCGCGCAGGCGCTTCTCAACGATCCCTCGCTCGTCTTCCTCGACGAGCCGACTTCCGGTCTCGATCCCCTGGGACGGATGCTCGTCCGCGACATCATCGCGGAGTTGCGCGAACGCGGGACGACAGTCTTTCTCAACTCCCATCTGCTCGGTGAAGTTGAGGCCACGTGCGACCGAGTGGCGTTCGTCAAACAAGGGAGGATCATCCATGAGATGACTCTCGGCGAGTCGACAGCGATGATCGACGTCGAGCTGCGCATTGGCCCGATCGATGCTTGTCTGCTGGAAGGACTCTCGTCGTTCGGCACTGCCGTCAGTCAATCTGGTGCTGACATGGTACGGATGCGTGTTGACTCGGACGCCGCCCTTCCTGCCCTCACTCGCTGGCTCGTGGAGCGCGGCACATGTGTCTACGCATTGCAGCCCCGCCACAAGTCGCTCGAGGAATGGTTCGTCGAGGTCATGGGCGAGGATCAGAGGCCGGGATAGGCATGCGCATGTTTACTGCGATCCTGGCCATGGCGCATCTCACGCTCTACGAATCGCGTCGGCGTCGCATCGTCACAGCGGCTGTCGTCTGCGCTGCGGCATTTCTCGCTGTATATACCACCGGTCTGTTTTTCATCCATCGGGAGCAGGTCCGAACCTCCATGCCCTTCGTGCAGCAACAGGCGACCATGGCGCTCCTCGCCGTGGCCGGCCTCTACGGTGTCAACTTCCTCTCGATTCTGTTCGCGGTGTTGCTGCCCGTCGACACGCTCTCGGGCGAGATCGATTCAGGCGTGTTGCATACCATCGCTTCAAAACCGGTTCGCCGGGCGGACATCGTCATCGGCAAGTGGCTCGGACATGCCGTCATCGTGACGGGTTACGTGCTCGCGCTGTTGCTGGGTGTGATGCTGGTGATGCGTGTGGTGGTCGGACCGGTGCCAGTGCGGCCACTGCAGGCGTTACCACTGCTGATCCTGGAGATGTTGTTGCTCATGACAGTGTCGATCGCCGGCGGCACCAGACTGAGCACAGTGACCAACGGTGTCACCGCCCTCGGCTTCTATGGCATTGCATTCATCGGCGGTTGGATTGAACAAATCGGCGGATTTGTTGGCAGCCATGCCGCGAGGACCGTCGGTATCGTCGCCAGCCTGATCAGCCCCGCCGATGCGCTGTGGCGTCTGGGCTCTTATCGTGTGCAGCCAGACAACCTGCGCAACATCGGCGCCGCTTTGTTTGCAACATCGTCGATCCCGACGACACTGATGGTGTGGTGGGCGGCGGGCTTCACACTCGCCGCATTGCTCTTCGCTGTCCGCTCGTTTTCAACACGGCAGTTGTGAAGCGGTCTGACCCCGTCACGGTCTGAAGGCGTCTGGTGCCACGCCGGGCTTGAAGGCGGGCGGGTCGGACACCGTTTTGATCAGGAGTGGTTCGTTGCCCGTCGTGACGGGGATCGGCTGGTCCGCTTCGATCTTGACGGGCTGCGACGCCACGACCTCGAGCGGCCGCGCTGACTCGACCCTGAGTACGCTGGAACCCACCACGGCCACCGGGATGAACACGTCCTTTCCAGGAGGACCCTCGACGCCACGGATGATGACCGGGGTGGCATCGTTGCGCTGCGCCGAGACCTGAACACCTGCCTGGCTGACGGCAATCCACCCGAGTTCCAGCGCAATGATGGTCAACAAAAGTTTCGTGTATCGGTCGACGGTCATGAGCGGCCTCCGTGGTTGTTAATAGTCTGGTCGGCGTCGATTCCGAGCGGGTCCGGCTGAATCCGGACACTACGTGGCGCAAGCCGATACTACGTGGCTGGAGCCGGACGCTAAGCGATGCGCGCTTCGATCACGCTCAAGGGTGACTCCGTAGGCACGATGCGCGCCAACGAGAAGCCGCCCCGTTCAAAGAGTGAAGCAAACTCATCCGCTGTGCGTTCGCGCCCTCCGGGCATCAACAGCATCTCGAGGTCGATGAGTTTGCCAAAGTCTGGTTGATTGCCGGGTGGAATCACCGCCTCGAGCAGAATGACCCGGCCGTCACGCCGATCTCCCAACGCGGTCCTGATGTTCTTCAGGATGGCAATCGACCGCTCATCGTCCCAGTCATGAATGATGTTCTTCATGATGTACGCGTCGCCGCCAGCGGGCACGGCCGTGAAGAAATCACCCCCGGCTGTCTGGACACGATCGCCGACTCCGGCTGTCGTGATGACCGAGGCCGCACCCGCGATCACGTGATCGAGATCGAACAGGACGCCGCGCATCGCGGGGTACTGCCGCAGGACGGACGTCAGGACATACCCATGACCGCCCGCGACATCGACGAGCACGCGAATGCCGCTGAAGTCGTATGCCTTCAGCGCGGCCGCCACAGTGGGGCCGCTCCACGACGTCATCGCGTTGTTGAAGACGGCGGATAGCTTCGGCTCGCGCGCAAAGTACTCGAACACCGGCATGCCCGTGACCCGCTCGGCGGCCGGCTGTCCGGTGGTGACCGCGTGGAGCATCTCGGCGTAGACGCGGAAGTGGAAGGGATCCGTCATCCACAACCCAAGGTCGTACAGCGATGCCGGCCCTTGCCTCAGCATCGTGGCGGGCAGATTCAGTGCGAATGTGCGGGTCTGCCGCTCCTCGAATATTCCTCCGCTGGCGAGCGCCCGGAGGACACGATACAACCCATCCTCTGTGACACCAGCATCCTTCGCCAGGTCTGCCACCGATCGCGGGCCGTCCGCGAGACGGTCTGCGATTCGAAGTTCCAATGCCACATTCAGCGCGGCTGACAGGATGTATCCGAGCGCGATCTGGTTGAGAACTTGTATCGCCGCACCCTGCGCGGCCGCATCGGGAGCCGGCGATTCGGGATCCGGGCTCCGGGATTCTCGGGACGAGGCCATGTCAGCGTGCCTCCACGGGAGCAATTCGCTCGATGGCTCGGACCGCGGACAGAAGCGTCGAGGACGCATTGGCCAACAGCACGGTATCGACTCCGGCGACGATCATCGTAAAGCCCCGCTCCATGTACGGCTTCACCGCGTCGGCGGTGAGGCCAAAAATTCCGATGGGGACGTTCACTTCACGGCAGGCGTCGTGGACGCGTGCGATAGCGTCGCGCACGTCGGGATGGCCGACCGCGCCGGGACGACCCAGGCTGGCCGAGAGGTCGTAGGGTCCGATCAGTACTCCATCGACGCCATCGACGCGGACGATGTCGCGGATGACGGCGATCGCGTCACGATGCTCCGCCTGAACGATAACGGCGGTGTCATCGTTCGCGTTCTGCAGGTATTCACGGACACGCAGGCCATAGCGGTGCGCCCGGGTGATCCCGAGCCCGCGGTGACCCATGGGTGCATACTTCGCGGCCTGGACGATCCGCTGCGCATGCTCGACGGAGTTGACCTGCGGCGCGATGATGCCCGCCGCGCCGATATCGAGCGCTCGCTTGACGTGCATCTCGTCGCTCGCGGACAAGCGGACGACACACGGGGTGGCGCCTGCCGCCTGCATGAGCGCCTGCATCTGCGATGTGTCGAGGGGCGAGTGCTCCGCATCGATGAACAACCAATCGAAGCCGACCTCGGCCAGCAGCTCGACTACAGGTGGAGAATTCAAGGTCAGGAGCGGCGCAATCAACCGTTCGCCCGACCTGAGTCTCGTACGAAAGGATGTGGGCATTTAGTGAACTGTAACACCACTAAAATGGATCTTTCGCGGCAGTCGCCGCGTCTCAAGGGATCAGGTGCCAACACCGTCGCTGACCGGGCAGTCCATCCTGCACTACAACATTCGCGAGCGGCTCGGTGCCGGTGGCACTGGCGAGGTCTACGTCGCCGATGACACCCGGCTGGGCCGACAGGTGGCGTTGAAGTTCCTCATCCCCGATCGTCAGCGCGACTCCGACAGCCGCGCTCGTTTGCTGCGTGAGGCGCGTGCGGCGTCCCTGTTGCGATCCCCGAATATCGCGGTCACGTACGAGTTCGGCGAGTATGGCGACCTGCTGTTCATCGCGATGGAATACGTGGAGGGCGAGCTGCTATCGGATCGTGTCCTGCGCGGGCCCGTACCGATCGGCGAAGCGGTCGACATCGCGGCGCAGGTGGCCGATGCGCTCGACGAGGCTCACAGCCGCAGCATCGTGCATCGCGACATCAAGAGCGGCAATCTCATTCAAACCAGGCGTGGTCTCGTCAAGGTGCTGGATTTCGGTCTCGCCAAGATGGAGTCGCCGAAGTCGACGGAGAAGGCGTTGCGCACGACCTCGGATCTCCTCGTCACGTCACCAGGCATGGTGCTCGGCACGATTGCCTATATGGCGCCCGAGCAGTTGCGCGCGGACGCAGTCGACCACCGCGTGGATCTGTTTGCTCTGGGAGTTGTGCTGTACGAGCTGCTGACGGCGCGGCTGCCGTTTCGCGGCCCAACGCTGGCCGATACGTTCGATCGTATCTTTCACGCCGATCCCGAACCGGTGTCGCGGATCATTCCAGCAGTACTCCCGGAACTAGAGCGGATCGTCCAGAAAGCGCTGCAGAAATCGGCCGCGGATCGCTACCAGACGGCGCGCGAGTTTCACATCGACCTGCGCCACATCGCGCGGCGCATCGAGGTCAACGAGTCAACACAGGGAATGCGGGCACCGCGGATCGAAACGGGTCAGCGGAGCATCGCCGTCCTTACGTTCACCAACGTGACGCGTGACGCAGCCGATGACTGGATCGGTACCGGTATTGCCGAAACCGTCACGGCCGATCTCAAGAACCTCCCGGACCTGACCGTCATCGGCCGCGGGCAGATCTCCGAGTTGTTGAACGCGATGCGACCGTCCGAGAGGACGAGCGAACATCTGCCGCGCGAAATCGGGCGACAGTTGGGAGCATGGTGGGTGTTATCCGGCGCCTATCAGCGTCTTGGCGATCGTATTCGCGTGACCGGACAGCTCGTTGAAGTGCTCAGCGGCAAGCTCATTCGAACGGTGAAGCTCGATGGACGCGTCGATGAAATCTTTGAGCTCCAGGATCGGATCGTCTTCGACGTGAGCCGTGGTCTCGAACTGAAACTCGCCAGGGAGGACGCCGACGCGATCGAGCGCGACGAGACCCGTTCCGTCGAGGCATTCGAAGCCTACTCGCGCGGCGTCCTGAACATGCGCTCCGCGGGACGCGAGGCGATGGATCGCGCCATCGCTCTTTTCGAGCGGGCAGTCGAACTCGATCCCAGCTACGCGACGGCGTGGTCCACGCTCGGCGGCGCGCTCTACTTGAAAGGCTTGTTCCTGGGCGTTCGCGACCTCCAGCAGAAGGCGCTCCACCATCTGTCTCGTGCGATCGAGCTGAAGCCAGGGCTGGCCAATGCGCACGTCTGGCTCGGGAGCGTCTACCTGCAGCTGGGCGAGATCAATAAGGCGATGGCCTCGCTCGAAACCGCCCAGCGCCTCGAGCCTGACAACCACGACGTTCACCAGACGCTGGCACGCGCGTTCTGGTTGTTTCGCGGAATGGTACCCGAAGGCATCGCCGAGCTGCGGCGAGCGATCGCGATCAATCCCGAGGGCGGGTATTCGCATCTTCAACTCTCGATGCTCGAGGCCCTGAGTGGGCATCTGGACGAGGCGGAAATCGCGGCGCGACACGCGATCGAGCTTCAAGAGCGCGCGATGTCGGGCACCGAGGGATTGTTGATCGTCGGGGCGCACGCGCGATTGGGCTACGTGCACTACCTGCGTGGCAACTACGAGTCGGCGTACGTCGAATATCGTCGCGAGCTCGAATTCGTCACGACGAGCGACCACGCCTTGCGAGAGCGGACGCTCATCGAGTTGCACCAGAAACTCAGCGCGCTGCAGCGGGCTCGTGGCGATCTTGAGGGGGCGAACCGCTTCGGCGATATGGCCATCGAGGCCCACACACGACGACTGGCCAATGGCGCAGACGATCCCGCAACGCGGTACTACATGGCTGCGCTGCACGCCGGACGCGGTGACGTCGAGCGCACCCGCGAGCATCTGGCGTTGCCACTCGCCCGGCTGCCCGAGTTCACACGGTGGCGCCTTGAACGCGACCGGGATTTCGATCCGGTTCGATCGCAGTTGAACCTGTAAAGACACCGGGTGTCATTTTCCTGTCCCGCTCACGAGGAAATGACACCCGGTGTCCTACGTCTAAATCGCTTTGCGACCGACCGCGATCAGTGACAGGCCGATCGGAGGCGGCAAAAGCCGTTCGAGCGGCAATGCCCAGGGCGCGACGAGTGACTCGAACAGCTTGACCTGTGTGAGACTGTGCCTGGTCGACTTGCTGACGTGCGCGTTGTACATCCATCCCGCGAGACCGATCGGGTTAGTGTAGCGGAGGCGAATCAGCTCGAGGCCGGCATGAGCAAACGCCGATCGCAGCGTCCGCTTCGAGTAACGCCGATGGTGCCCCAGCTCGGCATCCAGCGGACCATACGCCATTTGCAATGCCGGTACGAAGACGATCACCCGTCCCCCGGGTACGACGATCTGATCGAACGCTTTCAACGCGCCCACATCGTCGGCGATGTGTTCCAGGACGTTCACCAGCAGGACCGAATCGAATCGCTGCCGCGCGAGCTCCGCAGCATCGCATTCCTCGAAGTGACAGGCGCGCAGCGTGAAGCCGGGGTGAGCGCCGATGGCTTCCTGCAGGCGCGTGGCGCAATTCCGGTTAGGTTCGATCCCGACGACGACGTCGGCGACCTCGAGCAATCGGCTGGTCATCGTCCCAATACCCGAACCCACCTCCAGCACCCGCGAACCAAGGAAGCGTCGAACCATGCCGAAGACGTGATCGGTGTACCGCCGGGCCTCCTGCATCGTCTCCAGGTCGTCCGCGGCGTAACGGTCCTGCGTTTGGCTGAATCGGCGATCGGTCGGTGAAGCGTCCTGCATGGTCTTGAGCACGGTACCACGTCGGAACCCGGAACCTGGAACCCGGCCCGCCTTCGCGCGTTAGCGCTTCGGCGAGGTTTCGCAGTAGCCCTCGGCGGAGGCGGGAACTTGGAACCGGCGAGGCTTTCGCCTTATGATCGTCCGTCATGCCGCCGGAACCTACCGAGGCGACGCTGTCCCCGTTCCAGGTT
>Ga0070664_100000712_pt1 | contig 25469 bp, 23 predicted proteins | sample KBSC73metaG_FD_65863 | JGI IMG/M metagenome (GOLD analysis project Ga0070664, IMG submission 65863) | Corn rhizosphere microbial communities from Kellogg Biological Station, Michigan, USA - KBS C7-3 metaG | ecosystem: Host-associated > Plants > Roots > Rhizosphere > Soil ... | reverse complement strand
TGCCAGCCGCGCCTGATGTTGTCCGCACCGAGGGTCGGACCAACCGAACGCTGCTCGACGATCGTCTGCGGAGCTGCGAGCGCGCCGGAGCGCAACAGCAACGCCAGCTCGCGAGCCTCGGTGGCCTGCAAACCGGTGATGCGGAAGCTCGACGACAGTACGCTCTGAATCGTCGCCGCGCTGATGACCTCTTCCTCGGTACAGATCAAGCCGCTGCGCACGCCCTTGCACTGCTCGCCTTCGGCGAGCTGCTTCTTGGAGATGTACACGACGGCCATTCTCTTGCCGACGTTGTCCTTGGTGGCGTTGAGCATCGACTGACCGCCGCGCGCATCCAGCTTCACGTTGACCTGCGGCTGACCTTCCTGGAAGGACGAGGTCGCATCCGTGAGCTGCTCGCCGGTCGCGATGACTTCGCGCTTGAGAAGGATCGGGCGGCCGTTGCGCTCTTTGTAGAGCTTCGAGCCGATGGGAATGCGCTTGTTGCTCTCGGCTTCGTACGGATTGTTGTTCTCGTCGACCAGGCGGAATTCCAGCGTCGCAGTCGCGCCGAGCACGCGGATCGCCTCGTTCGGGTCCTGCACGCCCGGCAGCTGCACGACGATGCGGTTCGACGCCTGGCGCGTCACGATCGGCTCGGCGATGCCGAGCGCGTCGACACGATTGCGCAGCGTGGTGATGTTCTGCTCGATGGCCACGCCCTGGCGCCGCTTGATCTCGGCGGGCGTCATGCGCATCTCGATGTACGAACCGTCGGCTTCCTCACCCGAGGTGAGCACCAGGCTGCCATCCGGCGCCTTCAACGCATCCATCGCGGCCTGCAGATCCGAGGCGTTGCGCAGAACGACTTTGACGACCCCATCCTTCGAACTGACCGCGCCGTACGGAATTCGCTTGTCGCGCAGGCTCGTGCGCACGTCGCGCTCCATCCGCTCGATGGCCTGCGCCACTGCGCTCTGGATATCGACCTCGTACACGAAGTGCACGCCGCCGCGCAGATCGAGGCCAAGACTCATGGGCTTGAAGAACGGGACGTGGCGCATCCACTCCGGCATGCGAGGCACGCTCGACAGCGCGACCAGATAGTCGCCCGAAGTGCCTTTGAGGATGGCCTCGCGCGCCGAGGTTTGCTGCCGATCATCCGCGAAGCGCAGCACCAGCCGGTCCTTCTGCAGATACGAGACCTCCGGCGTGATCTTCTGCGTTTCGAGAACACCGAGCACGCGCTGCTGCGCGGCCTGGTCCATGGCGGTGCGATCGTTGCGCGACAGCTGCAACGCAGGCCCTTCGCCGAAGACGTTCGGCAGTGCGAGCAAGGTCCCGGACACCACGACGATGATGACCAGCCAATACTTCCAGCGGGCGAATTGATACATGGAGCGTTGGTGCGAAATGGCGAGCCGTCAGAGGCTCTTCAACGTGCCCTTGGGGAGCACTTGCGCGACAGTGGCGCGCTGGATCTTGACGTTCACGCCGTCGGCGATCTCCAGCGTCAGATATTGCTCGCCGAGCGAGGTGACCTTGCCGAGGATGCCGCCGTTGGTGGCGACCTCCGCCCCCACTTCCAGTGCCGCGATCAAGGCCCGATGCTCCTTGGCGCGCTTGGTCTGCGGGCGGATCAGCAGGAAGTAGAACACCACGAACATCAGGATCAGGAACGGGATCTGCATCAGGGCGCTGGATTGCCCGGAAGCGCCGCTCGTGGCCTGCGCGGCAGCGGTAGAAATCAGCCAGTCCATAGTGGAAACCTTGAGAAAAGAGCGGCGCATTATACACATGCGCTGCAGGCCTATGGGGGCGGCGGAATGTACACTCTGCCCATGAGCTCCAGCCAAGTCCTCGTCATCCTTCTGCTCATCGTCCTCAACGGGTTTTTCGTGCTCTCGGAGATGGCCCTGGTGTCGGCCAAACGCTCCCGGCTGCAGACCGCCGCCGAGCAGGGCGTCAGTGGCGCCAAGTCGGCAATCGCGCTGCTGGAGGACCCCACCACGCTGCTGTCGGCGATCCAGATCGGCATTACGTTGATCACGATCTTCACCGGCCTGTACGGCGGCGAGATCTTCGCCGGACCGCTGGCCGAGAGACTGACCGCCTACGGCGTGCCCGCGCCGTACACGGAAGAGTTCGCCAAGGGCATCGTGGTGCTGATCATCACGTTCGTCACCCTGATCATCGGCGAGATCGTGCCGAAGCGGGTCGCGCTGCTGCATGCCGAGACGCTGGCGCTGCGCGTTGCCCCGCTCATGCGTGTGATGGCTCGCATCACCGCGCCGATCATCTGGATGCTGCGCGTCACCGTCAATGCGTTCCTCAAGATCCTGCCGATTTCCTCTGCTCCCCAGGCGGCAGTCACCGAAGACGACGTGCGTGCGCTCGTCGCGGAAGGCACGCGGGCCGGCGTATTCCTCGCGTCAGAGCGCCGCCTGGTCGAGGGTGTGCTGGCGCTGGCCGATCGCAAGGTCGGCTCGATCATGATTCCGCGACAGGACGTAATCTGGCTCGACATCGACGAGCCGATCGAAGCGATCTGGCAGCAGGCGCGCTCGAGCGGCCACGCGCGTTTCCTGGTCGCGCGCGAAAAGTTCGAGAACCTGCTGGGCATGATTACGCTCGCCAATCTCAGCGAGGCGGTACACCGCGGCGTACTCGATCCGGATCGCGACCTGGAGCCGCCGCTGCACATCCCCGATTCGATCTCGGTGCTGCAGTTGCTGGATCAATTCCAGCGCTCGAGCACGCACCTCGCGGTGGTGACGGACGAGTACGGCGAGATCGAAGGCATCACCACGCCGATCGACATCCTCAAGGCGATCGCCGGCGAGTTGCCGGAGCTGGGCAGCCGCGAACGCCCGGAAGCGCTGCAACGTGAGGACGGCTCATGGCTGATCGACGGCCATCTGCCGATCGAAGAGCTGCAGCGGCGGCTGAATCGCCGCGACATGGTCGGCCGCGACTACCACACCGTCGCAGGCTTCGTGCTCGCACGCCTCGGCCGCATTCCGAAGGCCGGCGACACGCTCACGTGGCGGGATCTGAAAGTGGAGATCGTCGACATGGACGGCGTGCGCATCGACAAGATCCTGCTGTCGCAGAATCGGGGTGTGGGTCAGGCTTCAGCCTGACACTGCCTCTTTCTGCTGATGCTCTTCCAGCCACTCGCGCCAGATCGCGAGCGACACCGCGAGCAGCACCGGGCCGATAAAGAGTCCCACCAACCCGAACGCGAGCACGCCACCCAGCACGCCGAACACGACGAGCAGGAACGGCATGCGCGTCGCATTGGAGATGACCATCGGCCTGACGAGGTTGTCGACCCAGCTGACGATCAACAGACCCCAGATCATCAGGAAAATGCCGTGCCCCAAGTGCCCGTTGATCAGCATCCACAGCGCGAGGCTCCCCCACACCAGCGGCGCGCCGAACGGAATCAGCGCGATCAGCACCGTGATCGCACCCATCAACACCGGCGCCTCGACACCTGCGAAGAAGTAGCCGATGCCCGCGACCGTGCCCTGCGCGATCGCGCCGAGAATCAGCGCATACACCACGGCCTGCGTCGTTGCGCCGATCGCATCGAGGTAGTCGTGCACGCGCGGCCCGAGAATTCCCTCGAGAATCGCGCGCGCCTCGCGCACCAGCCGCGGCCCGTCGCGCAGCAGGAAGAACATCGAGAGCACCGCGAAGAACAGCTTCGCGACGTTGCGGCCGACGCCGCCGATCAGCTTCGACACTTCGATCGACGATTGCTCCAGCGTCATCACGAGCTGCTCGCGAATCGCAGTCGGATCGGCTGAGAGCTGTTCGAGCATGTTCTGCGCCCAGGCGCCGATCCATGGCAGATCGTGCAGCGCCGGCGGCAGCGACGGCTTCGAGGCGAGGAACGTCTGTACCTTCGCATACCCGTTGACCGCCTCCACTCGCACCATCAGGACCAGCCAGGCGAGCGGCACGACGATGGCGAGCGTCACGAGGATCGTGGTCAAAAGCGCAGCGAGCCCGTTACGACCGCGCACTGCTCGCACGATGCGTTGCTGCAACGGCCAGCTCACATAGGAAAGGATGGCGCCCCAGATCAACGGCACCACGAACGGGCGCAGCACACTGAACGTGAGCAGCACGATGCCGAGAATCAACGCAGCAACGAGCAGACGACGGAACCAGGGTGCGGTCGGAAGATCGGCGAGCATGCGGTCGGCGTCAGTCGCTTTGGGTTCGGCGGGCGTAGAAGTCGGCCACGAATGCGTCGAATCGTCGTTCTTCGATCGCCGCACGCATGGACTGCATCAGGAACAGATACTGGTGGAGATTATGAATGGTGCCGAGGCGCGCGGCCAGAATCTCGCCGCACTTGTCCAGGTGCCGCAGGTACGCACGGCTGTAGTTGGCGCAGGTGTAGCAGGAACATGCCGGATCGAGCGGTGCAGTGTCCGATTCATAGCGGGCGTTGCGGATCTTGAGCACGCCGGTGGATACGAACAGATGCCCATTGCGCGCGTGCCGCGTCGGCATGACGCAGTCGAACATGTCCACGCCGCGGCGGACTGCCTCGACCAGATCCTCCGGCGTACCCACTCCCATCAGGTAACGCGGCCGGTCCGTGGGCATGTGCGGCTCGATCGCGTCGAGCATCTTCTCCCGCTCCTCCTTCGGCTCGCCGACGGCGAGTCCGCCGACGGCATAGCCGTCGAAGCCGACACGTCGCAGCCCGGCGAGCGATTCCTGCCGCAGACCGGCATACATGCCGCCCTGCACGATGCCGAACAATGCGTGTGGATTTTGCAACCGCTCGAACTCGGCGCGACTGCGCTCGGCCCAGCGCAGCGACAGCTCCATCGACTTGCGCGCTTCCTCTTCGGTTGCCGGATACGGCGTGCACTCGTCGAAGATCATCGCGATGTCGGCATCGAGGTCGCGCTGCACCTGCATGGAGCGCTCCGGGGTCAACATCACCGGGTCGCCGTTGTGCGGCGAGCGGAAACTGACGCCCTCCTCCGTGATCTTGCGCAGCGTCGCGAGACTGAACACCTGGAAGCCGCCGGAGTCGGTCAGGATCGGCCGATCCCAGTGCATGAAACGGTGCAAGCCGCCGTGGGCACGAATGACGTCCATGCCCGGACGCAGCATCAGGTGGAACGTATTGCCGAGGACGATCTGCGCGCCGCTCTCGGTCAGCTCCTCCGGCGTCATCGCCTTCACCGTGCCGTACGTGCCGACCGGCATGAACGCTGGCGTCTCCACGTCGCCGCGAGCGAACGACATGCGCCCGCGCCGCGCGCGACCGTCCGTGTTCATCAGCTGGAACTTCATGCGCGCTCCAGGAACATCGCGTCCCCGTAGCTGAAGAACCGATAGCGCTCGCTCACTGCGTGTCGATAAGCCTGCATGACTGGATCGTAGCCTGCGAATGCACACACGAGCATCAGCAATGTCGACTCCGGCAGGTGAAAGTTCGTGACCAGCGCATCGACCACGGCGAAGCGGAAGCCGGGCGTGATGAACAGCCGCGTATCGCCTGAGAACGGCGCGAGTCGCCCGCTCTGCGCGGCTGATTCGAGACTGCGAACGACCGTCGTGCCGACTGCGATGACTCTTCCTCCAGCACTCTGCGTTCGCTCGAGCGCCGCACAGACATCGGCACTCACCGTCACGCGTTCGGCATGCATGCGATGGTCAGCGAGATTGTCGACACGCACGGGTTGGAAAGTGCCGGCGCCGACGTGCAGCGTCACGAACGCCGAGCTCACTCCCAGCTCGCGGCAACGTGCCAGCATCGCTTCGTCGAAGTGCAAACCAGCGGTGGGTGCAGCGACCGCGCCTGGTTCGCGCGCGTACACGGTTTGATAGCGAGTGGCGTCATCTGCTTCCGCGGCACGATCGATGTAGGGCGGCAACGGCATCGAGCCGTGCTGTTCGAAATACGACAGCGGATCGGTGCTGAGCTCGAGCTCGTACAGATCGTCGCGTCGGCCGATGTAGTGAGCCTGCGCACCGCCAGGCAACGCGACCGGCGTATCGCTGCGCAGTGGCTTGCTTGCATGCGCGTGCGCGAGGATGCGGCGCCCTTCGAGCACGCGCTCGAGCAGGATTTCCACTTGCCCGCCTGTCGGCTTGCTGCCGACGACTCGCGCCGGAATCACACGGGTGTCGTTGAACACGAGCAGATCGCCCGCGCGCAGCAGTGACGGCAAATCCGTGAAGCGCAGGTCGTGCACGCGCGCGGTTGCGCGCTCCAAATGCAGCAAGCGGCTCCCCGATCGTTCGATCGGGGGCCGCTGTGCAATCAGATCTTCAGGCAGGTCGTAGGCGAAGTCGGCGCGCCGCATTGGGCGCGCACGGTAGACTACACGGGCTCATCCGGCAACGGCGGCGCCGGCAGCGTCACCGGGCCGGGTCCATCGACGCGGATGCCCGGAACTCCCGGCATCGGCATCGCTTCGATCACGCCCTCGGGCGCAACGCTGAAGCCTTGCTCGAAGCGTGCTCCGTTGAAGCGCGCATCCTCCGGCACCGTGACCTCGAACGACATGCGTTTCTTCGTGCGCAGGATGTTGAGTTTCAGCTTTTCGCCGGGTTGATACGACGACAGGATGCGCAGCGCATGCGACGGACTCGATGGCGTCCGTCCGTCGATGTCGACGATCACATCGCCGTCTTCCAGCTTCAGGCGGCTGTCCTCGGGCGCGCGTACCACCAACAGGCCCGTCTGCGTACCGAAGTACTGCCCGAGCTTCGGCGTCAGCGGCACCAGCTCTGCCGAACCGAACACGCCTTCGCCGCGCATGAACACGAAGTTCGGCATGCGCGGCATCGGCCCCATGCCCGGCGGTCCCGGCGGAACCGCCATCGTGAAGAAGTGATCCTGCAGCGGCTGCGCGACGAGATTGGCTTTGACCACTTTGTTGTCACGGCGATAGCTCAACGCGACGGTGTCGCCCGGCTTTACTTTGCGCATCGAGCTCAGCAGTTGCTCGCGCGCCGACTCGTCGTCGCTGCTCTTGAGCGCCTTGCCGTTGATCTCGGTGAGCACGTCGCCCGCTTTCAGGCCGGCGCGTTCCGCTGCTCCGCCCGGACTCACGCTCACGACCGCGACACCGCCACCCTTCACGTCGTCGTTCGTTCCCAGGTTGATTCCCAGCACCGCGCGCGGCGGCCCGCCCATCACCCGACCGAACGTCCGCATGTGCGGCACCATGTCGTCGGACATCGAGATGCTGAGGTTAGCCACTTCGCGCGCGGCTTCGTCGAGTCGCCTGCGCGCGTCGGCGAGCTTGCGCTCACGCTCCGCCTGCAACTTGGCGTCGTTGTCCGCGGACTTGGCGTCCGCAGCTTTGCTGTCCGGCTCGGCAGCGCCGGCGTTCGCGGCGACAGCCAGCAGCGCGGCAACAATCAGCGAAGCGAACACCTTGGATCTATTGTTCATCAGGATGCTCCTGTCAGAAGGAAACTCCGCCCTCGGCGTAACGCACCTTCACCAGCGAATCCATCAACTCGACGCGCTCGCGCCACAGGCGCCGCGTCTGTTCCTCGTTCAAGCCGCTGTCCCGTGCGTCGGACAGCTGAAAATCCAGCCACTGAATGCGGTCTTCGATCGTGTCGATCATCGCGGCAGTCGAGACGCGCTCGATACGCGGCCGGTCCGGCAGCTTCTGCAACAGATCTTCGAGCTGCTGCGAGCGTGCGACCAGCTCCGGCACGCGCGCCGTCTCGATGATGTCGATTGCCGGAGTCTGCTGTTCGACCGGCTTGTGTTCTGCCACGGGAGTCCTCGTGCCATCGCGAAGCGCGACGAAGAAGATCGCCGTCAGCGTCACGAACGCCAGCGCGGCGACGAGTCGTGCCGACACGATGCGACGCGGAGCGTTCGCCGGCCGCGCCATCGCGCGTTGAATCTCCTGGAAGGACGAGGGCGCATCGAGTTGCGGCAGCGATTGCAGCTTCACCTGTGTCTCGCGCAACTTGCGCAGCTCAGCCAGGCAACGTGCGCACTGGTCGACGTGCGCCACTGTCGCGGCATCGACGGGCTGCCCGTCGCGCAAGCTCAGCAAATGGTCGATAGATGCGTGCATGGCAAGGACTCGGACTCGGGATCGAGCAGCTCGCGCAGACGCTGGTGCGCGCGCGCGAGCTGCGACTTGGAAAAACTGGCGGTGCGACCCATCAGTCGTGCGATTTCTCCGTGTGTGTAACCTTCGACGTCGTGCAACCAGACGACCGTGCGCGTCAGCGGCGGCAGCGATGCGAGCGCGAGCTCGACATCGTGCTTCGCCTGCACCTGGGCATCCGGCCCCGACGCGGCATCGATCAACAGATCGGCGATCGGCTCGTTCTCGTCGGCATCCAGATAGGCGAAGCTGCGGTGCCAAGGCGAGCGCAGATACATGAGGCACTTGTTCACAGCGATCGCTCGTACCCAGCCGCCGAACGCACCGTCGCCGCAGTAGCTGCGAAGACTGCGCAGGACCTCGATGAACGTGTCCTGGAACAGCTCGTCCGCAATCGCCGGCCGCGCGATCAAGCGCCGGATCAACGAATACACGGGCCGCTGGTACGAGCGGTAGATCAACTCCTGCGCCCGGGTGTCACCATTGCAGGCCGCGCTGATCATCTCCGCCGTGACTTCTATTCCCGCGAATTGCGACATGTTGCAGCTTAGATGCTGCTGTTCAGGAAAAGGTCGCAGGAATTCCTAACCGATTGAAATCGGCAGCCTTGACCGAGAGTGGTGCCCGAGGTCGGAGTCGAACCGACACGCTTTTAACGGCGGCGGATTTTCTTGCCACTTCGGCTTTCGCCGCGCCGCGTGGGGTCACCCGCGGTTTCGTGGTCTGGAGCACGCCTTCACCCTAGCCTTGCAAGCCTTAGGTGCCCGCCGTCTGCTCTCTACACCTTCCCCGGTTCCTGCCAGGGCTTGGCTCGGCGTTAGCTCGAGCTTGCTGCTCAGGGCCTTCACCGACTTTGACGGGCTTCACCTCGGGGATTTCTCCGCGAGGGCTCAAGTTGTGTTGTCTGAGTCCGCTGCGTCTACCAATTCCGCCACTCGGGCATCGAGGGATCAAATTTGGGATGCGGAGTATAGAGGCGGCGGCGCCGGACTCAAAGCGGGTTTAGCGCCCCTGCTTCTCTGCCTCACGCGCGCCGGCCAGGATCCCCGGCAGCGCATAGTTGCCTTCGTGGCAGGCGTACTCGTAGAGCGGCTGATCGATCGCATTGAGCGGCACCTGCCCGCCCCATGACTGCGTGAAGATCTGGGGATCCTCGACCGTGAACTCGTAGAGGATCGTGCGCGGACCGGTGCGCTTGAAGCGCTCGATCACTTTGAGGTCCTCGCTCGACGGCACGTAGCGATAGGTGCCGCCGCCACCGATAGATATGTATTGCTCCTTGCGCAGGCGCGAGGTCTCGACGACGAGCGTGTCGCCTTCCCAGTGGCCGACCGAGTGGCCCATCCATGGACGCAGGCTTGCAGGCAGCGGCTTGTTGTCGAGATGAATCATCCGCACGTCGTGCGGCATCTCGACCAGGATCAGCACCGTGTCCGCGGTCTGCACGATCTGGTAATTGCTGTTGTACATGACCGGCAGCATCGGCGGTCCCGAGGCATTGCCGAACGCGAGCAGGCAACGTTCGCCGAGCGGCCGCTGCTCCGGCCCGTCGTAACCGCGTCGATCGGCGGCGCTCACCAGCTTCTGCGCGTCGGGTCGCAACTGCGGTACTCGTCCCTGCGGCGGGTCGACGATCAGCGAGCTGCGACGCTCGCCGTTAACGATCGCCACCTGCGTACCGAAGTCCGCCCAGAACATGTTGTAGCCGCCGACCGCCTGCCCCGCGCGCTGCACTTCTTTCGGATCGCTCGGCGCGCTCGCTGCTGCCATTTGCTGCGCCATCCGATTCTCCATCGCCTGCGCTTCGGCTTCGGAGAGCACCAGCTTGTTGCCGAGTGACGCGGGACGCTCGACCGGCGTCAGCGTCGCGTTGGTCCAGAAGCCTTGGAGATCGGGTTGACCGTCGCTCGTGCGCGGCGCCTGGTACGTAGCCGCGCCGGCGGGCAGGGACGCGAGGAGCAGGAACATCGCACTTGCGCTTCGTGTAGTCATGGCTCCTCCGGCCGGAACGAAATCATTCTCGGTGCGTTCGTCGGAGCGCACAATCAAGAATCGTCAGCACAGTTAGCGACATCGGGAGGTTCAGCCATGAAGTCGAACATTCACGCCGCACTCGCGACCGTACTGCTCCTCGGACCGGCTCTGGCGCTCGCCAGCGATTCGAAAGTGAGTCTGACCGGCAAGGAGGAGGTGCCGGCCGTCGAGACCGCGGCGACGGGCACAGGCACGATCACCGTAGGCGCAGACAAGTCGGTCACCGGCAGCGTAACGACCAAGGGCATCGACGGGATCGCCGCGCACATCCACCAGGCGGCAGCGGGCAAGAACGGCCCGCCGATCATCGCGCTCGAAAAAGGTGACGACGGCAAGTGGAGCGTGCCGAAGGATTCGAAGCTGACGGACGAGCAACTCGCGAGCTACAAGGCCGGCGAGTTGTACGTCAACGTCCACAGCGCCGCGCACAAGGGCGGCGAGATTCGCGCCCAGCTCAAGCCGTAGCGCGTTACCGAACGGCGGGCGCCAGCTCCGGAAAGACTTTCGAGACTTTGCTGAGCAGGTACTCGCCGTAGGTCCCCTGCAGCGCGTGCGGATCGATGCGATCCCAGCGCACGTTGGTGTGCGGCTGACTCGAATCGGGGCTGACGCCCGGCAACGGTTCGAGCTTCGCGTCGAACGAAGGATCGAGAAACAGCACCATCGACAGTCGCTCGCGTGCGCTCAGGTTCTTCGCACGATGCAGCGCCGAGAGATAGCGGCCGTTGGTGAGTCGCTCCAGCATGTCGCCGACATTGCAGACCAGCGAGTCTGCGAGCGGCGGCACGTCGAGCCAGCGATCGCGATTCAGGACCTGCAGGCCGCCGACCGTGTCCTGCTGAAGCAGCGTGAGCAAACCGTAGTCCGTGTGCGCGCCGACGCCCCATCCCTCGCGTGACGCTGCATCGGGCGGATAGCGGAAGATCCTGAAGAGCACCGTGGGGTCGGCGGTGAACTGGCGCTCGAAGTAGTCGCCATCGAGATGCAGTCCTTCTGCCATCAACGACAGCACCTGCTGGCCCACGCTCTCGAGCGCGCTCATGTATTCGAGCACGGTCGCGCGAAAACCCGGCTCGTCGGGAAACAGGTTGCTGCCGTGCATCGGCAGACCGGCCTGCACTCGCGGATCGCGGTCGTCGAGCTCGGTGCCGAAGTACAACCCTTCCTTGAGATCCGGCTGGCCCGAGGTGAGCTCGCCGCCGAGCGGAAAATAGCCGCGCCACGCACGACCACCCCGCGACATGTGGATCTGCATCTTCTCGGCCTGCTCGCGTGCGAAGAACTCGCGCGCCAGCGCCAGCAGCCCATCCGTCAACCCCGCACCGACCTCATGCCCGACGAGATAGAAGAATCCGAACTCGCTGCACGCGAGATCGAGTTGCAGCGCAAGCGCCGTGCGCGCGTCCGCACCCTGCGACGCGAGGCGCAGATCGATGACCGGCAGCGAAGTGCTCATGCGTTGCAGAATAGCGCCAACGTTGCCCGTCGTAAAAACTGCCCCGCGGCGGCGAACAAATTGCAACGTCTGCAGGAAAAATTTCCAGCGCAGCTCCCGGCCCGGTCGCGGTCAATTGCGACCGTGCAATCGGTACACGCCCGACGTCGCCATTCGGCAAAGTTTTCCTGCGACACCTGCACAAAATTAAGATCGCTTCGTACACGCATTACTGGCACAGGCGGTGCAGCACCCGGACGCAGTTGCTGATGATCGCGGAGCAGACATTGGAGGAGACGGCGCGGGTATGCCTGGTCACGGAGATCTTTCATCCCGAGGACCACGGCGGCCAGGGCCGGCAAGCGTTCGCGCTTGCCCGGCGCTTGCGTGCGCACGGTGCTGTCGTCGCGGTTGCGACCCGCCGTAATTTCGCCGAGTCGAACGCCGGCGAGCTCCTCGAGGGCATCCGCATCACGCGGCTCCCGCCCACCGGTCTGTTCAAGGGCAAAGGTTGGCGGGCCGTGCCGCCGACGCTGTGGTTTCTCGCGATGCTGTTCGCGCATCTCGTGCGCCGGCGCGCCAGCTACGACGTCATCCTCGTGCAAGGCGTGAAGGCAGTGTTGATGCCGACGGTGCTGGCCGCATGGCTGCTCGACAAACGCTGCATCGTCAAAGTCGATGCGGTGGCTGAGCTCGAACAGGAGCTCACTCCGGAGAGCCTAGCGCAGATGAAGCTGCGCGAAGGCGCGACGTTCGTCCGTCTGTGGGCGCGCTTGCGCGACGCGTTACTGCGTCGAGCGCACGCGACAGTCGCAATCTCATTGGAGATCGAAGCCGCACTCACACGACGCCTGGGCGACCGCGCTCGAGTGGTGCGCATTCCGAATGGTCTTGAGCTCGACGCCGCCGCCCCTTGCGATCGCCAGGAGCTGCGCCGCCGTCTCGAGCTGCCCGACGGCCTGCTCGCGATCTACACTGGAAGGCTGTCGCGCGCCAAAGGCTTGTCGATGCTGCTGGCGGTCTGGACTCCTATCGCCCGCGCAAATCCCGACGCGCATCTGGTCCTCGTCGGCAGCGGCGATCGCTCCTTCGACGGCTGCGAACAGGAATTGCGGGAGTACGTGCGCCGCAACGATCTCGAGTCGCGCGTGACGTTCACGGGCCACGTCGAGAACGTCGCTGAATACCTGTGCGCCAGCGATCTGTTCGTATCGTGCAGCGACAGCGAAGGATTCGGGCTGTCGCTGGTCGAAGCCATGGCCGCGGAGCTGCCCTGCGTGTCGACGAGCGTCGGCGTGGCGCCCGAGGTGATACGCCACGGTCACAACGGCTGGCTCGTTCCGGTACGCGATCCTGCTGCGTTGTCAGCAGCGCTGGACCAAGCGATCGCTCAGCGCTCGCAGCTGCCGTCGATCGGCGCTGCCGCCAGGCGTGCGGTCGCCAGCCGCTTCCACATCGACGAAGTCACGCGGCGCTATCTCGATCTGTTCCGCGAAGTCCGCTGGGCAGACGCAGGCGCGACCACGAATCCTGCCGGAATCGTCGCGGCGACTTCGACTCTGCGACGCAACGCATCGTGGCTGCTCGTCGGCCGCGTCGGCGCGGATCTGCTGAACTTCGTGCTGTTCCTGATCGTGTCGCGACAGTTCGGACCCCACGGCATGGGAATGTATGCCTACGGCTTCGCGATCGCGGGATTCGTGTATTCGGCGACGACGCTCGGCATAGACGAGTACGGCATCCGCGAGTACGCACGCCGCGCCGCCGAACGTCGCGCCGGATTGCTGGCAGACCTGCTTGGCTCGCAGACCTGCATCGCGGTGGTCGCCAGCATCGCACTCGCCGCGTATCTGTTCGTGACATCGCCAACCGCTGAAGCGTTGACGATCGTCCTCGCGTTGACGACGTACCAGCTGTGTTCCGCATTCGCGAGCACGCTGTTCGTTCCTGCGATGGCCGAGCAGCATATGCTCTGGCCGGCGCTGGTGATTCTGCTGTGCCGCGCCCTCGGGCTCGCCATCGCGGCGCCGCTGATCCTCATTGCGCATGCGCCGTTGCACATCGCGACGCTCGCAGTCGGCGTCTCAGGTGTGCTGACAGTTTTGCTGGCGGCTGTTTCCGCGAGATCGCACGTCTCGACCCTGCGTTTGCACATATCGCTGACAGTGCTGCGGCAGAACGTACGGACGCTCTGGTCCTTCGCAGCGACCGATGTGATGAGCCAGGTGTTCACGCGCATCGGGGTGATCGCGTTGACGCTGCTCGTCAGCGAACAGGCCGCGGGCATCTATGCAGCCGGCCTCAAGCTGGTGGAGATGGCTTGCTTGCCGCTGCTGTTCCTCGGCCGTGCCGCCTACCCCAGCTTGAGCCGCGCTTTCCGCGAGCCGCGCGAGTTCCGGCGCATCGGTCATCACGCGCTCGGCTGGGGATTTGGCATCGCGGCACTGAGCGCCATCGCGCTCGCGATCGCAACTCCTTCGCTGCTGGTGCCGATGCTCGGCCCGGGCTTCGCTGGATCCGAACCGCTGTTGATGGCGATGGCAGCCTTGATGTTCGTGCAGGGGGTCGAGATCGTGCTCGGCCGCTTGCTGCTGTCCGCCAATCTGAACGTCGCACGCGCCGCGTGGACGAGCATCGGCGCATGCGCATGCGTAGCGTTGACGCTCGCAACGACGCGTTCGTACGGCATCGCGGCGGTCATTACTTCCGTCGTGCTGTCCTACTTGCTGGTCGACGCACTGAACGCAGCGAGCCTGCAAGGCGCGCTGCGGCGTCGGCCATTCAGCGATACGACCGACGCCGTCGAGGCACAGCCCGAGGTGCAGCGCCCATGAACGCGCTCACGAAAGTCATGCTCAAGCGCTTGAGCAGGGCGGCCCGCCCCTACCTCAAGTCTTCCGGATTGCTGCAGGTCTCCGGCGTCTACAACCGCTCGGCCCTGGTGTGGGAGCCGGGCGCCGAGCGCGTGGTCGTGCTCGCGCCGCACATGGACGACGAAACGATCGGCTGTGGCGGCACGCTTGCTCTGCATGCGCAACGCGGCGCGAACATCACCGTGGTATTCATGACCGACGGCCGCCACGGCAGCAGCAAACTATCGACCTTGCCGCGCGAGCAGCGCGAACAGGAGCAGCAGCGGCTCATCGAGACGCGCAAGAATGAAGCACGTCTTGCGCTCGCGAAGCTGGGCATCGCAGACATGCTCTGCCTCGAAGCCGAGGACGGCACGTTGCAAGCGGCGGCAGTCCCGGCTCAGCAACTGCGCGCGATCCTGACGGAGCGACGCCCGCACCTGGTGTATCTGCCTTTCTATCTCGAAGAGCATGCAGACCACCGTGCAACCAGCAAAGTGCTGCTGGCCGCTGTCGCCGGCACAGACCTGCAGTTCCAGTGCTTCGGCTATGAAGTCTGGACGCCATTGTTCCCGAATTGTCTCGTGCGCATCGACCGGACGATGCCGCTGAAGAGGCAAGCGCTGTCGCAGTACGCCAGCCAGCTTGCCGAAGCCGATTACCTGCACGCGTGCGTCGGCCTGAACGCGCACCGCTCGGCTGGCTTGCTCGACGCACGCAACGGTTACGCCGAAGCCTTCCATGTCTCGTCGCTCGCAGACTATCGCGAGATGTACAACACGTACTGCGCGTCGAGGTAATCATGCGTCTGGGAATCATGCTGCGGCATTTCGATCAGCACGACGGCGGCGTCAAGGTGTACACGCGCGAGCTGCTGAACGCGATCATTGCCGCCAACACGCGCCACGAGATCGTTCTGCTTTATCGCGATCGCAAGCGGCTGGGCACGTACGGCGGCACGAATCGCGTCAGCGAAGTGCTGCTCGAGGGCGGGCCGATCTTCTACTGGGACCAGGTGAAGGTGCCGCGCGCGGTACGCAGCCTCGGCATCGACGTACTGTTCAACCCCAAGTATTCGATCCCGCTCAACGTCCATTGCAGCACCGCGTGGGTCTGCCACGGCCTCGACTGGTACGTCATGCCGCAAGCGTCGCGCTGGATCGATCGCCTCAATCATCGCCTGCTGATTCCCAAATACGCGGCCAAGAGCGATGCAGTCATCGCGGTGTCCGAAACCACTCGCGAGCACGTGATGAAGTATCTGGACGTGCCCGGCGAGCGCGTCCATACGATCTACTCAGGACTGAGCGATGTGTTTCACCAATCGCAGGATCGCGAACAGCTCGAAGCTGCGCGCCGCCGCTTCAGTCTGCCGCCGCGGTTTCTGCTTTACTGCGGCGCTGTTTACCCGCCCAAGAACTTCACGCGGCTCATTCAGGCGTACGCCAAGGTCGGGCCGTCGCGCGGCGTGCCGTTGGTGATCGCGGGCGGCAGCAATCGCTTCCTATCTGCGCACGAGTTGCTGGAGCCGCAGCGCCAGGGCATCAGCGACTGGGTCCACGGGATCGGCTGGCTCGACAACGCCGACTTGCCCGCCGTGTATCGGCTCGCCGAGGGTCTGCTGCTGCCGTCCCTGTACGAGTCGGTCGGGATGCCCGTCATGGAGGCAATGGCCTGCGGCTGTCCCACGCTCACCGCCAATCGGTACGGAACGCTCGAGCTTGCCGAAGGCGCCGCGGTGCTCGTCGATCCTGACTCGGTCGACGACATCGCCGCGGGCATCGTCCGCCTGCTGGAGGATCAGCCACTACGCGCCGAGCTGCGCGCCGCCGGCCTGAAGCGCGCCGAGCAATTCACCTGGCAGCGGACTGCAGCCGAAGTGATGGACGTGCTCGAGTCGTTGCCTCGCATGCGTGCCACGGACACGACGACCGACACGATGCAACCGCACGCCTCCTGACGGAGATAAGACAGCGACGACGACGAGCGTTTAAGCTTGCGTCAATGAAGTTCTGTCCCTCTTGCGGCCAACCGGTCGAGATGAAGGTCCCGGAAGGCGACCACCTGCCCCGCGCCGTCTGCACGGCGTGCGGCACGATCCACTACGACAATCCGCGGATCATCGCCGGCTGTGTCATCGAAGTGGACGGCAAGATCCTGATGTGCAAACGGGCGATCGAGCCGCGTCACGGCTTCTGGACCATCCCCGCCGGCTTCATGGAGAACGGCGAGTCCGTGCAACAGGGCGCGGCGCGCGAAGCAATGGAGGAAGCCCTCGCGCACGTGCAGATCGGCTCGCTGCTCGCGATCGTCAGCGTGCTGCGCGCTCACCAGGTTCACATCATGTTTCGCGCGCGGCTCGATCCGGCGCATCCGCAGTTCGGCATCGGACCGGAGAGCCTGGAGTCGCGGCTGTACGCCGAGTCGGAAATTCCGTGGCCGGAGGTCGCCTTTCTCAGCGTCGAGTTCGCTCTGCGCCGCTACCTCGAAGACCGCCGCAACGGCGTGGAACGGCTGCATTTCCGCACGATCGACTGGCGGGATGGCAAACTGGTGACCACCGATGGCTGATGGCACAATGCACGCCCCGCCAGCGGAGTAGCCGATGACCTTCGTCGTCACTGAAGCCTGCATCAAGTGCAAATACACGGACTGCGTCGAAGTGTGTCCGGTCGATTGCTTCCACGAAGGCCCGAATTTCCTGGTGATCGATCCGGAGGAGTGCATCGACTGCACGCTGTGCGAGCCGGAGTGCCCGGTCGAGGCGATTTTCTCGGAGGAAGAGCTGCCCGCGGGGCAGGAGCAGTTCCGTCAGCTCAATGCGGAGCTCGCCAAGGACTGGCCGGTGATTACCGAGAAGAAAGCGGCGCCGCCGGATGCCAAAGAGTGGGAAGGCAAGCCGGACAAGGCGAAGCTGCTGGAGCGATGAAGAGTCAGGCTGAAGCCTGACCCACAAAGAGCCCTGCCAATTGCTGTGGGTCAGGGCTTCAGCCTGACTCTCAAGAACCTTTCTTCTGCTTGGCGTCGAAGTCGTCGAGTGCTTTGACGAGCTCGGCGGGCGGCAGGTAGCCGCCGATGTACTGGCCGTTCGGCGCGAAGATCGCCGGCGTACCGCGCACACCCAGGTCTTCACCCAGCTGGAATTGTTTCGCGATCGGCGTGGCGCCGCAGTCCGGCGCCTTCACGAGCTGGCCGAGCTTCGCCTGCGTGATCGCAGTCTGGCGATCTTTCGAGCACCACACTGCTTCCATCTTGTGCCAGTCGTCGGTGTTCGGCCCAGCGCGCGGATACGCGGCGTAGCGCACCTTCACCCCGAGCTTGGTGAGTTGATCGATCTGGCTGTGGAGCTTGCGGCAGTAGCCGCACTCGACGTCGGTGAACACCGTGATCGTGTGCTTCACCACCTGCGGCGAGAACACGATGAGATCGCGATCGTCCAGCTTGGCGAGCAGCTTGACGCGCGATTTGGCACGGCTCTGCTCAGTGAGGTTGACACGCGTCTCCACGTCGTACATGTCGCCGGCGATGATGTATTTGCCGTCGGCACTCACGTACCCGACATCAGCGCCCAGCGGAAACTGCCACACGCCCGGGATCAGCGACGGCGTGATCTGGTCGATGCTGACCTCGGGGAATTTCTTCGCAATGATCGCGCGCGGGTCGCTCGGCTTGGCGGTATCGGCCTGTTTGGCCGTGTCGGCCTGCTTGGCTGTGTCGGCCGGTTTGGACTCGGACTGTGCCGGCTCGGCGGCGAACACGGCTGCACAGAGCATGACGGAGAGGATTCCCGTCAGCGCACGGTAGAAGAGCTGGTTCATGACGGCCTTTCGCTTGGGCGCGAAGCGCCCGACTGCCTCGTTCGACGCCGCAGCGGAGCAACGGTTCCGAAGTCTAGCAGAGCCAGCGGCCGGGACGGCCGGACGGCCCTCAGCCGCGCGGGTGGTGCTGAGCGTGCAGCTCTTTCATGCGCTCGCGCGCGACGTGGGTATAAATCTGCGTCGTGGAAAGATCGCTGTGGCCCAGCAGCATCTGCACCACGCGCAGGTCGGCGCCGTGGTTCAGCAGGTGCGTGGCGAAGGCATGACGCAACGTATGCGGCGAGAGTGCCTTCTGTACGCCCGCCTTCTGCGCGTAGCGCTTGATGATGTGCCAGAAAGCCTGGCGCGTCATTCGATCGCCGCGCCGCGTCGGGAACAGATATTCGGTCTGCCGCTCCAGCAGGATCTCGAGCCGCGGGCCGCTCGTGAACTTCTGCAGCCAGCCGACCGCCTCTTCGCCGAGCGGGATCAGACGCTCGCGATCGCCCTTGCCGACGATGCGCAGCACGCCCTGATTCATGTTGACCTGGCTCGACTTCAGGTTCACGAGCTCCGACACGCGCAGCCCGGTCGCATACAGCACTTCGAGCATCGAGCGGTCGCGATTGCCGAGCGGATCGTCGACCTCCGGCGCGGCCAGCAGCGCTTCGACTTCCTCTTCGGTGAGCGACTTCGGCAGCGAGCGGCCGATCTTCGGCATGGCGATCTGCGCCGTCGGATCTTCCTTGATCGCGCCCTCGCGGATCAGATAACGGTAGTAGCGGCGGAAGCTGGACAGCTGACGCGCCGTCGAGCGCGGCCGCGCGCCGGCTTCGACGCGATAGGCGATGAATGCGAGAACGTCCGCGCGCTTGGCGGCGAGACTGGAGCTGCCGCGGGTCTGCAGCCAGCGATCGAGCGCCGTCAGATCGGCGCGGTAGGCCGAGAGCGTGTTCGGCGACAGGCCGCGCTCCATCCATACGGCATCGAGGAACCGGTCGATCGACGCCAGCGACGGCGTGTCGGGCGTGTCTTCGGTCCTCGAGTAAACTGACGCTTTCGTAACAGTGCTCATCTCGTTGAGGCTAAACGCAGCAGCCAGCCGGTGCCGACCCCGATCCTGCGGTGCCTGCAGTATGCAAAGGGGGGTCTACGCGAGACGTGACAGTTATCACAGAACCCCGGTACGGTTGACATAAAGAGACACAGTTCACAGAAACCGACCCCCGGTTTTCGGCATTCACAGCGCACCCCAGGCACCTCGATCCAATGGTTTCATCGTTGAAGCGCGCCATCCTCGGCTTGCTGGAGATCGCTTACGGTCTGTACGCGGTAGCAGCCTTCTTGGTTTGCGGGCTGGCGACTTTTGCGCTGGTTTTGTTGCCGCTGGGCATTACGGCGCGGCGCCACATGGCGCACTTCGCGGCGCAGGCGTTCTTCCGACTGGCTGGCATGCCGATCCGCATGATCGATACGCAGCACCTCCCCGCCGGGCCGTGCGTGGTCGTGGCGAACCACGCCAGTTACCTGGATGGTGTGGTGTTAAAGGCCGCGCTGCCCGCGCGCTTTTCGTTCGTCATCAAGAAAGAAGTCTCGCGCGTGCCGCTGGCTGGCTCCGTGTTGCGGCGGATCGGCTCGGAATTCGTCGATCGCTTCAATCGCCACGCCGGCGGCATGGATGCGCGCCGTCTGTTCAAAGCCGCCGAAACCGGCCAGGCGCTGGCATTTTTCCCGGAGGGCACGTTTCTCGCGCAGCCGGGACTCGGCAAATTTCATACGGGAGCGTTTGCGATCGCCGCGCGCGCGGCGCTGCCGATCGTGCCGATCGCGATTCGCGGCACTCGGCATATCCTGCCGAGCGGCCGGTTTCTGCCGCGGCCGGGCCGCATCCAAATCCAGGTGATGCCGCCGCTCGCGCCGTTGACAGACCTCGATTCGACGATCGCAACTGCGCAGCTCCGCGATCAGGCGCGGGCACGCATTCTCACTGCACTAGACGAGCCGGACCTGTCGGACACCGACGGCGTTGCGGAACTGCAGGCGCGCCGCCCCGAGACAGGTTGAATTGGGCCCGGTCGCAGCAATGTTTGGTCGAGTGCTGCGCAAGGACGCGTGAATGCGGCGGGCGCAGGATGCGCTGGAGCCGCCCCTCGAGCCCTTGTAGGATCACGCCCCATGAGTGAAGACATCTACATCGTTTCCGCACGTCGTACTCCCATTGGTTCCTTCCAGGGCGCGCTGAGCGCGCTGACCGCGCCGCAACTCGGCGCCGTCGCTGCTCGGGCCGCGATCAAGGACAGCGGCATCGATGCCGCGCAGATCGACGAAACCATTTTCGGCTGTGTGCTCATGGCGGGCATCGGCCAGGCGCCGGGACGCCAGGCGGCACTAGCGGCCGGCGTGCCGCAGAAGGTGCCGGCGACCACGGTGAACAAGATGTGCGGCTCCGGCCTGAAGGCCGTGATGCTCGCGGCGGATCAGATCCGCGCCGGCTCGGCGCAGATCGTGCTCGCGGGCGGCATCGAGTCGATGACGAACGCGCCTTATCTGCTGCCGAAAGCGCGTGCGGGTCTGCGCATGGGCCACGCGCAGCTCATCGATCACATGTTCTTCGACGGTCTGCAGAGCCCGTTCGACGGCAACATGATGGGGTTCTTCGCTGACGCGACCTCGAAGAAGTACGGCTTCACGCGCGGTCAGCAGGATGAGTACGCGGCCGAGTCCGTGCGACGCGCACTCACTGCAGTCGAGAAGGGCTACTTCGACGCTGAAGTTGCAGCAGCCACCGTGCAGGATCGCAAGGGCGAGCGCGTCGTGGCGAAGGACGAAACGCCGTTCACCTGCGACATCGCGAAGATTCCCAACCTGAAGCCGGCCTTCGGCAAAGACGGCACGGTGACGGCGGCGAGCTCGTCATCGATTTCGGATGGCGCGGCGGCGCTGGTCGTGGTGAGTGGTGACAAGGCGCGCACCGGTAATTTGAAGCCCCTGGCTCGCATCGTCGCGTACGCGAGCTACGCGCAGGCGCCGGAGTGGTTCACGACCGCGCCCGTCGGTGCGATGCAGGCTGTGCTTGCGAAGACTGGTTGGAAGGCTGACCAGGTTGATCTCTACGAGGTCAACGAAGCGTTCGCGTGCGTGGCCATGGCCGCGATTCACGATCTGAAACTCGATCCCGCCCGCGTGAATGTGAACGGCGGCGCGTGCGCTCTCGGTCATCCGATCGGCGCGACGGGCGCGCGAATCCTCACGACGCTGGTGCACGCTCTGAAGCGCCGCGGCGGCAAGCGCGGCATCGCGTCGCTGTGCATCGGCGGCGGCGAAGCGACCGCCGTCGCAATCGAACTGGTGTAACGGAGTCAGGCTGAAGCCTGACGGCTTCAAATGGAAATTGGCGTATCCGGCGAGATTCCGGCGAGCTCGTAGCCGCGCTGGAAGTCGCGCACGTGCTTCGACATCCACTTGCGCGCTTCATCCGCGTTCTTGTCCTTCACCGCGACGATGATCTTCCGCTGCGCATCCGCAATGCGCTGACGCGCCTGCGGCACTGTGTCGATCATGCGCGCCAGTGACGGCGCCAGCGCATCGGTGAGCGACTGCTTCGCCAGCACCAGCACCTGATTGCGGGACGCTGCACCCATCGCCTGGAAAAAGTCCGCAACGACGTCGACGGCGTGCGGATCGTCCTTCGGCCAACTCTTGAACGCTTCGGCAGCCTGCGCCAGCGCGTCGAGATCCGTCTGAGTGCGCCGGCTTGCTGCCAGCGCCGCGACTTCCGGCTCGATCACCATCATCGCTTCCCACACATCCACGAACGTCACGTCGTGTAGCACCAGCGCGTGCCGCATGCCCGAAGAAACCTTCGCGGCGTGCGGGCGGCTCACGATCATGCGCTTCGCCCCCGGCGGACGCGTCACGAGCCCCGCGCTCTCCAGCTGCCGCAGTGCTTCCCGCACCGTCGAGCGATGCACGCGGAATTGCTGGGCCAGGTCGGTCTCCGCGGGCAGCACGTCGCCGTCGCGCAGCGTGCGCGACAGGATCTTGGATTCGATGGCCGAGGACACGCGGAGGTAGGCCGGCTCCCGTTCCACGGGGTCGAACAGCGGTGCATCTGCCGCTGCAGCGGCGGCAGTGGCCCCTACCGTGCTGCGCCGCGCCCGGGCGGGAGGTTTGCGCTGGGTGGTATTCATGGTCCCCGCTCTTGCTCAACTCTGTCGGATTGTCGGACAATAGGACAACTTTCACAAGCTGCCTGCCCGACGGAGCACTTTAATGCAGGACTTCGACTTCGGACTCGGGGAAGACATCGATACCTTGCGCGTCACCGTGGCGAAGTTCGCTGCGGAGCGCATCGCGCCGCTGGCCGCGGACATCGACCGCGACAACCGCTTCCCGCGCGAATTGTGGCCGGAGCTCGGCGATCTCGGCCTGCTCGGCATCACCGTCGAGGAAGAGCAAGGGGGCACCGGCCTCGGCTATCTCGCGCACGTGATAGCGATGGAAGAGATCAGCCGCGCTTCTGCCGCTGTCGGTCTGTCGTACGGCGCGCATTCGAACCTGTGCGTGAACCAGATGCGCCGCTGGGGCAACGCGGCGCAGAAGGCGAAATACCTGCCGAAGCTGATGTCCGGCGAGCACGTCGGCGCACTCGCGATGAGCGAGCCGGGCGCAGGCTCAGACGTCATCGGCATGCGCACACGCGCCGAGAAGCGCGGCGACGGCTACGTGCTCAACGGCAGCAAGATGTGGATTACGAACGGCCCCGAAGCCGACGTCGCGATCATCTATGCGACGCTCGATCCGCAGCTCGGCCCGAAAGGCGTGACTGCATTCATCATCGAGCGCGGTACGCCGGGCTTCAGCACGGCGCAGAAGCTCGACAAGCTCGGCATGCGCGGCTCCGACACCTGCGAGCTGGTGTTCAACGACTGCGCGATTCCGGCCGCGAACCTGCTGCACAAGGAAGGCTTTGGTGCGCAGGTGCTGATGAGCGGCCTCGACTACGAACGCGTCGTGCTCGCCGGCGGCTCGCTCGGCATCATGCGCGCGTGCATGGACCTGGTGCTGCCGTACGTGCATGAGCGCAAGCAGTTCGGCAAGCCCGTCGGCACGTTCCAGCTCATGCAGGCCAAGATCGCCGACATGTACACGACGATGAATGCCTGCCGCGCCTACGTATACTCGGTCGCCTCCGCCTGCGATCGCGGCCAGGTGACGCGCTTCGACGCGGCCGGCTGTATCCTGCAGGCCTCCGAGCGCGCGACGTGGATGGCGCTCGAAGCGATCCAGGCGCTCGGCGGCAACGGCTACATCAACGACTTCCCGGCTGGCCGGCTGCTGCGCGACGCCAAGCTCTACGAGATCGGCGCGGGCACGAGCGAAATCCGCCGCATGCTGATCGGACGTGAAATCTTCGAGGCGACTGCATGATTCCGACGCGGGTGGATCCGAACTCCGAGGCCTATCACACCAACGCTTCCTACATGCGGGCGCTCGCGGACGAGCTGAAGCAGCGCGTCGCGATTGCGTCCGAAGGCGGCGGCGACGATGCGCGGCGCAAGCACACGGAGCGCGGCAAGCTCCTGCCGCGCGATCGCATCAGCACCCTCCTCGATCCCGGCTCGCCCTTCCTCGAGCTGTCGCCGCTCGCCGCAGACGGCATGTACGAGGGCGGTGCACCGGCGGCAGGCGTGATCACGGGTATCGGCCGCATCCATGACCAGGAAGTCGTCGTCGTCGCAAACGACGCGACGGTCAAGGGCGGCACCTACTTCCCGATGACGGTGAAGAAGCACCTGCGTGCGCAGGAAATCGCAGCCGAGAATCACCTGCCGTGTGTCTACCTCGTCGACTCGGGCGGCGCCTTCCTGCCGTTGCAGGACGAAGTCTTTCCGGACCGCGAGCATTTCGGTCGCATCTTCTACAACCAGGCGCGACTCTCCGCAGCGGGCATCACGCAGCTCGCAGTGGTGATGGGCTCGTGCACCGCCGGCGGCGCCTACGTGCCCGCAATGTGCGACGAGGCAATCATCGTCAAGAAGCAAGGCACGATCTTCCTCGGCGGCCCGCCGTTGGTGCGCGCTGCCACTGGCGAAGTCGTCGATGCGGAATCGCTCGGCGGCGGCGACGTGCACACACGCATCTCCGGTGTCGCAGATCTGCTCGCCGACAACGATCAGCACGCGCTGGCCCTCGCACGCGACGCAGTGAAGAACCTCGCGCGCCGCCACAAGCCCTGGCTGCCGCAGCAGGAGATTCGCGAGCCGGTGCATGCTGCCGAAGATCTCTACGGCATCATTCCGCGCGACACTCGCTATCCGTACGATGTCCGCGAGATCATTTCGCGCATCGTCGACGCGTCGGAATTCCACGAGTTCAAGCCGCTGTACGGCAAGACCATCGTGTGCGGCTTCGCGCACCTGTGGGGCTACCCGGTCGCGATCGTCGCCAACAACGGCATTCTGTTCTCGGAAACCGCCCTGAAGGCCGCGCACTTCATTCAGCTGGCCAACCGCCGCGGCGTGCCGCTGATCTTCCTGCAGAACATCACCGGCTTCATGGTCGGCAAGAAGGTCGAGCACGGCGGTATCGCGAAGGACGGCGCGAAGATGGTGAACGCGGTCGCGTCTTCGCGCGTGCCGAAGTACACGGTGATCATCGGCGGCTCGTTCGGTGCCGGTAACTATGCGATGTGCGGCCGCGCCTATTCGCCGCGCATGATGTGGACCTGGCCGAACGCGCGCATTTCCGTGATGGGTGGCGAACAAGCGGCGCAGGTGCTCGCGACCGTGCGCAGCGATGGCATGAAAGCGCGCAACAAGACCTGGCCCGACGAAGAGCGCCAGGCTTTCATGAGCGAGATCCGCGGCCAATACGAAGCGCAGGGCAATCCGTACTACGCGACCGCGCGCCTCTGGGACGACGGCGTCATCGATCCGATCGACACGCGCCGTGTACTCGGCCAGGCGATCAGCGCGGCGATGCGCGGACCGAAGCCGGGACCCGAACGGTACGGCGTGTTCCGGATGTAGGTGACGCTGCCATGGCTCTCATCACAACGAACATCGATGCGCGTGGCGTCGCGACGCTCACGCTGAATCGTCCCGACAAGCACAACGCTCTCGACGGCGCGACCGTGCAGGAATTGCACGCAGCGCTCACCGCTCTCGGCACCGATGCGCGCGTGCGCGTCCTCGTCGTGACGGGCGCAGGCGCAAGTTTCTGTGCCGGCGCCGACATCGGGCACATG
>Ga0070664_100000711_pt1 | contig 25471 bp, 20 predicted proteins | sample KBSC73metaG_FD_65863 | JGI IMG/M metagenome (GOLD analysis project Ga0070664, IMG submission 65863) | Corn rhizosphere microbial communities from Kellogg Biological Station, Michigan, USA - KBS C7-3 metaG | ecosystem: Host-associated > Plants > Roots > Rhizosphere > Soil ... | reverse complement strand
TCGAGGATCCGCACCATTTCATAGGCCGTTGCCGGGACTCCGGCAATCGCCATGACGCTGTGCCGGTCGATCTCCAGAACTTTGTCGGTGCGATCGTACATCACCATGTTGCCGGCAGTCGCCCGACGATCACCTGCAACCAAGACCCCGTCGCGGTACTTGAATGCCAGAATCGTGGTCGCAGTCGTGACCTGCTGATCGTGGCTCCCCTCGGCGGCGACGCCGAATTGATAGCCCTGCGTCTTCAGCAGTTGAAAAAAATCCCCCTGCATTCCCATCATGTCACCTAGTGCGTCCTGCTTATTCCCCGGTTCGCTGCCGGTACCGTTCTGCCTGCTTCGGGTCGACCTTCCGCATCCGCTTCATAAGATTGTCCTGGTCCGGGGAGCCGCTTTCAGGACGTCGAGGTCCTCCGCCCTCCTCGTCGGGTGAAGGCGACTTGGGCATGGGATTGACCGGTCCTTCGCGTCGTTCCGGGAGCATGTGGAATCTCATATCGACGTGTCCTTTCTTGTGTTCCAGACCGCAAGGGCATCTGCCGGCGACGCGGCGCTCTCCAACAAGGACGCGCACATCCGCACGTCGGACGGATCAAAGAGATCTCCCATCTCGAGCGTCAACGGTCCCCACCCTCCGGAGAATCGGATCCGCTCCCACTGCATCTGGCTGATCTGGTCGGAAAACCGCCGCACACAGAGCCCGCGAAGCCCTCCCCTGGTGTCTGGCGGACCGGCAGCGAGGGCCTGCTGGATGTCTTCCTCGGTCGTAAGGCGCCAGACCTTCCCCTCGGCCTCGAGACCGCGGTGAAGGCCACGCTCCGGATCGACATTATGATATTCCAGATCAAGGCTCGCCAACCAGGGATCGTCCCAGCCGATCTGTTCCTCCCGCACGAATGTTTCCAACAGCCACTGTTTCGTCACCCAATCGAGCTTTCCCACCAACTCACCGCGGTCCTGCATCAACAGCCGCAATGTTGCGCTCCATTGCTGCAAGACCCAATCGGTCTCCGGATCCATACCGGACAACTCCCGCCGGGCCGCCTCGCAATAACACTCCTGGATCTCCAAGCCCGAAAGATGGCGCCGGTCCTTGAGCCTGACCGCGGCCTTCAAGTCGGCATCGCGTGAGATCTGTTTGATCGCTGCCACCGGGTGATCCAATTCCAGAAGCGGGGCTCGATCACGGGCGATCAATTCCAACACGAGCTGTGTCGTCCCCACTTTCAAGGCGGTGGCATACTCGCACATGTTGGCATCGCCAAGAATGAGATGGAGACGGCGATATTTCTTCCCGTCGGCGTGGGGCTCATCCCTGGTGTTGAGAATCGGCCGGTTGTGCATCGTATCGACACTCAACTCAGTTTCCATGAAATCGGCCCGCTGCGAGAGCTGATAGGTCCCCGGAACGAAACCGGATTCTTGCGCTTCGACGCCAACCTTTCCTGCTCCGGCAATCACCTGCCGGCTGGCGAGAAACGGCATGAGACCGCTCACGAGTCGAGCAAACGGGATGGCGCGCGCCACGAGATAATTATCGTGGCACCCGTAGCTATGACCGTGAAAATCGGTGTTGTTCTTGTAGAGATGGACGACCGGGCTCCCTAAGTGGTCATTGCGGCGGTCGGCCGCCCGCTGGACGATGCGCTCCCCCGCCCGATCATGGGCCACCAATTGCTTGAGGGTCCGGCACTCCGGCGTCGAATATTCGGGATGGGTATGGTCGTTATAAAAGCGCGCGCCGTTCTGAAGCACCAGATCGCTTTTCATCTCATGAAATGAAAACGGACGGTGCGCATCGAGTCGGGCGAACTGGTTTTCCTCCTCATCCTGGGCCAATCCGGACACGCGAAAGCCCCGGGCGTCTTCATGGGGATCTTCGCCGCCATAATCCCAGCGCCGCTCGAACGGAGCCATGAGATACGCCCTGACCAGCTCCATGGACTCCACGACGGGATCGATTTCGTCCCGGTCCTGGCGCGCAATGCCGTATTCCGTTTCAATGCCAAACAGACGCATGAGAGCTTCGCATGCTAAATGATCTGGTGCACCAATCGTTCTTCAGTCTGACGTCCCCGCCTGAACGATGAAATGCCGACGACCTGCTCCGGATGATGATCGAGCAATTTCAACCATTCTTGCGCGGCATCGTCCGGCGGCAAGACTTCACCTTCACGGAATTCTTCCGTCACCCCCTCGAAGAGGTCCTGCCCAAGGAGTCCCGCCGGCTTCCCGCTCTGTATCGTTCGGTCAATGGCCTTTTCCTTTGCGCGTTGAACGATCGAAGCGAGAATCGCGCCGCTGACCAGATCGCCCCGATAGAGGACTTTCTGCTGGCCGCTTCGAAGCCGGATCGACAGCAACCGGTTCTCATCGGTCTTCCGGAAGACGCGGTCGATCACCTCTTGGGCCAACGATGCCATCGCCTGCCTCTGATCTCCCCCGAATTCTGACAGCATAGACGGGTCGAGCGGCAGCTCGTCGGACAGATAGACCTTCAAGATCTCGGTCGAGGCTTCGCGGTTCGGGCGGGCGACCTTGATCTTTCGATCGATCCGGCCAGGCCTCAGCACCGCCGGGTCGATCAGATCCGGCCGGTTGGAGGCGAGGATGATCACGACGTCCCGCAGCGACTCGATCCCGTCCATTTCGCTGCAAAACATCGGGACGAGCGTATTGGAAATGTTGAACGAGCGCATGGCCCGCCTGGTGCCGAGGATCGACTCGGCCTCGTCGATAAAGATGAACGGTAGCGCGCCGTCCTGGCGTCTGGCCTTCGCCTGCGCAAAGAGGTCGCGCACCATCCGTTCGGATTCTCCCAGCCACATATTCAAAATCTCCGGCCCCTTCACGTGGAGAAAGGCGCCGCCGGTGATCGGCGCACGGCCGTCGCCTTGCTTCCCGCTCTCCGGACCTGATTCGCTCACGAGTTTCGAGAGACTCGAGGCCGCCGCCTGGCCGATGAGGGTTTTTCCACAACCCGGCGGTCCATAGAGGAGAAAGCCCTTGGGTTGGGAAAACTTGAACTGCTGAAACGTCGTGGCATGCAGCAGCGGATACTCGATCGCCTTGCGAATGGCCGCGATGGCTTCCGCCTGTCCGCCGATCTGGTCCCATGTCACGTTCGGAACCTCGTCGAGAACGTGCTTGCTCGCCTGACGGTCGGCAAGCTTTTCAAGAGCGATCCGTTGGGTGGGATCGATACGGACTTCATCGCCCGGCTTGAGCTCCGTGCCGACGAGGTCGCTGGATCGCCGCAGAATCAGGGACTGGCGGCTCATCTCCTGGTCGAACCGCAACCGGCCGTCGGTCATCGCTTCGGTCAGCTTCAAAATGGGCCCGTTCCGGTCGTAGCCCAGGGTCTTGATGACCGCATAAGCCTCGTTCACGAGAATCTGAGTCCCGATCTTGAGATCTTCACGCGCCACCCGGGGATCGACATTGGCGTAGTATTCCGCGCCGCCGACCACGATATGCGCGAGTCCGTCACCCGGCACTTCCAACAACATGCCGATGCGATTGGCTGGCGCCGTCAGCTTGGCCACCACGTCGCTCACCTTCTTGAACTCGACTTCCCGCTGATGATTGGCGGCCTGCGAGAGCATCACCGCATGGCGCAGCTTGTAGAGGAGCTTTTGCCGGGGGTCCGATTCGGGAAATAGTGCCAGGCACTGCTCAAGAAGTTCGAGCGGGTCGGAACCGGTCTTGTTCGCGGATTCGTCGCTTTTGGGTTTCGGTTCTTGAGGGGAGTCGGGAATACGGCGGTCGCTCATTGATGGTCCTCCACACGGCACGAATGGATGATCCTACCATAGGGCCCTTGCGGATTACCTCTGTGACAGCGGCAGGTTTAGCGAAGATCTCAAGCGAAGATCTCAACGGGTCTAATTCACTGCCTGGAGCGTCACCGCGAGCTTTTCCCGTCGATTCCCTCGTAGGATTTCAAGCGTCACTTGATCGCCAACCTTGTGATGTTCCAGCACGTCCATCAGCTCATCAATGGTGGTGACCGACTTACCGTCTACGGCCACGACGATATCACCCAGCTCGATTCGTCCTGAGGCCGTTTCCCGTGCGCCCTTGAGGCCGGCCCGTTCGGCAGCCCCGCCATGGGAGACTTTGCCGATGACCAACCCCTTGATGCCCCAGCGTCTGGCCATGGCATCCGGAACAAGCGACACGCCGAGCCCCGGACGGATGAGTTTGCCATGCTTGATCAGTTCGGGGACGATGCGGTTCACCGTATCGACCGGCACCGCGAACCCGATTCCTGCGTATGCTCCGCTCGGGCTGATGATCTGAGTATTCACACCGATCAACCGCCCAGCGCTGTCCAGCAGCGGGCCGCCGGAATTCCCGGGATTGATGGCGGCATCGGTCTGGACGACACCTTCGATCGTCCGATTCGACATCGACTTGATCGTTCGCCCCAGGGCGCTCACGACACCGGTGGTGAGGGTATGATCCAGTCCAAAGGGATTGCCGATGGCCAGGACCTTTTGTCCCACTCGCAAATCTTGTGAGCTGCCGACCGCCAAGGGTTCCAGCGTCGCGTCTGGCGCTTGAATCTGCAGCACGGCCAAGTCGTGGTCCGGATCCGCTCCCACCACCTTGGCTTGGTGCTCGGTGCGGTCTGCCAAGGTCACCTTGATGGCATTCGCGCCGTAGATCACATGAAAATTCGTGACGATGTGCCCCTGCTTGTTCCAGAGGAAGCCGGACCCTGATCCTTGCGGAATCTCCAAGATATCGAAGGACCAGAAATCGCGCTGGATGGCAGTGTTAGCAATGAACACCACCGATTTGGTGGCCCGTTCAAACACGGCCATGGTGGCGCGTTCATCCGCCCCGAGTTCGACCGGCGCCGGTGTCACGGGTCTGGGCTTGACCTCGACGCCGTCATACCCGGACCCCAAGGGCTTTCCCCATTCGGCCCTGGCTGGGCCGATCGAAAGCGCCGACCCCAGCAGTGTTCCCAGCACGGCTGACAGCACCGCCATGATGGTCCCGGACATGAAGGATCTATTCTCCGAGGATTTGAATGACAAGGTCCCGGCTGCGGGCGCGCGTGTCGAAATCGATCAGGACGATCTGCTGCCAGGTGCCCAACAACAACGATCTGTCGGCAAAAGGCACGGTGATCGACGGCCCCTGCAGCTGGCCCCTCAAGTGACTATGGCCGTTATCTTCGCCAGGATTTTTCTGATTGTGCTGCCAGGAGGGATCCGCCGGAACCGTCCGGTCCCAAAACGTTTTGGTATCGGCCCTGATGCCCGGCTCATCTTCGATGATCATGATGGAGGCCGTCGTATGCTTGACGAAGATCGTCACGATCCCGGCCGAGGCCTTCGTGCGCGCCAACGCCTCCTGTACGAGCGTCGTCACATTTTCAATCTGCGTGCCGCCGCGCATCTCGACGCGAAGGGGAACCGTGGTGACCGCCATGCTCATCGCCCCACCCGACGAAGAAACCGACACTCTTGAACCGTGAGACCGCTGCCTCGAGCCTCGGCGATGATGCCGTCGAACCGGCCGGCAGCCGCCAACTGCTTCAACGCCCTCATCACTCTCGCCCCGAGAATGCCTTCCCGCTCGAGTGTGTCCAGATAGGCAAACGCTTCGGCGATCGTTTCCTTGGTTCGCACATAGTAGTCGCGCCCTCGCCGCTGGTTGCTGTAGGCTTCAAACTGCTCACAGGCGACCAGGACCTCGGCCAATTCCTTCACCCATGGCCGAACTCCGGCGAGCTTTTCAGGATAGTAATAGTACAGCATGACCACCTGCATCCAGGACTCCCATCGCACGCCCATTCGTCTGATCGACGCACGCACGGCCCGTAACCGCCTCGCCAAACGGCGCGCATAGCCGAGCCGCATTTCGACCTGCTCTTTCGCCCAGGAGGTCATGGGAATGCCGTCGGCCGCGAGCGCCTGACGGTACCGCGCAATGAACGCCTCGGTCTCGCGCCCGTACGGGGTCTCGGGGTGGACGGCCCGCCATTCCCGCGGTCTCGTCGGAATGCCGTGGGCCTTTGCCCAAGACCAGATCTTCCCGAAGAGGGGACGATCGAGACCGGCCCGGCCGAGGTCGTGCAAGAGACAAGCAATTTGATACTGGCGGACCCGCTCCGGCTCATGCCCCAAGGCAGAGGCCACGGCCGCGCACATGCGGGCGGTCCTGACTGCGTGAGCGCAGTCGTAGCCGCGGATGACCCGTCCTTGTCGAAGCGGATGAGACACATCGTAGAGGTGCATGAGGCGGGAGACGAGAGCCCGTGGAATCATGAGGGGAGCGCCGGAATCCGCAGCTGGTCTCATAGCGTGATCTGCGACCGTGAGAATATCCGTCGACGAAAGACAGTGTCAAGGCGAGAACGGCGAGAATGCTCGATCCACCTCTCGATCTTTGTTATGCTCCGGTTGTCGTGACCCCGCACATGACCGGATCGCAAGCCATCATGCCGAGACCTTCACGTGTCACTGGCCGGTTGTTGGTCGGAGCACTGCTCCTGGCCGAGCTGATACCCGGCACCCTGTGCGCCTCACCGCTCGATCAGCTGTCGGATTTGAGCGGCAAGGTCAGCGTCACCGTCACGTTGATCGGTCGCGACAACTTCAACAGCGAATACCGCTATGATCTCACGGTCCGCAACCGGTCCGGCGATCCGTTTATTGCCGATTCCCTGATCGTCGTCCTCGACAAAATCACCAACCTCGCCGGCGAAGAGCGCGAGCCGTTGAAGAGCGAACCGCTCCTCCATCGGTTCGAGGTGGTCGGGCAGGATGGAGAAACCGAGGACGGCAAGCCGTTTTTCAGGGTGCCCATCGGCGCGAATTCGGACCTTGCCCCGTTAACCGACAGTCTCCCGTTCCCCGTTCGGATCCGGAACAAGGACTATGTCTCCGTGTTCACTCCGTCCTTTCGGGTGTATGGGAAAAAGCGGCCGCCCGCTGAGCCCAAAATCTCCAACATTCAGCCGCAGTCCAATTCCACCGCTCCGGACCGGACCGATCGGCTGATCCAACTGCTGCTGAAGAAGGGTATCATCACGGAAGAAGAACGGAAAGCGATCCAGCCATGAGCGATCCTTCGTGCAATGCCTGTTCGGGCACCTGGCCGAGTTCGGACCACTTCATCGCAGATCTGGGTTTGTCGATGGCCTATCTCCACGAGGATCAGTTTTTTCCCGGCTGGACCGTCCTCGTCTTCAAGCGTCATGCGACGGAGCTGTTTCATCTGGCACCGACCGAGCGCATCCAGCTCATGGAGGAGGTCAGCCGTCTCGCCAAAGTGCTGACCGAAACGTTCGACGCCAGGAAAATGAACTATGGCCTGCTGGGCAACCAGACGCCGCACATCCACTGGCACCTGATCCCACGCCTTGCCAGCGATCCCGCCCCGCTTGAACCGGTCTGGCGCATTCCGCACGATCGTCTGGCGCTCTCGGCGGACCAAGTCCAGACCACCATAGCGCGTATCAAGCAACGATTATGACGGGTGATATAATGTCGGCCACTCGGATAACGGGGGGTCAACAGGGCCGATGCTCCGTCGATTGCTGCTGATCGCCGTCTTCAGTCTCTGCGGCGGTGCCAGATCATTCGCTCAAGCTCCGGATTCTCCGGCGCCGCAAGTCCCGCTTGAAAGTCCTCCGCCTCCGCCAGAGGCCCTCGGTAAAGAGCACTCGTTGCCGGCGCCTGCCTCGCTGGAACAACTCGACGCCGTCATGGCGCTCGGTGAGTCGCGCGGCGCCGTCCGTCTCGCACCCGATGATGCAGGCCACCGGCTTCAACTCGCCCATGCGCTCTACCGCATCGGAGACATCGATGCCGCCATGGAAGAATGCCGCCTCGCCATCAAGTTACAGCCGGACGACGCCAAGGCGCATGTACAGCTGGGCATCCTCCTCATCGCCAAGCAGGACTGGCGCGCCGCTGCCTCCGTCCTGCAGGAAGCCATCAGGCTCGATCCGGGCATGGCCGATGCGCATTACAGTCTTGGAAGCGTCCACTATTCACTGGGACACCTGAAGGCAGCCGTGCAATCGTACCGCCAAGCGTTGGCGTTGCAGCCCTATTTTCCCGACGCGCGGTATCGCCTGGCCCTCTTACTGAAACTGTCGAAACGAGAAGGGGAAGCGGCTCAATTCATGGAGGAGGCGGCGTTGGGGGGAGTCCCACAAGCCCAGTTTTTTCTCGGCAACGCATATAAGAGCGGACAGGGCGTCGAGAAAGATCTGGGGAAAGCGGTATTCTGGTGGGCCAAGGCCGCCGAATACGGCAATCAACCGTCCGCCGACCTCCTCGGCAAACTCAGGCGGCAAGCCCTGGCACCCGATCAGCCCGAACGAAAGCGCAAGGAAGCTTACGACGCCTTTGTCGCCTACCGCCGCCAACTCTGGGAAGAGTTTCGCGAGTACAGCCCGGCGGACGACAGAGAGACGATCGGCACAAGACTGCTCAACGAACATCGGACCGACGCCGCCGTGGCCACGCTGCTCAGGGAGGGTTACGCGCTGAGCGAGGTGGCGCAGAGCGAGTTGGCCCGGTTGTATGAAACGGGGTGGGACAACATCCTGCCGCAGCACGAGAGAAAGATCTTGGCCTGTTTTGAGCTCACGGCGGCCGACGGCTTTCTCCCAGCCAAACGGACGCTGGCTCGTATCTATGGAAAAGGAATCGGTGTCCAACAGGATCTTCCCAGGGCCAAGACGCTCCTCAAGGGTCTGCCGAAACAAGAGGCGAACGAACTTTTAGCCGAGATCGGCTCTCGCTGACACATGGTTATCAGCATGTCCTGGTCAAGATTGTGGCGACTGTTCATCACGAATCCCCTCTGGCAAGCGCTGGCGATGGGACTATTGGCCTCCTTACTCGCCAAGGGACTTTGGGTTGCAGCACCTGTCACGTTTGCGGCATTCGACTGGACCTTCTATGACACGTGGCTTCGGCTTCGAGCTCCAATCGCGACCAGCGAGCTCCTGGTCACTGTTGTCCGTGATCCGGAGAGTGAGGAACGTTTTGGGCCCACGCTGGATCGGACGGTCCTGGCCCAAGTGGTCACTGCGGTTCACGAGGCCGGAGCCGTCGCAATCGGGATCGACCATCGACTTGATCATGCCAGTCCTGCGTCGCTCGGCGGAGCCGCAAGCGACACGCTCTTCCTCGAAGCGTTGCAGGCCGCTGCGCCGGTTGTGCTCGTTCACGATTCTGAAACGGCCCTTCAGACCGGCGCGGCCATCCAGGCACACCTCCAAGTCTCCGTCCAGCCCGACCGTGTGACGAGACGCATCCCGATTGTCAGTGTCATCGAAGGACAGGAGGTGCCGGCGTTCGGAGCCCTTCTCTACGATCGGTATCGGCGGCAGCAGCCGCTCCCCCCGGTACAGCCGCTGATTTCCGGTCCCACCTCGGAAGAACCCTTCAATCCTGTCGGTGATGGGTCACTGTCGGCACTACCGACGACGACGTTATCGGTCATCTGGGAGGCCATCCACCATCATGACCGGCGGCAGCTCGAAGAGCGGTTCAGCGGGAAAGTGGTCGTCATTCTACCCAATCACCTCGGCCCCGGTCCCTGGCTGCTTCCAACGGGACAGTCCGTCACGAGCATGGTGCCCCATCTGCATCTGCTCAACGGCTTGCTGACTGGAAACCGGATCGGCGTCGCCGGCCCATGGAGCGCGTTCGGATTGACGCTCTTGTTGGCCTCCTGCATCGCGTGGGGATTGTTACGCTTCGAAGGCTCTGGCGGGCTCGTCTTTGCCGCCACCGCTCTACTGGGCTACGTTGCGATCACCGCGGCAGTCTTGTGGAGCGTCCACTTCGTGCTGCCCCTGCCGTTACCGGTGACAGCCGCAGGCATCGTCATCATCGGCACCATCGCTTGGACCCATCTCACGGCCGGGCCGCGCATGATGCTGTTGGAACAGGACATGCTGCGCATGCAACAGGACGCCGCCGCCATACGGGAAGCGCTCACCCTGCGTGAAAATCGTGCTGAAGCGCTGGAAGAGGATTTGGAGGCGGCGAGAGCGGCAGTGACGCAGTCGGCAGCGCAACGGGAGGCGTTGACCCGGGACACGGTCTTATTGCAGGTGCAGATGACCGAAGCCCGCGCCCAGGAGCAGGCGGCACGCCAGCAACTGGAAATGGTGGAGCGGCAACTGGCCGACCTCCGTGTCGCCGGTTCGGATTCCCGGACGCTCGTAGATACAGAATTGGAGCGGCTTCGTGAAGAATGTCGTGCACTGGGGATCACCACACAGCATCCTCTCATGCTCAGTATGTTCCGTGACTTGAAGAAGGCCGCGGCCTCGCCCTTAACCGTGCTGCTCTTAGGTGAGCCCGGCACGGGAAAAGAGTTGTTTGCCCGTGCCGCGCACCGGCTCAGTCCGCGAACGGCCCAGGCCTTCGTCGCGGTGAACATGGCGGCCATTTCACCCGAGCTGTTTGAAAGCGAATTGTTCGGCCATGTGAAGGGAAGTTTCACTGGAGCGATGGCCGACCGTCGGGGCTACTTCGAGCTCGCCAATCGCGGGACCATCTTTCTCGATGAGATCGGCGATTTGCGACTGGATCACCAGAGCAAACTGCTTCGGGTGCTCCAGGAGAAGTCTTTTTACCGCGTCGGCGCCACGGCGCCGACGGCCGTCGATGTTCGCATCGTTGCTGCGACAAACCGCGATCTCCAGCGGGGCGTGTCGGAAGGATGGTTTCGCGAGGATCTGTATTTCAGACTGAAAGGATTCGTGTTCCGGCTTCCGCCGTTGCGTGAACGGACCGGCGACATGGCAGCGGTCGCCGAGTCCGTCCTGGCCGACATTGCGCAGCGCATGGGCAGACCGTACCCTCGCCTGTCCAACGATGCCTTGCGGCTGCTGACCGCCTACCAGTGGCCGGGGAACGTGAGGGAACTCCGCAATGTGTTGGAGCGAGCGGTCGCGCTGACGGACGGATCCATACTCTCGTGTGATGCCTTTTCACTCGATGACACGTTCGGATGCGGGGACACCGAACGATCGGTAGCCTCGCTTCCTGATGCGGCCGGTGACAGGGCCGTCTTGGAGTGTCTGCGACGACAGGGCTTTGACATGCAGGCCACGGCCAATATCCTCGGGTGGGACCGCAGCACCGTGACCCAGCGTCTCAAGGGCTTGTGTTTCCAAGCGCTGATAGAGAGTCACGGCGACCTGGCGAAAGCGGCACTGGCGATTGCCGGGGATGCTTCACAGGTCAGAACGGTCGAGCTCAAACTCAACGAGTACTACCACCACCTCTTGCACGTGATCGAACCGTTCAGATCCGTGAACGAAGCCGTCGCCGAGTGCAAGCGCCGCTTCAAAAACCTTCCCGAACGGCATTTTGCTTCGGTGGACCTCCTGATCCGGCAACATTTGCCATCATCCGATGGAGTATTGGAACTGGAGTAGGTGCCTTACAGACTTCTTTCATCTAATGCAGACTTATTAGGGCGTTTGAGCCGGTAACCCACGCCTCGCAAGGTGGCCACAGGATGGGGCAATTTGGTTCTCTTTCCCTTCACCTGCTGACTATCACCCAGCATCAAAACCCTAGGTTTTCTAGACGGTTCGTCCGGCCATGGCCAGGCATGTCAATTGCCAGTGCTCCCCTTGATGTTTTTACCGTCAAATCGAGAAACAAAGGAATTCGCTCTTACCAAGCTCTCGCTGGCCCTGACGGGTACGGCCATAGCTCTGCTGCTATGGTCGACGGGAAACATTGCCTGGTCGGCCCTTCAACGACAGGAGTTTTTCCGACTCATAGAGGCCAGCCTCTTCGCAGCGCTCGCCGGTTTCTTGGTCTACGGAAACCTCTGTTACCAGGTGGCCCGACTCGGCCGGTTGCAGCGCTTTGAGGCTCACAGAGCATCCCGTGCAGCTGACGACATGGCTTCGTGCTTTGGAGCAGACACACCGGGGTTGACCATTCTGGTGCCGTCATACCGTGAGGAAATCTCGGTCATCCGGCAAACGCTCTTGTCTGCTGCACTTCAAGAGTATCCCAATAAGCGAGTGGTTCTCCTCCTGGACGATCCACCTGCCCCGAAGACCAGACAAGACCAACAAGCCCTCTGGGCGGCTCGCGGTTTGCCGTTTGACCTGTATGCCCTTCTTGCTTCTCCGTACCGTTATGTGAAGGCAGCGGAGTCAGCATTCCAATCCCGGAACGCACAAAGCATCGGAGAACTGAAAGAGGAATGTGTGCGGCTCGCCGAGTGTTTTCGGTGGACGGCGGAGTGGTTTGAGAATCAAGCAAAACTGACCCCCATCGACTCTCACACGGATGCCTGGTTCGTTGAGCACATCCTCACGCAACCGGCCAACACGTGCCGGGGGCAGGCTTCTCAGTGGAACATGCGGAAAGCCTGTGTCTCAGACATGCAGGTGGAGCGCCTCCGTCACGACATGGAGCGTGCCTATATCCAGCTAGCCGCGCGCTTCCACGCTGAATTCGACGTCTTCGAGCGAAAACAGTACTGCAATCTCTCCCACGAGCCCAATAAGGCCATGAACCTGAACAGTTTCCTTTGCCTGATGGGAACACGCGTCAAACCGGTACTTCGCAAAAGCGGTCTGCACCTTGAAGAGACCTCCAATCCAACAGGCAGCCGCCTAATCCCCGATAGTCCGTATGTCATCACGCTTGATGCAGACAGCCTGCTGCTGCCCTGTTATGCCAGCACCTTAATCCGGCTGATGGAACAACCCGAACATGCGCGGATCGCCGTCGCCCAAACGCCGTACAGCGCATTTCCCAACGCTCCCGGCATCCTCGAACGGACCGCCGGCGCGACGACGGATATTCAATACCTCGTTCATCAGGGATTCACCCGCTTTGGTGCGACCTATTGGGTGGGAGCCAATGCCCTCTTACGGAAATCCGCTTTGGAAGACATTTGCACGGAGGAGCGCGAGGGCGTGAAGATCGTCCGACGCTACATTCAAGACCGTACCGTCATCGAGGACACGGAATCGACCGTCGATCTCTTGGCCAAAGGATGGTCGTTGTATAACCATCCTGAACGGCTGGCCTACAGCGCCACGCCTCCCGACTTTGGTTCGCTCGTGATCCAACGCGCACGGTGGGCGAACGGCGGTTTGATCATCTTCCCGAAACTGCTGTCGTTTTTGGGCAAGGCGCCGAGACGGCCCATGACCGTCGTGCAGGCATTCCTGCAGACCCACTATTTGACTTCCCTGGCCTTCGCGCCTTTGAGCGTGCTGCTTCTGCTGATCCTTCCGTTCTCCTCCGATCTCATGTCCATCTGGATGCCGTTGGCCGCGTTTCCGTATTTCGCGCTCTATGCCCGTGACCTGGCGTTCATGGGCTATCGGCCATTCCGGGATCTGCTCCGTGTTTATGCACTGAATCTGCTCCTTATTCCTGTCCATTTGACGGGAGCCCTCACTTCAGTGCAACAAGCCATCACGGGGGCCAAGATCCCGTTTCGCCGAACACCGAAGATTTCCGGTCGGACACGAACGTCCGGATTGGATTTGATGCTGCAGCTTGTCATCGTGGCCATGAGTGCCGCGCTGGGCCTCTATTATGCCTCGCGGACGCAATGGATTTCGGGAGTCTTTGCCCTAGGCAACGCGGCCTTGCTCCTTTACGGCCTCAAGCTGTTCATCGGGTTCGCCGAACTTAAACAGGATCTTTTATGTACTGCAAAGGAAGCGGTGGGTGATCAGGCATTCAGCCGCACGAAGGCCCAATTATGCAGGTGGGTTGCGACATGGTCGGGCTTCCGGCTGCCGGTAGCTCTTCCCATCTTGCGCGTTCGCAGAGTACCGCTACAAGCAGTCACGGGCATCCTCATCGCCCTAGAAGTCTTCACGCCCGCCCTGGCCGCAGGAACAACTCCGTTGCCGAAGGAGCAGGAATCCCTGGACGGAATGGAAATAGCCATTACAGTTGATGATCTCCCGGCCCATGGCGAGATTCCGCCGGACATGAATCGTCGGGATATTGGCACAGGCGTGATGAGAGCGTTAGAGTCCGTCCATACACCTCCTGTGTATGGATTCAGCAATGCTCAACAACTCACGTGGGCCCCTGATAGTCTCGAAGTATTAACGGATTGGCTTAGATCGGGGCATCTTCTTGGGAACCACACATTCAGCCATGTGGATCTGGCCCGGTCCACGGCAGAGGCCTACATCGCTGACATCGTCGCAATGGACGGGCTCTTGACCCATCTTTCACCTATAGCCTCACCGGTCAAAGTATTCCGCTATCCCTATATGAGTGAAGGCGACACGTTGGAGAAACGGGACCGGGTCCGGACGTTTCTTGGGAACAATGGCTATCAGGTGGCTCAGGTCACAGTCCATTATTTCGACTGGGTATGGAATAGCGCGTATGTGAGGTGTCACGCTAGGCATGATGCAGCAAGCATGCAGTGGTTGCGGCAGCATGTCATCGCGGCAGCCAGACGCGAGGTGCGTCAGGCGCAGGATATGGCGAAGCTTCTCACCGGACGTAATGTTCGCCACATATTGCTCTTGCATATGAGTGCGTTCAATTCGCTGACATTAGCTGAGGTGCTCGCTGCTCTCCAAGCAGATGGGGTGAAGTTCATCGACCTGCCAACCGCCATGAAGGATCCTATCTATCGTCGCGATCCTGGGCTCTCCCTATCCGGGAGTGCGACCTTGTTAGAACAGCTCCTTCGGGCGACGAACCCATACGGGGGACAGGTTAAAGAAATCGAAGCCATCTGTAAGCCCAGCGTCGTTAATTACTAGCGGACGCGGTTCAGGCGGACTGCAGCGACGCAACCCCTCGACGATGATGCTCATCACCGAAACGCCGATCGGGCGGATTTCCGCAACACCGGCGGAGAACTCATTTACTTCCGTTCAAGTCGAACATTCATGCCGATTTGATGTCCTGCGAGTCGTTGCCTGTCTTGCCGTGATTCTCCTGCATTTAGCGGCAACTATCGTGAGAGACCATGAGTTCGTTGGAACACTTCACTGGCACGTATCCAACGCCATCAACGCCGCTACCAGCTGGTGTGTGCCGATGTTCGTTATGCTGAGCGGCGCACTGCTGCTGAATCCGAGCAAGCACAAGAGTTTCCGAGACTTCTGGGCCAAAAGGATGAACCGTCTCCTGCCCGCCCTCATCGCATGGTCGGCCATCTACTTTGTATGGCGCACCCTCTATTGGCACGAACAAGTCTCGCTCTCGGTCATAGCCCATGATGTCTCCGTCGGGCAGCCGTACATCCACTTATATTTCTTATTTCTCATTGCCGGTCTCTACCTTGTCACGCCTTTTCTCGCCAAGGCCGTCACTGTATTCAGTCAAGCTCAATTGCGAAATTTGACTCTCGTCATCGCGGGGCTGGCCCTGACAGACAGCTTGCCCGGCCTTGCGAGCGTCTCTGCTGGCAGTGCATTGACGATGTTCGTTCCATACTTAGCGTATTACATCGCTGGCTGGTACTGCGCGAAGCTGTCACTTGAGCAAACGCCGGTCTTCCTATGGATCACAGCTGGCGCAGCGGGCATCACGACTATTGTTACGGCTTTGTTAGTATCGTCACTCGGAATCGACGATCGCCGGTCGTTCTACTTCTATGGCAGTTTCAGCCCAACCGTCATGATGATGGTCATTGGCCTCTTCCTGTTTATTATGCACACACGGATTCCACCCTGGCTCGGATCTGCTGTCCAGCGACTCGCTCCGTTAACACTTGGCGCCTATGTCGTACATCCCATCGTCGTCGAACTCCTGCGCTACGGCTATTTCGTATGGAGCCCAAGCCTCCTTCTTCCGCCATACTATATCCCGTTAACGTTCCTCCTCACCTGCGCGCTTGTGTTTCCTCTTATCGCACTTATGCAGCGAGTCCCCGGCCTGAAACGGATCGTGTAGATCTAGGACGGACGGCCCCCTACAGCGTCTGAGACCGTCTCAAGACGTTCGTGAGGTGTCTAGCAGCGACTGAAACATGATCACGGCGTCCTGATAGGTGCCGTCGCTCTTCCGCACCGCGCCGGGGAGCACCGCCAATTCTCTGAAGCCCAGTCGTTCCCAGAGACGCCGCGCCCATACATTTTCCGAAAAGACGAGGTTGAAGATCACGCTCCGGTAGCCCAAGTGCCGCGCATACTCCAACATCGTGGCGCCCAAAAGCCAGCCCAGTCCCTGCTTGCGCCACTCGGGTGCGACGATAAAGCCGGCGTTCGCCACCTGCCTGGCCCGCCCCGGCCAGTTCGGCTTCAGATAGAAGGCCCCGGCCATCGCCGCTGCCCCCTCACGATTGGGGATGTAGGCGGCAACCGTTGTCTTGCCGCGGAACCAATAGTCCAGGAAATCGTCCTGATCCGGAAACCTGTCATGAGGATACGACGTCCCCTCGTCGACAATAATGCGGTACAGCGCTCGTAACGGTTCGATGTCGCGCTCCCCGGCCAACAATAACTGCACCGGCGAGCCATCCTTGAGCTTAGCCTGAATAGGAAAAGTGAGACTCACGTGATGGACTCCCGCTCACCACAACAACCTCGGCACGCAGTCTATAGCGAGAGTCCTGCCATATCCAGTTCCCCTGCGTGATGCGGGGATAGCCCCGCATCACGTGATGGGGGCATTGTCCCCGCGCCGCTTACTGACGTCTCTTCCTCTCCGAACCCCGCAACTTTCCTGGTCTTCTTGCCGGATAGCGTTCTGGGTTTCACGGGCACTCTGGTTGCTCAAGCATCCGGCCAAATGAAGGGCCGGAGCAGGGACGGAAAGGAGGTGAAAACCAGCAACCCGTCCCGGCGGCTCAATCCGAATACCCATTGACCGTTCACCATTGAGCAAACCGACAAGGAGGATTCCATGCAGAAAGGTCCATCACAGATCACATCCGGAAATATCACGCCCAGCATCTCAGGGCCCAGGAAAGATAAAGACGTGTTGGTGGTGTCCGGGCTCGTTGTGGGCCTGGCCGCCGTGATCGGGGCCGTTTGGTATTACTCGTCGACCGAACAAATTAACAGCCACGAGCCACTGAACGGTTCGCAAGTCACCGAGGTGCTGAAGAACACGCAACCGATGATCACACCGGCTGCGGTTTCACGGTCCAAGGTGGAAGAGACTGTGGCAGCCGGCGTGAAGTCTGGTATCGTCCACACCGATCTCTACTTCGAGCTCGGCCGCAAAGGTTTGACCGATCAAGCCAGAACGTTGATCCAGGAGCATGCCTCGCTGCTCAAGAAGGACGCGGATCTCGGCGTCCTGATTCAGGGCTACACGGATCAGCAGGGCTCAGCCACCTACAACATGAAGCTCGGGATGCAACGCGCAGAAACCGTGAAAACGGAATTGGTGAATGCCGGGGTTGCGGAGCATCAGATCAAGACCATCAGTCTCGGCAAAGACGGGGTGCTCTGCATCGATATGAGTGATGTCTGCCGCCAGATGAACCGCCGGGTGCATCTGGAAATTCGTCCGATCGGCGAAGAACACATGCGGATCCCGATCGTTGCCACAACGCCGGCACCAGGTTCGACACAGGCCTCAAGCGATCCCGCCGAGAACGCTCAGGCCGATGGCTCGCTCATCGACAGCCTCGTGCCTCCTGCGAATGCCGCCGAAGGCGACAACGGCACCCTTGCTACCGAACCGGCCTCCGGCAGCTGAGACCACGGCAATGGATGCGTCTGCACGAGTCCTTTCGTGCAGACGCCGCTCATCCTGACCTTCACCTCCACATCATGAGGGCCTATGACAACGCTACACGAGGCAGCACAACGCAACGCGAAACCCACCAGACCAGTCCTTCTGCTCACGCTTCTGATGGTCATCCTTTTATGGGTCGGTTCACTACCAGTGGCCCTCGCTTGTGGCGATCCACCGTCAAATGAGAGCGACCTGGCGGAGAGGGGCATGAGGCTCAAGGACGTGACGCAGGGGAGTCTGCTCTTCAAAACCCATGAAACAGGCCGTTTCACCCCTGCTCCTCTCTTGAAGACCGACGTCAAGATCTCTATCTCCGGCGTGATCGCGAGAACGACCGTCGCACAAGAATTCGTCAACCCGAGCCGTCGCAAGAACGCTTGGGCGGAGGGCCTCTATGTCTTTCCGCTTCCAGAGACCGCTGCCGTCGATCACCTGCGCATGAAGGTGGGCGAGCGAACAATCATCGGGGAAATCCGGGAGCGTGCCGAGGCCAAGAGAACGTATGAGCAGGCGAAGCAGGACGGCAAACGGGCGAGCCTCGTCGAACAGGAACGACCCAACGTGTTTACGGTCTCAGTCGCCAATATTGCTCCACTGGACCGGATCATCATCGAGATCGAGTACCAGGAAACGGTGCGCTACGATCAACAGGTGTATTCACTGCGTTTTCCGATGGTCGTGGGCCCTCGCTACATCCCGGGAACGCCGGTCATCATCGAAGGGGAGACGCAAGGCTCAGGCTGGGCAGCCAATACGGACCGCGTCCCCGACGCGTCGCGAATGACTCCGCCCGTCCAGCACCCCGGCCTTGGTCCCGTTAACCCGGTCACTCTCACGATCGATCTCGCCGCCGGCTTTCCTCTTGGGAAGATCGCATCGCCCTATCATGACATCCTGACGATCGCGGATCAGGACGGCAGGCGGCACATCACCCTCCGGCAGGATCGTGTCCCGGCCAACCGGGATTTTCAATTGACCTGGCAGCCTGCGGGAGGTCCTTCACCGAGCGCCATCGCGTATCTCCAGCAGCAGAGCGAGAACAGCTACGGTTTCTTGATGGTCGCCCCTCCTGCATCGAACGAGTCTGTGAGCACACCTCCGCGAGAAGCAATCTTCGTCATCGATACGTCCGGCTCGATGGCAGGGACATCGATTGAACAGGCCAAGGCGGCACTCGTGCTCGCGCTCGGCCGGCTCACCTCGCAAGACCGCTTCAACGTCATCCAATTCAACAGCGCCACCCACCTCTTGTTCTCGGAGCCTCAGCCCGTAAGAACGGATACCCTTGGCAAGGCTGTCCGATACGTCGAGCAGCTCCATGCCGACGGCGGCACCGAAATTCTTCCCGCCTTGAAAATGGCACTCAAGGGCAGCCCTCCGCCAAGTCATCTACGGCAAGTGATCTTTTTGACGGATGGCCAGGTCGGCAACGAGGATGAACTCTTCGCAGTGATTCGCACAGAGTTGGGGACGAGCCGGCTGTTTACGATCGGAATCGGCTCGGCACCGAACAGCCATTTCATGCGGAAAGCGGCGGAATTCGGACGAGGCACCTTTACGCACATCGGCAGCACCAGCGAGGTGAAGGCGCAGATGGATGCGATGTTTCGGAGGGTGGAGCGACCGGTGCTGACGGACATTCACATACAGGGCTTTGAGGCCACTGCAGAGCTCTTCCCATCGCGGATTCCCGACCTGTACGACGGCGAGCCTGTAGTCCTTGCCTTCAAAACATCCACGATTCCCTCAAGCATCACTCTGACCGGCACGTTCAATGCGAGGACCTGGACACAGACGGTCGATGTGGCGGGCGCTTCGCCCAGAGACGGCCTGTCGGTCTACTGGGCGAGACAGAAAATTGCGTCGCTGATGGATCAGAAAAGATCTGAAAGGAACGACGGGTCGCTCCGTCAATCGGTGCTCGACGTCGCGCTGGCCCATCACCTCGTCAGCCCGTACACGAGCCTCGTCGCCATTGATACGGAACCGATCAGACCGAACGATGCGTCGCTGATGACCCATGCGATAAAGACCGATCTCCCCGAGGGTCAGGACTATCAAGCCATCTTTGGCTTGCCGAGGACCGCCACGAATGGCCCCTGGCATCTGCTGATCGGCCTGATCGCTCTGGCCGTTGCCTTCTGGCTCTGGCGTCCTCGAGACCGGTTCGCATGAGCCCGATTCAGACCACTCCCCGTCCCCTCGTCATGCTCACGGTCTTCTTCCTCACCGTCGGGCTTTGGCAGACCGGGGAAGGATCGTGGATGTATGCGAAGGCCAGGCTCGCACAGATGCTGCTGCAGCGAGCCTGGTCCCGGACGCTGACGGGAGAACGGCTGGTCAAACCCTGGCCTTGGGCCGATACCTATCCGGTCGCAAAGCTGACCGTGCCTTCACTGCAGATCGATCTGATCGTGTTGAACGGCGCCTATGGCCGCACGCTGGCGTTTGGTCCCGGCTATTCGGAATCGAGCGCATTCCCCGGATCGCCAGGGACGACGATCTTGACCGGTCATCGTGACACCCATTTTTACTTTTTGAAGCGGCTGAAGCGGCAGGATGAGATCCTGATCGAAACAGATCAACGAACGTCGCAACGATATCTTGTGCAGAGCAGCAAGGTCGTCGATGCACGGACCGCGTCGATCCGTCTCATGGAGGGGGAGGATCAACTGGTCCTGGTCACCTGCTATCCGTTCGACAGCATCCTCACAGGCGGTCCCTTGCGGTATCTGGTTACAGCAATTCGCGTTCTGTCGGCTCTCCCTCGCTCCAGCGATACGCCAGTTGGTAGAGAATCGGGAGCACGAGGAGAATTAACACCGCCGACGTGAGCATCCCGCCGACGACGACTCGCGCCAACGGCTGTTGAGATTGAGCCCCGATGCCCGTCGCAATCGCAGCAGGAATCAGGCCGATGGCGGCCGCCAGCGACGTCATCAACACGGGCCGCATGCGGACTTCGGCGCTCTTCAAAATTGCCGTGCGGATGTCCTGTCCTTCGAGAAGGAGGTCCCGGATGCGGCTCACGAGAATGAGGGCGCCTTGCACGGCCACGCCAAAAAGGGAAATGAAGCCGACGGCAGCCGAGATGCTGAAATGCGTATGCGTGAGCGCCAGGGCCAACACGCCCCCGACCAGCGCGAACGGCACGGCAATCAGCACGAGCAGCGCATCGCGCATCGAATTGAGGACGAAGTAGACGAGAAAGAGAATCAGCAGCAGCGTCACGGGCACGATGGCGGCCAGACGGCTCTTTTCATCCTGCAATTGATCATATTCTCCGTGCCATTCGATGCGATAGCCTTCTGGCAACGACACGTGCTCCGCCAACAGGTCCTGGGCCTCTTTGACGGTGCCCTCGAGATCCCGTCCCCGCACGCTGAATTTGATCGGAATATACCGTTCGTTGTTTTCACGATAAATAATGAAGGCGCCGGTCTGTTCCGAGATGGTGGCCAATTGCTTGATCGGAATCCTGGCTCCTTCAGGGGTACTGACCAGAATCTGTCCGATCGTTTCGTTATCGCGGCGGTACTCGGGAAGAAATCTGACGACCAGATCGAACCATTTTTCTCCTTCGTAGACCTGCGTGACGGCCTGTCCGCCGATCGCCGCCTGAATCACGTCGTTCACGTCGCCGACCTTCAGGCCGTAGCGGGCACATTCCTGGCGATTGACCTCAATGATCAGGTTCGGCTGGCCCAACAGGTGGAGGACGCCAAGATCCTTCACGCCCCGGACACCCGACATGTGCCGCTGGATCTGCATCGCCGTGGTCTCCAACTGTCGGAGGTCAGGGCCGTACAGCTTGACGGCGTTTTCGCCTTTCACGCCCGACATTGCCTCCTGCACGTTGTCCTGGATCGCTTGGGAAAAGTTGAACGAGATGCCGGGAAACGACGCCAGCTCCTGTTCGATCTCGCCAATGAGCGCATGTTTGTCCTTCACGGACGCCCGCCAGGCCGACCTCGGCTTCAGCGTCACGAGGAACTCGGCATTGAAAAAACTCGTCGGATCCGTCCCGTCGTCAGGACGGCCGAGCTGCGAGGCCACATCGACCACCTCCGGAACATCGCGGAAGACCTGCCGGATCTCGGTCGCCAGCTGCGCCGCCTGTTCGAAGGAAATGTCGACGGGCAGGGTGGCCCGCATCCAGATATTGCCTTCTTCCAGGGCCGGCATGAATTCACCGCCGATGAACGGGACTGCGAAGATGGCCACAGCAAGCGCTGCGCCGGCCACGGCAATGACGATCACTTCATGATCCAGGGCCCAGCCCAACGTGGCCAGGTACTTGCTTCTAATCCATTCGACAATCGCGGTATCGTGCTCCCGCACCTCCGCTGAGAGCAGCAGCGCGCACAGGGCCGGCGCCAGCGTGAATGCCATCAGCAGGGCTCCCGTCAATGCCAGGCCATAGGTCAGGGACATCGGCGCGAAAATTTTGCCGGGCACGCCCGTCATGGTAAATAGCGGCATGAACGCGACGACAATGATCGTGGTCGCAAAAAAGATCGGACGACCGACTTCCTTCGCTGCCCGCATGACGTGCATTGGAACGGTGAGGCCGGGGGCCCGCTTGTGCGAAATGTGATAGAAAATGCTTTCGACCATGATCAGCGTGGAATCGACGATGATCCCGAAATCGATCGCGCCCAGTGAGATCAGGTTGGCGGACTGCCCGCGCACCACCATGACACAAAACGTAAAGAGCAGCGCCACCGGAACCGTTAGCGCCACGATCAATGCCGTGCGCCCATGCCCGAGGAATATGTAGAGGATGATCGAGACGAGGACGACGCCGGCGATCAGAATGTCCACCACCGTTTCAATCGTGGTGTGAATCAGTTCCGTCCGGTCGTAGAACGTCTTGATGGCGACCCCTCCGGGAAGCCGGTGCGCATTCAATTCTTCGATTTTCTTATGCACCCGTTCCAATACCGGTAGCGCCTGCTCCCCCCGTTGCAGCAGGACCACGCCTTCTACCACGTCGTCCCGCTCATTGATGCCCACCTTCCCGAGCCGCACCCGATGGCCGACGCTCGTCTGTCCCAGATTGCGCACGAAAATGGGCGTACCTTCCTTTTCGGTCACGACCGTATCCGCAATGTCGTCAAGACTCTTCATCAACCCCATGCCGCGAACGTTGAAACTTTGCGCCCCCATGGTCAGATAGTTGCCCCCGACATCCGTATTGCTTTTCGCCAGCGCATCCATCACCTGGTCGAGCGTGACGTTGTAGCTGAGCAGCCGGCCGGGATCGAGATCGACATGGAATTCCTTGGCGGTCCCGCCGAACGTGGTCACATCGATGACGCCGGGCACGCGTTTGAACTCCCGACGGATCTGCCACTCCTGAATCGTCTTGAGATCGGTGAGTGCCTTGCCGGCCCCCTCCACCTCATAGCGGTAGATTTCCGCGATGGCGGACCAGGGAGAAATCGTTGGCTGCACATTTTGGGGTAACGTGATCAGCTGCAATCGGTTGAGGATCTCCTGCCGGTCGCGGAAATAATCGGTGCCGAACTGAAAGTACACTTTGATGTCGCTGAGACCAAAAATCGACAGGGAGCGGATGTCGGTCAGCCCCGGCATCCCCTGCAGGGCAATCTCGATCGGCAGCGTGATGGCCCGCTCGATCTGCTCAGCCGACCAGCCCGGGTATTGGGTGATGACCTCGATCATCGGTGGCGACGGGTCCGGATAGGCCACGACGTCGAGGATGTGGAACGCATATAGTCCGCTGAACATGAGGAACAGTCCTGCGACGCAGACAAATACGCGTTGGGTCAGCGAAAAACTGATTGCACGCTCGAGCATCGGACCTCTCGGCCTCCATCAATCCTGAACCGGCTTGCGGTTGGGAAGTGATCGTCACCGGCCGTCGCCGGCTGCGAAGAGAACGACAACGACAAGAGGAGGGAGGTTTAAATGCGAAAGATCTTGAGGACTTCCGGCAGCGGCTGCGGGCGTGTCAGCACCACCGGATCAGACCACGGAGGCAGCTCGGAAAACGCGCCGCGGTGTAGAGCGAAACCCGTCCCTCGCATGGCAGGGGCAGACATGGCGTCCCCGACCGACTCTCGCACCTCGTCCAAGTCGGTTTCCAGGGCGCAGGTTCGATCGAAGAGCGCGTGCTGAAGTTCATCGGTGAGATCGAATGAGTCGGCGAGTGCGAGGCCACCGCTCAGCAACCAGATGGCCATGAGGAGGAGAATTTTCTTCCCCAGACGATTCATTACCCTACAGGGTATCTCCTAGGAGAAGGCTCGTCAACCCAATCCTTATTGGTCAGCTCGCGGGGGTGTGCGGGACAATCCGTGTGATAGTTCACGGCCAGAAGAGGTCGTGGTGAGGTTATCGAACCACTGAGATTGAGAAACTTTTTTCCCGCAATAGGTACAGACAAAATTGCCGGTAAAATACCCCTTGGCATTTTGCTCCAGCATGAAATGGCACGTATGAGTATTTTCTTTGCTTGCCATATTTCCACTATAGCGCGCTGCCCTCCAGAGTCAATCTAGCACCATCCCCAGAATTCATCTATGTTTTTACCCAGTTATGAGTCAATTTCGGGTCTATCGCCTACAGTCTTGTAGGGAGCATGAGGACAGACGGCAAGGGTCAGCAAGGGCGTCTCTTTGGTTCGCCAACTCGCCGAATCGTTGCATATGGGCGTCCAAGAACAATCCGAATTCAAGTCCTCGAGCCCATCTCACTGTTCCCTGGACCACGACGATATTGGTCGGATTGTCTGTGGGCCAGATGCACAACCGCAGATGCGTGCCGACGTCGACGGGCACGCGGCCTGTGATCCGACAGCCGTCTTCATTCACGTCCACAATACTGCCCTTCCCCACAAGCTCTCCGCTGCCATAGAATACAACCCACGACAGCGCCTGGCGGGATTGGCGACGAGCATGCTGGCGTCGGGTCATGGGACCTCCCTTACGCAACTCTTAGTACAAGTGTATGACTGAACGCTGGTCTCCGCCTTCCTCGTTCAGGGGGGATTCGTGTCCCTCCTTTGGGGAATGCGCCGCGACCGGTCACTGTTGGAGGAGAAATCGTCTCAGCGGGGTGCTGTGAATTCGGGGATAAGGATCGGCGCTAGGTATTCGGATCTTTCAACGGTATTGCATCAGGGGTCCCCTGCATCGCTTGGGCTTCTGCTTTTGGAGCGGATTCCGTCGGAGAGGCCCCCTGTTCTTGAAGAACCAGGATGGGTTGTATCGCCGCGGTCGCCCGCTGAATGGCGCTATACAACTGGTCGACGGCATTTTCCTTCGTCAGCACTTCGAACGCGCCCGCTTTCAGCATCGCATCGACGTGGTACGAAGGTGCATTGACGGACAGTCCAAGCACTGCCATCTGCGGATACTGCATCTTGATCAATCGTGTCGCTCCGACGCCATCAAGCGTCGGCATGCCAATGTCCATCACGACGACGGTGGGCTGAAGTTTTGCCGCGCTCAGGATCGCCTCTTCGCCATTCCCCGCTTCGCCAACGACGTCGATGTTGGGATAGGATTGCAAAAGCGCACGCAGCCCTTGGCGGACCATGACATGGTCGTCGACGATCAGCACGCGAATTTTTTGCGCCGCGGTCATGGGAGAATCTCAATCTCGGGTCTCGTCCGCTTTGACGGAGACCATTCATTCGCCGCTGGCTTTGTGTACATGCCGTCGCTTCCAGCTGCTATAAGCCGATTGAATAATGTGCATATGATTTTCAATGAACACCTGCTCGATGAGACCGAACTGAGG
>Ga0070664_100000710_pt1 | contig 25489 bp, 36 predicted proteins | sample KBSC73metaG_FD_65863 | JGI IMG/M metagenome (GOLD analysis project Ga0070664, IMG submission 65863) | Corn rhizosphere microbial communities from Kellogg Biological Station, Michigan, USA - KBS C7-3 metaG | ecosystem: Host-associated > Plants > Roots > Rhizosphere > Soil ... | reverse complement strand
CCGGTCGAGGAACCGATCACGAGCACCTTCTTCGGGCCGTTGGCGATCGGGCCGCGGCTCTGGACGACGGCGATTTGCTCGGCCACGTGCTTGGCGCAGCCTTCCGGGTGGGCGTTGGTGCAGATGAATCCGCGGACCTTGGGCGAAATGATCATAATCGTTGCGTGGGTGGACCGGCGTGAACCGGCCGCTCGGGTTTCCGTGGGCGGAATCGTGAACCGCGACCGCGACACGGGGCAAGCACAGAGCGAACCGAGGAAAACACGCGTCCCATGCGAGAAACCACGAAAGGCGCGAAATTTCACGAAAGGGATTCGGGTTTCCTGCCCTTTCGTGTTTTTCGTGGTTTCCATGTCGGACGACGCGCTAACCATCCTCACCGCCTACCACGAGGCCGGTCACGCCGTGATCGCCCTGCAGCAGGGCCGCAGCGTCCGGGAAGTGAGCATCCTGCCCGGCGGCAAACGCCTCGGTTACTGCGAGATGGCGAAGGGCGGACGCCCGATGAAGGACGCGCTCGAAACCGACCTCCTGATCCTGCTGGCCGGGCTCGCCGCCGAGGCGAAGGTATCCGGCCGCTACGGTCTCGACGGTGCCTCGCAGGACCTGCGGATGGCCGAGAAACTCGCGCTCCACCGCGCCGGCAACGCCCGCCAGGCGGAGCGGTTGCTGGAGCGGGCGCTCGACAAGGTGGAGCACCTGATGCGCGACGCCGCCACCTGGTCGGCCATCGACCTGATCGCCGCCGAACTACTCAAAGCCGGCGTCCTCAGCGGCCGCGCAGCCAGGCATTTCCACGAACAGGCGGTCGCCCGCTCCCAAAAATAAGACCTATAGGACGCTTGGGTCCCATAGGTCTGAGCGAAAACAAAAGCCGTCTTCTCAGTCAATAAAGCGGATCTTGCCGACGGCGGGCACCTGACCGCGGGCCATGGCCTCGTGCTGTTCGTCGGTGCAGGAGGCGTTGGTCGGCGCGTCGGCTGCGGCCTCGCTCTTGGCGAAGTAGCCGTTCTCGATCATCCACACCTCGACCTCGTCACCGCTGATGTCGGCGAGCATGTGGCCGTCGATCTCGACGCAGGGCGAAAGCGGCTGACCGCTGCGCTGCTCCATCTCCCAGCGGAACGCCGGGTTCTTGATGATGTCCTTTTCCTCCCACTCGAGGCCATACTTGCGGAAAATCGAACGCACGCCCTCGCTCCAGCCGCAGAAGGTCTTGAGGTAGGCGGTGATCTTCGGTTGCGGTTTGCTCATGGGCGGGACCATAGCGCCCGCCGCCGCCGCCGCAAGCCTGTTGGACGGAGTGATCGGCGACAGATTCCTGAAATTCCTGTCTTTCTCATTCGCCGGCTTTTGCTTTCTGATGGCCGCCCGATGGACCGTCCGTGGATTTCCGCCAACCTCGCCTTGTCCGCCGACGGCAAAATCTCGTCGACCGGCCACCTGCCGTCCGGCTGGACGTCGCCGGCCGATCGCGCACGGCTGCGCGGGCTTCGCAAGGGAGCCGACGCCCTGCTGGTCGGCCGCGGCACGTGGCAGACCGACCGGATGACGCTGACGGCGCGCGATCAGGCATGGCAGCCGTTGCGCTGCGTGGTGTCGCGTTCCGGCGCCTTCGATCCCGCCCACCCGATGTTCGCCAAGCCCGGCGGACCCATCCACTTGCTCGTCACCGGTCCGGCGACGGCGGACCCGATTCCGGGGGCGACGACTCACCACGGTTCGTTGGAAAACTTCCTCGCCACCCTCGCCCGCGAACACGACGTGAAACGCCTCCACTGCGAAGGCGGCGGCGGCTTGATCCGCGCGCTGGCGGAGCTCGACGCGCTGGATGAGCTGTTTCTCACCTGGGCCGGCCACACGCTGTTCAGCGGCCGGGAGGCTCCCACGTTGACCGGCGGGCCGGCGGCGTTCCTGCCGGCCTCGCGCGCGTTCGAGCTGGTGGAATTCCAGCCCGTGGCGGACGGCGGCGAGTGCTTCTTACACTATCGCCGCCTGCGTCCGGCTCAGTGAGCCGCTTCCTTGTGCTCGCCCTCGGCGGCCTTGGTTTCGCCGTGATGGGCGTCGCCGTGTTCGGCATCGCCATGACCTTCCGCATGCTCGCCGTGACCGGCACCGTGATGCTGCTCGTGGAGCTTCTTGGTTTCCTCCCATTCGTGGCGTTCGCAGGACACGAAGGCAACGGCGGCAAGAGCAAGGAGCGTCGGGAAAACTTTCATCGCGCGCCTTCCTTAGCCGCTCGCCTGAAGATGGCGACAGCAAAATTTACCGCGGCGGCGGGGAAATCCGCCGCCCGGAGTCCGACTCAGGCGTGGCGCAGCCAGCGGTCGACGATCCCGGCCGCACGGGCGTGCGCGCCTTCGCCGCCAAGCTTCGCCGCGGTGGCGGCCAGCCCGTGCTCCAGACGCTCGCGCCACGCCGGCTCGTCGAGCAGACGCTCAAGCGCGCGGGCGACGAGTTTCGGATCGGCGTCGGCCTGGATGAATTCCTCAACCACCCCCTCGCCCGCCAGGATATTGACCAGCCCGATGTGCTCCAGCTTCACCAGCAGGCGGGCGATCAGGTAGGTCGGCCAGGCGACCTTGTAGACGAGGCAGTAGGGCAGGCCGAAATAGGCCGCCTCCAGGGTGGCCGTGCCGCTGGCGATCACGCCACAGGCCGCGCGCTGCATCAGCGCGTGGCTGCCGCCGTCGGTGATCCGAACGAGCGCATGCAGCCCGTAGGCGTCGACCAGCCCGCGCATCGTCGCGGCCAGCTTCGGCGAGGCGGCGGGTGCCTCGAAGCGCAGGCCCTCGCGCCCGGCCGCCATTTCCCGCGCCGTTTCCAACATCATCGGGAACAAACGGGCGATCTCGCGCTCGCGACTGCCGGGAAACAAGCCAACCAAGCCCGGCTCGCGCGCCGCACCGGAAATCCGGCGCTCCTCCAGTTCGTCGACCAGCGGGTGGCCGACGAAGGTCGTTTTCAACCCGGCCTCCTCGAAAATCGGCACCTCGAAGGGGAACAGGCACAGCATCTCGTCGAGCAACCGCGCCATTTTCGGAATGCGGCCCTTATTCCACGCCCAGACCTGCGGGCTGATGTAATAGACGATCCGCGTCTCCGGCAGCTCGCGCTTCACCGCCTCGGCGAAGCGCAGGTTGAAACCGGGGTAATCGATCAAAAGCAGCACGTCCGGCCGCTGGGCTTTCGCCTCGGCCAGCATCTCGTCGAAGCGCGCCTTGAACCAGCCGTAGCGCTTCAGCACCTCCCACAAACCGACCACCGCCGCGTCCTCGACCCAGTCGCGCACCTTCGCGCCACCCGCGGCCGCCATTTCCGGTCCGCCCGCGCCGGCGATGTCGATCGCCGGGTGCAGATGCCGCAGCGCCCGCAGCAGGCCCGCGCCATGCGCGTCCCCGCTCAACTCTCCCGCCACCACATACAACCGGCCAGCCATGGCCGCGGAACATAGAGCCGCCCGCCTCATGCTGGCCACGCAAAAATCCGCTTCGCCCGCGCCGATTCCGCATTGCTTTCATCCGTCCGCCGTCCTTAATCCCCTGCGCCACGCTGGCCGAACCCACTCATGCCCGAAGATCTCCAAGACACGCCCCGCCCGCTCGGTGAAATCGCGATCGGACCCAGCAAGTTCGAGCAGTTTCTCGATCGCAACCAGAAGGGGATGATCGTTTTGGGCGTGGTCATCGCGATTTCCGCCGGCGCCTACATCATCCAACGCGGCATCCGGCACAGCCACAACGAGGACGCGGGCACCGCCCTCGCCAAGGCGTCCGGCCTCGCCGAATTCCAGGCGATCGCCAAGGATTTCCCCGGCACGCCCGCCGCCGGCAGCGCCGAGCTGCTCGCCGCCGAGGAGCAATGGACCGAAGGCAAAACGAGCGAGGCGATCGCCACGCTGAAACAATTCCTTTCCGCCAACCCGAACCACCCGGCCGCGCCGACCGCCCAGGCGTCGCTCGCCGCCAAGCTGGCGAAGCAGAACCAACCGGCCGAGGCCGAGGCCGCCTACCAGGCCGTGATCGACCATCCGGCCGGTCGTTTCCTCGCCCCTTACGCCCTCGTCCAGCTCGGCGATCTGGCGAAAACCGCTGGCGATCTCGACAAGGCCGAGCGCCTTTACACCCGCGCCAAGAGCGAATTCCCCGACAACCACTTCGCCCGCCTCGCCGAGCAGCACCTGTTGATGCTCAAGGCCAAGCCGCCGGTCGAAGTCGAAGCCCCGGCCGCCCCGGCCAAGCCGGAAACCGATGTCCCCGATCTCCTTCCCGGCGGCTCGCTCCAGCTGCCGAACGACCTCTCCGCCCCCGCCCAGCCGTAAACCGGGCGTTTGACTTTTTCGCCCTCCACTCCTCCATTCCATCGTGTTCAAAAAATACATCGGCCAAGAATCGTCGAGCTCCGCGCCTCAGGCAGCTCCGGAACCCGCCTACACCGAGCCCCAGGCCGCGGCTCCCGTGACCACTCCCAGCCCTACTCCCGTGACCAACGCCGCCCCTCTCCAGCGCCCGACCGCCAACCGCAACGTCCTTTCCTCCGACGTTGAGATCAAAGGCACCGTCAAGTTCACCAACGACCTCGTCGTCGACGGCAAGATCGAAGGCCAGATCACCTCCGACGGCAGCCTGACCGTGGGTGAAAACGCCCGCCTCAAGGCCGAAATCAAGACCGCCACCGTCGTCGTCTACGGCAAGGTCCACGGCAACATCACCGTGACCGACCGCGTCGAACTCAAGGCCAGCGCCGAAGTCGTCGGCGACATCAAGGCCAAGACGCTTGCGATCGAAGCCGGCGCGATCTTCGTCGGCAAGTCGACCGTCGGCACGCCCGCCGCCGGTGCCGCTCCGGCCAAGGCCGCCGACGCCCCGGCGGACGCCAAGCAGGACAACCTCGCCGGCCTCAACGCCTAACTTCTTCAAGCCCGCCTCCCACCCGGAAGGCGGGCTCACTTTTTCCATCCCATGGCCGCCCGGCCTGCGCGCCATCGCCTTGATCTGACCTGTCCGCTGTGCGGTCACGTGCAGTCCGAACCCGCGCTCGCAGTGTCGAGCGTCTGCCGCGGCTGCGGCGTGAATTTCAAAATCGAAGGCGGCAAAGCGGTCGCGGCTCCCCGCCAGGCGAGCGCATTCACCCGCGTGCGCAAGGTGGAAGAAGCCGAGGACGCGCCAACCCACTTGGAACTGCGGACACCCTCGGTCCCGTTCCAGCGCCCGGCCGCCCCCGTCCCGCCGCCCGTCCACCCGCTGCTGCGCTGGTTCGTCCGCCCGCCGAAACCGCGCGACGTTTCCTGCTTCGAATGCGGCCGCCGGTTCACCGCGGCTCCGGGCGCGCAGTCGAGCCAATGCCCGGCCTGCGGCCGCTACGTCAGCCTGCGCGATTACGAGATCGCCGAGCGCTGGAACGGCCGCATTCACACGCGCGGCGACGTGGTCATCTTGAAATCCGGCGCGCTCACCGGCGTACCGGCCTCCTGCCACAACCTGACCGCTTTCGGTGAACTCGGCGCGGCGGTCGAGTGCACCGGCGAACTGGTTCTCCACGGCAAAGGCCGCATTCCCGGCCAGGTCCGCTGCCGCACGCTTCGAGTCGAACGCGGCGCGAAGATCGAATTCGCCCACACCGTGTATGCCGAGGAGATCGTCCTCCGCGGCCAGGTGACCGGCCACCTACATTGTACCGGCACCGTGACGCTGGAAAAGCGCGCCGTGCTCAACGGACTGATCCAGGCCGCCCGCGTGGTCATGAGCAAAGGCGCCCGCCACAACGGCTCCATGGAGATCCTCAGCCCGGAACGCCCCACCGGCGAAGACGGCTGAATTTTCCTCCGCCCGCATTCCGCGGTTTACCCGCCGGTGATTTTCCCCCAGCTTCCGCCATGGTCGCCGCCGCTTCCTCCCTCGATCTCAAGCAGGAAATTCTCGAACTCAAGAAGGCCCGCAACGCCGTCATCCTGGTTCACAATTACCAGACCGGCGACATCCAGGAGCTGGGCGACTATGTCGGCGACTCGCTCGGCCTCGCCTACCACGCCAAGGACACCGACGCCGACGTGATCGCGTTCTGCGGCGTCCATTTCATGGCGGAAACGGCCAAGATCGTGAACCCGGGGAAAATCGTCGTCCTGCCCGACGCCGATGCCGGCTGCTCGCTCGAGCAATCGTGTCCGGCGCCCGAGCTCGAAGCCTTCCTCAAGGCGAACGCCGAGAAGAACTACTACGTCATCGCCTACATCAACTGCTCGGCCGGCGTGAAAGCCCTCTGCGACGTCATCTGCACCTCGGGCAACGCGGTGAAGATCGTCAACCAGGCGCCCGCCGACCGCCCGATTCTTTTCGTCCCCGACGCCAACCTCGGCTCGTGGGTGATGGAGCAAACCGGCCGCAAGATGGACCTGTGGCAGGGCTCGTGCTACGTCCACGTCGAGTTCACCCGCGACTCGATCTCCAAGATCAAGGAGGAATACCCGGACGCGCTGGTCGTCGCCCACCCGGAATGCACCCAGGCCGTACGCCTGCTCGCCGACGAGGTCTGCTCGACGGAAAAGATGATCACCTTCTGCCAGAACACCCCGGTGAAGGACATCATCATCGTCACCGAGAGCGGCATGCTCAACCGCCTGCGCAAGGAGTGCCCGGACAAGAATTTCATCCCCGGCCCGACCGACCGCTGCGCCTGCGCCGACTGCCGCTACATGAAGATGAACACGCTTCAAAAGCTGCGCGACTGCCTCGCCAATCTCGAACCGCGTGTCGATATGGACGAGGAAACCCGCCGCCGCGCGGAGGCTCCGCTGCTCCGGATGCTGGAGCAGTCGAAGAATTGATTTTTCGATAGGTCCTACCAGTCCGATGGGCCTGTAGGACCTATTTTTACGGCTTCGCGAAGCCCTCGCGGATCAACCGCGTGATCTCCAGCGCCACCGCGAGCGCCGCGGTGCCCTGCTGGCCGCTGACCGCGGGAGCCGCGCCCGCCGCCGCGCTTTTCACGAAGGCCTCGAGCTCGAGCTTGAGCGGTTCGCCCGGCTCGACCTCGACCTCCGCGCGCTTGATCTCCATGCCCTCGCGCCAGTGCATGTTGCCCGTCTGGCCCTGGTAATCGAGCGACAGATAGCAATCCTCCTGGAACACGCGGATCTTGCGCATGCGCTCCGGGCTGATGCGGCTGGCGGTGACGTTCGCCACGCAGCCGTTCTCGAAACGCAGACGGGCGTTGGCGATGTCCTCATTCGGCGTCAGCACCGACACGCCGACGGCGTCGAGACTGGCGATCGGCGAGTTCACCAAGTGCAGGATGATTTCCAGATCGTGGATCATCAGGTCGAGCACGACGCCGATGTCGATGCTGCGGTTCGGGAAGGGCGAAAGGCGGTGCGCCTCGATGAAACGCGGGTGCGTCAGCTTGCTTTCCAGCTGGCGCAGCACCGGATTGAACCGCTCGATGTGGCCGATCTGTAGCACCCGGCCGGTGCGCTGCGAGGTTTCCACCAGCACCCGCGCGTCCTCGACGCTCGGCGCGATCGGCTTTTCCATCAGCACGTGCGCGCCCAGCTCCATCAGCCGGCAGCCGACCTCGCGGTGCGCCACCGTCGGCACGGCCACGCTGACCACGTCGGCCAGGGCGGCGAGCTCCTCCAGGCTGCTGACCGGCTTCGCGCCGAACTCGCCGGCGATCGCCGCCGCGCGCTCCGGATCCGCGTCGTATACCGCCGTCAATTCCGCTCCGGCGAGCTGCGAATACACCCGCGCATGATTGCGCCCCATCGCTCCGGCACCGGCCACGCCGGCTCGCATCGTCTGCATGCCGATGCCTAACGCCTGCCGCCCCACCCCGGCAAGCCCCGCGTCGCCTCGCACACGGGAATGAGCGGCACTGTTGCCGGACTTGAACGGAACCCCCGCCCGCCGCCGCGTTTTGGGCTGGTAAGACGCGGCGTTTCCCCCTACCTCGTCGCCGCCCATGAGCGCTACCCAACTCGATCAACTGAAGGAGCTTACCGTCGTTGTTGCTGACACCGGCGATTTCGAGTCGATGAAGGCCTACCAGCCGCGCGACGCCACGACGAACCCCTCGCTGATCCTCCAAGCCGCCGCCAAGCCGGAATACCGCCACCTCGTCGAGCAGGCGGTCAACGAACTCAAAGGCGGTTCCCTCACCGGCGCCGAGCTGACCGAAGCCGTCCTCGACCGCATCCTCATCCTTTTCGGCCTCGAAATTCTCAAGATCGTCCCGGGCCGCGTTTCGACCGAAGTCGACGCCCGCCTCTCCTTCGACACCGAAGGCACGATCTCCAAGGCCCGCCAGCTCATCGCCGCCTACGAAAAAGAAGGCATCTCCAAGGACCGCGTGCTGATCAAGATCGCCTCCACCTGGGAAGGCATCAAGGCCGCCGAAGTCCTTGAAAAAGAAGGCATCCACTGCAACCTGACGCTCCTCTTCTCGTTCGCCCAGGCCGTCGCCTGCGCCGAAGCCGGCGTCCAGCTCATCTCGCCCTTCGTCGGCCGCATCCTCGACTGGTACAAGGCCTCCACCGGCCGCGACTACCAGGGTGACGAGGATCCGGGCGTCATCTCGGTGAAGCAGATCTACACCTACTACAAGAAGTTCGGCTACAAGACCGAGGTCATGGGCGCGTCCTTCCGCAACACCGGCGAAATCCTCGCCCTCGCCGGCTGCGATCTGCTCACCATCAGCCCGGGCCTGCTCGCCGACCTCCAGAAGTCCACCGACACCGTCGAGCGCCGCCTCTCCGAGGAAGCCGCCGCCGGCCTCGACCTCGAGAAGGTTTCCTACGACGAGAAGACCTTCCGCTACGAGTTCAACCAGGACGCCATGGCCACCGAGAAGACGGCCCAGGGCATCCGCGGTTTCGCCGCCGACATCGTCAAGCTCGAGAACCTCGTCAACGAGATCATCGGCCAGTAACTCGACCCGTCTTTGAAAAGGCCGGAGCACGCCGCGTGCTCCGGCTTTTTTCGTTTCGCCGCGGCCCGCCCTTCCCCGCCGCTTTTGAGCTTCCCGCCCTCCGCCGTTCGGGTTCCAATCCCCGGACCCGCCATGAAGCGCCGCTCCCTTTTCGCCCTGTTGCTGCTGGCCCTCGCCGGGCTGCTGCCGTTGCCCGCCTTCGCCGGCGGCAAGGCCGACAACAAAGTCGTCGTCTCGTTCCACATCGAAACGGACGCCAACGAGAACCCGAAGATGATCTTCACGCTGCCCGCCGCCGGGCAGATCCGCTATTTCCGCCGCCTGCCGGAGATCGGCACCAAGGACTTGAAGACCTTCCGCCCGTTCCAGGCCGACGACGGCGTGAGCTACGGCGTCGTGTTCCAGCTCAAGCCGAGCGCCGCGCAGCGGATCTTCGCCGTCTCCTCGGCCAATCCCGACCGTTGGCTCGCCGCCATGGTCAGCGGCCGGGCGATCGACGCCGTGCTGATCGAAAAACCGGTCGCCGACGGCCAGCTCGTCATCTGGAAGGGCATGACCGCGCTGGAGATCCAGCAGCTCGACAAGATGATCCCGCGCACCGGCGAAACCAAGAAACGCGGCTGACCGCCATGACCTTCCGCCCCATCGCCCTCGCCCTGCTCGCCGCGCTGCCCTTGTCCGCCGCGCCGGACGACCTCCGCCTGCCGACGGCCAACGACGCGCTGTTCGCCGGCCAGCCGGAGAAGTTCTATATGTACATCAACCGCGACTTCGAAGGCGAACGGACGCAGGTCTGGGAAGGCGGTTGCTACGGTTTCGTCCGTACGCCCGTCCGCCTGCCGTCCGGCGAAGTCGTGCTGACGAAGTTCCACGAGGGCATCGACATCGCGCCGATGCAGCGCGACAAGGCGGGCAACCCGCTCGACACGGTCGCCAGCATCTCCGACGGCACCGTCGCTTACATCAGCCCCATCGCCGGCCAGAGCAACTACGGCAAATACGTCGTCGTCGAACACCGCTGGGACGATTCTCCGGTCTACTCGATCTACGCTCATCTTTCCGACATCACCTGCAAGCCGGGCGACGTCGTGAAGGCCGGCGACAAGCTCGGCCAGATGGGCTTCACCGGCGCGGGCATCGACCGCCCGCGCGCCCACGTCCACCTCGAGATCGTGCTCAAGCTCTCCGAGCGCTACGAGGACTGGAACAAGTTCGTCGGCGGTGGCGAGAACAAGCACGGCAATTTCAACGGCATGAACTTCACCGGCGCCGACGCCGCGAAGTTCTTCCTCGAACGGAAAACCAACCCGGCGCTCACCTTCCACGATTTCATCAAAAGCCAGCCGGTCCACTTCAAGGTCAGCGTGCCTTCGCGCGGACTGCCGGACATGGCGAAGCGCTACCCGTGGCTCGTCACCGGCGATCCGGCGAAAGCCGCCTCGTGGGAAATCGCGTTCACCTCCACCGGCCAGCCGATCGGATTCACCGCCAGCGAGCGCAAGGTGGCGGCCCCGCTGGTGACCTACATCCGCCCGGCCGCCATCCCGCAGCACTACCTGACGCGCGGGCTGCTCACCGGCCAGGGCGAAACCGCCACGCTCAGCAAATCCGGCAAACAGCTCGTCGCACTGGCGAGCGACGATTTCCCGGTCGCGCCGCCCGCTCCCGCCAAGGTCGCCGCGCCGAAGCCCAAGGCGAAACCCGCCGCCGCCAACCCGCCGGCCAAGCCCGCCCGCTCCTGATCTCCCACTGGGACCGCGGACTTCAGCCCGCCCCATCATCCCCCGCCTTTCCTCACCCATGACCGACCAAACGCTCGCGAAAATCGAATCGCTCGGCCTCAAGCTGCCGTCCGTTCCCGCGCCCATCGCCGCCTATGTCAACTGCGTCCGCAGCGGCAACCTGCTCTTCCTCTCCGGCGGCCTGCCGATCGACGGCGACCGCAAGGTGATCGGCAAAGTGCCGACCGACGTCACCGTCGAGGAAGGCTACGAAGCCGCTCGCATGATCGTGCTCAACCGCCTCGCCGTGATCCGCGACGAGATCGGTTCGCTCGACAAGGTGAAGCGCATCGTCGCCCTCAACGGCTTCGTCGCCTCCCCGGCCGATTTCTACGACCACCCGAAGGTCATCAACGGCGCGTCCGAGCTGCTGCTCCAGATCTTCGAAGAACGCGGCAAGCACTCCCGCACCGCCCTCGGCGTGCCCGCCCTGCCGCTCAACGTGGCGGTGGAAATCAACCTCATCGTCGAGGTCGAGTAAACCCGCTCTCCGGGCGTTTCCCGCCATGACCTGGTCCGACGCCCACAACCATCTGCACGACGCGCGCCTCGGCGATCCCGCTCCGGTGATCGCCGAGATGCGTGCGGCGGGTGTCGCCCGTTGCGTGGTGAATGCCACCGGCGAGGCAGACTGGCCGCAGGTCGAGGCGCTCGCTCTCGCCCATCCGGAGTTCGTGATCCCCGCCTTCGGGATCCACCCGTGGCAGGCCCACACCGCGGGCGAAGGCTGGCTCGACCGGCTGGCGGATTTGTTGGAACGCCACCCGCGCGCCGCCCTCGGCGAATGCGGACTCGATCGCTGGGTCGATTCGCCCGGCCTCGACGTTCAAGCCCCCGTGTTCGACGCCCAGCTCCGGCTCGCCCGCGAGCTCGACCGCCCGCTCGTCATCCACTGCCTCAAGGCGTGGCAGCCCTTGTTCGATGCCTTCGACCGCGAACCGCCGCCGCGCCGTTTCCTCCTGCACTCGTTCAACGGTTCCATCGAAACCGCCCGCCGCCTGCTGCCGCTCGGCGCGTATTTCTCCTTCTCCGGCTACTTCCTTCACGACCGGAAAGCCGCCGTGCTCGAAACCTTCCGCCAGCTTCCGCCCGACTGCGTGCTGCTGGAAACCGACGCGCCCGACATGCTTCCGCCGGTGGATCAGGTGCGCCACCCGCTGCCCGACGACGCCAACCACCCGGCGAACCTCCCCACCATCGCCGCCACCTACGCGGAGCGCACCGGAGTTTCGTTGGAAACCCTCGCCGCCCGCAACGAGGAGAACTTCGTGCGGTTCTTCGGGATTCGATGATCTGCCGCTCGAAGTGCTGGTTACGGTTACTCGAGTATTCGGCCCATTATTTTGGCCCGCGCACCAAAAACCAAACCCCGACCGCGACCATCCCAAAAGCAAGAACCCCTGTCGGAAAGATCCACGATCCAACACTACCTTCCGTAACGGTCAGGTAAGTGGTAAATGCCAATCCAATCACCAACAAATTGGCTCCTTGGCGGCGAGAAAGCGTGCAGGTCCGTTTCATACGCAAAGCATCGAAATCAAACTAGATGTGAGCCCCCACCATCGGGCAAGCCACTAACGCGAGGATTCCACTCGCCTCAATGAGCCGCCCGCCCCTTGACATCCCATGCGTTGGCGGTGGAATGCCGTCATGTTCGCTTGGCGCACGTGGCTGCCGATCCTCGCCCTCCTGCTTGCCGGCTGCCGGCCGGATGCCTCGCGCGTCGCCGAACTCGATGCCGCCGGAGCCGCCGAGCTGCGGGCGAACGTCACCGGGCATCCGCGGCTGATCCATTTCTGGGCGACCACTTGCCCGCCCTGTGTCGCCGAGTTTCCCCAGTTGGCCACCCTTGCCGGCGAGATCAAGGCGAAGGGCGTCGAGTTCATCACGATCAGCTTCGACCCCGCCGGCGACACCGCCAAAGTCGACGCCTTTCTCGCCCGCCACGATCCATCGGGCAACGGCCGCCACTTCCTCTGGAACGGCGGCAAGGCGAGCCAGGTCAGCGAAGCCATCGACCCTGACTGGACCGGCGCGATCCCGCATTCGCTCGTCGTCGCGCCCGGCGGCCAAATCGTCTGGCGGCACGTCGGCCCGGCCGATCCGGATGAAGTGCGCCGCGTTTTGACGAAAACCCCCGCCCCGTTGGAAACCCCGAAATGACACGAAATCCACGAAAGTCCGGCTCAGGGCCGTTTCCTTTTCGTGCCTTTTCGTGTTTTTCGTGGTTTCTCCAAAATGTGCCCCTTGCCAGCGGATGTGAGAAAGCCCGAAGGAGGGCGAAGGAGGCCGAAATAGCCCGAAAATCAGGGGTTTGAGGGGCTTCTAGGGTCGAAACGGCGATCTGGGAAAAACCGGGGCCGAAATGGCCGGTTTGCCATGGAAATGAGAAAAAACCGCCGCGCCGGAACCGCCGTTGCAACGTGGCGGAAAGACGGCTGCAAACCTCTATTCGAGACCGGGCAGCGTGAGCGTGCCGTCCTCGTGGTCGACGGCGTGCATTAGGTCGACGCCGGCGAAGTCGACCGGCTCGATCTGGCGGTCGAGGAACGGGATGACCTCCTCCACTCGTAGCAAGGCCGGCGAGCGATCGTGGATCCAGGCGATCGACTCGGGCGCGGCCTGGGTCAGCATGGAGAAGTCCAGCCCGCCCGCTTTGGTCTGCTCCCATACCCCGGCCGCCCACAGATCCTGAAGCGGATCGATCGCCCCGAAGTGGTAGCGGGTGCTGCGGCGTCCGATCTTGTGCCACTCGAAAAACGCCGCCATCGGGATGGCGCAACGCCGCTTCTCGATCGACTCCCGCCACATGGCTTTGCCGATCTCCTCACTGCGGGCGTTGAACACCACGCCCCACGGCCGTTCGAAGCCCCAGCGCATCGTCACCGGCCGGAGGATGCCGCCCCGGCCGCGTGCCAGGACAACGGTGGAATCGCGTGGCGCGATCTCTCGCCTGGGCAGCCCTTGGAACGCCACGACGAACTCGTCTTCGAGCCGCTGCTCTTCCGGCGTAAGACCTTTTCGACCGGCGGTGAAGCGGCTGCACATGCCGGAATTTTGCACGGTGGCCGGAAATGAAAAGGGCCAGCCTGAGCTGCAAAAATCATTCTTGCTGAGAATTGAGGTAATCCGATCATCTATTTAGAATGAGCCACCCATCCGATCCTCCGCTTTATCCGATCACAGAGCCTTTCCCCGCAATGCACGGTGCCAAACTGCACCTTCCGCAGCACAATGGTTATGGAGAAATGATCTGCTATAGGTGGAAGGAGGAGGATTCCCCGGCGCTATTCGGCATCAAAGTTCGACTCATGGGAACTGTCGTTCCTGCTCTACCTAATGAGCCGGATGCAAATGGGTGGGTGGTCGAAAAAGTGCTACCATACACCGACGTTCCATTGTCCGAGGCAGAAATTCTCGCGATCCAAAGAAGCGATGAGGGCTTTGTATTAGATTCAGCACTCAGCATGTTGTGACCGCCTTTGTTTTGGCCACGTCCCACGAAAAAAGGGCCGCCGGTAATCCGGCGGCCCTTTGGGCGAGTTGGAGGTCAGAACCGGGGCAACGGCCCGATCTCGCCGAGGGCGCGGGCGCGCATTTCGGCGGCGCGGGTTTTGTCCTGGGACTTGTTGCGGTTGCCGCGCTCGCCCCGGCCCTCTTTGGCGGCGATGCGGTTGCGGATCGTGTAGAGCAGCTGCTCCAGCTGGCGGACGGTCAGGCGGTCGGTGAGGTCGTCAATCGAGCGCGGCTGTGCCTTGTACTTGTTCCGAGCCACGGCGAGCGCGTAGCCCTCGCGGATCGGTCCGCCTGCGGCTTGGATCGCCTTCCACTGTGCTCGCTGTTTCGGGTCAACGTCCGCCTCGGGCGTTTCGGCGAGGATGACGTGGTAGCCGATGTCCTCGCGGATCAGGTGGACGACCTGGCGGCGGTTTTCCCAGGTGTCGCCCGGCGCGGCGTGGTCGCGTGCCTTGCCGGTGCGGACCAGGTCATCGAGCGCCTTTTCGTCGCGGCCGGCGAGCAGGGCGAAATGGGCGCGGACCGGCAGGAAATCAGTGTGATCGCAGGCGGACAATCCGGGCTTGTTGACTGCTGCCATCACCTGCTCGCGACGCCAGGCGTCGTGGTGGGTGTCGGCGTCCAGGTTGCCGAGCGAGATCTGGAAATCGAACGCCTGCCGGGCGAGGATCGCCAGCGGCCGGATCTCGGTCGGTTTCATGTTGCCGCGCGGGCCGCCGGAAGTGGCCTTGCGGGGCTTTTGCGCGGCCTTTGCAGGGCGCTTGGTGGTGGCTTTTTTCGTGGTCATGGTGGGGTCAGTTTGCGGGTTTTCAGTGTTCAGTTTTCCGGCAGCAGTTCGGTGTTGGTGCCGCGCACGGCATTGTGGATTCCGGTGTTTTTCCCGTCGCGGTAGCCGTGGAAGAACGCGCGCTCGGACGGCTTGTTCTTTCCGCCCGCGCGAATGGTCGAAATCTTCGCGTTCTTCCCGGCGAGGATCACTCCGGCGACGTAGCGCTCGGTGCAAAGCACCAGGCCGGCCCGGTGAAACTTCGCCGGGATCATGCTTTCCACGCCGCTGGCGAAACCGCGCAAAAAGCTGTCGCGATCGCGCAAGCGCCGGTTCGTGCGATTGCGCCAGGCGGCGCGCATCGCTCTGACCAGGTAGACATAAACGTAGACCGCGATCTGGCAGTTGGTTTCGCAGCCGATGAAATGGATGACCGGCTTTGCTCCGGTGGAATCGAACAGCGTGTCCACGCCGAAATGATGCTTCACGATCCCGCTCGCCAGACGATGCGGGAGCCCGGCCTGGGACTTTTCGGTGACGTGTGTCATTCCGCCGTGGCCTTCGACATCAGCCGGGATCGCACCCAGGTCGATGCCGTGCGCGGCGGCGAGTTCCTGCGCCTTCTTCAGCGCTGCGGCGGCTTCGGCCATGGTGGCGGCACCGTTGCGGCCCAGGCGGAGCAGTTTCTTGATTCGGTCAATGATGGGATTCATGTGGGGTGTTTCGGTTCGGGCGTAAAAAAACCGGCGACCGCTGGGTTGCGACCGCCGGTCGGGTTCGGGGTTTATTCGAGGTCGGAGATGTAGGCGTAATCGGTGATTTTGTTTCCCCGGCACATGCAGCCGACTTGCAGGCACTTCGGTTTAATTTCGTCGCCGTGTGAGTCGTAGACTTTGATCTCCATGTCGCCCTCGCGTTCCATTTCCTCCTTCAGGAGCTTGATGAGCTTGCTGATTTTCATGGGAGTTCGCTCAGGCCAGTTCCGGCGCTTCGTCAGTCAGCACCGACCGGGTGGTTTCGTCGTCGGCCGCAAAAAGACCGGCCTCCTGGATGAGCATTTTCATCCCTTCGCGGAGTTCCTCTTCGGACATGCCGGCGGTGGCGGCTTTGACGGTGGCCATGATTTGCACGATCGGGATCACCTCCCGGCATTCTTCCGCGATCGCGCGATCGAGGGCGGCTTGGGCGCGGAGGTTTTCGGCGCGGTCGAGATCGCCGTCGCGGGCGCAGGAATCGGCGCAGGCCTCGCGGGTCTTGGCGTCGTTTTCCGCGCCTTCGGCGGCTTGGGTGAGGATGGTGAGGACGTGTTTCATGGAGTGATCCGTGGGAAGTGGGCAGTGATCAGTGGAAGAACCGGCGGCAGGCGATCCCGCTACCAACAGGCACCGCTCAGGACGGCGGCCTGCCACCGGCCTCGGGGGAAAATCAGGCGGACAGGCGTTTCGCGGTGGGTTCCTCGGCGCGTTTGGCTTCGATCCAGAACTCTTCCGGGTAGTCCATGCGCAGGCCGAATTGCGGAAGATCGGCTTCCGGAATTTCCCGTTTCACGGCCTGCTTATCGAGCGCCTCGGTGACCTTGATGCAGGCGGCTTTGCCGGCGTCCTTAAGCGACTGCATGGCCTTGGCCATCGTCCATTTGGAGTTGAGCGGCTTGAGGATGCCGGGGCTGCGGCGGAAGCCGAACAGGCCGTGCTTCGTCTCGCCGGTCTGCTTGTCGCCGAGCAGTTCGTCGCGGTGGAAACCGGCGAACATTTCGACAGCGGCGAGCTTTTGCAGCAGGCGTTCCTGCTTGCTCTTCAGCTCGGCCTTGAAGTCTTCCGTAGCTTTCGCCTGGGCTTCGTTGTGGGCGGCGACGTCGGCGTCGATTTCGAGCTGGAGCGCGGCGATCTCGTCGACGCACTTCTCGAAGGCGCCACGGTTCGGGATGGCGGTGATGTTGGACGATTTAATGCGAGCGGGCATGGTGGTGGGTGGTTGAGAGGTGAGGGTTGAGGGATGAGAGTCAGACAGGCGCGACGGTGCCGCAGCTTTGGCAGGCGTGGCCGGGGCGAACGGAAACGGATTCGCAGACCAGGCACGGGACGGTGCCGCGCTTCGGCGCGGGCAGGGCAAGGCGGGTCTTGGTCTCGCGATACTCGCGCTCTTCCATTTCGATCTTTCCCAGATCGCGTTCGGATGGCGTGTAGTAGTAGCGCCCGGTGGCGGAATCTTCCTCAATCACCACCGGCTTTAGTTTGCCGAAGAACTTGATCGCGTCGGCGGCCTGGTTGAACGAGTCGAACGCGTAGGCCTGATAGTTGTGCCGCACGATGACCTTGGTGGTTTTCTTGGCCATGGCTTTCAGGCGGTGAGGTATTCGGTTTCGTAGAGCGCGTGGGCTTCGAGCTGGCGGGCGTAGCCGGCGAGGCGGCGGACGTAGTCGGCGGATTTCGCCGCGCCGTTCTGGTCGAGATTGCCGGTGATCACTTCGAGGTAGTCGCGGATCTCGCTCGCCATCAGCGCGGCGTTGACTTCGGCCGCGACGATCTCGGCGAAGGACTTCTCGACCTCGTCGCCCTTGGCGGTGACCCGCTCGATGTAGGCGCGGGCCTTTTCGAGGATGCTCTCGCCATCGCGCAGGATGTCGGCTTCCTCCTGCTCGCTGACGATGTCCGGCAGGCGGATCGGATCAGGGGTTGGGTTGGTCGTTGGCATGGTCGATCGGGGGATGGATCGGGGTGAGGAGTTGGAAGCCGCAGCCGTTTTCCGGGCATTCGTAGACGAGGCGCTGTTGGATCGGGTCGGTGGCGAGGTAGCGGAACGGCTTCTGGTGGTTCGGGCAGGTTTCGCGGGGGTGATCGCTCATCGGCTGAGGGAGGCGATGTCTTCGAAGGCGTCGACGAAGTGGTTCCAGGCGTAGGTCTGGCCGAGGCGGGCGGCGTTGGCCGCGCCGTCGCGCAGGTGCAGCGTGAGCTTGCGCAGGCCGTGGGACTTGATGATGTCCGCCACGATGGCGGCGGCTTCCGGTTCCTTGGAATCCAGCGTCGGCAAGCGGTAGTGCTTCAGGAACGCCTCCACGTCTTGCTTGGTCGGCTTCGCCGGGAGCGGGATCTGAATCGTGCCGCGGTCGAGCAGCTGGGCGAGAGCTTCCTTGTGAGGACCGCGCAGGAACTGCTCTTCCATCACGTCGGTGCCGACGAGCGAGAGGCCGCACTTCGACACGTCTTGGCATTCGCGCAGGAACTCGCAGATCTTCACGGAAGTATCGCCGCGCGTGGTGATGAAGATCTGGTGCATCTCATCGACGATGAGCAGGCGTTGGCCGGCCTTGAGCAGCCGCTGGATTTTGTAACGAACCTCGGACTGTCCCCGGTTCTTCGTGTTCACGCCCATGGTTTTTCCCAGGTGCTGGACGAACTGGTAAAAGCTCATGCTGGCCCCGGCGCGTAGATAGATCGTGCGGCCGTGGTTGTTCGCCTGCTGGTAGGCCTCGGAGATCGTGGTCTTGCCGATGCCCATCGCCCCCCACATCAGCGAGACGTTTTGCAGGGCGCGGGTGCGGTCCCAGGCGCGCCACATCCGGCGCGCCAGCGAGGTCATGATGAAGTCCGGGTTGTCGATCGACTCGGTGAGCGAGGCGCGGGCTTTGGCCAGCTTCTCGCAGACCGAGTGGAGATGCGCGCCGTAGACGCCACGAAACACGCGGCTCAGCGTCGTGTCCGACATGCCCGACTTCGCGGCGAGGCGGGCGAGGGAGAGGTTGCTCTCTTTGCCGTGGAAGTACCACCAGCGCAGGATGTCGCGTTGGTCTTCCGGCAGGTTGAGAAGGACCGTTTCGAATCGGTCTGGGCTGATGCCGTAGTTGAGGCCATCGGCCTCGGGTTGCTTGTCTTCGCTCATGGTGGGTGGGTCGGGGAAAAGGGGGTTGGAAAATCAGAACGAGCCGGGCAGTTCCTCGTCGTCCGCGAGGCTGGCGAGCGGATCGAGCGGCGCGGCCTGGGCGACGGGTTCGGCGTCCCAATCGCGCTCGCTGCCGCGTTCTTTCAGGCGGTTTGCAGCGGCGGTGCGCTGGCCTTTCCGGCCGGCTTCCGAGCGGGCGGCGGCGTTCTCCTCGTCGGTGACGGGCTTGCCGGAAACGACGCGGGCGTTGTGGGCGCGGAGGTCTTTGGCCTCCTGAACGACTTCGGAGTGAAGGATGCGGGACGGCTCCAGGATGTCGGCGATGCGCTCGTGCTTCTCGCCGGCGGCGGCGGTGAGGTCGGCGCTGCGGATCTCCGGGCGGGACTCGAAGGAGGCGGCGGTGCGGAAGGCGTCCGGGTCGATCGGCAGCACGCGCTTGTAGAGCGGCACCTCGCCCAGGCAGCGGCCGGCGGCGTCGATGAGGAAGGCCGTCGCGGTGTCGAACGGATTGGCGAACATCGCCACCTTTTCGCCGTGGTGGATCTCGCGGCGGGAGCGCAGCAGCTTGCCGGTGTAGATCAGCGGCTCGGGGGAAATCTCCTTGTCCTCGAACTCCAGGAATCCGCGCTTGCAGACCACCTCGCGGGCGAGGTCTTTGCCGAGGATCTCGCAGTAGACCGCCGCCGGCACCGGCAGGAACGAGCTGACGGCCGGCGCGTGGACTTCCAGCGGGCTGAGGTTCCGGCGGCGGCTCCAGTCCTTCGGCGCGGCCTGGGCGGCGGCGCGGATCGCGACTTGCGAAACATCCGGCAGCGCGAGAAAGGACGACTCGGGCAGAAAGTGGCCGCTGCCAGGCAGCGTGGTGTATTCCGTCGTCTCGAAGCCGAGCTTCGCCCAGCCTTCCAGCTCGTGATCCGTCCGGCTGTTGAGGCCGAATTGATAGTAGTCCTGGAGCAGCGGGTAGAACTGCGCGTGGAAATCGAGCGCCGGGAGCTTGAGCAGGTCGAGACGGTGCGGGCACTTCGCCAGCACGTCTCGGACGACGCGGGTGATGTAGGAAAGCTGGCGGTCGGTGGTGACCGGCCGGTGGGAATCGTCCAGGCCGGTTTGCAAGAGCAGGTGGCCGAGGTCGTTGTGGATCAGGTTGTGGATGGACTCCAGCGCGGCCTTGGCGCGGAAGTTGCCGCCTTCGCTGCCGGACCAGTAGCCGCTGAGCGCGGCCTGCTTGCCCTCGATCGGCTGGCGGGAAACGCGGATCATGCCGCCGGTGGCGTCGTAGAGCAGGCGCTCGATGTCCTCGCTGATCGCGGCGGTGCCGTGCTCGGCCATGTACATCGTGCCGCGTGGCGAGTAGCCGAAGCGGTGCAGCTCCCCGGCCAGGTAGAACCTCATGTCCTTCAGCTTGAGGTTGTTTTTGCCGCCGTCCTCCTTGGTGGTGCGGGGCATCGCGCCGAAGTTGAAGCGGCAGGCGGAGAACAGGTCGAGCGATCCGAGTTCGATCACCCGGACCAGCTCGCGCTTTCGGCCGTAGGTCACGAAGTTGTCGTGCCAGACGTCGTCGAGCTGGCGGACGGCTCCCGGCCACAGGCCGACGCGGGTCGTGAGCACCGTGGGCAGGAACGGATTGGTCTTGCTGCTGGTGCCGATGCGGATCGAGCGCATGCGGGCCTGATTGGTCTCCTCGCTGACGATCTTGTAGAGGTTCCGCTCGCTCCAGCCGTCCGGCATCTCCGGCCAGCCCGCCCAGTCCTCGTAGCCCGGGATCGTCACGGCGCGGGATTTCCAGTCCTGGCGGAGCTTGCGGAAGGCCGGGCGACCGGCGCGCTGGTGGCGCTCGAAGCGGCGCACCAGCTCGGCGCGGAAGGCCGGGCGCTTGGTGCGGGATTCCTCGGCGGGTGCCGCGACCTTCCGGCCGTCGAGCAGCACCTTCCAATCGCCGCCCGAGTTCCGCAGGTCGTCGTATTTCCGCCGCGCGGTCGAGTAGGAGACGCCGAAGCGATTTGCCACCTGCTGGAGCCACTTGGTCACGCCGCGCGCGGGCTCTTCCTTGAGCGCGCCCAGCCATGAGCGGACTTCGCCGCGCAGCAGGATCGGCACGTCCTCCCATTCGGGGGAGGCGTAGTCGGGTTCGAGGATGGCGAGTTTCATCGGAAGAGAAGTGATCGGTGATCAGTGGAAAGAGGTCAGGCGGCGGTGCGGCGGGCTTTGACGGCGTCGAGCTGCACGCGGAGGAACTCTTCGAGGCCGTGGACTTCATCGGCCGGCAGATCGTCCAGGTGGCCGCGTGTGACGGCCTTCCGCCATTGTTCGATCAGGCCGTTGAAGATCTCGCGGGCGTCCTCGGCGGCGAGGCGCTTGGCCTTCTGCCGGGATTGCTCCGGGGCTGGTGTTTCGGGTTCTTCCTGCTCCTGCTGCTCGCCCGCTTCTTCCCCGCCCTTTTCCTTGGCGGCGGTGGACGGGTTCTTGGGGATGTGCTTCTTCTTCGAGACGCCCCATTCGAAGGCGAGCTGCTGGAAGGTCTCGCCGTCCGCCTTCTTGGAAACGGCGCTGCGGAGGGTTTCCAGGTTGTCTTCCTTCCAGTCGGAAAGCGGCTGGTTGAAGGGAAGCGCGGCCAGCTCAGGGAGGTGGTTCTTGCTGGCTTTCGCCATTTCCATCAGGCGCGCGGCCCACTGCTGGGAGAACCCAAATTGAAACTCGTGTTTCAATTTGCCCTCGCCGCCGAACAGCTTGCCCCACTCGCCGTGCTTGGTCTGACGCTTGAGGTCGAGGAGCTGGTGGCCAGCCATGATGAGGTGGGCGCAGGACTGCTGGTAATGGTGCTCCGAGGCGCGCCAGTGCTCGTTGATGGTGGCGATCTGGCGGGCGATCGGCGACGTGAGCGTGCTCGGCTCGGTGGTCACGAGTTCGGAGGATTCCGGCATCACTTCGACTTCGACGGATTCGGCGGCTTTCGGCTTGGGGCCTTTGCAGCGGTGGGCTTTGAGGCCGCGTGCGGTGAAGTTCGGCGTGTTGCAGCCGGGGCAGGTGTGGAGGGTTTCGGGCATACGAAAGTTGCTAGTTTTCAGTGTTCAGTTTTCAGCGGAGAGGCGCAGATGGCCCTGCTCGGCCAATTCGCGGAGCTGCTGCTTCGCCGGCGTGTGGGGTTTCAGGGCCATGGTCAGAGGAGCTTGAGGAGGAGGGCGACGAGGGCCGGGACGAACAGCGCGGCGGCGATGAGGCCGGTCATGATGCGGTCGCTCTTCCGGCAGTTGAGCGGGCCGCGGCGGGCATACATCCGGCGCATGAATTCCAGGTCGTCCTGGAGCTGTTTGGCGGTGGGGTCTTGCATGGTCGTAATCGGGTTGGGGATTCTTCACTGGCCACTGGCCCCTGACCGCTGGCCACTCAGGGTGGCGAGGCCGGCGCGGAGCTTGGCGAGGGCGCGCATTTCCAGCGTGCGGACGCGGCGGCGGCTGAGACCGAGTTCGTCGGCGAGCTGGTCCTGGGAGATCTCGCCCGGCGGTGGCACTTCCCCCGCCGCCTGACGGGCGTGCAGGCGCAGGACGCGGGCTTGGAATTCGGGCGAGTGGGAGGACATGGCGTCAGGGATCGAGCTGTTGGAAAAAATCGGCTTCGGCTTCGGCGGCTGCGGAGAGGTTCTGGGCGGCGTTGGCGGCGAGGCTGGAAAGGTCGGGGCAGTCGTCGTGCAGCGCGGCGGCAACGAGGGTGAGAGCGTCAGCGCGTTCAGCAGCCGGCGATTCGCTCACGGCGTTCAGGGCGAGCCGGGCTAACCGGGAGAGGGCCATCTGTTTGGGGGTCATGGTGGAAGTAGGAGGCGATTGCTGCGGTGACGTGGGGGTAGTGGGTGGAGCCGTTCAGCGCGGCCGAGACGGCTTGGCGGGACCATCCGAGCGCGGCGGCCAACTGAGTTACCTTGAGGTCCGCTTCGAGGAGGCGGGTCTTGGCCCAGAGGGGAAACTTATTGCGTTTGGTTGCCATTCCGTTAGCGTCAACCGAGTTGACGAAGGGAAACTAAGTTTCCATCCGACAACTTTGCAACCACAAAGTTTCCCTCATGGCAATTTCACCCACTCGGTTCCTGGAACTCCGTTCCTCTTTCGGGATTTCCCAAAAGGGGATGGCAAACAAATTGGGCGTTACGGACAAATATGTGGGGATGATCGAACGCGGGGAAAAGCCCGTCGAAGAGGACTCCCCGCTGGGGCTTCTGTTCCAGATGATCGAGGAATCCGCCGCGAAACCTACTGATCGGACTAAAGGCCTCCCTTCGGCTAAGGCGGCGAAGTCTTTAACGCTCGCCGAAGACGAAGCGCCCTACCGTGCTCGATCCTCTTCCGGTCGCCTGATTCCCGTCTTGGGATGGGCGCATGCCGGAGAAGCCGCCGCCTACGAGGAACTGCCCGAGAGTTGGCAGGACAAAGTGCCGACCGAGTGCCGCGATCCGAAAGCATTCGCCGTGCGGCTGGAAGGCGAGAGCATGGAGCCGAAGTTTTCCGAGGGTGATCTCCTCATTCTCCAGCCGAGCAAGCAGCCTTATAACGGCTGCCTCGCCGTGTGCCGGTTTCAAAACGACGGGATCGTATTCCGGCGGCTGGATCTTTCGCCGGGCAAGGTGCGGCTGATGGCGCTAAACCCGCTCTATCCACCGTCCGAACACACCCCCGAAGACTTTTCTTGGATCTACCCCGTGTGGGGCCGCTGGACTCAGATCTGGAAGTAACCAACCGATAGATGCGATGAGAACCCTCTGCAAACTGATCGCTTCAGCCATGGTGATCGCATGTGCTGCCACGGGATGCAAAAAGTCCGAGGCTAACGAGACGAACACTGTTGTTCCGCCGGAGCCAAAGACGCCGATCCTTTCTCCAGAATTGGAATCACGGCTTCGTTACCAAGCTCAAAACCGACTGCATCTGTTCGGCAAAAGTTTGTATTCCGCCGAGGATCACTTGAAAACCCGTGAAGTCGCTGGGGAAGCTTTGTTGGCTCAGAGCCGCCTAGAGACGTTGAAGGCGGAAATCGAGGCCTACATTGCAGAGACGGCGAAATCCGGGTTGATGTCTGAATCGCGTTGCCGCGCTTTTGTTTCCGACGGACAAATCGAAGCGATCAATCAGGCACACGAACGATTCATGGCTAGCCTGCATGAAAGACGTGTTTTTGATGCAAAAATGCAGCTCAGTCGCCTCGCGAGCGAAATGGCCATGCAGATTCATTTGGGAAGAATACTGAACAGCCTCGAAGCGAAATCGCAGGCCGTCAGTCGGGCGGAAGCAGCGCTTAAACGGAAGGATGAATTGCTCGTGCAATTCGAAAATGAAGGGCTGCTTTCAAAGCAGGAGTCGCACGATTATTTCCGTGAGGTTTACCAACGATCAGAGGCCAGTTTCGAAAAAAGGGCGCCATGAACGTAAAAGCCCGCGGGGAACTCCCTGCGGGCTTTTTGTTGGGCAGCCGCTTGCGCGGGCGTGCTCATGACGTGGGCTAGATAAGGTGTCTGGCGCTGGCCGGCAAGGGGCCGATGTAGGTCAGATCCCACGACTCGTCGTGGCCGTCACCGTCCAGGTCATGGACGCCGTTTTCCTCGAACCAGTAGAGATCCGTGATCCATACGACCTCGCCGGTATTTCGACTCACGGCTTTGAAGAGGGCGTTGTCGGGTTTGTCCATGGCGGATGATTTCCTTACGAGGCCTTCGCCGCAAGCTGTCCCTGCTTGAAGAGAGGAAGCGCCCGACTTATACCGAGGACGACATGAGCGAAGTTCTCCTATTCTTGCTTGGATTCGGACTCTCCATGCTCATGGCGTTTGCGATGATCCGCTTTTGGGATTGGTTCTTGGAACGCCGCGCCGAAATCAGGTGATAATCACCCCGCCTGCCGGGTGGCCAGCTGTCCCTGCTTGAAACGCCAGACGGAGAGCAGGTCCACCTTCCATTTGCTGTTGGGTGCCCAGGGCTTGAGTTTGTAGGCGGAGACGAGCTTCGCCTCGATCAGGTCGTAGACGTCGTGGCGGTCGCAGTCGTCGAGCATGCGGCAGGCCTGCCCGACAGTGCCCCAACGGCGCAAGGAGCCGCCGTCCGCGCGTTTCAGCGTGCGGTCTTCGTCCCATGAATGGCCGGGCAGCAGCTCCATGACGTTAGGCTAACACAGGGGGGCGCAGGCGATTTTAGGTAAGAGTTGGGGCGGCTGGGGGCGGGTTGGGAACCGAACCGGAAAAGGTCGGGCAAGGTAGCTGCACGACGAGCGCAGGGCGCGGAGCGGAGAGCGAAGAGCAAGAGGCTCCGCCCCGTGAAGACCTTCCTCGGCTGAAGCCTCCACTCCCATGAAAGACCAGATCGCTTCCCTCTTCCGCCACGCGGTGACCGGTGCCGCCGGTGCCGGTGCCGCCCTCGCCGCCCATGGCCTGATCAACGCGGCCGACGCCGCCCAGGTCAGCGCCGACACCGCGCAGGCCGCGCAGCTGCTCGCCGGCGTGGCCGCCACCATCGTCGCCCGCGCCATCCTCGGTGCCGCCGGCAAGGTGCCTTTCCTTCGGTTGCTTGGTTGGTCAAAAAGTCACGCGAGTGCGTGGCTGCTCAGTGGGGGCACGGCGGCGGCGTTTCTGACGCTGACGTCGTGCGTCA
>Ga0070664_100000705_pt1 | contig 25537 bp, 25 predicted proteins | sample KBSC73metaG_FD_65863 | JGI IMG/M metagenome (GOLD analysis project Ga0070664, IMG submission 65863) | Corn rhizosphere microbial communities from Kellogg Biological Station, Michigan, USA - KBS C7-3 metaG | ecosystem: Host-associated > Plants > Roots > Rhizosphere > Soil ... | reverse complement strand
AGATCGTCGTCCTTGCGGTTGGCCTGGAAGAAGTAGTCGCGCGACTCCTCGAAGTAGAGCTCACCGAGACGGAAGAGGAGATCCGGCGTCTCCTTCGAGTCGCCCGACAGCTCGATGATCCGCTGGAGCGAATCGATCTGGGCGTGGCGCTTGTCGTTGATCTGCCGCTCCACGCCGAGCTGGAACTGGTCGTACTCGAGCGCGGCGCCGCCGGTGTCCTCCTTCTTGCGCGTGATGTCGCCGGCGAGAGACGTATCGAGCGTCGTCTCCTGCTTCTTTCCGAGCGTCTGCTCCTTCGGCGCGCGTGCCGTGTCGGCCGCATGCGCGAACATGGGAAGCGTCAGAAGAAGGACGAGGGAGCGTCGCATGTGGAAAGTGACTCCGGACCCTTGTGCCCAGGCGCCATGCCGGGTCTGCGGGCGAGCGGGCAAGCCATTGATCGTGTTGGGAATTTTTTCGGAGTTGCAGCAGCATCATCCTCAACCTCCCGATGGGAGGTCAACCTGGCCCACCCCTCGGCCGCCCGCCCGCTCAACCAGAGGTGCGGAATGAGTCTTCTTCCGCCCACCTCGACCTTCGCCGAGCAGGTGGAAGTCCTCTTCACCGTGGTGCGAGGGCGCGGCCTGGCGCTCGGCGCCTTGGACCGTGAGCTCCTTGGCCGCTGGTCACAGGACGGGATTCCGCTGCAGGTGGTCGCACGTGGGTTGCTACGCGCCGCCGAACGTGCACGGTGGAACGGTCCGGCCGGCGCCACCCCGCGCTCGCTGCGCGCGTGCCGACCGGAGGTGGACGCGGAGATCGAGGCCTGGAAGCTGCGCACTGTCGGTGGCGGAGAGGACGATGGTGTCTGAAGGGAACGACGGGTGTCTGAAACCGGTGGGCTTCTTGTGGAGGGCGTGTTCGCGCGGATGATTCCGCTCGCAACGTCGATGGCGATGGTGATCGAACGTGCGCGCAGGGAACGCTTGAGCATCTTGCGCACCCGGCGCTCCGAAGTGGTACACGACGCGCTTCCTCGGTCCCCAGCGCTGCGCGGCACGACGCCGCGCATCTGGGGACGTCGCGACTGAGGCCACACGACGACATGGAAGCCCTCGCCACCTCCTCTCCGTGCCCCGGGTGCCGCGGTGACGGCTACCGGGTCGAGGCGGAAGTCCAGACGGGACCGGGTGACGGGGAGGGTCGACGCGCGCGGGCGATGGCGCGCGTGTGCAGCTGCCGCCAACGCTGCCCGCACTGCGAGGGGCGTGGCTTCGTCTACACCTCGCGGCAGGTCGAGTTCAGCAAGAAGGTGGGCGTGAAGTCCTACGAGGCGCTGTCTCCGTGCGTGTGCCGGCTCCTGGCTCAGCGCGTGGCGGCCTTCGCCCAGGTGGGTATTCCCGCTCACCACGCAACCAGCAGCTTCTCCACCTTCCGCGCCAAGGGCGACGACCAGGAGAAGACCGCGGCGCTGGAGCAGGCGCTCGGAGTGGCCAGGTCGGTGGGGCAGGAGTGGCGTCGCGATCGCCCCGCGCGGGGCTTCGTCATCTCCGGCCGGGTGGGCTCGGGGAAGACCCATCTCCTCTCGGCGACGCTGAGGCACCTGGTCCTGGAGCGTGGCGCCTCGGCGCAGTACCGGGAGATCTCGCTGCTCTTCGCCGACATCCGGCGCGGGTTCAACGCCGGGAAGAGCGGCGGGGAGATCATCGCCCGCCTGGTGGACGCGGACGTGCTGGCCATCGACGAGCTGGGCCGCGGCCGGGGGAGCCCCTTCGAGATGGAGACGCTCGACGAGCTGATCGCCCGTCGCTACAACTCGGGCCTCACCACCATCGTGGCCACGAACTTCTCGCTGGAGCGCGAGCGACCGCCGTCCTCCGGCCCGCGCGGCTTCCAGGCCCCGGCGCAGGCGCTGGAGGAGCGGGAGGATCTCCTGGTGGAGCGCATCGGCGAGCGCATCTACAGCCGGCTCTGCGAGATGTGCGACTTCGTCTCGCTCCCGGCGAGCACGAGCGACTTCCGGCGCACCAAGCAGGACGGGCGGCCCACGCGGCGGCTGGTCCGGCCGGCGTCGTAGGCCCGCTGCTTCCTGGCCGAAGGACGCGCTCTCGCGTCCGGAGGAAGTTGGCGAGGAGAATGCACGGACCGGCAGACGGCACTCTCATGTCCTCGGTCCGCGCCCTCGCCTGGCTGCTCCTCACTGGCACCCTGCCGGCCATCGGCCAGGTGGACGACCGCGGCGACGCGCCGGTCGAGGTTCAGGTCTTCGGGCTCGTCGGACCCGAGCGCGTGAGCGTCCTCTGCCCCGGGCACGCCATCCGCACGAGCGGGGAACGCGCCGAGGAGCTTCCATCCGGGTGGCAGCCGCTGCCGAGCGCGCTCGGCGGCGGGGAGATCCGTTGCGCCGCAGGCCCGTGGCAGGTCCGGGTCGCGGGGAGCAAGGCGCGTCCGTACGACGGAACGTTCCACTTTCGCCCGCTGCCCGATCGACCGCCCGAGGCGGGCACCACTCGGGGCGAGGCCCGGGCCCGGCGTGGATCCGAGGTCATCTTTCGCACCTCGCTCTCCTCCTACGTGGCGGGCGTTCTCGCCGCGGAGCACGCCGGGCTCACCGGCGAGCCGGCGGTCGCGCTGGCGCAGGTCATCGCCCACGACGCTCGTGTCCAGCGGCACCCGGGGCGGCCGCTCTGCGACACCACCCACTGCCAGGCATTCCTGGGCACGGCGGCACCGCCTCCCGAGGTCACCCGTGCTCTTTCGCTCCCCGACCTCCCCACGCGTGACTGGCTGCCGTACTTCCGGGGCGGTGACGAGCCCTGGGAGCTCCGTCGCTCCCGGTCCGAGGTGCGAGCGGCGCTCGGGGACGTGCAAAAACTGCAGGGCGATGGACGCACCGTGGAGGTCACCCGGGCCGCCGGGGTCGAGCGCGTCCCCTGCGAGCGGGTTCGCGCGGCGCTCCGTCTGACGGGGTGTCCGACGGCCGGGCTCTTCCAGGAGGAGACGGTGCGTCTCTCCGGACGTGGACGCGGTCACGGACTCGGGCTCGACGTCGAGGCGGCGCGGCGCTCCGGGCTGACGGCAGAGGAGCTTCTCCGGCGAGCGTACGCCCTGCAGCCGTGAGTCGTGGTCACTCCCACGGCGATGGGCATACCGTGCGGTCACCTCATGACCAGCCACGGCCAGTTCTGCTCCATTGCCCGCGCTCTCGACGTGCTCGGTCAGCGATGGACGCTCCTGGTGGTCCGCGAGCTGCTCATGGGCAGCCGGCGTTTCGGCGAGATCCGGCGCGGGCTCCCGCGCATCTCCCGCACCATGCTCTCTGCCCGCCTTCACGAGCTGGTCGACACCGGCATCGCCAGCCGCAGCGAGGATGCCGGAGGACCCTTCTACGAGCTGACGCCGGCCGGTCGCGAGCTCGAGGGCACCCTGCGCGAGCTCGGGGTGTGGGGGCAGCGCTGGCTGTCGCGGGAGCTGCCCGCCGCTGAGCTCGACACAGACGCGCTCATCGCCGACATGCGGCGGCGCGTGGACCGGGACGCCCTGCCCCGCTCACCGCTGGTGGCCCGCATCGAGACCTGGGTCGACCCGCGGCGCCGCGAGGAGCGATTCCTCCTGCTCCGGCGCAGCGAGGTGTCGCTCTGCACCGCCAGCGCCGGCTTTCCGGTCGAGCTCCAGGTCCGGGCACCGCTCCGGACGCTCACCGCCTGGTGGCGAGGCGACGTCTCGCTCTCGCAGGCACGGGCCTCCGGGCTGGTCCTCGATGGACGGCGGGAGTGGGTCCGTGCCTTCCCCCGCTGGTTCGAGCGGTACCTCCTCGCCGGGGTTCCGCCTGCGCGCTGAGCGGCCCGTGGTACGGATTTCGGACCGCCGGGAGCCGGGTCCCCCGCTATCTGGTCGGGCGATGGAGCCCCGTCCCTTCCACGTTCGCCTCGCCCACCCCGACGAGCTCGCCGCGCTCGGGAACCTCGTCGCCGAGGCCTACGCGGCCCTTCCCGGCATGCCCGGCCCCGAGGAGCAGCCGGGCTACTACGCGATGGTGCGCGACGCGGCCGCCCGCGTGCGCAACCCCGCCATCCGCGTCCTCGCCGCGGTCACCCCGGGCGGAGAGCTGCTGGGGAGCGCGGACTTCATCGAGGACATGGCTCACTACGGCTCGGGCGGGACCGCCTCCACGCGGGTCAGTGCCGCGGGCATCCGGCTTCTCGCCGTCGCTCCGAGCGCCCGTGGCCAGGGGATCGGCAAGGCCCTGACCCGCCACTGCATCGAGCAGGCACGCCGGCTCGGCCGGTCCGCCCTGGTCCTGCACACCACCCGGGCGATGGAGACCGCGTGGCGGATGTACGAGCAGCTCGGGTTCCGCCGGACCCCCGACCTCGACTTCCGGCAAGGAAACCTCGAGGTCTTCGGGTTCGAGCTTCCGCTCGGTCAGGGCAGCGGATCACCGGGTCGCGCGGTGTAGCTCCCGGGCGAGCTCGTCCACCCGCGCGAGGTCGACCACGAATGTCAGCTGCAGCGCCGAGCCGTGCACCGCCCGCACCTCGATGCCCAGTGAGGCCCCGACCCCGAGACATCCGGCGAGGAGCGCGCTGTCCGTTCCCACTCCCGGCCCGGCGAGGGTGACGGTTCCCAGGCCCGGGAGGGGCTCGGCCCCGAGGGCGCGGACCCTCGCGTCGAACGCCTCCACCCCGTGCACGTCCTGAAGGGGGACGACCAGGAGCAGCCGCCCGGACGCGCCGCGGGACCCGGTCACCAGCCGGAGGCGGACCTCGTCCTCGGCCAGCCGGCGCAGCACCGGCTCCACCCGGGCGTCGTTCACCTCCAGCACCCGGATCTCGGTGTCGGTGGCCACCGCCCTCACCGGTGCCGGGTCGGGCCCGATGCGCGAGCCGGTGCCGCCCCCGTGCGTGCTCCGTGCCTCGATCGCGATACCCGCGTTCCGCGCGAACTCCACTGCCTGTGCGTTGAGCACCCGGGCACCCGCGGCCGCCAGCTCCTGCATGGTCTCGTAGTCGAGGGTCTCCAGCTTCCTCGCCTCCGGGACCACCCGGGGGTCGGCGGAGAAGATGCCATCCACGTCCGAGTAGATCTCGCAGACCTCGGCCCCCAGCGCGGCGGCGAGGGCCACCGCGGTGGTGTCGCTCCCCCCGCGGCCGAGCGTGGTCACCTCGCGGTTGCGCGAGACCCCCTGGTACCCGGCGACGATCACCACCCTCCCCTTGTCCAGCTCCTCGCGGATGCGGACCGGCCGTACCTCGACGATCCGCGCCTGGGAGTGGGCGTCGTCGGTGATGATCCCGCTCTGGCTGCCAGTGAAGCTGATCGCCGGCACACGTCGCTCCTGCAACGCCATGGAGAGCAGGGCCATGCTGATCCGCTCCCCACAGGTCAGAAGCATGTCCAGCTCCCGGCGGGGGGGATCCGAGGACATCCGCCTGGCCAGGGTGAGCAGCTCGTCGGTGGTGTCACCCATGGCGGAGACCACCACCACCACCTGGTGGCCCTCGGCTCGCCTGGCCGCCACCCGCGCCGCGACCTTGCGGATGCGCTCCACGTCGGCGACCGAGGAGCCTCCGAACTTCTGCACGATCACGCTCATGTCGGGTCGATGTCGATGCACCGGCCGGGCCACGGAAAGAATCCGTGGGCCGCGCGTGTTGACAGACCGGTGCCCATCCATAGTATCGCGCGCCCGCTCACGAGGAACGACAGTCCAATGATGGCGATGATCGAGGTGACCGGGCTCACCAAGCGGTACCGCGACCGGGTCGCGGTGGAGGACCTGACGTTCAGCGTTCCCGAGGGGGAGATTCTCGGGTTCCTCGGGCCCAACGGGGCCGGCAAGTCCACCACCATGAAGATCCTCACCGGCTACCTGCCCGCCACCAGCGGCACGGTGAAGGTCGCGGGGTTCGACGTCTTCGAGGAGCCCTACGAGGTCAAGCGGCGCATTGGCTACCTGCCCGAGACGCCGCCGCTCTACCCGGAGATGACCGTCCGGGGCTACTTGAAGTTCGTCGCCTCCATCAAGGGCGTCCGGCGCGGCCCGATGGCCGCGGAGCTGGAGCGAGTCGCCCACGCCACCGGCGTCGCCGAGGTGATGGAGCGCCTCATCCAGAACCTCTCCAAGGGATACCGGCAGCGGGTGGGCGTCGCGCAGGCCCTGCTCGGCAACCCCCCGGTGCTGATCCTGGACGAGCCCACCGAGGGCCTCGATCCCAGCCAGCGCGCCGAGGTGCGCCAGCTGATCAAGGGCCTCGCCGGGCAGCACACGGTCATCCTCTCCACCCACATCCTCTCGGAGGTCACCATGACCTGCGAGCGGGTGCTCATCCTCAACCAGGGGCGGATGGTGGCCTTCGACGAGATCCGGAACCTGGCCCACGCGCTGGGCCAGGGCGACCAGACCTCGCTGGAGGACATCTTCCTCAAGCTCACCGCCGCCGCCTGACGCCGCAAACGGAGAACGACCCGCATGCGCAACGCGCTGGCCATCGCCCGCAAGGAGCTGGGCATCTACTTCAGCACGCCGTGGGCCTACGTGGTCTTCACCGCGATGCTGGGAATCTCGTCGTTCTTCTTCGTGAACCTCCTTGCCACCTTCAAGGAGGTCCAGGGACTGGCCCGGGTGTACGGCTGGGCCCGGCTGCCACCCGAGTACGGGCTGTTCAAGAACCTGACCGACGGCATCGTGGTCCAGCTCTGGGACGTCATCGGCGTCATCACCCTCTTCGTCGCTCCCTTCCTCTCCATGCGCCTCTTCGCCGAGGAGAAGCGCAACCGGACCTTCGAGCTGCTGATGACCGCGCCGGTGCGACCCTGGGAGATCGTCCTCGGCAAGTACCTCGGCGGCGTGGGGGTGATCTGGGCCACCCTCGGCCTGACGATCATCTTCCCCATCACCCTGTCGCTCTTCGGCTCCAGCGAGTCCGGCACCGCGCTGGAGTGGAGCACGGTGGCCCTCGGCTTCGGGGGGCTCCTGCTCTGGGGCGCGACCTGCCTCGGGGTGGGGATGTTCGTCTCCGCCCTCACCGAGAGCCAGATGCTCGCGGCATTCCTCACCTTCGCCATCCTGCTTCCGTGGATGCTGCTCCGCGGCCTGGCCCAGAGCGCCGACGAGCCGTGGCGGAGCATCGCCAACCACCTTTCCTTCAGTACGCAGCTCTCGACCCTCTCGCGGGGAGTGCTGGACCTCAAGGCACTGGTCTTCTTCCTCTCGGTGATCCTCTTCTCGCTGCTGCTCACCCATCGCACGGTGGAAGCGCAGCGCTGGGCCTGACCGATGAACACCCGCACCCTCGGAAAGATCCTCGGCGCACTGGGCCTGGTGGCGCTGCTCTCCGCCCCCTACACCTATTTCGTGACCACCGGCTCCCCCTGGATGGCGATGGTCAAGGCCGTGCTGGGCGTGCTCCTCATCGGCGCCTACTTCGGCACCAACCTCGGTGAGTTCGGTCAGTTCGCCTCGCGCCGCAGCACCTTCTACCTGGTCTCCACCATCGCCACCGTCCTGGTCGTGCTGGTCGGTCTGGTGGCGGTGAACTACGTCGCCGCGAAGAAGAGCAAGAGCTGGGACCTCACCACCAAGAAGATCTTCACCCTCGCCCCCCAGACCAAGAGCGCCCTCGGCACCCTCAAGGACACGGTGCGTGCCTACGCCTTCCTCTCCCCGAGCGATCCGGACTACGAGCAGGTGGACCGGCTGCTCCGCCGCTACCGCGAGCAGGCGCCGGATCGGTTCGAGGTGGTGTTCAAGGACCCGCGGAAGGCCCCGGACCTGGCGCAGAAGTACCAGCTGCGGGAGGGCCAGACCACGCTGGTCCTCACCCGCGGCGCGGGTGACAAGGAGAACCACACCACGGTCTCGGTGTCGGGCGGGGTCACCGAGCAGGACCTCACCAACGCGCTGCTCAAGCTCAACTCGGTCGGCGAGCAGAAGGTCTACTTCACCACCGGGCACGGCGAGTGGCCCATGGAGCCCAGCCAGCCCCGGGACCCCGGGTCGCTGAGCGAGCTCAAGAAGACGATGCTCCAGGAAGGCTACGTCCCGAGCACCATCAATCTCGCCGACGGCAAGGAGGTCCCGAAGGACGCTGCGCTGCTGGTGGTGGCGGGCGCCCGGAGCAAGTTCACCAAGGCCGAGGCGGAGCAGCTGGCGAAGTATCTCGAGCAGGGCGGCCGGATGCTCTACTTCGCCGAGGCCTCCGCCGAGCCGGGACTGGACGCGGTGCTCGCCCGCTACGGCATCCAGGTCGACCCGGGGCTGGTGGCCGACGACGTCTACGCCATCGACAGCCCGTACCTGGTGGTGTCGCACTTCTTCGGCGACACCGAGCTGGCCCGCGACCTCAAGAAGGCCCAGTACAACCTCCAGTTCCCCACCGCGCGTGGCCTGACCGCGCTCAAGGAGGGCCTCGCCGAGGGGACCGACGTCGCGACGGTCCTCACCACCTCGCCCAACGCGTTCGAGGTGAAGAGCCCGACCGAGAATCCGGAGCGACAGAGCGGAGCCAAGGCGGGCAGCATCCCCCTCGTCCTCCAGGCCACCCGGAACCTGGGAGCCGCGGAGGGAAAGCGGAACGACGAGATGCGGCTGGTCGCCTTCGGTGACTCGGAGATCCTGGTCGACCCCAACTGGGGAGACGAGCCCAACCGCAACATGGTGATGAACGCCTTTGCCTGGGCGACGAGCCAGGTGCAGAAGATCACCATCCGCCCGCCGGACCGGGACATCTCCACCATCGACCTGGACGCGCCCCGGCTGGCCCGGATCCGGTTCCTGGCCACCGACCTGGTGCCCTTCGGCCTGCTCGCGGTGGGCCTGGCCATCTGGCTGAACCGCCGCAACAAGTGACATGAGCGCCCGGAGCAAGAACCTCTGGACCCTGCTGGGGGCGGCGGTGCTCGCCGCGGGCCTCGGCCTCTACGCCTGGTTCGGAGTGATGAAGGGCGAGGAGAAGGAGGCCGAGAAGAAGCGGACCGCGGAGCGGCTGGTCCAGCCCGTGTCGCGACCGGACGGCGGCACCGACACGGTCCGCTACGACCGCCTGGTGGTGAAGGCCAGGGGCGAGACCACCGAGCTGGCGCGGCTGCCTGACCAGTCCTGGGTCATCACCAGTCCCCTGAAGACCGCCGCCGACGTTCAGACCGCCGAGGGAATCGTCAGCGCGCTTCAATTCGCCCGGGTCCGAGCGACGGTGGAAGAAAAGCCGACGCCCGAGGACCTCCATCGGTTCGGCCTGGACAAGCCGGGCGTGGAGGTCGTCGCCTCGGCGGAGGGCGTCCCGCCGCTGACCGTTCGCATCGGCGTGGAGAACCCCTACGACTCGAGCGCCTACCTGCAGCGCGCAGGAGAGGCCAAGGTCTACTCCGTCGACGGATCGACGCGCTCCAGCCTGGACAAGGGCACGTTCGATCTGCGCGACCGGGACGTCCTCGCGGTGCGAGACCTGGGCATCACCCGCATCGAGGTCCGGGGCCAGAAGCGCGACTGGGCGGTGGGCCGGGATCCGGGCCAGCCCTACATCTTCCTCCGTCCGGTGAAGGAGGATGCGGACACGGGCGCCATCTCCTCGTGGCTGAGCTCGCTGCGGAGCACCAAGGCCACCAGGTACCTCCAGGACAGCCCCGCGGAGCGCAAGCGCACCGGAGTGGAGAAGCCAGTGGTCGAGGCGATCTTCCAGCGCGGGAGCACCGAGACGGTCCGGGTGCGGCTCGCCGCCGGGAAAGCCGCGACCGACCCGGTCCACGTCCTCCGCGAGGACCAGTACGGCTCCGCGCTGGCCGAGGTGCCGCGAGCCGCGCTGGCCGCGCTGGACAAGAGCCCGGCCGAGCTTCGTGACCGCTCGGTGCTCCGCGCGAAGCCGGAGGAGGTGAGCCGGATGCGGATCGGCACCGGTGAACAGGCGCTGGTCGTCGAGCGCGAGCGCCCGGCGGACGGTGGACCGGAGAGCTGGCACATCGGCGGTCCGACCGGGGCGGTCGCGGACTCCTTCAAGGCCAGCTCGCTGATCTACAACCTCACCTCGCTGCGCTCCGAGGCGACGGAGGAGAAGCTTCCGGCCGACCCGAAGTCGACGGGCCTCGGGCCGGCGGCGCGGACGATCACCTTCGAGGGGCAGGACGGAAAGGCGCTGGGCACCATCACCCTCGGGGGCTGGTCGAAGAAGCCGTCTGGGACGTTCGTGCGCGACGACCGCGGCCGCGTGGTGGTCGTCGACAGCGCGCGACTCAAGGAGCTCCCGTCGAAGCCCGCCGACTTCCTGCCGCCTCCCCCACCGCCCGCTGCTCCGCTCGGCGCGGACGCCGGGAGCTGACCCGCGCGTCCCGGGCCCGCCTCCCAGGAAGTCAACCGCCGGGTGCCCGCGCCTCCAGCTGGGCGCCGATCGCTGCGAGCTGGTGACGGTCCCGTTGACGGGCCAGCCAATCGGCGAGCTCGAGCAATCCCTCGGTGAACGACACCCGGGCCTCGTAGCCGAGGGCCTTGGCGGCGAGCGTGGTGTCGGCCAGGCTGTGCCGCACGTCGCCCTCCCGGTACTGGCCGGAGATCTGCGGGCGGAGATCCCGCCGCCCGAGGGCCTCCGCCATCTGCGCGGCCACGGTGCGGACGGTCAGGCTGCTCCCGCTCGCGACGTTGAACACCCTTCCGCCGGCGACGACGGACTCCAGGGCCAGGCGGCAGGCGCGCACCACGTCGTGGACGTTGACGAAGTCTCGCTCCTGCAGTCCGTCCTCGAAGACGATCGGCGCGTTCCCCGTCAGAAGGCGCGAGGCGAAGATGGCCAGCACCCCGTTGTGGGGACCGTCGAGCGCCTGCCGTGGTCCGTAGACGTTCGAGAACCGGAGCGCGACCGTGGGAATGGCGTGCGCCCGGCCGACCATCAGGCACAGCCTTTCCTGATGATGTTTGGCCAGCGCGGAGATCGAGAGGACGGAGGGGGACTTCGTCTCCGGCGTCGGAATCGGCTCCAGCGGCTCACCCTCGGGCCCGCAGGGCTCCCAGCGGCCAGCCTGCAGCTGCGCGAGGGGACGCTCCTCGGCCTCGAGGGTCCTCCCCTCGGGGGTCAGGTAGAGCCCCTCGCCATAGACGCTCGTCGAGCTGGCGACCACGAGCTTCTCCACCGGCTTCCGGACCACCGCCTCGAGCAGCACCGCGGTGCCCAAGTCGTTGACGCTGGTGCAGTGGGCGATCTCCTCGATGCTCCGGCCTGCGCCGACCGGTGCCGCGAGATGAACGACCGCGTCCACCCTGCTCAGTGCCAGCTCCACCGCTCGCGGATCGCGGACGTCCCCCTGGATGAGCTCGACGTCGGCGGCGAGGTACCTGGGGCGCGAGCGTTCGTCCCCGTGGACCTGCGGGATCAGCGAATCCAGCGCCCGCACCCGGTAGCCCCGGGCGAGCAGCTGGTCGGCCAGGTGCGAGCCGATGAAGCCTGCTCCCCCGGTGATCAGCACCCGCTTCGTCGCCATCTCCGGCCCTCCCCCGTCGCGAGCTCCGCAGCAGCTCCGGAAAGGTAGGCACGCCTCGTCCGGCCGCCAGTCGGCCGATGCCAACTGTGAACAAGCCACCGCGCGGAAGCGGCGAATCCCCTGAGCAACGCCTCTGCCGGAATCCGGAAAGTCCAGGATTCATGAAACGTCCAGCTTCTCCGGGACGGGTGGGTGTGAGTCCCCCCTGACGGGCCATTTGCCCGAAACGGGTGTCTCGCGTTCCGAGGGAGCTGTGCGAAGAGCAACCCCGGAGACCCGAATGACTCGTTCCGTCCTGGCTGCCGTGCTCCTGAGCGCCGTCCTCGCTGGATGTTCCAGCGAGTCGGGCGGCAACGGGGTTCCCACCCCCCGGGGCATCGACCGCAATCCTTTGCTGACCCAGGTCACGAGCTGCAGCCAGCTGGAGACGGCCATCGAGGACGCGCTGGTGCTGGAGATGAAGAGCAGCCTCGAACAGCTCCGGAGGAATGACTACTACATCGGCGACCGCGGAATTCCGGTCGGTGCCGGGGCACCGGGTGGCCCGGTCGCCGCGCCGAGTGCGGGCGAGGGGCCCACCAGCGTCAGCACCACCAACACCCAGGTCGCGGGCGTGAACGAGGCGGACTTCGTCCAGAATGACGGCACCCGCGTCGCGGTGCTGGCCGGAGGGAAGCTGCACCTCCTGTCCTCCTGGCCTCCCGAGGCCATGGCCGAGACCGCGAGCCTGACCATCGACGGCTGGCCCCGGGACATGTTCCTCGTCGGCGATCAGGTGGTGGTCTTCAGCGACGTCTACATCCCGCGGAAGATCGAGGGGGACCACCCGATCTGCGCTCCCGGCGTGGGAATCGCGGTGGACGCGTACTGCGGCTACTGGGCGAACGACGTCACCCAGATCACCACCGTGGACGTGAGCAATCCGTCGCAGCCGAAGATCACCGCCGAGATCCTCCTCCCCGGCTCGTACCTGTCGGCGCGCCGGATCGACCAGCGGGTCCGGGTGGTGATGTCCGACACCCTCCCCTTCCCCGACGGGATCCGTTACTGGCCGGACCTCCCACCGGGCACGACGCCCGAGCAGCGAAACAAGGCGTTCGACGAGCTGGAGGCTGCCAACGAGGCGCTCATCCGCAGCCGCTCGCTCGAGGACTGGCTGAGGAAGGGCGAGGTCCGGATCCCCGGCGGTCCCACCACGCCCATCGACTACCGGTGCTCGGAGTTCTCCCTCAGCACGGCGCCGACCCGGCCGGGCCTGCTCACCGTGGCCACGGTGGACCTCACCACCGACTCGCTGAAGAGCCGGACCTCCGTGCTCGCCGAGCCAGGAACGGTCTACGCCTCCAAGGACACGCTGTACGTCGCCACCTCTCACTGGTGGTGGTGGCCGCAGATCGGCCAGTCGGACGCCACCTACGTCCACGGCTTCGACCTGCGCGACCCCGACCAGGCGCCGTACATCGGCTCCGGGACCGTCGACGGGTCCGTGCGTGACCAGTACTCGATGGACGAGTTCGCCGGAGCGCTGCGGGTGGCGACTCACCTGACGACCCGCGTCGCCGACGGGACCCCCTGGGGCAGGCTCGAGGGAGCCAACCGGATCTCGGTCCTGACCCCCGGCGGAGGCTCGCTCCATCTCACCGGGAAGACCGCCGACTACGGCGCAAACGAGCAGACCTTCGGCACCCGCTTCCTCGGGCCCCGGGGCTTCGTCATCACCGCGCGCCAGATCGACCCGCTCTTCACCTTCGACCTGAGCGACCCCACCCATCCCACCAAGATCGGCGAGCTGGAGATGCCCGGATTCATCGCCTACCTGCACCCGATCGACGACACGCATCTGGCAGGCATCGGCCGCGAGCCCGGCGCCGGCGGGATGATGCAGCTGAAGGTGGCGCTCCTCGACGTGACCGACCTCTCGGACCCGAAGCTTCAGGCCGTTCAGCTGGTGGGTCAGGGCTGGTCGTACTCGGATGCCCTGTGGGATCCGAAGGCCTTCACCTGGCTTCCGGCGCAGAAGATGCTGGCGATCCCGTTCGCCGACTACGGGGTCCAGGACTTCGTCTCCGACCTGCGGCTGTTCCAGGTCGATCCGGCGGCCGGCACCATCCAGGCGCGAGGGAGCCTCTCGATGTCCGACGTCTACCAGACCTGGTCCGGCCAGGGCTGGACCTACAGCTGGTCGCCGTGGATCCGCCGCGGCATCCTCGCCGACTCCGCGGACGGTCAGTTCGTGTACGCGATCAGCGACGCGGGCGTGCGCTCGGCCAAGGTGGCAAGCTTGCCGGCGTGGCTCCAGACGGTGAAGTTCCCACCGCTCGTCTATCCGTGAAGCGCACCGGAGCGACGCTCGGCCTCGTTCTCGCGGCGATGATGGCCTGCGATGCCCAGACCGATCCCGGATACCGGGGCGAGCCCCTGGTGACGCTCCAGGGCCGGGTGGAGAGCAGCGGAGAGCTTCCGCCGCTCGAGGCGGCGATGCTCTGGCAGCGGGGCCCGCCTCCGGGAACCGACGACCAGGAGCTCGCGACTCGCGCGCCGGTCACCTCCGGGTTTCCGGCCACCTTCACCCTGCGCCTCTATGCCCCGCCTCCCGGGGCCGCGTTCCGCGCGCTGACCACCGGTGCGCCGCGCTGGGCCCGGGCCAACGCCGCGGCCGTGCCCTTTGGCCTCTCGGCGGACCAGGTGCCCAGCCTCCCGGTGTCTCACAACCCGAACTACACCTACGACCCGGACCACTGGGTGCTGTACCTCGAGTCGGACGTCCCCCCGAGCTCGCTGACCGAATGGTGGCTCGGCGAGGCGCTCGGCGCCGGATACCACCTGCTCCGCGTGGTCTCTCTGTCGGGATGCCTTCCCCCGGGCCAGCTGGAGGCGTGCGTCGCCGAGCTGGTCCAGCGGGGCGTTCCCGACGACGGCACCGACGCGGCTGGCACCGCCCGCAGCTTCTGCAAGGCGCCCTACAGGCTTCAGCCCACCACCCTCGACGAGGCCATCGTCCTGCGCCTCGGCCCGCCGGACGGCGGGGCCGGTGCGACCTGCCCATGATCCTCGACGCTGCGGCCATCGCCAGCCTGTACCGATCGCACGGTCACGTAGTTCTCCGCCGCGCCCGCGTCCTGCTCGGCAGCGAGCAGGACGCGCGCGAGGCGCTCCAGGAAATCTTCACCGCGCTGGTCCGCAACCCGGACGCGGTCCGCTCCGCCGGCTCGATCGTCGGCTGGCTCTACCAGGCCACCACCCACCACTGCCTGAACCATCTACGCAGGGCCCGCACCGGCGCCCGGGTGCTCGAGCTGCACGTGCGCCCCGGGCTGCCCGAGGCCGGAGGCCCGCGAGGGGAGGCCGCCGCCGAGGTGCGCCGGCTCCTGGCGCTGCTGCCCGACGACGTCGCGACGGCCGTCGTCTACCACCACCTGGATGGGATGACCCACGCCGAGGTGGCCGAGCTGCTCGGCTGCTCGCGACGTCAGGTGGGCTACCTCCTCGAGCGCGCCCAGGGACTCTGGGACCGCGCGGAGCAGACCGCATGAACCTCGCCGCCACCCCGCTCAGCTGGAACGCCTGTCTCTCCGGTCTCCGCCTCGACCGGTGGATGATGGGAGAGCTCGACTCCGCCGACGCCGAGACCGTCGGCACCCACGTCTCCTCCTGCGCCCCCTGCAGCGCCGCCGTGGCCGGCATCCGCGGCGTCCGCGAAGAGGTGCGGGCACTTCCTCTGCCGGGCGCGCTCGGCCGCCCTGCCCCACGGCGCCGGTTCCCCCGAGCGGCCGTGGCCGGGCTCGGCCTGGCGCTCGCCGCCTCGCTGGTCCTCGTCCTCCGACCGCCGCCGGTCACCGAGCGGTCCAAGGGCGCTGGCATCGGGCTCACCATGTTCGTCCAGCACGGGAACGAGGTGCGGCGCGCCGCGCCGGGTGAGGCCGTGTCGGCGGGGGATGCGATCCGGTTCGCGGTGAGCACCCCCGCCCCGGCCTATGTCGCCGTCCTCAGCGTCGATCCGCTGGGCAAGGCCTCGGTCTACTTCCCCCAGGCGGACCGGGCGGCCCAGGTCCCGGCGGGAACCGAGGTGGCGCTGCCGCTCGGCACCCGCCTCGACGCCACCACCGGCGAGGAGCGGCTGCTGGGCCTCTTCTGCGCCTCGCCCGTGGAGCTCGAGCCGATCCGAATCGGGCTCGAGCAGGGCCAGGACGGCGCCCCCTTGCCCGCCGACTGTCAGGGTCTCCGGTGGAGCTTCGTCAAGCGCTGACCGCGCTGCTCCTCGTGCTGCTCCCCACCGCCGCCCTGGCGGAGGCGGAGCGGTACGCAGTGGTGGTCGGCAACGACGTGGGGGAGCCGCCCGACGTGCCGCTCCGGTATGCGGAGATGGACGCGGCGCGCGTCGCCTCGGTGCTCCAGGAGGTGGGCGGCGTCCGCCCGGAGAACACGGTCCTGCTCCAGGGCAAGGACGCGGACACCGTCCGCCGGGCGCTCATCGCGGTGAACGAGCGGGTGCGCACCTCCGGACGCCCCACGGTGCTGCTGGTCTACTACTCGGGCCACGCCGACGCCGGTGCGCTCCACCTGGGAGGCACCCGGCTGGAGCTCGGCGAGCTGGAGCAGCTGGTCCGCGGGTCGGCGGCGAGGTTCCGCCTGCTGGTGCTGGACGCCTGTCGATCCGGAGCGTTGACCCGGGTGAAGGGTGGCACGCCGATTCCTCCCTTCGAGATTCACCTCGGCGAGCGGGTGGCCGGCGAGGGCGCGGTGTTCCTCACCTCCAGCTCCGCATCCGAGGACAGCCAGGAGTCGGACGAGCTCAAGGGAAGCTTCTTCACCCACGCGCTCCTTTCCGGCCTCCTGGGCGCGGCGGACGAGAACCGCGACGGCCGGGTGACGCTCGACGAGGCCTACCGCCACGCCTACGAGGCCACGCTCCGGGCCTCGAGCCGTACCCTCGCCGGAACGCAGCACCCCACCTTCCAGTACGACGTGCGCGGCTCGGGCGATCTGGTACTGGCGACCCTCGATGCCCGCTCGCCGACCCGGGCCTGGCTGGAGCTGCCGCCGGGGAAGAGCTGGCTCCTCTTCCAGGAGAACGCCGACGGCGCGGTGGTGGGCGAAGTGGCGAGCGCGGACCAGGTGCGGAGGCTCTCCCTGCGCGGCGGGCGGTACTTCCTCCGCGGCCGCGGCCCGGAGGTGCTCCTGGAGGGGACGGTCGCCGTGTCCCCGGGAAGCACCACCACCGTCGACGAGTCGAAGCTCCAGCGCACTGCGTACGCGCGCCTGGTCCGCAAGGGCGAGGGAGACCGGGACGCGGTGGTGTCCCTGGAGGCCGAGGCGCGCTTCCGGACCTCGCTGGTGAGCGACGCCGGTCTCTGCCCCGGCATCGCGGTGGGAGTGGCCATCGCGCTGCGGCCCATCACTCTCGTTCCGCGAGTCGCCTGGTGCCGGACCGGCTACACCAACGACGGGCTCGCCGCGACCACCGACCAGTTCGACGTGGAGCTCCAGGCCTCGCACGTCTGGGATCTGAGGCCGCTGTCGATCGAGGTCGGCCTCACCGTGGGGGTGGCGCTGCTCAACCAGTCCTTCCAGACGTCGGGGGAGGCCCCGTCCCGGACCACGGCGGCGCTGCAGCTCACCCCGGCGGTGGCGCTGAGCCGCGACCTCGGCTCACGGACCTACCTGTACCTGACCGTGGCCGGAGCGACGTACCTCTTCAAGAACGAGTCCACCACGACCGGGACCACCGACTTCGGGCCGTCCTTCGCGGTGCGCCTGGCGATCGGGTTTGGCTGGAGGCTCTAGCCGCGGCTCAGCCAGCGGTGCGGACGTGGGCGTAGGCGACCCAGGCCAGGGCATCGAAGCTCGGGATCTCGACGCGGGTACCGGTCCGCTTGCGCCAGCGCCCCACCCAGATGCGGAACGCATCGAGCTGCTCCGCCGCGGGCGAGACGACCGGTCGGGCGGTCTTGAGCCGATTCATCGCGTCGAGCGGTCCGGTTCCACCGGCGACGAGCACGCACAGCGCCAGCAGCGCGCTCCTCCCGATTCCGTGCTCGCAGTGGATGAGCACCCGGGTGCCGGTGGCGAGCCGGGTGCGGACCCACTCCACCCCGTCGTCGATCATGCGGGGCGTGATGGCGCAGCAGTCCTCGGTGGGGAGGTGGAGGAAGTCGAGCCCGTGCAGCCTCAGCGCCGCCTCGTCGTCACAGCTCTCCACCCGGAGGTCGACGATGGCCCCGATTCCCTCCCCACGGGCCAGCTGCTCCGCCGCCTCCATCGGGAAGCAGCCACCCACCGCCAGTCGCTCGTCGATCCAGTCGAAGTCGAAAGCCGCACCCATCGTCGACGCACAACCTACTCGCGCCCGGTCCGAAAGTGCGAAGCGCGCGCTCGCCTGCCCCGGCTGCTGCCGTCTCCCGACGGAGTACCTCTACTTCTCGAGCCTCGCCGCGAGACGAGCCTCGTCGGTGTCCATGACCCCCACCAGGTCCGGCACCGGGCTGAGCGCCACCAGCTGACGGGCGACGGCCACGCCGCTCCGGTCCCCATGCCCGAGCAGCCACTGGGCGTGCTCCGCGGCGAGCGCCAGCTGCAGCGCCCGGCCGGCCGCCATCGCGAACCGGCGCGCCCCACCCTCGAGCTCGGCCGGGCCCGCCTGGTTGGCCACGCCGAACCATCCGCCGGCGGCGTCGATCAGCGCGCGCGCCCGGGACCGGACCGGCCCGAGCGCCTCGTCGGTGGCGATGCCCAGTGCTCGGCTCAGCTCCGCGTCCAGGTCGCGCAGCCCTGCCTCGCCGGTGAGCGCGCGGAGCAGATCCAGGGAGAGGACGTTGGTCGTCCCCTCCCAGATGGGGAGCACCTGCGCATCCCGCAGCAGCACGGGCAGGCCGGTATCCTCGATGTATCCCGCGCCGCCGAACGCCTCGAGCACCTCGCTCGCGTGCGCCACAGCCTGCTTCCCGGTGAGGAGCTTGGCGATGGGCTGCAGCGCGCGGACGAGCCTCCGCTCCCAGTCGGTGGCCTCCTGGGCCTCGACCTTGCCCAGCAGCTCGAGGAGGCGGAAGGTGAGCAGGAACGCCGCCTGGTACTCCGCCTCGAGCTCGGCCAGCGTCTGCACGTGGAGCGCCTTGTCCGCCAGCCGCGCCCCGAACGCGGACCGCCGCCCTGCGAAGTCCCATGCCAGCGCGACGCCCCTCCGCATCGAGCACACCGCACAGAGCGCGTTCCAGGTCCGGGTGATCTGGAGCATCGGCGCGATGGCCCGGACCCCGTCCGACAGCCCGGCGACGGGGATGGCCATGGCGCCGTCCAGCTCCACCTCCGCGGTGGGCAGCATCCGCGTCCCGAGCTTGTCCTTGAGCCGCAGCACTCGGACCCCGTTGGGCGTCCCGTCCTCTCGCCGGAGCTCGAGATAGAAGAGCGCCAGTCCCTTCCCGCCCGGCCCGTTCCCCTCCGGGCGCGCCAGGGTGAGCGTCATCTCGCTGGTGGTGGCGGAGGTGAACCACTTCGTCCCGTGGAGCCGCCAGCGGTCGCCGTCGCGGACCGCCCGGGTCAGGCTCTGCCCCACGTCCGATCCGCCGATCCGCTCGGTCATCCACTGCCCGCTGGTCCATGCCCGGGCGGGGTCCCGGCTGGTGAGGCGGCTCACCGCGCGCTCGATGAGGGCCGCGTTTCCGTGAGCGAGCAGCGTGGTCACCGCTCCGTCGCTCATCGCCAGCGGGCAGGTGTAGATGGAGCTCGACGGCCCGAAGAGGTGGACCAGGGCCCCTTGGTGGATGCGGGAGAACGCGCCGTGTGCCCGCTGGTGGGGAATGGCCACCAGCCCCCACTCCGTCGCCAACCGGGCGAAGGAGCGCCACGCCTCCGGGACCCGGATCTGGTCGACCCGCCGGCCCCACGGATCGTAGGGGACCAGCTGCGGCTCGTCGCGGCGTCCCTGGGCCGACAGCTCGAACAGGGTGGTCGCGGCGAGCTCCCCCATCTCCCGGAGCTCGGGCTCGATGGCCCGTCGGACGGGCTCGGGCAACGTTCGCTCCAGCCAGCTCCGGAGGAGGAGATCGCCGTCGTACTGATTTCCGAGGTGTGGTGAATCCTGGAAGAAGTCCATCGCCTGCCGATCATCCCCCCGACGGAGGGGGAGGACAATCCTGCCAGCTGGGGGCCGGCGGTGTGTCCCGTTCCCGGGAGCTGGCCTGACCCATCCTCCGACGGACCAGCCGGCGATGGCAGCTTTGGGCCTGGTCAGACCTCGATCAGGGCGAAGCGCTGCTCGGGAGTGGTCTTGGCCAGGAGCGGCATCGCCACGTTGAACACCGGGATCCCGCCTGGGGTCTTCCCCTGTCGTGAGCCGAAGTGGGAGTGGCCGTGGAACACCACCGCCGCGCCGTAGTGATCGATGGGGTAGGCCAGCCGACTGGTCCCGAGGAAGGGCATCAGCTCCGGCTGCTCCCCCACGCAGGTGTCGGGGATCGGGCTGTAGTGGAGCATCACCACCTTCTTCGGGGTCTCCAGCTGCCCGAGCGCGGCCTCCAGCTTCAAGGACTCGCTCACTCCCTCCTGGACGAAGGCCTTGATCGGCGGTTCGCCGAACGCCTGCAGGGTGGCCCGGCCGAAGCCGCCTCCGAAGCCCTTGATCCCCGCGACCCCCAGGGTCTTCTCGAACACGAAATGGTCGCCGTCGAGCAGGTGCACGTTCGCCTTCGCCAGCTCGGCGCAGACCTGCTTGCCGGCCCCGGCCTCCAGGTCGTGGTTGCCGAACACCGCCACGCAAGGGATGCGCAGCGCAGAGAGGTCCTCGGCGAGCGTTCGCGCCTCCTCGGGGGTGCCGCGATCGGTCAGGTCCCCGCAGAGGAGGAGCACGTCTGCCACGTCGTTGACGTGCTTGATGAAGTTGCGGAAGCGGCCGTGCTGATCCTCCCGGCAATGCAGGTCGCCGGAGGCTGCCACCCGGACCTTGGAAATCGGATCACGTGCCACCGGCGGCTCCCCGTTCTTGTTCGTCCCGTTCGCGTCCGCTCGCGTACCCCCAGCTGTCGATGTCCAGCCGGTAGTTGACCCGAGACATCAGGTCTCCCCGGCAGACCCGTTCCTCGTCCGCCCCGGACTTGAGCGTCTCCACGGCCCGTGAGAGCAACCCGGTCATCACCCGGTCAGGCACCACGTCCCGGTCACTGGGGTAGGCGAAGCGGAAGAGCATGAGCTGGGCGAGCAGGACCTCCCAGTAGCGGTCGAATCGCCGGAGGATCCGGTCCCAGTCCAGCCTCGGCCCCATGGAGCGCAGCAGGTGCGCCACGTCGGCCCCATCGAAGCGCTCGCGCTCCATGACGAAGGCCTTGCTCCAGATCATCTCCTCGGGTGGCACGAGCGGAACGTCCTGCCCGAACACCCGCCCCGGCACCGCGTGCTCGAACCAGACATCGTCGACGACGGCGACCCCGTTTCCGGAGCTGAAGATGAGGTCGACGAAGTACTCGCCCTTGAATCCCTTCGCCAGCCAGCCATCAGGGTGGTGTTCGGTGCGCCAGCCGTCGGACGCCAGGACCTCCAGCGCACGCTCGACGTCCCCCGGGTGGACGAAGAGGTCGAGGTCCTTGGTGTCCCGGTAGATTCCCGTGTAGTGGGCGTAGGCGTAGGCCCCGCCAACCAGGAAGGGCACTCCGGCCCGTTTCATGAGCTGGATGGCCCGGGCCCGGGCCCCGAGCTCGTCCCCATCGCGCATCCGTTCCGCAGCCGAGGCCTCGGTGGAGAGCTCGCCGGGATGGTTGGGGTGACGCGCCTCGCCCATGCCCGGGCGAAGGTAGGCAGGCGACCTCGCCTTGACACCCCCCCTCACCTGCCGTTACGTCCGGTCTTTTGCCCCTCCCCGGGGGTCCCGAGCCGAGGTTTCAAGAGCATGGCCCGCGTCACCGTCGAAGACTGCCTCCCCCTGGTCGACAACCGTTTCGCCCTGGTGCTGCTGGCAGCGAAGCGGGCGCGTCAGCTGATGGCGGGGGCCCGGCCACTCATCGAGACCTCGAAGAACAAGCCGCCCGTGCTGTCGCTCCGCGAGGTCGCCACCGGCCGGGTGAAGTTCGATCGGGACGTGCGCGAGACCCTGTCCGGAAAGTACGACGCGTCCAAGGCCACGCTGTAGGTCGAGGCACTAGGAGGGCGGGGCGCTGAGCGACACCACGCCCCGGCGGATGAGGTCGCGCAGCACCTCCTCCAGCTCGAGCGGCGACTCGTCGAGCCGCGCCAGCACCTCGCGCGGCGGCAGGCCTTGCTCGCAGAGGAGCCGCGCGGCGGGAAGCCACTGCTGAGGCCCGTTCCGCACGTAGACCTCGTACAGCTCGGGGTTCACGTGAATCTCCAGCGGGTTGACCATCAACCCGTCCCGGAGCCGCCGGGCGTTGTCGTTGAGTAGCTGGCTGGCCCGAACGAGGAGCTCGGGGATCGGAAGCATCAGGGTCTGCCGGGGCCCGGGCGGGACCGGGTTCCAGGTGGCCTCGGTGGAGCGACTGGCGACGAAGGCGTTGAGGGCGCGCTCCCCCACTGCCTGATGGGAGCCGGTCTGGGCCGAGGCGTGGATGGCTCGCCCGTCGCGGAACGCCACCTCGTAGGTCGCCCAGCTGTCCCGGGCCCGGAGCGTGCCGGTATGGCCTGCGGCGGCGAGTTCCCGCAGCGCCCACTGGACGCCCACCTGACCGACGGGGATGGAGCGCGCCGTCCCGCCGCTGATCTCCACCCGCGCCTGCTGCCGCGGCTGGAGCAGGGACTGGACCTGGCTCACCAGCGCCTCGAGCCGGAGCGTCTTGGGGAAGTAGGCCTGGGCGCCCGCGTCGAGTGCCTTGAGCGACTCGCGGTAGACGTCCTGACAGCTCAGCATCGCGAACGGCAGCTCGCGGGTGCGGTAGTCGTCGCGGATCAGCCGGAGCAACCCCCAGCCGTCCATCTTGGGCATGTTCAGGTCGGCGATGAGCAGCTCGAAGGTGCCCGACACCGCCGCCTCGTAGCCGGCGACCCCGTCCTGCGCGGTGGTGACGTCGAAGCCCTTCCGCCGGAAGAGCGCGCCGAACATGCGGCACAGCTCCTCGTCGTCGTCCACCAGGAGGATGGGGACGTGCGGTGGCGCGGGCGTCGGCGTCACCGACTCCATGACCAGCAGCTCCTCGCCCTGGGCGTCGGGCTCGACATCGATGGGTCCGGAGCCCTCCGCGAGGAGCACCTCCGCGCCGCCTTCGGGAACGATGTCGTATCCGCTCTGCTCCATGGAGGGGGGAGGCACCGCCGGCTTCTTGTCGAGGTGAATCGCGACCTCGGTGCCCTCGCCCTCCTGGCCGCTCAGCTGGACGAAGGCCCAGGGCGCACGCGGGAGCGCCAGCATGGCGGCGAGCGCGACCTCTCCCTTCGCCTCGCGGTGCCTCGCTCCGCGCAGCACTCCTTGCGTGAAGAGCGCCTGGCTCTCGGCGGGAGTGCCGGGGTTCAGCTTCAGTGCCCCGGAGCGGAAGGTCCGCTGGATGTGCTCCACCATCCGGAGGGCCTCGAAACCCACCACGCGTCCGGTGCGCTCGGGAAGCTCGGCCACCACCTGGCGGACGCGGTCGGGATGCTCGAAGGGCTGGAACGGCCGGAGCAGCGCCTCCACCACCCCGGTCCGCATCTGCGAGACGAAGGAGGCGTCCAGCGCCTGCTCCCCGAGGAGAACCACCGGGAGGCGCGAGAGCGTCGCGTCGTGGGCCAGGGTCCCCAGCAGCTGGGACACCAGCGGTGTATCCAGATTCCCCACCGCCAGCACCACGTCGACCGGCGAGGAGCGGAGCATGTTCAGCGCACGGCGGAGGTCCGGGACCGCCCGGAACCGGAAATCGGCACGGCTGAAGGCTTCGGAAAGTGCGCGGGCCGACTGGAGGTCGGGGTCCACCGCGAGGAGGGAGAGCTTCGTCACGGTCAACCGGTGGACTGTACCAGGACCGTCAGCCGGCGCGCGCCAGGTGCTGCAGCTTGGCCTCCGCACCGAGCCTGTAGGCGTACCTGAGCGCCTCGAGCAGCCGGTCCAGCCTTCGGGCCATGACGTGGGCCAGGAGGCGAGCGGTGAAGAGCGCGGCGATCCGGTTCGCCTCCACGTACCGGGCCCGCTCCTCCGCGCGGAGCCCGGACCGGTAGGACACATCCCGGAACAGGCGGGCGTGGAGCTCCTGCGCCCCCGCGGCCTCGAGCCAGGGCCAGCGGTGGAGCACCAGGCTGGCGAACTTGTCCACCTCGGCCTGGACCTCGAGCTCGAGCATCGTCAGCCGCCGGCCCAGCGCCGCGGTCCGCGCCAGGTACAGGAAGTGGCTCACCCCTTCGGCCAACCGGCAGTAAGCGTCGAGCCCCGGGGCGAGCCAGGCGGAGTCCCGGAGCGAGCGCGCCTCGAGCCGGGTCCAGAGCGCGGGCGAGTAGTAGAGGCCGATCTCCAGGCCGTCCCCGTCCTCCCGCAGCCACAGCTCCTCGTCCGCGCGGGGGGACCGGAGCAGCTGCGCCTGCTCGGGGTGGAGGAGGAAGAGCGAGGCCCGCGGACACTCGATGTCGTAGATCGCCTCGAGCTGGTCCTGCACCTCGTCGACGAGCCTCATGGCGGTGACCGAGGGGGCGGGTCGGATGATTTGCGCCGCAATCGCCGACGAGGTCTAGGCGCCATTCAGTTGGGCAGCCCTCCGCCCCGGGGCAGGAGGCCCGCGTCCACGAGGACGCTCTGCAGGGCGTCGCTGCCGGTGCGGCGCCACGACTCGTAGACCTTGAGCGCGCCGCCCGCAGAGCTTTGCGCGGCCGAGCGTGCGGCGATGCCCTCCAGCACCTCGACCAGCGGCCGGAACTTCCGCCCCAGCTCGTCGTAGACGAAGGCGAAGCCGCCGCGGGCCAGGGTGGCCACCTGCGCGTACGCAGCCCGGCCCATGTCGATGGTGTAGCCCTGGCCGACCACGCTCTCCCGCAGCGCACCGGCGAAGAAGCCGGCCTTGTAGAGCGACACGTCGCCCAGCCGCCGGAGGATGCGGATCCGCTCCTCCCGCTCGGCCGACTGTGCTCGGTGGTACAGGAGGGCCAGGGGCTCCCCGGCACCGCCCGGCTCGTCGGACGCGAAGAGCCGGTCCGCGGCGGCGAACTCGGCCAGGAGGTTGGCCAGGTAGAACTCGGTGACCTCGGCCACGTCGAGCCCGGTCTGTCCCAGCGCCTCGTCCAGGAGTGACTTGAAGAATTGCTTCAGCGAGGTGACAGCGACGAGATCCATCGGTGCTCTGCCACCCAAGGGTATCAACGAGGCCCGGGTCCGTGCACCCCCGACCCGAGTAGTTCCGCGGGGTTGCGCTGGCACTCCCGTCCTCGGTCTGCCAGAACCTGGGTTGGCACTCGGGGAGGGACAGTGCTGGAGTGTCCCGGCCCCGCGAGCGAAAAACCCAGCGCTTTTCGGGCCTTGGAGATCGCCCGGGCCGCCTTGACAGGTCGGTCTCCACGGTTATTGTCCGCCGCGCCAAGGGGTTGGCACTCGTGTGGTCAGAGTGCTAGCCCGCGCAACCCACACCCCAACCGATGCACGAGGAAACGAAGATGAAGATTCGCCCGCTGCAGGACCGACTCATCGTCAAGCGCGTCGCCGAGGAGAACAAGACCAAGGGGGGCATCATCATCCCCGACACGGCCAAGGAGAAGCCGCTCGAGGGCAAGGTGATCGCCGTCGGCAACGGCAAGATCCTCGAGGACGGCAAGGTCCGCCCGCTCGACATCAAGGCCGGAGACACCATCCTCTTCAGCAAGTACGCCGGGACCGAGGTGAAGATCGAGGGCGAGGACCACCTCATCCTCCGCGAGGAAGACGTGCTCGGCGTCATCGAGAAGTAGCCCCTTCCCTTTCACGGAAAGACACGGACAACACATGGCAAAGGACATCATTTTCGACGTTCGCGCGCGTGACGCGATCCTCCGCGGGGTCAACACGCTCGCCGACGCGGTGAAGGTCACCCTCGGGCCCAAGGGCCGGAACGTGGTGATCGAGAAGTCGTTCGGCTCCCCCACCATCACCAAGGACGGCGTGACGGTGGCGAAGGAGATCGAGCTGGAGAACAAGTTCGAGAACATGGGCGCGCAGATGGTGAAGGAG